>Ga0310786_10003587_pt1 | contig 22454 bp, 9 predicted proteins | sample AusTroGonzalo_MG_FD_203881 | JGI IMG/M metagenome (GOLD analysis project Ga0310786, IMG submission 203881) | Bovine rumen microbial communities from tropical cattle in Woodstock, Queensland, Australia - Gonzalo_03 (v2) (version 2) | ecosystem: Host-associated > Mammals > Digestive system >...
ATGTATATCCTGTATAATGTCGGCGGTGGTGTCGAAACCAATATTGCAAAGGGTGCCATCAATAACATTAAGACAATGCAAGTGGATTTTCCACATTCGGATTCATCACTGGATGCTTCTGTAAGGTCTGATGTATTGAAAAGCATACAGGTAACAAACAACACCATAGGTATCTGTGGTAAGGATGCCCCAAGTGCAGACGAAATTAGGCACCTTATCAAATACAATACATCATCACAGGGTAGGTGTGTAACATTGAAAGACTATCAATGTAGAGCAATGTCCATGCCACCAAAGTATGGAAGCCCATATAGGTGTATTGCATCCGAAGAGAATAACAAAGTGATTCTCAATGTGTTAGGAATGTCGGGGAACGGCAACCTGTCAAAGGCGTTACCTTCTACACTTGTAGAAAACATGGAGAAGTATCTGGAACATTATAAGAGCATTAATGACTATGTGGAAATCAGGTCAGGTAAGGTTTATAATGTAGGATTCCTTATTGACTTATTTGTCGATAAGAGCTATAACAGTGCTGATGTAATCGCCAATGTCATTAAGACGGTTAAGGACTATATGGATGTAGATACCAAAGACATGGGTGAGGATATTTTCATCGGTGATTTGAACAAGGAGATATCAATGCTTGATGGAGTTATCAGCTTGATTGACATGAAAGTCTACAAAATAAACGGAGGCTCATACTCAACCGATATTTGTCCACTACCTTCGATGGAGGATACTGCAAATGCAATATGTAGCGGTGCCGACGATAACGGTACGTTCCGTGTCAATGATGCGAATGCAGAAAGAATAGACCTCGATGCCATTGATTCAGTACTCTTAGGAGACTGCAATGCAATGTATGAGGTAAGGAATCCTAATCTGGATATTCAGGTTAGAATCAAACAGAAATAAAAAGGAAGATGTCAGAACAAACTCATAAAGTTAATGTCAACCTGAATAGTGGTGAAAAGGTTGTTCATGTAAATCTACAGCAAGGAATGGATTTTATCAAAATCCTAAGTCTGGAATTGAATTCAGAGGATACTTACCAACTGCACACATCAAACTACGGTGTTGTGGTTGGTAGGGTTCTTGCTAATGGGTCTTATGGCATACCAAATGTTAAGGTATCAGCTTTTATACCACTCGACAATACCGATAAGGAGGATGATATTATCAGTACCGAATATCCTTACAGCACAATGCAGGTAAGGAATGTGAAAGGTAAGAAATATAACATTCTCCCTAATTCCACATTTGGTGGTTACGATGGTAATCATAAGGTAATAGGTTCATTCCCAAATAAAAGGGAGGTACTTGACAATAACGGACAGATAGAGGTTTTCGATAAATACTGGAAATACACGACAGTCACCAACGAGTGTGGTGACTATATGCTTTTTGGCGTACCTACAGGTGTGACACAGATACATATAGATTGTGATATTTCCGATATCGGCATATTATCCCAAAGGCCTTACGACCTTATGGCAAAGGGATATGATGCAAGCCTGTTTGCCTCAATGACGGAGTTCAAGACAGATAACATAGAAAATGCACCTCAGATTTTCACACAGAACAAGACGGTTACGGTCTTCCCTTTCTGGGGTGATGAAGATGAGAACAGGATTGGTATAACCAGGTGTGACATTCAGTTAGAGTACGATTTTACTCCTTGTTGTATTTTCATGGGTAGCACAATTACTGATTCCCCTGATGGGTACATCGGCACAGAAGGTATGCCAAAAGGCTCCACAGGACGATTTAATGCTCTAAGGACTTGTACTGGTAACATTGAGATTATCAGGAAGACCCTTAATGGTGAAGTCGAAAAGATAACAGAGAATGTGGATAACATTATAGACGGTAATGGTGTGTGGTGTTACCAGATTCCGATGAATCTTGATAGGATAAGCATGGATGAGGAAGGTAATCTGGTTCAAGAGAACGACCCTAACAAGGGTATCCCTACAAGGGCAAGAGTAAGGATGAGGATTAGCCTTAACAATAGTGGCGGTGGAAACACGGCAAAATACCTTGTGCCTAATAATCCAGCAATAAAAGATGTTCAAGCAGGTAATCGTAAACCTCAGTTAGATGTTACAAGTAAAGACTGGAGCGATTTCTACGAATTTGGCAAAAACACACCTGATTGTTGTTTTAGGGATTTGTACTGGAATAAGGTCTATACAATCAAGGCATATTATCCGAGATTTCAATACGAGGCAACACAAACAAACCAAGAAGAATACCAGGATTTTTTCGATTATAGCCAGATGCCATACGCTTATTCCAATCCAACAAGTTGTATTCATTCTATCTGTCCTGGTAATCATACAAATGCCTTCCCTTATAATACATTGTATGTGGGAGCCGAAACAAGGAAAGATAATACTGTTAGGGAATGGTTTTCTGCACACTTCACGAATGAATCCACATCGGATTTTGTAGCAAAAGGAATACATTTTTGCTTCGAGAACGACTGGATTAATGGATGCCTTTACTTTCCTAATGTATTAATCCAAAACGATGAGGTTAAGTCAGATTATTTTGGACGTAATGCCACATATTACAATTTGTTTTTAACTGGAAGACATGAATTATGCTATTATGAAGACAGTGGATATACTACACATATAGATTATGTGAGTAAATTCGCAAAAAATGGGGCTTCAAAAAATCAGAATAATATAGGTGCAAGTAAAGTATCCAGATTCTCTCAAATTCCACTGCAAATTGGTATTATAAAGAGGAATGACAAATCACAAACATACTATTATAGTTGTGGAGACAAGCAATCAATACATACTAGTGGGGAAGGTTCATATACAGAATTTATAAGGTTATATGCAACTGACATCGTAAATTTGGGAAACTTGGTCGATGTTTTGGATAACTTGCCACATTTATACGAAGAATTACCTGCCACAACAGCAACATTTCCACCTTTAACCCCACCGAATAACCTTGTTGAAAGTGGAATGAATGCCTTCGGTTCAAGGAAACAGGTAGAATTAGTGGAGGGTAGACATGATGACGATGCTGTTGATATATACGGCAACTGGTGGCAAACAAACGGACAATATTGGGAAAACAGAAGGTTCGGTAGTGGTGACAATGCGTATACTTGGAAGAATTCGTATATAAACGGAACATCTTACGTTAAGGCATTGTATGACGAGTGTGAACAATCCAGTAATTTTTCTAGAAGCAAAGGCACACCTTACTATTTGGATTATAGAAGTGTAGGAGGCGATGATGTAGGTTTTGACATATTTGTACGCATCACAGAAAGATATGCCGTATTTTTCGGTTTGAGAGGAAGTAAAAGTGATGACTATTGTCATTTCATGACACCTACATTTGTTAATGCATCCAGAATATGTGAATTGGATGTAGGCAACGACCATTTAATCTACGGTAAAGGAAGTGCGAAGCATCCTGTTAATGGAATGATAGACAGTTTGGATATCATAAGTCACAAAAACAGGTCTGCATTTGCTTCAATGAACTGTGATGTCAACAAATACATTATAGACCCTAAAACAAGAAGGAAATGCTTTGTACCAACACCATTATATGTGTCAGATTTTGATGGGAGATTATATAGATACAAGGAAAGTAGAGCCATTCCGAATATTGAAGAAGAATGTGACGAATCATATATTTTGTTTAGGTATGGAGATAAGGGTTCTGGTCCTGTAAAATACCCAAAAGCTGATTTTAGGGATGATTTTGAAAAAACTGACTGGAAACTAAATGATGATATGATTCTCACAGAGAACTCATTCTATTTCTATTTTGGTTTGAATAACGGCTTCTCAGCCCTAGACAAACTGTATGGGAAATATTATTCGCCAGCAAAAAGCTAATGGAAACAAAAGTAAAGTTAAATAAATCGAAATCACTGCAAGAAGGTAATAAAAATACCTCCTTGCGAGTTGATTTGTCCAACAACAAAATTCCGTTGATGGAAGATAAAGTTGTGGATATAGTCGATGAGTATTCACAATATCTCATGGAGAGGGAAGCCTGTGATAAAATAAGGCTTACCACACAAGTGAACATTATGGCCTCCAATTGTCTTTTTAATGGCATAACTGAGATAGTAAAAGGTGAAGGTAGTGATAATTGTGTATGTCTGAATTTTGACAATAACACACCGATATCGGGTGTTCTGGGTAAAGAATCAACTTACTTTACGGAAAATACCTATCCATCCAGAAGTAAAACAAGTAATTGTATGAGGGATACCCAAATCACCTCACAAAAACATGGTGGCTTTACCTATTTGCCTGGACTGGATATTTTTAATAACCATACACTAAGGTCTAATAGTTCAACACCTATTGTCTATGCATCGGGAGACACAAAAACGGTTTATGGTGAACCAATTAACCGAAGCTTAAATACAATCAACGATTTCGTAAGGGATGTTATTACCCACAAATACGGATTATTCGGGAAAAAGTTCTTAAATATTGTCTATAAAACAGATGACATGAACGACCCGTGGTGGATACATCTGTACACAAAAGGTGATATACCGTCAAGTACAATGACCGAATCCCTTAATGAGAACCTGAAAGAGAAAAACGGCTGGCTTGGATTCTTGAACAAATCCAAGATGATAAGCTGTGACATGGAGGGTAATGACATTGATATTGCAAAGGTGCTTAATAACGAGCAAGCAAATAAATTCATTGAAATGTACCCAAACAGTACACACTTCGATTTTCTCCCACACTACAACAAGAGTAGGCACAGGAAAGAGAAGAATTGGGAATACTGTCTGTGTTATCCTTACTCATCAACAACAGAGAATATTCCATGTACCGATGGAAATGGAAGGCTGAAAATTGTGCTGATTGACGAAAGTGACAGTGATGCGGACGGATTGGTAAAAACAATGATTATGTCTTCATGTAAGCATGGTTTAAATCCTGGTGACACGATTAACATATATAACAAAAATAAAAACAGGATTATAGAAAATGCTATCATAGACACAATTATTGACGAATACAGTTTCTATATCTATCTCGGAGAGAATCTGTCTAATGATTGGGTGTCAGTTTACGACTATGAGGGAACCTTGGTCCGTTTAGGATATAATTCTGATGAAATACAGACAATCGTAAGTTCTGCATGTGATACTCAATGGGCAACAGATGGGGTTAATGAAGAGGGTGTCTATGAACCTCACCTTGAGGATGGTATATGGACTTGGGATAATCTGTGGGATGATGAAAAACCCCAGACACATGAAGAAGCCCTTGCTTTTGTGAAGCCAGAATATATCAGTTTTGACGGATATGACATATTAGGCAATACATTCAAATCCAAGAATGGTGTAGTTTATCATTCCTATAACGACCGAATTAATTTTGACGATGAAGCTCAAGATTTGACTTTTTGCCGTACCGTGAATGATAAGGAATGTAAATACTATGTCAGGATATTCTCAAGAATGCCAAATTTCGATTTCATGGAAGGTCCTGTCAATGAAGATACGATATATAAGGAAAATAATGGCATAGTTCCAGTCGAAGAGTACGCTAAAGCTGAATACGAGCATCAAAGTATAGCTTCAAAGTTGTCGTATGCCAAGAATGTCTATAATGACCATATTCACCAGATTGTATATACTGATGATATTCATTTCAACAATCTCTATGATAACCTGGGAAGGCCATTATCCACAATTTACCTATGTTTCTTCAAGACAAATTATGGTTATAAACAATGGTATAACGGCTATACAGCAAGTAGTAAGGTAGAGCATTCTCACTGTTTTGGTAAACTTAATTGTGGTTTGGACTTAGCCCCTAATGCTGACATATATGGCTACAAAAGTGGTAACACAAGGGTCATGAACAATGTCGATGAAGGATATGTCGGCTTAAGTCAAACAATACTACGAGGCGAGGTTAGCAATATGGAAGAGGATGAGATTGACTTCAACCATTCTAATTTATTCTATGGAGATTTGTGTGAGTATTCTGAATATGAATGCATGGAAAGGATACTACAGCCTATCATTCATAGATTCAATACGCAACAAAGGGAGTTGAAGGGTAGCCAGCTTTCTACAAAATCAGCACTGAGTGGAAAAATCGAATTCGACTATATCGTCTATGACGATTACGAGATAACCAATAATCCGTTTACGGTATCGTCATACACATTGGATTATGAAGCTTTGGCGCAAAAAGAGGGGTATGTTTACCAATCAGCACACGAAATACCTTTGAGGTCCTGGAGCAGTCAGATAAAGACATTCAAACCATTAGACCTTGAATTGTACAGTATTGAACAAGCAAACGGTTTATACACGGTCACAACATCCAAGCCACATAGGATAAACAAGGATTTCAAGATTGTCTTGCATGACATCAAGAACAAGAAGCACTATATGTGTGTGATTGACAGTATTGTATCGTTAAATGTCTTCACCTGTACAATCTCTGACAGGTTTGGTGGAACCCCAGACTTAACTTATGGCGTGGAAGGTTTCAGGCTATATAAATCCCCTGACACAATACCTGACTATGTTACCTTATCAGATGACAAGGATGGGATATTCAGGTGGAGATATTTATTAGCGAATGGCTTCGAGAATACCGCAGGTGTAATAGAGGAATATCCATTCACCAATAATAGCTTGTATGTGAACAGGCTCATCAATCTCTATGTGAGAAGACAGGACCCGTTTAGTGAAAACGGTCTGTCGGAACCATTTATAGAGTCATTACAGGGTGTAAGAAGTGAGGTTGAATCAACAGATGCCTACATAACCTTCAAAGAAAAAGATACTATATGTTAAACTTGAATATCAAGGTAAATAACACTACCCGAAACGAATACTTGAATCTGGATGATTTCTATGTTAATCCAGATTTGAGTATTATATCAGGTACCACAGAGAGAATCCAGAATTTATCGGTAAATGACGAGTTCTGGATTTCCTCTCAATATTTACCGTCAGACAAGAGGGTAGAGTTGGATTTCTTAACAAGCGTTGTCAGAAATGGCTATGTTCTCTATGAAGAGGAACTTGAAATCAATACCCTATATTATCATAATGAAGCACAACAAATAGATGTCCCTGCATATTATGTGGAGATGGATGGTGTTGTGTATTACGAGAAGGATGGAAGATTTAATATTAATGGTGATTTTATCGAAATGACTGAAAATCAATCAAAAATCTCCATTCTCAAGAAAATCTACGTTGAAAATCATAGAATCACAATAAATGGCGAAGTTTATATTGTCACTATTAATAGCAATGGTGTGTTTATATGTGACACTTTGGGTGATAGGTGCCCTTATACTCTTAATACCTCTCATGTTGTTCAAAAGCCTACGGAAGTGTATAAAATTGGCTTTAAGAACGACCCAGAAAAGCGAATCGATGTCAAGGACATAACGAAATTCGGCTACATCCCATATATCATATACGACGATAGCCGAGTATACTTTCAGAAGCTCATAAACGATGAGGGCTACTTTGAAGGTTTTGGTGTAAGGATTAATGATACCAACTACATTTTTGATGATTCTACGTCAGGAATGACAAGGTTAAGCGTGTCTAATCCCGATAACTATCAAATGTTTGAATTTGACGGTGATTTGGGACTGGATATAGAAGGTGTGTCATATAAAATCTATTTTGACATGCAAGACGTTGAGGATGGTGAGTTTATTTGTATTGAAACAAAGGAAACTAACCAACACGTCACCGTCGGCGATACGATAACCCTTAAATCAATTCATTATACAAATGTCATTGATGTTTTGGGTGAAGATAGCGAACATAAATACACCTTCATCAACGGTATAAGATATAATAGCATCAAGAATCTGTGCGACACCATAACTGTAGGTGACAAGGAATACCAGCTACATTATCAAGGAGATGCCTCTAACCCGTATATTGGAATGCTTGCTACTATTGACTATGGTGACGATACAGAGACATTCCGAGTAAGTAGCCTTAATGCAAGTGGAACCGAGGTTACAGAGCTTGTAAAGGTGAAATACTATGATGGCAAATGGAATGATGCCTATACAATAAGCAAGAACAGGGCTGGCGAGACAGAATATGTCAAGGCAAACAACTATACAATCAGGCACAATGATGGCTTTGACATCGATGGTATTGAATATCCTATCATAAAGTCTGATATTTTCGATAGCGAAGGTTTTGTTATCGAGACAAAGGATGTTGTCGAAATCAATAAGCCAGTTGAGTATGAATTAAAAGTAACAAGCCTGGTAGGTTCCAATAAAATAATCTGCACGGTAGATTTGGACCAGGAACTCGTACAGGAAGAAGATTTTTACAACCAAAGGAATATTATATTCTCTGCATTAGTCAATAATGACGAGTTTGTAATGTATAAAAGGGGCAGTATGTTTGGCACCAAGACTTTGTATGCCAAAAAATGGCTCAAAGAAGCCATAGAAGCCCCGAATCCTTCATCAACCTATACATTGTCCCAATCATACCAAAGAATACGTCCATACAGGCGAAATGATGCAATTTCCGTGCCTTTAGTTCTGTCTTCGGACCTGAACAATGATTTATTGAGGGAAGATTTGCTCAGAAACTACTATTGTAACGAAAAGGAAGAGCTTGCATTAAATAAAATCGTAGATTTGGAAAAGGATATCTACACCCCTGTTACATCAAACGGCGAGGATATCACTACGATTGAGTTTAACTTGCATTTTAGAACCAGAGACACATCAAAGTATAATGGTTGGGCAAGAATAGAGGATAGGGGCCAGAATTGGGCTGGGGATGAGAATAGCAACAATAACCTATACTCTAATTGGTTTATAACTGATTGCTGGCCTTACAATAAGGAAATCAGGGATGGCAAGATTAATGATGTCATAAGAATGTCAGACTTGTTAGGCCTTATGTTCTTCACAACAGACGATGTTAAGAGTAAAAGGGAAAAACTTTCTGGTTCTTTCCTGAGACTGACATATTTTGACTCCAGGGACCCTCAGAAACAGAATATGCTGGGTACATCTACCGTATATTTGGATTGTGATAAACTTTACAATACTATTTCAAAGAACGAAAAGAAAGGAGAAAACAGTTATATTGTAGAAGTCGGGGAAAATGATACAGAAGTCATAATCCCAACCAGTAACAATAACTACGTTTCATATAATGATGTTGTAATGACAACGGAAGATGTTGCTGTTGTAACTGGTTCGTCGGCTAATGTAACCGTCTATAACGAGGCGTTCATATCTGGAGAAACTGGAATGAAACTGTCATACGATGATACCGACAGGCTTAGTAGCCATTTGACTATCTCTGACAGGTATGACACAACACACTCAAGCGAAGGTTTCTACTCCTATCTTTTGAAGAATATTGCCAATAAGAGGAAAAAGCAGACAGTCTATTTAAAAGCTGAATTTTTCCATGCTGGACTTGGTATAAAGATACCAATGTCAATACCGACAGATGGAAACAAGAATGCAATAAGTAACTGGAACACTTCTCTTTTGGAGAATCTTAAAAAAGGTTACAAGTCTGATGAAATCCATCTTAGGCAATATATACCAATAGACATATCTTATTCTTTGGATAGAAGAGAGTTTGTTTACGAAATATCAAGTGACCATAACTTCAAGAATGCAATATTCAAGAATGAGAATGGTACTAACAAACTGATATTCAATTTGTTTGAATTAAAAGTCACAGATTAATTAGATGAAGACAATATCACTGAAAATATCATTAGAACCATACAAAACCAGATTACCGTTAATATTCCCAGCGTATATTGACGGGCAGATTGCCAATGTCGTAAGTGGTTCCACTATTGAAAACAGGCAAAATGGTAATTATGGCGGTTTTCCACTTAATCTATCTCCTAAAGTCATGGGACGTAGACTTAGTGATTTCACCCCTGAAATGGCTGAGAAATATGGTGATTATGAGAAAATTTTCAGTTATTTTGAATTATTGGACATGTTTAACTTCTTTGAGAAGTACAATTCATACAAATATGCCAATAATACCGTCTATGCCGACATGCAGGACTACTTAGACAATCAAGCATCCCTTGACGGTCTGGATGTTGATGGTTTCCTTGAAATGGACAGGCAATACAAAGAATATGGTGGTGAAAAATTCTATAATTGGCTACGTAACTACTATTTTGGCATAATTGACTTCGTATCGGAATACGATAAGTTGCCAAACAGCCAAAAGGAGATTTCCAGGACGGAATGGTTAAGGTGTGTTGATAGGCTCCCAGCTACCATGTACTATGTAGATGCTTATGAGTTTTATCAGGAGATATCAGTAATGCATGACAAGTTCGGAAGCCTTGACAGTATTACAAAATGCACTACCCAGGAGGATTGCTGTGACTGTGCCGACTACTTCAAATGGGGTGGTAATACCCTGTACAACATATTAACCAATTGGATTGAGGATATTAGTCAAAATTTACAGCACATAAACTACTTTATCGATGATGTACAAGACGATGACGTGCCTTGCTTGTCAATACCAGTCAATTTAGAGGCAAAAATTGGAGATTTCGGAAATTTCTCTATATTTTCTAAGGATTGGGTAGCTGGCGAAGAGTATAACATCGGCAATGTGTGTACATATAATGATGATGTGTATGTTCTGACATCAGGTAAAGGCTATGTGATTGACCAAATTACTGAAATACCTGTTTTTGACACGGCAGGATGGACAAAATACATAGAAGTCTATAAACGTAAGTCAAAAGAATCTGGACTTGATGTAAACGATTTGGATAGCTACTATGAAATAAGCGGTAGAACCACATCTACATTAGAGGAATTCAGTGAATGTAGCTACGATGCGATGGGTAACATTCTCCCAGGCAGATTCACACCCGAAATCAAAACATCGGGTTCCACCTGTGTACATCCAATAGAAAACACCATACTTGAACTTCCTTATAAAATAGGCACTGTAATCAATATGGAGAGGCTGGATAGCACACAATACAGAGGTGACATACTTTACGCTGCACATTTCTATCCTTGTGATTCACTTGGAAACAGAATTGCTTCTGGAAGCTATGATTGCTATGCAGGTGATGCAGTAAACGAAGCTATCGACAAAGCCGTGAGGGATGCTCACAACTTGAATGTGTGGAATGAAACGGTAGGTGTAGATTTTGAATACTACAAAGGGGCGGTCCTAATATATACTAACGGAAAGTTTGAGTTGAAGAAGATAAACTTCGAGACTGATACAAATGACGAGGTACTTAGGGGTAAGCCACTCGGTATCAAGTGTATTGACAAGTGTGTGTTGAGATTGAAAAACACAATGTACGAACTGTCATATTGTGAATCTTACCCAATACAGTATTATGATGTCGAATACGACACCGAATCAAAATACTCAGACACCTACGATAAGGTAGTAACCCATAAAATGTCCAGTTTCTATTTCTGGCCTAAGTGCTATGAGGATAACTATAACCAACTCATTGCTGCGCCATTAATAAGAAAGGATGAAACACTGGGTTTCTCAGGTCCCGAAAAAGTGGTTGATAATATTTATATAGACAGAGGCTATGCTACAGTTCTCGATAGACATTTGAAGGTTTGTGAGGTAAAATCCCTCGATGACCTTGCAAGATACGGAAACGGCAGCTTCAAGATGATTGACATAGAAAAAGACAATGGCTAACGGTTTTTTTGGTACAAATATACCAGTTTCAATTGATAATATTAGTGAGTATGCGGATATATTCTATTCATACTCACCGACTTACAATTCAACAGACATAGAAAACACCCAATTCAAGAAATTGGATGCGGAAAATCTAATGCCTGCAATTTCCGATGATGCAGAGAATAATGTCGTTGAGGGTATGTATAACCTTAAGTTACCAATGAACATCTTTGGTAAGAAAGGCATTTATACCATCTACATCAAGCCAAAAGAAATTGAAGTTACTATTATGGATGTCTCTACTCTTAGGGATTTTCCAGGAGTGAGGGGTATTGTGTTTGACACTACAAAGCTTCCGTCTATACTTCAAGTTAACAACTCAATGGTTGGCTACAGGGTTGTATATCTGAACGATGACGGAACAAGGTCTTCTGATATCAGAATTATCACATCAAACAATTCATGTGAACCTTCTACATCAGTATCGACACAGTCCAATTCCAATTCATACTCATATATCTATAATGAGAATGGAAGTCTGACATTCGCAACCGTAACACCTTCAATGCCTTTGTCATTCAAGGCAACTTCCACACCGTTTATCGGTAGAGCCACACAGAAGGCGTATCTGATAAACACGATGTTTGAACCAGTAAGGATTAACCTCGAAATGACAGAGAATGATGCAGATACACTCGCAACACTTATCGACGGTACTCAACTCAGAGACCTCAACAGGGGTATTATCACTACATTCAATGATAATAACCAGATTGTATCTCAGCATGAGGTATCAACGCTCAAGGAGTCTGCAACAGGTACACCACAGTACGAAATCAAGGAGAAGAAAACAACTAACATTGACTTCACTCAAACGCTACAAGATAAAATCTAATTATGCCCAAGTATATAAAGAGCCATTCTAACTACAGGCTAAGTACAAAGCACCAAAACGTGAATGGTGGTAAAATTCTCGAAAGGGATATTACCACCATTGGTGGTATCAGTCCTTTTGCCAACGGTCAAACCGTAGTACATTCTTCTGGTAATTTCATCATTACCGTTAATGATTCAACAGGCCCAAGCCGACATATCAATAAGGGTGGATGGGTGAATAACGATATGAATGGCACCATATGGAATAATGAGGTTTTGGCGAATCAGACAAGTGACACTAACGGTTCTGTTGATAGCGGTATCGTACTGAAAAACGATTTCTATGATTTCAGGACCTTTGCTTACTATGGCTCTTTGGCTGACCTTGTGCAAAATTCAATAGGTGGCATTCTTGAGACTTTCCCTTACGAGATATACACAGACGATGGTAAGGGTGAATATGATAATTACTACTTAATCGCCACAGCCGACAGAACAGAGTTTACATCAAGCGGTACGGCTGCGGAAAGTAAGGGTGACGAGGTAGGTACCTCTATCTTTATCCCAAAGAATGACAAATTCAGGGCATATAAAATCACTACGGTTTCAGGTGGAATTGAAACAGATTGGTATGAAATATCAAACCCAGGCAATATCAACCTTCACGCTGTTAATGTAGAGGACTGTGAGAATGAGAACCCATTGAAGTATTTTGCTAACGGTGGACACGAAAACTACGGAATCATCCTGGATGAGTTTAACCCTAACCCAGATGACGGTTATTCATTTGAGTGGAAAAGTGAGCTTAACTGTTATAATGCTTGGGAAAGTGGTGTGTTAGTACCATTAAATGAACTACCAGACCCAAGATATTTTGCTGTATATTTTAGTGGAGACACAAACCTTAATGATGCATCATTAGGCCAAAGATTGTGCAATTACCTTGAAGGGCAATCTGTCAGTGGGGATGTTCAAGTAAAAGCTGGTCAGACATTGTATTTCAGGAAAGGAGATGATGGCATCTACGGTGTCTATGACAGATATTGTCCCAAACCTGGCGATTTTGTTGCTGATATCACATTAACATTAAAAGATTGTCCTTTAAGGGATAATAATACCATAAAACTTAAGGCATATAGGAATGATAAGCTTGATGTGGTTTATTTGGTAAGACCAGAGGATTTCCATGTCCATATCAGGCCAAAACAATCACTTTCATTCTATGATGACTTCAAGGATTCACTGAATCTTTTCCAGAAGACACTTTTGGGAGATTTTAGTGGTGTTAAAAACACAGCAACATTCGAGGTACTGAATGAGGATACACTTGGCACGAACAAGAAGCTCAAAACGTTCGTATTCCCTACAAACAGGGGTGGTTGGAATCCAGGCGGTGACGGCTTGGATATGATTGACTATGTCAAGAACCTTGGAAAAATAGGACTGTATTATGATGATGTTTATTCTGATAACATCTATAGAAGTCTGACCCACGAAGCAATTAAGAACCTCGACTGGACAAAAGGTTTTAATGGTGCTGATACTGCCGATGACGAGAACCATTATATCAGAACTGGTGAAAAAGTCAAAAGCATATTAAGAATCATGGGCTTTTTCTTTGACCAAGAAAAGGCATATATCGATTGTATAGGTAATACAAATACCCTTACATATAACAATAGGGGAAACTTGTCTGATTATTTCATTACCGACAAACTTGCACAGGATGGTTGGGTAGTGAAGAGTATTGCCACTTATAACCTCAAGGAATATAATAGTGATGGGCAAGAGGTTTATGAGGAAAACATGAATGACAACAATCAGAAGAAGAATTACTATAATCGTACATTCATCGAAGAGACAAATGAGATTATACAGCCATATTATTCTTCTGAGAAAGCTTCATATTGGAGATACGACGAATCAGAGGGTGCTTTTGTTGAAACCGAACTTACCGACGATGTAAACCCATGCACCATAATCCGTAACTATAACTCTGACAAGGAATATACCGTACCAGAGGTTAATAACGAGTTCATGAAGCGACTGGCTATCAACTCCAAATACCTTTTAAGAAAGAAGGGTACTATAGATGGAGTTGAAGAAATGCTTGGATTGTTAGGTTTCAGGAGTGTAAGGTGGTTAGCAGAACTTCCTGCGAAAGTCCGTAGTAAGTACACGAACAGTTTATCTGACAGCTTTCCTTTCGACTACGAAATCAACGAATATACTGCATTTGCAAAACCACTTCAAGAGACTTGGGATATTGAGCATAATATGTATAGAATTGACTATCTCAATTCATGCAAATCTGTATCTTATGAAACTCCTGAGTCAATGAATGGTGTATATGTTCCATATCAAGGCTTACCAGTAGCATACAGGGACTCCAATGAGAAATTCCTAAAGGCCAACGGACAGACCACAACAAATGAAGAGGAGGCCGTAAAGGATAATTATGGAAACCCTGTAAGAGCAAGATACCTCTACCCTTATTTTGATAGGAAAGGTATCTATGACGGAGACTTGTATTTCCAGATGAAAGGTGGTTGGATGAATTACAGCCCTTATTCTTTTGATTCAGATTCTAATTTGGTACCTGATGACACCCTGAACACATTCAGGGAGACGATGAGGGATGTGAGACAAACAAAAAATCTCCAGACACTTATCGATATACCACAGGCTTTCCTTAATGAAGGTACTATCATCTATGTCAATGACTTATCAAAAAATTTGGCATTGATAGACGGGCATACATACGATTTGGTGCCAGAGAAAATAAATGGCATGACCTATTACTATTTTACCGTTGAGGTAAAAGATGGTGGTGTATGGCTTGGTGACAATCTCTATGAGAACTTCCTTGCCGTAAGTGACCCTAATGCCGAGAATGATATTGTTACTTATTACATCCCAGCATTAGCTGACGGTTCTGTTATTAAGATTTACTACGACTTACAGTATGATGAGAAGTTCTATGTAAAGGGTTTCACGTCAAAGAAATACTATCACACGGTATGGGAAAATGACTTGCTCTTCACAAGAGAATGTGATTCAACGGAACCTGATGCTTACGAGGTGTACGAAGATGAGTTATTCCCTACATCTATGCTTGCCTTTATGAATGGCTCATATAATGAGGACTTCGGTAACTACTCTAACTATTTCATGTTGATGGACGTTAATTATTACGACCTTATCGGTGATGATGGTTGGAAACAATTGTCTAAGCAAGACCCTGATTATCTGAGAGTTAACCCTATTAGGGATGAGCTTGAGGGAAATAACCCTCACTGTGGTAATGGTAGTTATGATGCTGGATATGCTTACATGAGTGCTTTCAAGAGGTTGTTTGGCTTTGCGCTTGACAACGAGTACTTTAATGAGGCTAACTTTAGGTCTCTTAGTGAAATGTACGATGAATTGTCGGCAATAGGCTTTGAAGGTATTACAGAAGAGAACCTAAACAGCTATCTTGGCAAACTGAGAGCAGATAAGAAAGTACATGGTATGTTGGATAAAATCGGTGAATACGATTGGTGTGAAGACGATGAGACAGACAAAGAGTTCACACACACTATTTCGTACTATGACAACGAATCCAATCAGAAGAGTGAGCCTTATAGTGCTGTTTGCATGCCATACACACTTGAAGGTTCAAAGAGCCTTTACTATTCAAGTGGATATAAGAGAGCTATAAGTAGTTTGTCGGGACATGCAGATTCAGTAACCAGCCAGATAATGAACACCAAAATCATTGAGTTCATATTCTATTTGGGATACAGGGAGTCAGTTTACAAAAAGGACGTTCAGGAAAAAATCAAGTATATACAGGATAAAATAATGCCTTATGTGGAACAAATGCTTCCATCAACGGCTATACCTGTTGTACATTTCGTGTCATTACCATGGCTCTTTGATTATTCGCCAGATATACCAGAAGGATATTACCATAACGAATATTTCTTGACTCCTGATGGAGAATGGCCTTACGACGAATCAATCTTAGAAGTTGGCTCAAATAACTTGATGCTTCAAGACCCTGGGAACCCGAATGACCCATTGCCAAAGATTGCCTCTGCTGAAAGGATATCCAGAAATGGTGCTTGGTATATTGTATATACCTTTAATCCGACGGAAAGTGGTAATTATACGATTGAGATTGATACTGACAATAGCCAATCATCGGGTAACAACGTTACTGTTAGTAGCCTCACAGTCTGGGATTATGAATACAAAGAGGTAGGTTTCAGTGCCTTTACAGATGATAATAACGATAACATCATTAGCGGTACTTTCCCTTCTCTTAAAAGGGATACTGGATATAAGGTGGCATTAAAACTGAAAGATACAGGAGAGCTAACCCCAGAAGAATTTGTGCTTGACGGGTATTGTAATATTAATAAAACTTCATAGAATCGTATTTTTTGAAAAGTTATTTCTATTTATGAAAAGAAGGGACTCCAGGCGTGGGGTTCCGTGTTGTTATGAATTAAAAGTCCCTCTCCATTCGGAGAGGGATGTTTGTTTAATAGTTATTCAAAATTTCTTTGTCTTCCTTGAAATCATCGAAATTATTGATTGTCATGTCAAAATAGCCATATTCGGAAGGTACATCAATAAAGATACATTCAAGACTTGGTATATCCCACACGGCAAACCCATGCTGAGTAAGGCTTTCACCAAAATTCTTCTGTACGGTTGAACCAACATAGACTATTTTACAATCATTACCCTCAATAATCTGTCTCTTATGGATATGTCCTGCCATTACCACGTCACAGCCATCAAAAAGACTATTGTCACAGCCAGAATCACCAACAAAGCCATTAAAGAGCTTGCACCCTACAATCAAACCATGGAATAAGCCGATAATTTGTTTGTCAGGATAACTCTTTTTAAGAGGTTCTATATTCGGACCTTTGAAATCATCATAGATAGAATATAAAGCCCATATCACATTGTCATCTATAAGTGCACCACTTTCATAATCGAGTGACATGTCAATGAAAACAGCATCGTTAGGGTCAAACTTTGCAGTTTGGAAGATAGCTGTCAGCGTATCTGTACGACTTGTATTGCTTTCAATCAAATCATGATTACCAGCAATAACAAGAACCTTGCAAATATTAGCAAGCTCTCGAATAAATGAAGAGACGAATACGTTAAGCTCATTAGTAACAGTATTTTTGGAATTAACCAAATCGCCACAAATGACGATTCTCATTTCATCCCTTTGTAAACCCGAAGCCTCTGCATCCTGTGCAATTAGCTGAACGGTTTTCTCTAATTGTGTTGCATACATTTCCAACTTCTGATAAGTTGGGATATGAATATCTGCAAGTTGGTATATTTTCTTAATCATTATAAGTTAATTAAATCGAATTCATTGAAGACAGTGGCATTTCTCAGATAAGAGACAACGCCCCTAAACCCATAGAGCTTAAAAATCTCAGAGGGGTCAAGATTATTCTTTACAGGAACATACCTAACCCTACCATGTAATTTAGTAGAGTCTAATGTCTTATAAAGTTTTCTGACGGTATCAATCGCATCAGCATCGAGAAATATATTAACATTAGCCTTTGCATCATAAACCAGTCTCTCATAGAGATAATAGTTGGGGGTAAGGCTTTTACCTAAGAGAGGAATAGAGTTTGGTACAACGATATGGTCAAAAGGGCCCTCTACAAGGGTAATATCTGCATTCCATTGTACCTTATCCTCATTGAAGATAATATCCTTTCGTTCAACTTTAGGGTTAAAATATCTCTGTCTCTTTGGATTGCCCGTATAATCTCTTCCAGTCCAATAATTGACATCACCATACTTGTCAAAAGAAGGCAAAATAATACGCTTAGAGACGTTTTTATCGTCATCATGATAACTTGTGAAGCCGATACTATATTTCTCGATTATAGGCCATCCTATACCCCTCTGCGAGAGATATTGAAATGCCTGTGTGTTACCATGCTTATCCTTTTGGAACTTACAATAATGCTTTGGGAGTTCTATAAACTCATCCTCTGCATCGGTAAAGTCGACACTGAAATCATCTTTGCTGAAATGTATCTTATACAAGGATGATTCTCTTAATTCTCTGACCGTATCTTTGTAGCTCTTGAGAAGTTGGGGAGTTCCATATTTTCTGATAAGACTATATACGGAACCTTTCATTGAATCATCAATAGATGAGCATTTCCAGCAGTTATAGAGACCTTTTTGAAGATTAACCTCCAAATGATATTTCTGAGACTCCTCAGAGCCGTCCCTCTCCTGGCAATGCGGACAGGAGAACTGCAACTGATAAGACTCGTCCAACTCTCCCTTGCTTGGTCCGAGGAAAGCTGTCAAAATATCGTATAATCTCTTAATCTCTGGTGCAATCATGTTGATGATTTCTGAAATTTTGAAGCAAAGGTATAGCTTTTTTCTGAAATGGCAAAGAAAAAAGTGTTAAAATCTCTAAAAAACAAAAAACTGAAGTCTTGCTGACCTCAGTTTTGTTCTGTTTCTTCAAAAAGGTATGTTTTCCTATGTTCGGTAACATTCCAGTATTTGGTGTCATATTCTACAACAAGCCCGTTTACTGTTACGGAATCGGTGACAGGTTCCAAAACACCGTATCTGTCTTTATGAATTTGACCAATTCCAGCCACATAAGCATCAGTGGCATCAAAATTCTGTTTCTTGAGATTACCGTTCTTGTCATATTGCCATTCAATACTTGGGAACAAGTCTTTTACTTTGCTTTGAAGTACCAGTTTCTTATCAACGTCCCATGCGTAGCCACCGAAGAGCGTATAATGGGATTTTTTGATAGCCGACAATATTTTTTTGTTCTCGTATGGCTTACCAGATTTGCTGTATTTACGGACTGACATAAGAGAAGGGAAAGAATAGGCTCTGGCTTCGTAGCTTGAGATATAATCAGGTACGATATGAAGAGTATTGAATATACATTCTGAGACCATGCCATTGAATCGCAACAGAGTTGCCACGGTATTCTGGTTGTTGGAAGAAATCAGAGGTTCTTCGATAACCACTTTGGTGATATTCATTTTATCATATCCTTTTTGGATGATAAAATCCTCAAAGTATTTCTTTTTTATAAAAAGTCTGTGAATTGGATTTGGATAGGTTTTCTTTGAGGCCTTTGGTGAGATATGGGTCAATTCAATAATCTTACCATATTCCGAACCGTCATCCCAGATTAAACACACACCAATAGTTTCGGTACTGACATCAAGGGCCAGTACAATATTTTCCTTTTCAGGTATTTGTACAGAAGCATCCATTTATCTTTTGATAATTTATATATTAAAATATTATAATATTAATATTAATAAACAAAAAAATATTATAAAATATATTAATTATATAACCTTTACTTTAATACACCTTAAAGGTAAATGTGACAATAAATTGTATCAAAATAAAATGTATAATATCAAAAGATAAGAAAATCGTTGTGTTTTCCAAAAAAATATCCTAAAAAAATTAAAAATATGTGCAATTTACTTTTTTATGTCAAAAAAATAACATACCTTTGCATCAGTAAATTTAAAAGTGTCAATAAAATGATTACAATACCAAGTAAAGGAAAGGTTAAGGTTCATTGGAATGTAACACCCTACGACTACTCGCAGGAAAAGGCAGAGCAGTTAAAGGCTGTTGTTGCAAAGAAGTATGGCATACCCAAGCAAAGTGTCATCGTATCCAAGAATATTGTAACCCAAGACAATAGCGGTAAGGAACTTAACCTTAAGGATTCAGTCGTAGATAACATTCAAGACCCTGCATTCCAAAAGAAGCTCTTTCGGGAATATCTCAAGGTCAACAAGATTGACAACTACGATTTGAAACTTATTGACCAAATAGACACTGAGATTAACGGTAAAATCGACTATCAGGTTTACGATAAGCTCAAGCATTATTCAATCAAGTGGATTAAGTGGAGTAACTTTAGGGCATATGGTCCTGATAATTATTTTGACTTCACTCAACTCCATAACCTTGTATTGCTTAACTCCCAGCCAGCAAACCAGGGAGGCAAGACTTGTTTCAGTGTTGAGTTGCTTCATTTCCTGCTATTCGGCAACCTCAAGAAAGTCAAGACCCAAAGTGGTCTGTTCAACAAATTCCGACCAGAAGCCACAAACGTCGTAGTTGAAGGCGGTCTGGAGATTAATGGTGAGGACTATGTCATTAAGAGGACACTTACAAGACCTGCCCTGGATAAGAGGACAAGCAAGAGTAAGGTCTCTCAAAAGGTAGAGTATTACCGTGTTATCGGCAATGAAAGAGAAGAGCTAAGCGACTACCTTGAGGAAAACGGAGAAGACACAAGAAAAACCAATAAAATCATCAAGGAATCAATTGGCAGGGAAGATGATTTCGACCTAATCATGTGTATTACGGGTAGCAATTTGGATGCTCTGACAGATGAGAAACCAACCGAAAGAGGAAGGATATTCTCAAGATGGATTGGATTGTTACCACTGGAATACAAGGATACTCTTGCAAGGGAAAAGTTTAACAGCATAATTAAGCCAAAACTCCTATCTGCTCAATACAACAAGGAAGAGTTGATACAGGAAGTCAAGGCTTTTGAGGTGTATAATAATGAGATTGCCGAAACCAAGAAAGAACTTGTTAAGAGAAACGAGGAACTTGAAAAGGAGATTGACAAACTCGAAAAGAAGAGGGAAGAGCTAAACAGTCAAAGATTACGCATTGACCAGGATGTTCTCAAGATTGACATTACTACTCTCAATAACAATATTGCTTACAAAAAAGAGGCTGGCATCCGTAAGAAAGAACAGCTTGACCAAACTCAGGCAGATATAAAAGAGATTGGTGAGGTGGATTTTTCTGTAGAGGAATATGATAAGATTACAGAGGAATGCACCCAAACCAAAATCAAACTAACTGAGAAAAGAATGGAAGCGGTTAACCTCAAGGAGAAGATAAACATACTCAAGACGAGTGAGTATTGTCCTACCTGTAAGAGGAAGCTTGACAATGTGGATAATAGTGAGGAAATCAAGGAGAGTGAGGCAAAGTATGATGTACTCGTTAAAGAGGGTAAGGGTATTGCTGAAAAGGTTACTGAACTTGAGGCAAGGCTTGCCCAGATGAAGGATAATAGAGAGAAGTACAACAACCTCAACAAGCTAAATGCTACCGTACCAGTACTTACCTTTGAATTGGAAAAGTTAAGGAATGAGTACAAGGAGCTTATGGAAACCTTGAAGAAGTATCGTGAAAATGCAGATGCAATCGACAAAAACAATGAGATTGACAATGCATTGAGGATGAACGAATCCAATATTTCTGCAAAAAGAGAAGGAAAGGAAAATAATCTCAAGCAGATTATACAGATTGAAAATGAGATTGCCAATAATATTAAGGAATCCGATTCGAGAAAGACATTGATTTCACAAATGACAGAAGAGGAAAAACTTGTCATGAACTGGAAGATATATCTGGATATGGTCGGAAAGAATGGAATCTCCAAGATGGTAATGAAGAAGGCCTTACCTATTATCAATGCAAGGCTTTCACAACTTCTTGAGGACGTGTGCGACTTTGATATCAGTATTGAAATCAATAGTAGTAATGAGGTTGAATTCTTTATTATACAGAATGGGATAAAGGGAAGTCTATATTCCGATGGTAGTGGATTTGAGAAAACGGCAGCAGCACTTGCATTAAGGAGTGTACTTGCAGAAGTTTCCACAATCTCAAAGAGCAACTTTGTGATTATAGACGAAATACTTGGTAGGACTGCAAGGGAGAATTTCGACAACATGAAGAGCCTCTATGACAAGATTGCCAAGAATTATGATTTCATCTTCCACGTCAC
>Ga0310786_10003588_pt1 | contig 22454 bp, 21 predicted proteins | sample AusTroGonzalo_MG_FD_203881 | JGI IMG/M metagenome (GOLD analysis project Ga0310786, IMG submission 203881) | Bovine rumen microbial communities from tropical cattle in Woodstock, Queensland, Australia - Gonzalo_03 (v2) (version 2) | ecosystem: Host-associated > Mammals > Digestive system >...
CAGTTAGGCTTTGGTGCTCCCGCTGCAACTCCTGCGCCGCAGGCGGGCTTCGGTGCCTTGGGTACTGTTCCGGCTCCGACCGGTGATTTCGGCGGATTCGGCGGATTCGGCGGCTTTGGCAATGCTCCCGCTGTTGGTCCCGCTCCTGCTCCGCAGTTCGGTGGGGTTGGTCCCGCTCCGGCTCCGCAGGGGAGCTTCGGGCCCATGCCTCAGAGTGACTTCGGTGGATTTGGCGGGTTTGGCAACGCTTCCGCTGTTGGTCCTGCTCCGGCCCCGCAGACTGGCTTCGGCCTCGGTATCACTCCTGCCCCGCAGGTCGGTCCTGTTCCTGCTCCGCAGGGTGGCTTTGGTCCCGGTATCGTTCCTGCTCCGCAGGCAGACCTCGGCACTCCGAAAGCCGCGATCCAGGATAGACAGCCTCGTGGCAGACGCGAAGGCAGACGCGAGGGTAGACGTGAAGGCAGACGCCAGAACCGTGAACGCGGCGTTGCTCCTCGTGGCGGCTTCGATGCCGGATTCGGTGGATTTGCTCCGCAAGGCGGCTTCGGCAGCTTCGAAGGTCCTGCACCGCAGGGTGGCTTCGGTCGCTTCGAAGGGTCTGCTCCGCAGGGTGGCTTCGGCGGGTTCGGTGGCTTTGGTCCGCAGGGTGGCTTCGGCTTCTGAATTCTGAAAAAACAAATGATTCTTCAAGGGCCATCTCCTCAGGGATTTGGCCCTTTTTTGTAATTCGCATGCGAGCCACTTCTAATTAGGAGTTGTTTTTTTGCTGGATTGTCATTTCCGGAAAAAAAGAATCATGCACAATATTCTGTGCGGCAAATGCGTTATTTGATACGAAGACAATCAACAAACACCGACTATCTGGAGACCTTGTCATGAAGAAATCCTATTTCTATCTTGTTTTCTTAATGCCGCTTTTTCTTATCGCCCTCACAAAGCTTTGCCCGGCTCCCGTAGCCCCCATCCAAGCAGAAAAAAAGATGAGTGCATCCGAAGAACGCGCCATTGCGGCGGAGGAACGCCGTGCGGAACGCAGAGAAGCCCGCGAGGCAAGAAAGGCTGAAAGAGCTGCTGCGAAAGCCGCTGCTGCCCAACAGAATACGGCTCCCGATTTCGGTGGAATGAGCTTTGGTGAATTCCCGGCTTTCGATCCCGGCATGAGCTTTGACAACAACATGGCAATGGCTCCCGGCATGGGATTCGGCGGCGGTTTCGGTGGTCCCGGCATGGGATTTGGAGGCGGCTTCGGCGGTTTCTGATTCCATCAATCAAAAAAACGTTTTCCCAAGACCATCTCCTTACGGACTTGGTCTTTTTTATGTCTTTATCTCCTGTTCACTTCGAGCATGAGAAATTGAAAGAACCCTGCTTTTCTAACTCATAGCTCATGATTTCTTCGAAATGTTCGAAACGCCACACAATAAAGACAAAGTGCTATGCGTTAATTGATATGTAAGCGCTGTTACAAGACACAAACAAATGCTCTTACAAACACTTGCAAATACAAAACTAAAAATATAACACAAAAACAAACTTGGAGAATAACAATGAAAAAGATCGCTTCTTTTTTCATCCTCATCGCGATTGCGGGACTGGTTTCGATCAATTCCTACGCGCATTCCTTTGATCACTACGGCTTCGGCGGCTTCGGGCCGTTCGGATACGGCTACGGTTTCGGCGGCTTTGGTTATGGTATGGACTACGCTGCCTTCGGCGGCTTCGGTCACGGCATGGATTTTGGCGGCTTTGCCAGCTTCAATCACGGTATGGCTTTCGGCGATTTCAGCTACGGTTTCGCCAGCTTCGATGGATTCAATCACGGCTTCACCGTCCACACAGCAGTTCCGAATTCCATCCGCAAGATCGTCCCGATCCCGGCCACCGCATCCGCGACCAACACCTCCATCACCTATGATGAAGACGGCAACATCCACGTTCGCCCGTTCGATGACGAGGACCTCTTTGTAGAGGATTAAGACAGATTCAATACGCTCCTGAAAAGCGATTGATTGTGCGGGACGTCTCCCAGGGGGTGGGCAGACGTCCCCTTTTTTTTGTTGGCGCCTTAAATCAATTTGTTCCCGCGTAATATTTGAGCATCAAAAAGATAAGCTCAGTCCCCGGAGCCAGCGATAGTTTGGTTTCAAGGGCTGACTGGCACATACCCATAATCAGCGGCCCCTACTTTTCCCCCTCCACCCCATGATACCCCACGTGGTCCTGCTCCATCCCGACCTCGGAGAACATCTCCTCGATGAACTCCTCGTCGGTCTCGGCACGACGCTTGCACGGCTGTTTTTTCTTCCGACGATAGTCCCGGACGAAGGTGACATCGCCGATGTTCTCCCATAGGAGTTTGAGCTTCGGATTCGTGCTGGGCAGAAAGGTACGCATGACCGTGGTCTGGTCCGGCGTCTGCGTCCCGTTCGTGGAGACTTTGATGTTCAAGAGACAATCTTGTAGACACGCGACACATGCAATCAGATGTTGAGCGTGTCCGGCATGAATAGTTTGTTAGGTATCGTTTAAAAGGGCGTTAATAACGTCAGATTCATGCATTTTGGTTTTTTCCGGCCTTGAAATATACCCCATGAAAAGTATAGTAGTCGTATAATAAAGTGTTTTCTTCGCACGTCGAAATACAATCGAAAGGTTATCCCATGAATCTCCTTCCACGTTCACTTTTCGCATTTGCCATTGCGGGAGCAGTCTTCGGATCGCTCGCTCATGCCGCTGATGGAAATCAGGTGTCATCTACACATCCCCGTCATTTTGAGGACTTGCGGACGACCGGCGTCAACCGTGAACTCAGCCATGCCCCGATCTACGGGACGTTCTTCGACGAATCCTCGGCCGAAGCGTACCGCAAGACGCCGTCGAAGTACACGCTCAATCTGAACGGAAAATGGAAATTCCAGCTGTTCGGCAAGCCGGACGATGTGCCGGCCGACGTGATCCGTCCCGATTTCGCCGATTCCTCCTGGCTGGATATGACGGTTCCCTCGAACTGGCAGAGCGATATGCGCGTCCCTGACCGCGGTGTTTACATCAACAACATTTATTTGTTCCAGAAGGAAGCGAATCCGCCGCTCCTGCCGACCGCGAATCCGACCGGATGCTACCGCCGCACGTTCGATGTCCCGGCGGACTGGCTGGAACGCGACGTCCGCATCGTGTTCGACGGCGTGGACAGCGCGTACGATTTCTGGGTGAACGGCCAGTATGCCGGATACGCCGAGGACAGCCGTCTGCCGTCCGAGTTCGCGATCACGAAGCTGCTGAAGCCCGGCAGGAACACCATCGCCGTGAAGGTGTACCGTTTCTCGACCGGAACTTTCCTGGAATGCCAGGACGTCTGGCGCATGAGCGGCATCTACCGCGACGTCCGCCTGATGGCGCTGTCTCCTGTGCATCTGCGCGACTGGTCGGTCCGGACCACGTTCACGGATCCGGCGAAGAACCAGCGCCATGAGAAATCCGACGCGAATCTGGAGGTCATGGCGTATGTGGAAACACGCGCGCTGCCGCGTCAGCCCATCGGGGACCTCCCGATGTCATCGTACCCCGGCGTCCGCGTGAAAGCCCGTCTGCTGGATGCCGACGGCAAGCTTGTCGCCGAAAGCCGTGCGGAACGCTTCAGCGGGCAGTCCGGCATGTTCGGTCAGCGGTCGGAACGCGGCGCGGCGATCATTTCCATGCGTGTGACCGCTCCCGAACAGTGGTCCCCGGATTCCCCGTATCTCTACAAACTCTTCCTGCACCTCGTCGATGATTCCGGCAAGACGCTGGAAGTGCAGTATGTGCCGGTCGGATTCCGTCAGATCGAAATCCGGGGCAGGGATGTCCTGCTTAACGGCCAGCGCCTCATCGTGCGCGGGGTGGACCGTCACGACATCAGCGCGAAACACGCGTTCGCTGTGACCGAGGAGGATATGCGGCTCGACATCGAGACGATGAAGAAGCTCAACTTCAACGCCGTCCGCACCAGCCACTATCCGAACAACAACCGCTGGTACGAACTCTGCAACGAATACGGTATGCTGCTCGTCGACGAGACCAACATCGAGACGCACGGCATGGGCGCGCAGCTTTCGAAGGATCCCGCCTGGGCTCCGGTTTACCTCGAACGCGCCGAACGCATGGTGCTCCGCGACCGCAACAACCCGTGCATCGGGTTCTGGTCGCTCGGCAACGAATCCGGTTCCGGCGCGAACCAGGCCGCCATGGCGAACTGGATCCGCTTCACCGACCCGACCCGTCCCGTGCAGTATGAAAGCGGCAACCCCGGACCGATCATCAGCGACATCCTGTGCCCCATGTACACGCGTCCCGACCGCATCCGCTCCATGATGAACGGCCGGAACGACAACCGCCCGATCATCCTGTGCGAATACGCCTATGCGAAGGGCAACTCAACCGGAAACATCTTCCAGTACTGGGATCTCGTAAATGAGAACCGCGGATACCACGGCGGATTCCTCTGGGACTGGGCGGACAAGGCGCTCCTGAACGTGATTGCTAAAACCGGCGAGGTCAACTACGGCTACGGCAACGACTTCGGCGAAAACTACGATTACCAGGCCAACGGACAGAACCGCACCCAGGTCCTGAACGGCATCGTGGACGCATCCGTCACGCCGCATCCCGGCGCGCAGGAAGTCCGCGTCTGCCAGGCTCCGATCCGCTTCAAGCTCGAAGGAAAGAACCTGACGGTCATCAACGAGCGCAACAACGCCTCGACCGCCGACCTGAAATTCCGCTGGGAAGAGACCGCGAACGGTAAAATCGTCAAATCCGGCGTCCTGAACGTCCCGGTGACCCAATGCTTCGAATCCGCAGTCGTCGAAGTCCCGTTCGATGCACCCGCATCCGACGCATGGAGTTTCCTGAACGTCTATTGCGATGGTCCGAAGCACGAGATTACCCGTACGCAGTTTGCGCTTTCCGCTCCGGCCCAGGCTCCCGCCGCAATCTCGAAGCTCCAGGACGCCCGTTCCGGGAAGATGACCATCAAGGATTCCGACGTGAAGGAAACCGCGGACACGCTCACCATCGGATTCCTGACCTGGTCGAAAAAGACCGGCGAACTCGTTTCCATAAAGCCCGAAGGCAAGGAACTCCTTGCCGCGCCCGCTGAAGAAATCTTCTACCGTGCCCCCACCTGCAACGACCGCATGATGGATCATGACGGCTCGTTCGCGAAGGACTGGCCCAAGATCATCAACCCGAAACGCGAGCTGGTCAGTTTCGAGTGGAAAAAAGACGGCGGGATGTACACGGTTATCGCAAAAAACCGTATTGGCGGCGCTGTGGAATCGGTCATTGTCTGGACCGTCGATCCCGCGAAGGCGCATCTCCTGAACTTCCACCAGTACGCGTTGTTCCGTCAGAACGATCTGCGTTCCATTGCGCGCGTCGGCATGATGTTCCCGCTGGTCGAAGGCTTCGAAACCGCGAAGTATTTCGGACGCGGCCCGTATGAAAACTATCCGGACCGTTTCGTCGCTTCGCTCGTCGGCCGCTGGGAAAACAGCATCTCCGACATGCTGGAGAATTATCTCGTGCCGTCCGAATGCGGTAGCCGCGGCGACGTGGTGGAGCTGAATCTGACCGGAAAGGGCGGACAGCATCTGGGCGTCTGGGAAGACGGCGGCAAGCCGTTCCGTTTCTCCGCCCTGCACCTCTCTCCGCAGGACCTGATGGGCGCTGACCACAGCTGGGAACTGAAACCCGGCAAAAAGACCTGGCTGATCCTCGACGGCTTCCACATGGGCGTCGGCGGCGACGACGGCTGGTCCGTCAGCGTTCACAACGAGTACCAGCTTCGTCCGAACCGGTACGACTGGAGCTGCACGCTGGATTTCCGCAAACCGGAGTAAAATTCTCCCAAATTCAAACGTCAGCCCCCGAAGCCAGAAATGGTTCCGGGGGCTGATTCTTTGTTCTCAACCTTTAAACGAAAGATTTGTTTTCATCCGTTTTGCGAATAATCGCATTTCGGGGGAAACAAGCACGGGAGGCTTGTTTTTCTGGGTATTTGGCTGTATATTAAATGCTGTCCCATGATCGCGGGACTTCGGCGGTCGGCGTTCCGATTGCCATCATCAGGGACGCGGATGACCAGCAGACAGTCCGGGGATCGCGTCGAACCAATGAACAGGAAAACAATGCTGAAAAGACGGAACAAAACAGTTGCGAATCTGCTGTGCCTCATGGCGGCACTTCTTGTGTCGTTCAGCGAGCTGGTACACCCGCTGCTGCATCAGCACGGGCATTGCCACGACGCGCTCCATGAACACGCCGTATCGCAATGCCTTCCGTCCGGGGGAAATGGATGGTTCCTGGACGATCCGTCCGAGGATCTCGACTCTCCCGAATCAGAAGATGCCTGTCCCATTTGCGCGGGGCTTCTGTCTTGCGAACCCGCGGAAGCTGCGCCGGAAGTCCCGGTCCTTCACGCGGTGTTCCCGTTTATCTGCGGCGGAAGCACCCATCCGAATCCGTTTATCCCGTTCGTTTTATCACGGGGACCTCCTGAGGGGAATTTGTTCTGACCAGACCATATCCTGCCGATATGGAACAACAAATGATCCCCAAACCATGCATCCGCAGACCATGCGGACGCAGCCGTTCACACAATCAGGAGTATACTTATGAAAAAAAACGGCAACAGGAAACAACTTCCTTTTACTCTTATCGAACTCATCATTGTCATAGCAATTCTCAGTGCATTGACCGCGCTGATCCTGCCCGCCTTCTCCACGACGGAGAAGGACGCCAAGGAAACGTCGGACGCGTATAACAGCCGCGGAATCGTGCGGTACGTCCAGATGTTCCAGAATGCCAACGGTTCCTATCCCAGCGGATTCCATACCGGTCTCATGACGGACGGAGCGACCCCGATGCCTCTTCCGGAAACATTCGGCGTGGAAGACGGCGAACTTGAAGACGATGGCCCGATGGAAATCATCACTGTTTCCGATACGGCGGCAACTCCGGCCTCGGGCGATACCTCTGCCGCGGACGCCAAACTCTACATCACGTCGCTCAAGACTGCCGGAATCAATTATCTTACGGCGGGCGATGTCGCGGAAGCGACCGCAACGCCGCTGAAGAACACCTCCGTGACCATCCCGGCCCTGCAGGTGAAGACCGACAACGACGAGGTCAAGGACCTGCTGTTCAATGGACGTCAGCTTAAAAACTGGATCAAGCCGGAACAGTTCGAAATGGGCGAACACCACGAAAACGGCATCATCGTCGCGCTGTTCCTCACCCCGAACGTCGATTGGGAAACGGTTTACTCCGGCGGTTATCATCAGCACGAGGACCACGGGCATTTCGAAATCCGTGAAAAGTCCAAGATCGCGCTGAAGAACACGCCGGTTTCCACTGCCTCGAAAGACGATTTCCGTTATTACTGCTGCCTTTTCAAGCTGTACAAAGACGGCAGCCCCGCCAGACTGGTCGGCGTGGTCTCGCCTGAAATGACCGTAGCGGAATAACCGTTTTTTCGCCATGACAGAAGAGCATGAATTGTTTCATGCCTTCCTGACTCAACATGGACAGCGTTTCACGTCTGTCCGGCAGAAGATTCTCGACGTCGTCCTGCAGAACAAAGGGGCGTTTACGGCGCAGAGTCTTCTGCCGCATATCAGGATAGGCAATGCCGCAATCGATCGCGCAAGCCTGTACCGCAACCTGAAATTGCTGAAACAGGCCGGACTTATCGAGGAACTGCCGGATGGCGATTCCTCCGGGGCAAAACGTTTTATCGTAACCCGTCGCACGGGACGCAACTATCTTTTGTTCTGCCTCGGATGCCATTCCGCCGAGTCGTTCTACGACGAGCAGCTCGATCAGGCGCTTCTTCATCTCTGCCGCAGATTCCATCTGAACAAGGATTCGATCCTGGTCCGGGTGGAGGCGCGGCATCTGCACAACAGCCATGTCGTGCAGGACGATGAGCAGAAGCCTCTTTGATCCAAGCCCGCGATCCGAGCCGCCTTACAATCTCATTCAGGAGATCACCATGTCTATCAAAACGGGGAAAAAGCATTTCACCCTGGTCGAATTGCTGATCGTAATCGGCATTCTGGGGGCATTGCTTACGCTGGTCCTGCCGTCTTTCCACGATACGGGAGACGATGCCAGGGATAAAGTCGCCCGCACGGAAATGAGGGAAATCCAGAAACAGTTTCAACGATTCTATGCCGACTGCATCAACGTGATGAAGACAACCGGCGACATGGTCGACGGCGGTTCCGGGGAAGACCCGGTCTCCCACACGAACCGGTATCTGCGGGACATCGCGCTGTACGGACTCTGGCCGCTGATCGTGGAAAACCATCCCGACACCGCATCCGGCATCCGATACGACCAATATGACCCGGAAAACGGATTCGGAAGGCATGTGCCGTATCTGGAATACGAGGGAATCCAGGAAATCGCCGCACCCGAAATGACCTACCGATTCGAGGTGGAAACCGTTTCGGCGTCCGGCGGACAGACGGCGGGCAGCGGCTCGGGCATCAGAATCCCGGTCATCAAAGACCCGTATGGCGGCTATTACAGAGTCCTCTGCCCCGAAATCAGGTCCGAGGCCAACGGCGGAAACGATCTGGAGGAAGAGTTCAGACGTCTCCGCCGCATGGTACTGGTCTGCACCGGTCCCGACCGGAAGCTGGACACGACGACGGACCATTTCATCTCCACAGCGGACAAGGATTATGTCAAGTCGATCAACGGCGACGACCTGGCCGCGGCCGGAGACGACCTGGTGATCCGTCTGCTGCCGGGCGCATTCTGAACGAGGCTGCCATGAAGACAAAACGCCGGAATCTGACATTGCTGGAACTGGTGGTCTGCCTCGGCATCCTTGCCGCTCTGGCCGCCGTGACGCTCGATTATTGTATCGACGCCAAAGAGCGCCAATGCGCGGAAACGACCGTGGAACGCGGCGAGGCTGTCCGGGATGCCATGACCGGCAGGAGCAGCGGCAACGGGGTGAGCCGTTTCCTTTCCGACATGGGGCGGTGGCCCCGCGTCCATGTTCCGACCGAGGGAGACGGCGACGGCGGACGGCGTCTCGCGGAGCTCTTCGATGCATCGGTCTGGTATCATGGCACCGGGGAATCGGCGCTCAGCCATGAAGAGACCGTCTCCGGGCGCACGATTCAAAGGATCCTCCGGGAAGCCGACGGCACGACGTTTCCCGGCGAAGGCGGTCTGCCGCTGGCGTACCCCGAGGTGTCGATGGCGGTCGGCTGGCGCGGTCCGTATCTGAACATGGGCTCGTCCGGCAGAAGTTTTTACGACGGATGGGGGCATCCGTGGCAGATCGTCACGAATTACAACTTGAAACGTGCCGAGGGCGGCTGTGTGGAGGAAAACACGGCAGGGATGAATCGCATTCAGATCAAAGATGCTCTTGACGCCGATGACGACGGGATCCGCATCGACGGCATCCTCAGCTATGGCGCGAATCATGCGTCCGATCCGGGGGATGCGCTCGCCGACGCTTCCGACCGCGATCTCCAGTTCCTTTTTCCTCACGACATGGACAACTTCGCCGGGTGTTCGCAGGCGTCCCTCACGGTCGAACTCAGAATCCCGGAATCGGGGAGCGACGGCCGGATACGCTGGAAACGTCCGAAGAACATCGAACCCTGGAAACCGGAGGGCGTGTATTATATCGGCGATGTCGTGTCGTATGGGGATGAGGGGAATGAAGCGATCTGGTGCTGCCACACTGCGCATGTCGCCGGGATCGCATGGGATGCCTCGAAATGGCTGAACTGGAGCGAGGCGGGAAAGGTCCAAAACTATACCGTCGATCCGCACACGGCTCCGGTCGGGTCCTTCCTCGAGTATCGGCATCAATGCTATTGCAGGACGCAGAGCAATACAGCCACTCCCTCGAATCCCGACGACGATTCTGACTGGACGAGGTTGTTCCAATGGGAAGACCTGGCGGATCAGGTCAGCCTGATTATCTTCTGTCCCGTCATGACGGCGACGGAAAACGGGAAGTCGGCCATGCATACGGGATACTATCACTTTTTCCGCACGGCACAGGCCGCGAACGGCATCGGCGTAAAGCCGTATTACCGCGCGGACGAAAACGCCGCTGCTGTCGTGGACGTCAACTGCGACAGGCTCCCGGCGGATGCGAATTACGCTTCGGACGATTACAACGGGCGATACCTGACGGCGGAAGACCGGCATGCCGGGAACGGCGCACCCCGCTGGAACGAGTTCTCCATCAGGCGGCTTGTCCCCGGAAAACGGAAAGTCTTCTGCGCGTTCTACAACAGCAAAACAGGCGTGTATATGAGCTCCGAAGTCGAAGAGATCGACCTCAAGCCGGGCGACAATCAGATCGTCCTGTACCTGGAACGGAGATGGTAAGGAGAAATATGAGCATGAATATACTGGAGCGCTCCCGCAGGACACTGATCGTATCGGACATGGGGAACAGTTTTACATGGTTCGTCGTGGACCGCGCCTCCGTGATCGCCCGGTCCGTGGTCCCGTCGCATACGGAAATCCGGCAAATCCTGGCCGGGGGAAAGAAGCATGGCGCGAAAGCCGTGCTGTTCCTGCGTTTCGCGGAGATCCGCGAGCTCGAAGTCAAGCTGGATGCGAACATGGACGAGGAGGACCGCCATGCGGCGGTCGAGTTCGCAGCGGAGCGAAGCGATACGGAACCGGGGACGCATCGTTTTTCCTATCTGGCCGGTTCGTTCGGCGACTGCAGGACCGGAGTCCTTCTCTCCCGCGTTGCCGTGGACGATGTTGCGGGCGCGATGGCAAAAACGCAGCATGAACACATGAAATACCTCGGGATCGCGAACTTCAAGCAGCTTCTTCTGTTCCGGCATTTTTCCGACCGGGAACTCAGGAATGACGTCTTTCTGTTCCTCGCGGAGAATCAGGGCGCGCTCGCGTATCCCGACCACGACCGCATCGTTTTCCGCAGTCTGCCGTTCGGGATTCCCGGCGAGGATGAAAACGAAGAATGGGCGCAGAAAGCGGAACGCCGTCTGACCGCACTGAAAGGAAAAAGCGTCCGTCTGTATTCCCCGGATGCGTCGGAGGAGCTGTGCGAACGAATCCGGACCATGACCAATGCCGTTTCCGTTCAGCCGGAGCCTTGGGACGAAGCCCTGAACGAGTCGGCCATCGCGTTTCTCAAAAGCGGAAACAGTATGATCGTTCCGGCGCTTCCGCCGCCGAAGCCAAAAGACCCGAATCACCCCGGAACCGTGATCGCACTCCTCATGATCGCCGCGACCGTGATCTCGTTTCTTTATCTGACGACGCGGAACGAGACCCTGAAAACGCGCTACAAATCGGAGCTTGCGAAAAACAGCGGGATCAGTGCGCGGATCAGCTCGGAACAAGCCAAACTGATGCAGCTGGAGCAGGATTTGAGCAACGAGCAGGAACTGTTCCGGATGATGCTGGACAAACAGCGCGTGTCCACGGACTATCTCCTGGTCGTCAATCTGCTGGAACGGTATTCGCTTCAATACACGCGGATCACCTCGATCGAAGAATACCGCGACGGGATCTCCATCACTGGCGAAAGCACCTGGCAGCCGGATATGTCGAGATTCCTGTCGCATTTCGAGGGAGAACTCAGCCGGAACAAGTTCAGTTTTCACCCCGATGAACTGAGCAAGGACCAGGACGGCAGGATCACGTTCCGCGCCCACATCACAGCCGGAGGGAAATGAACATGGGAAAACAACTGAAAAGCTGGCGCGACGATTTCCTGCGTTATTACGGCAGGACTTCCCTGCTCATGCGCATTTTCATCGGCGCGGCCGTCAGCTTCGCCATCGTGTTCCTGATGACGAACAAGGTCATCAAAAAGCAGAACAAGGAACTGAATTCGCTGAAAAGCAAGATGCAATCCATGGAGCCCGCCGACGTCGTCGAGCTCGAGATCACGGATATGAAGAACCGGCAGCGCAATGTCGGCCGGACGCTTGCCTCGCTTAAGGAAGACAACCGGCAGCTGGAGGAGACCTGCGGCGGTCTTTCGAGGTCCGACGCCGGAAAGAATTTCCTGCACCTGCGTCTTCTGATCGACCGGAACGACCTGAGGATCGTTTCGGAACGGCGCATGGACATGCAGAACCCCAATCGGAAAACGGGGAGCAATGCAACCGGCAAAGCAGGCCGAGGGACTTCCATGCAGGTCGAGTTTCCGGCGTTCCTGGCCTGTGAGAGCTACGATTTCGAGGTGATCGGGAGTTTTCGGAACATCCGGCAGTTTCTGATCGACGCCTATAAGTCGGACGCCCTGTTCTTCCTGAACAACATCAGGATGAACCAGAGCAGCGAAACGGTCATGGACCGCAATCTGAAACAGCACAGGGCCCTGCGGTGCGAATTCCAGGCGCACATCCCGTATCGGTCGGGGACCGTGACGAAAGCAGGCAAGGACAGGAAACAGCCATGACGAACACGATCTCCATACGCAAGATCAGCATTTCCGACGAGGTCCTGAACAGGATCCCGTCGGCACTGGCGCACCGTTTCCAGGCGCTTCCGCTTTCGTTCTCGGACAACACCCTGACCGTCGCCGTCTCCGCGGACATCGACCCGCTGGACGTGGTGTACGGGCTCGAAAACGAAACCGGGTATACGGTCGAGTACATGGTCGCGGACAAGACGGACGACCTGCGGACGGCGTTGAGGCGGTTCTACCCGAAACTCCGCACGGAAGGCGGGAACACCGCGTCGGGGCTGTTCCAGCAGCTTCTGAACCGGGCGATCCAGCTTCGCACTTCGGACATCCATATCTGCCCCGATCAGAGCGGCGCGGACGTGAGGATGAGGATCGACGGAGCCTTGAGGCTGGACCGCAGGCTCGACCCGAACACCCTGACCGAACTGACCGCCGTAATCAAGATCGCCGCCGACCTGGACATCGCCGAACACCGAACGCCGCTGGACGGCAGCATCAACTACGACCTGGGCGAAGAAACCGTCAGCCTGCGCATCGCAACGATCCCGACGATCTACGGGGAACACATCACGCTGCGCCTGCTCACGCAGAGTCCGGGCGACGAGCTGAAAGACGTCGCCGACCTGGGATTCAGCGAACTGCACCGCAACCTCTTCCTGGACGCGCTGTCCAGTCCGAACGGCATCATCCTGCTGTCCGGCCCCACGGGGTCCGGCAAAACGACCACCCTGTACGCCTCGCTCCGCAAGCTGCGCGAGGACAGTTCGCTTCATCTGGTGAGCATCGAGGATCCCGTCGAAAAACCGGTCGAAGGCGTCACGCAGATCAAAATCGACTCCGGCGGAGACCGCCTGACGTTCAACAAGGCGCTGAGAAGCGTCCTCCGGCATGACCCCGACGTGATCATGGTCGGCGAAATCCGCGACGGCGAGACCGCGGACATCGCGGTGAAATCCGCCCTGACCGGTCATCTGGTCCTCTCGACCCTGCACACGAACAGCGCCGCAGGGGTACTGACCCGCCTCGTCAACATCGGCATCGCGCCGTATCTGGTCGCTTCGACGCTTCGCCTGAGCATCGCACAGCGGCTTGTACGGGTCCCGTGCCCGCATTGCGTGAAGAAACGCCGTCCGACGCCTGCCGAATGCGAGGAGTTCAACTGGGACGCGAACGACCCGGATCTGCTGATCCCGGAGCCGGCCGGATGCGATTTCTGCGGCGGCAAAGGCTATGCCGGACGCACCGCCCTCTATGAAATGATCCCCGTCGAAAACGAACTGCGGAAGATGATCCTGAAGAATGCGGACGAACAGGAATTCGAACATTATGCGTTCCAGCAGAGAAACCTTCCGTCGCTTCATGCGGACGGCGCCGCCAAAATACTGGCCGGACTGACCACGATCCAGGAAGTCCGGAACGTCACCAACTCCAATGAAAGGAGATGACCATGGTCTTCCAATATGTGGCAGGCATCCCTGACGGGGGACGGGAACGCGGCATCCTCACCGCGGACACTCCGGAGATCGCCGAGGGCATCCTGAAAAGCCGCGACCGCATCATCCTGAGCCTTACCGCCGTCGATCCGGGCATGAGCAATTCTCCGAACTACCATGTCAGGAACCGTTCTCCGCGCGAAAAAGCGCTTGCAAAATACCTGATCCCGAGCGCGCAGATCAAAATCGCCCTGAGCCAGCTCGCCACGCTGCTGGAAGGCGGCGTCCCGATCCTTTTCGCGCTCCAGACCGTCGCTTCGCAGTCAGGCTGGCTGCTGTCGAGATGCCTCTTCGCCGTCGCGAACCGGATCCGGGAAGGAAGCCCGCTCGCAAAAACGGTCGGGGAGGAAATGCCGTTTCTGGGCAGCACCATCATCGGCATGATCTCCGCTGGAGAAGCCAACGGGGAAATCGAAACGATGTGCGCGTATTCCGCGGACCTTCTCCGCCGGAAGCGCCAGATGAAGGGGCAGATCCTTCAGGCAATGGCGTATCCCTCCATCGTGATCCTGGCAACGGTCGGGATCGTCGCGTTCATGATGGTTCAGGTCATCCCCAAGATCATGAAATTCCTGAGCGGCAGGTCCGCCCATCTTCCGCCCGTCACGCAGGCACTGGTGGACATCACGCATTTCGTGCAGACAAATGCGGTCTATCTCGTTCTTGTCCCGGCGGTCCTGATTGCGACGGCATTCCTGATCCGCAGAAACGAGGGACTGGCAACGCATTTCGACGGGTTCATCCTGCGGATCCCGCTCCTGGGGAAGATCTTCCGGGCGTCGTCGAACATGCTGTGGTGCCGGACGCTCGGCATCCTGCTGAAAAGCGGCATCAACATCATCGCCGCGATGGATTACACGGCGTCGGCGGTGAACAACTGGTTTTACAGGCTGGAGATCGGCGAAATGAAGAACGTCGTTTCTCAGGGACATCCGCTGTCGACGGCGCTTCGCGTGTCCAGGCTGGACTCCATGGTGCCGTTTGCCGATTCCATGCTCGCGGTCGGAGAGAGCACGGGGCATGTCGACGACTGCCTGCTGAAGGTCGCGGAGTTTTCCGACAGGGACCTGCAGAGGCGGGTCGCGTTCATGTCGAAAATGATCGAACCCGTCCTCTTCGTCATCGTCGGCGGCATCGTCGGATTCGTATACATCGCTTTCTTCATGGGGCTCATGGCCGCATCGACCGGAAGATAACAATACAACAAATCGAGACGTAACATGAAAAAAACAAACAAGGTCTTTGTGTTATTCGGCTGCATCCTGATCTGCGCGATCCTGGCTTTCAAGTTCGGGTTGTTCCGCATAAACCGGTCAACGGATGCCTCATCCGCGCTGGAACGCAAATCCGCTCAGGCCACGCAGTCCGCATCGTTCAAACCGGGATCGGACGGGACGAACGTTTCCGAAGCCATCCCGGAAAAGAAGTCCGCGGAATCATCCCCTGCACCCGTGCCGGATCAGGAAAAAACACCGTCGGCATCGACTCCCGCCGAATCCGGTTCGAACAGCCCCATGGTCCCGAAACGGGAACCTGTGATCCCCGGTCTGGGCGATCCGTTTTCGTACTCCGCGCAGAATTCGGACGACAGCTATCCGATGCTCGGGGAGAAAAAACTCGGCACCATTTCCGTGAAGGGCATTGTACGACTCAAAGGCGAGGAGCCTGTCGCGATCCTCCACCTGAACGATACGGGGAGAGATTATTACGTGTCGCGCGGCGATGTGATCCGCATCACGGAAAGCGCCGGGAACGGCAAGGCTCCCCTTACGGAAGCATACGTCGTCATCAAAGATGTCCGGGACGAGGAAGTTGAGTTGATTCAGCAGGAACGTCCGGACAAGGTGATCATCATCCGATAATATCTGGAGAAGAAAATGAACATCAAACCATACGTTTTCACATTTCTGCTTCTGTCCGCGGCTGTGCCCTTCCTGTCCGCACAGGTTCCCGCTCAGATGGAGACCGCGATCCCGTCCGAAAACGAACAGGATTCCGACCTTATGGAACTGCTCAATCTGGACGATGTGACCATGGAGGAAGCCGCCCGCCTGATTTCGACCTCGACGAAAAAGCCCATCGTCGTCAGCAAGGCTGCGTCCGGGGTGAAAGTCAGCATTCATTTGAGGAACGTCTCCGCGGAAACCGCCCTCAAATCGCTCTGCCAGTCTTCGGGGCTCTGGTACCGGAAAAACAGCAAGGACGGCATGATCCATGTCATGACGGCGGAAGAGTTCAAGGGGATGCTGCAGTTCGACCGGAGCGAATCCGTGGAAGTGGTCCAGATCCTGTACCCGTCCGCGAAGGACGTGGGCGACGCAATCGCCAAACTGTACATCGACCGGGTCGTCTGGATCGACCCGAAGCGGAACTCCGGCGACCAGTATTCGGACATCAGCCGCGCCCTGAAACGGATGGATCTTCTGGGGAGACGCGGCACGTTCGACATCTCGGATTCCGGGGATTATTCCTCGGACAGCCAGGATTATTACGACGACTACGACTCCGATGAAAGCAGACGAAACGAGGCCGGACGCATCGCCAGGGCCGATCCCTCGAAGATCAATCCGAATGCGCTCGAGTCAGTGGTGACGATGGGGGAAGACAACGCAGGCGTGGACCTGAAACTCAACGAAATCCTGAATACGCCCGGCGTCGTGTTCATTTCCGTTCTGCCGGAGAACAACTGCCTGATGCTCCGCAGCGTGGATCCCGATGCGATCCGGGAGATCAGGCAGCTGGTCAAACAGCTCGACAAGCCGGTCCCGCAGGTGCTCCTTGAGGTAAAAGTGCTGGAAGTCCTGCTGGACGACGGAAAACAGCGGGCGCTCGACGTTCTTTTCTCCTCGAACGACGGTTCGATCTCCGGCGGCTTCGATAACGGCATCCTCTCCGCCGGGGGCGGTCAGGACATCCTGGTGCCGACTCCGTTCGACGGAGACACGGGCGCGGGCCTCGTTCCGCAGGGCAGCGGGATCAACAAACAGGCCGCGATCTTCAATGCCGTCAATCAGAATTTCAAGGCGCGTCTTCAGCTCCTCGCCACCGACGAACGCGTCACCGAGCTGGCGACCCCGAACCTGATCGTCAGCAACAACGAATCGACCGCGCTCTTCATCGGGACGGAGACCACCGTGATGGAAAAAGCGCAGTCGACGACGACATTCAACCTTTCCAACGAAACGCTGGTCCCGGTCGTCAGTTGGCAGATCGATTCTCCCCGGAGAAAGATCGGCACGTCGCTGCTCCTGACTCCGAAGATCCACGCGGACAGGACCGTCACGCTCCGGCTGCTTCAGGAGAAGTCGACGCTCGGCCAGCAGACGAAGAACGTCTATTCCGGCGGCAGCGCGGGCGCGGGGTCGGAAGAGCAGTTCTTCATCTCGCAGGACGTGAACTTGCAGAGAATCGTCACCACCGTGGTCGGAAACGATCAGGATTACATGGCGATCGGCGGCCTGATCTACGAAAAGTCGGGCAAGAAAAAAGAGCGCGTTCCGGGATTGAGCGATATTCCCGTCCTCGGCGATTTCCTCTTCTCGCGGGTGGAAGAGACGCGGGAACGTCGCGAGGTCCTGATCATCGTGCGACCGTTTGTCATGCTCGCGCCGGGCGAGGCTCAGACGATCTCCCACGATTATCTGGATAAGATCAGCCAGCACCCCGTGGCGCGCGACGACATGCCGAGCCTGGGCGTCAACACGCCGGACGAACTGGCGAAACCTTCCACGGTCCATCCCGGCGATCCGTGGATTGTCCGCATGTTCCAGAAACTGCGCGGCTGGAGCGTGGACGATTCCTCGGAGTTCGACATGGACCAGACGATGAACCGGGAAGCCAGACGGAAAAAATACAAGGCGGCCCTTGACGAAATAGAAAGGATGTCGGACCATGAAAATGATTAACAAAATGCTGACGGTCGTTTTTCTGGCGACCGCTTTGCTGGCAGGCTGCCGGACTGCCCAGGTGGAAGACGCCTCCGCTCCGATGGAAGAGGAAGACGTGCTGATGTCGCGTTTCGAACAGCAGATGAGCACGGCAAAAGCCTATGAGAAATCGAACCAGTGGGAGCAGGCCTATCTGCTTTACCGCGATCTTCAAACGGACACGGACGATCCGACGGTTCACCGCTCACTTCAGCTGAAAGCCGCCAATGCGCTTTTCATGGCTGGCCGGTATCCCGCCGCCCTCGCCGCACTGTCCCCTATGCCCGAACTGCCGGGCAGTCTTCACGACGCGAAGAAACTTGCCCTGGCGGCCAGGATCCTCCAGAAGATGGACGGGAAGCCGGAACATGTCGAGGCGCTGCTTGAAATCGCGCTGGACAATTCCTTCGAGGGGCGCGATGCCGATATGTTCCGGGCTGCCGGGTATGCGGAATTAGGACGCGTCTACTTCTCCAACTCGAAGAACGCGCGGGCGGCAAAGTGTTTCGAGTACGCCTCGGAGCTTTTCGAATCGCTTCACGACGAGGAACAGGCGGAAACCTGCCGACATATCGCGGAGTATCTGAGATGACGCCCTTGCAGGAACTGCTGACCGCGTTTCAGGGGAGTCGTTCCAGCGACCTTCACCTGACGCCGGACATCGTGCCGTACATCCGCAGGCACGGCGAGCTGATCCCGATGCCGGACTCGCGTCCCTATTCCGCCGAAGAGGTCCAGACCATGACGCTTGAGCTCGTCGGAAAGGAGCATTTCACGGACTTCCAGCGGGACAGGGAACTGGATGTCGCGATCGAATTCAACGGAGACAGGCTTCGCGTCAACCTGTATCTGCAGCGGAACCGGATTGCGTGGTCCATTCGCCTGCTCCCATCCGAATTGATCGCGCTGGATTCCCTGGGGATCCCGCTGGATGTCCTCCATACGGTATGCCGGATGCAGAAGGGGCTCGTCCTGATCACCGGCGCGACCGGAGCAGGGAAAACGACGACGCTGGCAAGCATCATTCACGAGATCAACCGGACCCGGCATTGCCATATCGTCACGATCGAAGACCCCGTGGAATACCTCCATCCCAACATCCGGGCGTTCGTTTCCCAGCGCGAAGTAGGCACCGACACGAACAGCTTCGAGGAGGCGTTGCGCCGCATCCTCCGCGAAGACCCGGACGTCGTCCTGATCGGGGAAATGCGCGATCAGACCACGATGCGGGCGGCGCTGACGCTGGCGGAAACGGGACATCTGACGTTCGGCACGCTCCATACGTCCGAGGCGGTCCAGACGATCACGCGGATCATCGGGAGCTTCCCGGCAAACGAACAGGAACAGATCAGGACCCAGCTCGCGGCGACCTTGAGCCTCGTCATCAGCCAGCAGCTTGTCCCCTGGCAGGACGGAAATGGCCGCAGTCTCGCTGCCGAAATCATGATTGCGACTCCGGCGGTCAAGGCTATGATCCGTGAGAACAAGGTCCATCAGGTCGCATCCTTGATCCAGACCGGTCAGCAGTCCGGCATGAAAACCATGAACGCGTCTCTCCTTGAGCTGGTCCGGGCAAACAAGCTCCATCCGCAGTCCGCGGTCGAATGGAGCCTCGAAAAGGAAGACATGAAGCGCGTCCTGGCTTCGTCCGGCTTTGCGCCGTAGATAGACGAAGACGAATGCGGCTGTCCCCGCTTGAAATCCGGTTCGAGTCCTGCTATATTACACATGCAAAACTCATAAATGACCGGAGATTATTCTGAACGATGTCAGCCACGATTCACTGCCTTGTCGATACCCTCGCCGAAACGGGATATATGCCCGAATTCGGGCTGTCGCTGTTCCTCGAAACGAACGGACGCCGGATTCTGTTCGACACGGGCGCGGGCGAGGCTTTGCTCTCCAATGCTGCCCGAATGGGACTTGATCTCAATTCGGCCACGGATATCGTGCTGTCACATGGGCATTACGACCACACGGGCGGGCTTGCGGAACTCGACCAGCCGCCTCAAACTCCAGTCTATGTCGGGCGAGGCATAATGGAACCGTGCTGGAGTCTGCACGACGACGGCACGAAACATGAGATCACAATGCCGATTGAATCCCAAATTGCCCTATCAATGTTTGAGGTTCGCGAGGTAAGCTCATTCACTGAGATTTCTCTCGGCATGTTCCTGACCGGACCGATCCCCCGTACATCGGGCGAAGACTGCGGCGGACATTTCTTTTCCGATGAAACATGCACGATGTCGAATTTCATCCCGGAGGAACAGGCGCTCCTGCTGGCCTCCGGCATGCTGATCACGGGCTGCTGTCATGCCGGGATCATCAACACGGTCGAAGCCTGCCGGAGAGCCCGTCCGGACATTGCCATCCGCACCATCGTCGGAGGACTTCACCTGCGGCATGTAAATGAAGATCGGCTTGAACGTACCGCAGCCTATCTTGCCTCGCTCAACCTCGAACGCCTCGTCCTGATGCACTGCACCGGGGAGAACGCGGTGGAATATCTCCGTTCCCGCCTGGCCTGCGAGGTCGCCACGCTTCCTGTTGGGCGTTGCGTGAGCCTTTAAGGAATCCTGCCGAATGAATCAGGCATTCTGCCTTGATTTTCCCTCGAACATGTGGTACTTTATTATCTCAATTCATTCATGAACATCCAAACGGTTTCAAGACCAAGGAGGAACTATGAAAATCGCCGTCACCTGTGAAAATGGATTCGTCTTTCAGCATTTCGGACACACCCCGGAGTTCGCCGTCTACGATTGCGAGGGCGGGCAGATCGTCTCGTCCACCATCGTTTCGAGCGGAGATTCCGGACATGGTGCGCTTGCGGGTTTGCTTTCCGGCGAACAGATCGATGTGCTGATCTGCGGAGGCATCGGCGGCGGCGCAATCAACGCTTTGACCCAATACGGCATCCAGGTCGTCGGCGGAGCCGAGGGGCCGGTCGAAGATGCCGTCCGCGCGTATCTGGCCGGGAACCTCGTCCCCCGCGAGGGATTCCTCTGCGGACACCATGACCACGGCGAAGGGCACACCTGCGGCGATCACGGCTGCGGCGGTGGATCCTGCCACTAAAAAAACTCCTACTATCCGGGAAAACGATCATGTCGAAGGGTAAAGGCGGAATGCCAGTCAATCTTGGGTGATTTTTAGTTGCATCCTCCAATGAATGTCCAGCCCTCGGAGCCAGCGATGGTTCCGGGGAACCGATCACTTTGCTGCGTAATCCTTCTCCGACAGCCCCAGGAATTTCCTCTGTTCGTTCCAGTCGACGGGCAGACGGTGGGAGAAGATTTTTTTGACGGAGAAGTCAAACGTGGGCGGATCACTCATGATCTCCTCAACAATGTCCGGCGCGAGGTTGACCAAGCTCAGAGTTTTGTGGAAGAGGGAACGATCCATCGATTCTTCTTTGGCAATCGCCACAGATGACTTCGACGGATTCTCCTCACACTTATCAAGAAGATGGAACCCCAGAACGAGCCGTCGCTGAAGCGGAGCAAGACGCTGCCATTCGGTCTTTGGCGTTTCGGGAACCCTGTCCAACGTGACCAAGTTGCTTTCGCGACGAATGTAAATGGGGATGGTGACTTCGAGGTTGCCGTTGACAAGTTTCTCTGCCGTGCGTGAATTCATTTTTTACTCCTTGGCGAGCCCGCAGAGGGCTTCTTGGTTGTACTCGATTTTTATCTTGTCGCGGAATACAATGATTTTTTTGATGATGATCTGAATGAACTTGTATTTCTCGACGGGATACATGTGGTTCCAGACAGCGTTGAGGTCCGCAAAGGATTTGCTGACCTGTTCCGCGGTGAGGTTGCAACCGTTTTTGTCCAGTTCCTTCGCTTCCGAGAGAATCCCAAAGAAGACCTCCGGCTTGGACAGCGTGACTTTGATGTCGTCCAGGACGATTCGTTCCAACTCGTTCAACGGGATACTACGGAGAGGGCATACGTGCTTGACGCGCTTGCTGTCCGCATCGCAGATGAGGTATCGATATTTTTCGGTTTTGCCCTTTTTGGTGAACGAAGGCTTCATTGCACACTTGCAGTACCCGCATCGAACGATTCCGGTGAACGGATCGATCTGCTTCATCGAGGGGCGGTCGCTTCCGAGTGTTCTCTTTCCTTCATGCGGGCAGTTGACCTGCAAAAGATTCTGCGTTTTCTCCCAGACGTCCTTCGAGATGATCGCCTCGTGTTCGCCGGGATAGAGTTTGTCGTAATGCTTGACATACCCGGCATAAACCGGGTTATTGAGGATGCCGTAGATATATGGCCCCGTAAGTTCGCCGCCACCGGTCTTGTTTCCGTTTCGTTTGCTGATCCGCGTCCGCCTTCTGTATCCAAATCGGTTCAATTCTTTTGCGGTCTCCCGCGCCGAACCGAGTTTGAGGTAGGTTTCAAAGGTTCTTCTGACGAGCGTAGCCTCGTCCGGGACGATAAAATACTTTTTTGTCACCGGATCGGAATCATATCCTACAGGCGGGATGCCGCCTGTGTTCATCCCCTTCTTCTTCGCCGAGGCGATCTTGTCGCGGATGCGTTC
>Ga0310786_10003590_pt1 | contig 22443 bp, 15 predicted proteins | sample AusTroGonzalo_MG_FD_203881 | JGI IMG/M metagenome (GOLD analysis project Ga0310786, IMG submission 203881) | Bovine rumen microbial communities from tropical cattle in Woodstock, Queensland, Australia - Gonzalo_03 (v2) (version 2) | ecosystem: Host-associated > Mammals > Digestive system >...
TCTGAGCCTCGTGCGGATGTTCTGTACCCTCATAGATGTAGAGGTTGTTCAGCAGGCTGCGTCCGAGGGGACCCTTTGGCAGCATACCCTTCACGGCGTGACGGAGGAATTTCTCCACACCACCATTGCGCTTGCGAAGCTCAGCAGGCGTCTGGAAGCGCTGGCCACCAGGATAACCTGTGTAGCGGGTGTAGACCTTATCGGTCTCTTTCTTACCAGTAAATACCACCTTATCGGCATTGATAAGGATCACATTGTCACCGCAATCAACATGCGGGGTGAAAGTTGGCTTGTACTTTCCGCGAATCAGTTTTGCTACCTTAGAAGCGAGACGACCAACGACCTGGTCTGTGGCATCAATCACCACCCACTCCTTCTTCGCTGTTTCCTTGTTCACGGAAATAGTCTTGTAACTTAAAGTGTTCATTTTTAATTTTACTACTAAAAAACAGTTTAACTTATTAATTAATGTACGCACATAAAACCACATCCGAGGTCTAACTCCCGGCTGCAAGTCTAACGAACGTAAGAAACGCTGATTCACGAACCGCTTCGCCCGGCCAAAGACGCCGCTATTCACACAACATTTCACGGGGATTCTAAGTCTTTCCCCTAAATCGGACTGCAAAGGTACAAAGATTATATGGAAAGAGAAAGGTAGAATGTGGAAAGCATTGACAATTTAAGATTATTTAACCGAATTAAGTATCTTTAAGTGTCGTTTTTTGGTAGAACGGGGGAAAATTCTTATCTTTGCCGTCGCAAAAACAAATAAAATGAAAGGGATTGCAAGATGATACGCACACTCTTACTTATCATAGTCATGGGGCTTGCCTCTACAATATCAGCTCAAGAAAAAGAGTCTTTAGACCTTAACGCACTCTATCAGCAGATCGATAACGCTATTAGTCAATCGCCACAATACGTAGCAAAACTGAAGCAACAGCTTGCTGCCTGTCAGGATAGTTTCCTCATGGAAAAGAGTGCAGAAAAGCGTATCCTGATGGCTGAAAAGCTCTTCCGGCTCTATGAGCCTTATAGGAATGACTCAGCTCTTCATTATGCTGAGCTTTGTATCACCCTTGCCGATTCTCTCCGCCGTCCTGATCTTAGTGGCCGTTTCCGCTCCATGTTGGCATATCAGTGCTCTACGGCCAATATGTATTCCGAGTCGCTTGAGTTACTTCGAACCATCGACAAGTCCGCTCTCGATAACACGGGTCTTATCGATTATTATAATGCCTGGATGCATGTTTGTGGTGAGATAGGGTCTTATACCCAGCGCAAAGACGTACGCCATCATTATTTTGATTTGCAGAACCATTACCGCGATTCAGTATTGATGGTAGCAGAGGAGGGCAGTGAGAAATGGTTTCATCTGAAGATGGATGTCCTTAGCGCCCGACGTCTGTATCAGGATGCATTGGAACTCAGCAATCAATGGCTCGAGAAGGTCACTGACAATACGCACGAAAGTGCATATGCTGCTTTTTACCGCTCGATGGTCTATGACAATCTAAATAATCATGAAATGGTCTGCTATTGGCTGGGTAAATCAGCCCTTGACGATATCAAGTGTGCTGTGATGAATCAGGCCTCGCTTCTCTTTTTGGCAGAGCATCTTGCTGATGACGGCGATATCAGCCGAGCCCGACGTTATGTCGAGTTTGCCAAGGAATGCAATTTGGCTTTCTGCCCGCGTATGCGGTTCTATCAGGTAAATCCTGTCATCAATGTTATTGAGAAAAGCAGTCAAGCGACTCAGTCCAAGGCAAACTTGATTCTCATTGTTGCTATTGCCGCGATCGTCTTTCTCCTTTTGGCATTGTTCTATGTCTTTTCACTCATGAGAAAAGCGAAAAGAAAGGAGTAATTTTGTATGTAGTTTAACCATTTAGAAATAAAAATAATGAAACAGTATTATCGCATTCTGGCTTATGTCGGAGGGGGCATAGCTTTGATTTTAATCCTTTTTGCTACCTGTTGTACGGTGGTTGATTCTGGTGAAGTGGGCATCCGTTTCCACAAATGGTCGCTCAACGAGCAAGACTATGGCGGTGTGGAAGGCACGTGTAAGGGATGGGTGTTTTATAATCCCATCACCACCAATGTCTTCACCTATCCCACATTTACGCAGCGCAAGCAGTATGAGACATTCTCTGTGAATGCTAAAGACGCATCGCTCTTTGAGATGGACCCCACGATAGCCTATCGCATCAACCCAGACAAGGCCTGTGACATTTTCACGAAATACCGTGTAGGTGTGAAAGAGTTGGAGGAAGGCTATATCCGCACTTGTATCTACGAGGCTTATCGTACCTGTGCCAACCAATATACTTCAGACTCTCTGATGTCGAACCGTGCCAACTTCGAGCGCGACGTCCGCAGCCGTCTGGAGAAATCGCTGATGTCTGAGGGTTTCCTCGTGGAGGAGTTCACTTCGAAAATCACACCTCCCTCATCGCTGTTGTCGATGATTGATGCCAAGAATACCGCCATTCAGAGTGCCCTGAAGGCAGAAAATGAGGTGAAAGAGGCTGAGGCTAACGCCAAGATTGCTGTTGCCAAGGCCGAGGGTAATGCGAAAGCCATGAAGATTAAGGCTGATGCTGAGGCTTACTACAACCGCACCATTGCCGCATCGCTCTCCCCAATGATTGTACAGGAAGACATGATTGAAAAATGGGACGGCAAGATGCCTCAGATTATGAGTGGTAATGGCATGATGCTGGATATCTCTAAAGTAATTGGCAGTGGTAAATAACTAAGTTTCCTGCAAGCGATGGAGATGGCAAAGTAAAAGCTTGCCGTCGCCATCGCGTAGGTGCATCCCGTTGCCTTGGCAGTAGCGGAAATATTTGCAATCGGCGCACTCGCCTGTGTGCATCCACTCTCGGTGGCGATAAGCCGCATAACGGTTTTCCCACACCTCCATGAAGTCATCTTCGTAGATATTACCTTGGTTATAATCAGCACGTATGCTGGCACAGGCAGCAATGGAACCGTCGGCCATCACAGAGCCAACTGTCACACCAGCCTGACAGGAAAAGAGACGGTTGCGTACTTCGCCTTCATAATTGCCAAGAAAACCCTCACAGCCATAATCAACGCGGATGCGGTTTTCCTCGCGTGTTTTCTTGATATAGTCGAACACACCACGAAACTCCTCATTTGTAAGTCGCATATCAGGATCGAGGGCTGCACGGCCTACAGGGAAGATGGTAAAAAGTCGCCAACGCTTAACGCCCTTTGAAATCAGGAATTTCTTAATTTCATCGAGTTTTGGATAGTTACGTCGATTGACGCAGGTAACGATATCGAAAAGGAAACCCTCTGTAGCGACGAGCATGTCAATCGCCTGACTTACCATTTGGAAACTATGGTCGTTGCCCCGCATCCAGTTGTGGTCTTTCTCTAGACCATCGAGACTGATGGCTATCGAATGAATGCCTGCTCGCAGTAGTCCTAGCCAACGTTGGGGCGTGAGGTGTAGTGCGTTGGTCACCATACCCCAAGGGAACCCCTTTTCATAGATGGCCCTCCCACATTCTTCAATATCACGTCGCATCAAGGGTTCACCACCAGAGATGATGACAAACACTTTATGGGGATCTGTCTTGGCAGCAATACCATCGAGCACACGCAGGAAGTCTTCTTTGGGCATATCGTAGCTTTCTGCCTTCATCTTACAGTCGCTGCCACAATGACGGCATTTCAAGTCGCAGCGCAAGGTGCATTCCCAGAACAATTGTTTCAGGGGATGCTCATCACGGACTAAGTTTTCCTTCTGTCGCCAGAGTTCAAGGGCGATCTTCTTCTTGAGAGTCAGAGGAGTCGGCTTCATTATTTCTTCTTCAGTTTGACATCCTGAGCTATCTCATAGGTGCCAGAATACCAATGATTGTCGCCTTTTGTCGTCTGGACAGCCTTGTCATAGTTGATATCAATGGTATCGCTGAGGAACTCGCCGCCATTGGTCTCGCCGTCAATATCCTCGACAATCAGCTTGATGTTCGTCTGTTGCATGCCATCGTACTTCAACAGATAATTACCTGACACACCTGTTTGTACAGAGTCTATACCAATGATATATGTCTCTGTTTCTGTCTTGTATATTTGTTTCAATGATGTTTTAATGCCTTTGACGGATGTTCCTGTTTCATCTGTTACCTGCCCTTTGATGATATAGTCGGCATGAGGGGTACCATACATAATAATCGGGCCATATTCTTCAGGCTCGTCAAAGGAGCAACCATAGCCCAACAACGACAGCATGGCCGTTAAAACAGCGTTGTACCAACGATTGAATTTAACTTTCATTTTTCTGGTCTTTTATTGTTGTTCGTATATTATTAAAACGCAGGACTTTCAAAATCTTACATCTTATTGTGTTAATAAGTTTAAATTTATACCAAATGGTCTGTAGGATACCCCGCATAGCGAGGTATACAATCTGAGCTAACCATAAGCCATGATTGCCCAAAGCGCTTTCTGCCAATAGATAGACGATGAAAAAAGTGAGGGCAGAGAGGAATGAAGAAACGAGCATGCCTCTGGTAGCAGTGATACCGATGAAAATACCGTCCCAGATAAAGGCGACACACCCCGCTGCTGGTATCAGCCACGCCCACCAAACATATTCGCATGAGGCATCGAGCACCTGAGGCTCGTCCGTCAGCAGTGCAACAATCCATTGACCACCAAACATATATAATAAGGTATAGGCAGAGGTTACGATGAGCATCCACATCCAAAGTCTATGCAATGTTTCCCAGAAGGCAATACCATTGTGTGCTCCGTAGGCCTTGCCGCCTAAAGCTTCACCAGCATAGGCAAAGCCGTCCATGAAGTAGGAGAAAAAGAGGTAGAGTTGTATCAGTACTGTGTTCACGGATAGAATGACGGCTCCTTGACGAGCACCTGCAGAAGTAAAAAAGAGATTAACGGCCACCAGACAGAGGGTACGAAGGAAAATGTCGCGATTGACATTGAAGAATCGTCCCATGGCCTTGCGGACAAAGATTCCCTTGATGACAAGATATCTCCGCAGTCGTCCGTAACGATGCACCAGTAATCCCACAGCCATCAGCAGTCCTGCATATTGGGCAATGACCGTACCTAAGGCTACACCCTCAATCTTCATCCCCCAAACATAGACAAGGGTCAGCGAGGCGAGGATATTCACCATGTTCTGCATGATGCTGATTACCATCGGAATGCGTGTGTTCTGCATGCCGATATACCAGCCCATCAGACTGAACAGGGCAAGGGAGGCTGGTGCGCCCCAGATAACCATATTAAAATAGGTGGAGGCAAAGGGGGCGACATCGGGTGTCGGACTGATCAGCCAGAACATCAGCCATTTGAGCGGCCCTTGAAATAGGAGTATCAGCAAGGCGATGCCAAGGGCTATCGCCACCGAACGTACCAATAATCTTGTGACTTCTGCAAGATCCCTGCGCCCTAAAGCCTGGGCTGTCAATCCGCTAGAACCCATTCGGAGGAATCCAAAGAGCCAATATACAAGATTGAAGATCATCGAGCCTACGGCTACTGCGCCGATATAGACGGGACTGCCCATGTGGCCCACGATAGCTACATCGATCATCCCTAATAACGGTACGGTGATGTTCGATACAATCGAGGGTAGGGCAATTTGTAATATCTGACGGTCTCGTTGGTTCATATCGGTTGCAAAGTTAAGCATTTTTTTGGCGAGTGCAAAAAATTTGTTTAACTTTGCAACCTGTTATGACGATACTCCTGATTGTATTGGCCTATTTTGTCGTGCTTTTCGGCATCAGTCACCTGACGAGTCGCAAGGCTAATAACGATATGTTTTATCGTGCCAACCGTCGGGCGCCATGGTATATGGTAGCCTTTGGCATGATAGGAGCCTCGATTTCTGGTGTTACCTTCGTGTCTGTGCCTGGTATGGTGCTGACATCGCAGATGACCTATTTGCAAATGTGTCTCGGTTTTATCGTGGGTTATCTCGTCATCGCCTTTGTGTTGCTGCCACTTTACTATCGGCTTCAACTGATCAGCATTTACACTTATTTAGGGCAACGGTTAGGCAATCGTTCTTATCAGACTGGGGCTTGGTTCTTTCTGCTCTCGAAGATGGTGGGTGCTTCGGTTAGGTTTTACGTGGTTTGTATTATCCTCCAGCAATTTGTGTTCGAGCCGGCTGGCGTTCCTTTCATTGTGAATGTGGTGGGTATGGTACTGCTGATCTGGCTCTATACCCGTCGAGGTGGCATAGGCACGCTTGTATTTACGGATTCTTTCCAGACGATATGTTTGTTTACGGCGCTGGTGCTCATCATCTTGGAAGCTATCGGACATCTGAATCTTTCTTTAGGCGAGGCAGTCAGCGCCATTTCCGATAGCGGGATGAGTCGTATCTTCGTTTTCGATGACTGGGTGTCGCCACAAAATTTCTGGAAACAGTTTCTGAGCGGTGCCTTCATCGCCATTGTGATGACAGGACTCGATCAGGATATGATGCAGAAGAATCTGACCTGCAAAACGCTTCGCGATGCACAAAAAGATATGTGTACCTATGGCGTTGCCTTCGTACCAGCCAACCTGCTCTTTCTCTCCTTAGGTGTGCTTCTGACGATGGCTTTAGGTTCGGAATTGAAAGGCGATGAGTTGCTCCCCACCTTCGTCCAAGGAACAAGTGTTGTTTACTTATTCGTCCTTGGTATTGTGGCCGCCTCGTTCTCGAGTGCCGACTCCGCATTGACGTCACTTACCACTTGCTACTGTGTCGACATCCATCGTCAGCCAGACAATGAGTTGCTCCGAAAACGAATGCATGTGGTGATGTGTTTCATCTTTGTATTGTTTATCCTCCTGTTCAGAGCTGTCAACTCTACATCACTCATCGATGCCGTTTATATCCTTGCCTCCTATACTTATGGTCCATTGTTGGGTCTCTTTGCCTTCGGTCTATTTACACGATGGCAACCAAACGATCGGTTAGTGCCCTACATTTGCGTAGCTTCACCCTTGATCTGCTATGCCCTCGATACTGCTACTCAGCATCTTTGGGCCTATCATTTCGGCTATGAACTGCTGATGCTCAACGGCTTGCTTACCTTTGTTGGGCTGTGGTTATCATCGGCAAAAGATGTCTGAAAAAGACAAATTCCGTAGGAAAAGTTTTGTTAAATTACAAATTGAATCATAAAACAAGCCGTAATTCTATTTTTTTTATTATCTTTGCAGCGAAAATCAGAACAAAATTTAGTTATAACAATGAAAACGATTTTTAAAAAAACTATCATTACTTGTGCAACAGGTCTCTTTACGATGACCGCTTATGCACAATTGTCAACCAATCCTGACAAGTTTTTAGGTAACATTACGACTCGAGGCCAAGTAGAGGCCGGAGGTGGCGTAGCGTCGTACTATAAACTATGGAATCAGATTACTTGTGAGAATGAGTCAAAGTGGGCTTCTGTAGAGGGTACAAGAGGTAGCTTTAACTGGGGGTGTGACAGGGCTTTCAACTATGCCAATCAGCACAACTTCACCTACAAATTTCATGCATTTGTTTGGGGCGCACAATATCCTAACTGGTTTAGTAGCAGTCTGTCGATTAAAGAGCGCTATGCTGCCATTTTAAACTGGTTTGACCATATCAGAGATAAATATTCCACCCTGCCAATGATTGACGTGGTAAACGAGGCCGTCGGTATGCACCAACAAGGCAACCCGCTGATGAGAGAATCTTTAGGTGGTGAAGGTAAGACTGGTTTCGACTGGCTTATCAAAGCCTTTGAGTTAGCTCATGAGCGCTTTCCCAATTCTATCTTGATTTACAATGACTATAATTCATTCCAACATGATGTGGACAATTACATCACATTAGTGCAGACACTGCGTGATGCCGGTGCCCCTATCGATGCCTACGGAAACCAGTCGCATGATGTGAATAACATCAGCGCAAGTAATCTGAGCAACGTGATGAAAAAGCAGCAGGATGCCCTGAAGATGCCCATGTACATCACTGAATTGGATATCGACATTGCAGATGACAATAATCAGAAGAAGCAATATGAAAGTATTTTCCCCTTGATGTGGGAAGCAGACTACTGCGCAGGTGTCACCATCTGGGGTTTTATTCATGGTGCTACCTGGGTTGATAACTCTGGTATTATCAAGAATGGTAAGGACCGTCCCGCGATGACTTGGCTTCGGGAATATATGACTTCAGATGCTGCTAAGAATGCTAAGAGTCCCTATCCTGGCATGAAGAAGCGTATGGGAGTGTTTGTGAAGCCTCTGGAGATAAAGGTAGCCGCAGGTGATGTCCTGCCCATCAAGGTACGTACTGTCATCACTGATGATTATAAGGCAGAAAAAGAGGACATTGCCATCGAAAAGGTGGAGCTTTATGTCGACAATGAGTTGTTGACTACGATGACGGAGGAACCTTATGTGACAGAATACACCCCTGCCACTTCTGGTAAAAAGACACTAAAAGCCATTGTTTACACAAACGACGGAAATACATACGAGCGTTACTCCGTGGTTACTGTGCTTAACACGACAGCGAAGCGTGAGCCTTACAATGAGACAGCTTTCACACTTCCAGGTACTATTGTTGTGGGAGAATATGACAAGGGCGCTTCTGGTGTAACCTACAACAAGGCTTCTCGTAACGCAACATCAGCTACCCAGACTGGTGGATGGATGGAATATACAGTCGATGTGAAGGAAGATGGATTCTACTCTTTCGATGCCGAAGTTGCTTCAACAATTAATGGCGGTACCTTCCACTTGTCAGAGTATTCTCTCGACGGTCTGACATTCTTTGCAGATATGATAGAGGTTCCTAAGACGAGCAGCAATACGGATTTCCAAACCATGCATTTGGACCTCAAGAAGCCTCTGACGGCAGGACGTCATAGGCTCTGTCTGAATATCGACAAGGGTGGCTTCTATATCAAGAGTCTTACCTTCCACAAAGATAGTCAGGATGAAAATATCGAAGCCAGCTTCTCAGAAGAGACGCCTGTGGCTATTCTAGGAGGCGAGAAAGCCACCATCACGGTTAATGCATCATCGAAGACCAGTACCATTGCTAATGTCAAAGTGTATGCCAACAATCTGCTGATAGCCACGCTGACGGAAGCGCCTTATACCTTTGAATATGCTCCAGAGGAGCAAGGCCGTTACAATATCGTAGCCATCGTGACCGATGCTGAAGGTAAGTCGAGCACAATATCTTATACCCTGAACGTCAATCCGAAGCGTGAACCATTTGCTAAGACGGGTCCTTTTGCTATTCCTGGAACACTGCAGGTAGAATTCTACGACAAGGGAGGTGAAGGTGCTGCTTATCATGATAATGATTCAGAGAATCAAGGTGATGCCAATTACCGTTCTAGCGATGGCGTGGATATCGTAAACGGTAATGGTGGCAAAGCCATTGGTTATACAAATACTGGTGAGTGGGTAGAATACACAATCAATGTCAAAGAAGCAGGCACATACGACTATAAGGCCACTGTTTCTTCGGGCACCACAAATTCCGGTTTCTCTATCAACCTGAAAGAAAACGGTACAATCACAAAGCTGGCGGATGTCAAGGTACCACAGACTGGTAGCAATGACTGGGGTACTTATACAACAGTATCGGGAACCTTCAGCAAACCTTTGGAAGTAGGCGAGCAGATACTCCGTCTCACGATCACAGGTTCCAGTTGTAACATCGACAAGATTCAATTCAGTTTAAATACATCAGGCATTAATGGTGTGATAGTCAATGAGTTGTCTGATGATGCACTTTACAACCTCTCTGGCCAGAAGGTGAATGCCAACTATAAAGGCATTGTCATCCAGCGTGGCATGAAACGGTTGGGCAAATAAGTTGCCAGAAGGTACTTACGTGAGCGAAATGCAAAATAAGTCTGATTTATTTTGCATTTCGCTCGATTTGTACTATCTTTGCACCCAAATAATAAAAATACAGTATTTATAATGGAAAAAAAGACATTTAAGCGTACGACGGTGACGTCGGCGCTACCATATGCTAATGGTGGTGTGCATATCGGCCATCTGGCAGGTGTGTACGTACCTGCAGATATCTATGTACGCTATTTGAGATTGAAGAAGCGTGAGGTGCTGTTTATTGGAGGATCAGACGAGCATGGTGTACCCATTACAGTGCGTGCCCGCAAGGAGGGAATCACACCTCAGGATGTTGTAGACCGTTATCATAAGATGATCAAGGACTCTTTCGAGGAGTTTGGTATCTCATTTGATATCTATAGTCGCACAACGTCAGAAACCCACCATAAGTTTGCAGCCGAATGGTTTAAGAAGCTCTACGATGAGGGCAAACTAACAGAGGAGACAACTGAGCAGTTGTATGACGAAGAGGCCAAGCAATTCTTGGCAGACCGTTATGTAACAGGTGAGTGCCCCCATTGCCACAATGAGGGCGCATACGGCGACCAGTGTGAAAAGTGTGGACGTGACCTTTCGCCTACAGAGTTGATTAATCCTAAGTCAACCATCTCTGGTTCTACCCCTGTAATGAAGAAGACCAAGAACTGGTATCTGCCCCTGAACGAATATCAGGATTGGCTGAAGCAGTGGATTCTTGAGGAGCACAAGGAATGGCGTCCGAATGTTTACGGACAATGCAAATCCTGGCTCGATATGGATTTGCAGCCTCGTGCTATGACGCGTGATTTGGATTGGGGTATTCCAGTTCCTGTAAAAGATGCCGAGGGAAAGGTGCTCTATGTGTGGTTTGATGCACCTATCGGTTATGTATCAAACACCGTTGAGCTGTGTCAGAAAGAGCCCGAGAAGTGGGGCAACTGGGAAAAATGGTGGCAGGATGAGGATACACGTCTGGTACACTTCATTGGTAAGGACAACATAGTGTTCCATTGTATCATCTTCCCTGTCATGATGAAGGCTCATGGCAAGTATATCATGCCTGATAACGTACCAGCTAATGAGTTCCTGAATCTTGAGAATGATAAGATTTCTACTTCTCGCAACTGGGCCGTATGGCTCCATGAGTATTTGGTAGATATGCCAGGCAAGCAGGATGTCCTACGTTATGTATTGACAGCTAATGCGCCTGAGACCAAGGACAACAACTTTACCTGGAAGGACTTTCAGGACCGCAATAACAATGAACTCGTGGCTGTTTATGGTAACTTTGTGAATCGCGCTCTCCAACTCACCAAGAAATATTGGAATGGTGTGGTGCCTGCTTGTGGGGAACTGCTGGATGTCGACAAGGCTGCTCTTGAAGAATTCAAGGATGTCAAAGAGAAGGTTGAGACGCTTTTGGAACAGTTCAAGTTCCGCGATGCGCAGTTCGAGGCCATGAATTTAGCTCGTATTGGTAATCGTTATATCACTGAGTGCGAGCCTTGGAAAGTTTGGAAGACAGATCCTAAGCGTTGCGAGACCATCCTGAATATCTGCTTGCAGTTGACAGCCAACCTTGCTATCGCTTTCGAGCCTTTCCTGCCGTTCAGCAGCAAAAAGCTTCGTGAGATGCTGAATATCGACTCGTTCGAGTGGGAGCAGCTTGGCAGCACGGACCTTCTGAAGGCTGGCCACCAGTTGGGTGAGCCTGCATTGCTCTTCGAGAAGATTGAGGATGAGGTCATTCAGAAGCAACTCGACAAACTGGAGGCAACAAAAAAGGCCAATGAGGCAGCGGCATACAAAGCCGCCCCCATTAAGGATACGGTAAGTTTCGAGGAATTTGAGAAACTCGATATTCGTGTAGGTCTGGTAAAGGATTGCCAAAAAGTTAAGAAGAGCAAGAAACTCCTTCAGTTTACCATCGATGATGGCTCAGGTACAGATCGTACCATCTGTTCAGGTATCGCTGCTTTCTATGAGAATCCAGAACAGCTTATCGGCAAACGCATCCTCTTTGTTGCTAACTTCGCTCCTCGCCAAATGATGGGCATCGAGAGCCAAGGTATGATTCTCAGTGCGGTTGATGCCGACGAGAGTCTCAGTGTGGTCACAACGACAAAGGATGTCAAGCCTGGCAGTCAGGTAGGCTAAAAAAAGGCTCTCCATTGAGGAGGGCCTTTTATTTTTTCAGTCTTTAATATTCTTGCGCCCCGCATCTAAAAGCTGACGGAATTCGTGGGGCGTCATACCAAGGGCATCATGAAACTTACGGTTGAAAGTGCGGATGACTTTGAAGCCTGCTTGCTGGGCACAAGCGGCGATGCCCCATGCGGGCTTACTCTGTATATAATACATTGAGCGCAGAAGGCGCAAATAGTCGAGATAGTCGTCAACAGTCTTGTAGATGGGCGAATGACGGAACAAATCGATGATGCGCGTCTGAGTGGTACCAATAAACTCGGCCAACTCTTTCAGTCCGAAGTCAGGATTCTCGTGGGGAAGTTCTTTCTCCAGACGGGTCTCGATAAGTGCCATCAGTTCTGCATCATCGCGTAAATCAGCATGGCGCATTAGTTCCTTATGACGGATTACGAGTTCCTTGAGCATCTGTATACGACGACGTACATCATAGAAAGCGTCGATTTGTTGACCAAGCTGCAGGTTCCGACTTACTAAGTCTAGATTGGTTTTTTGGAGCAATTCCACGCGTTGCTGCAACTCATTGATTTTCGATTGATATTCTTTCTCGTTCATCTTCAAATAATTGATATGTTAATAGTAATCGTTTCTTGTTTCCCTAACTTTTCTTTTCAAGGAACTTTAAAGCTTCCACCAAGCGGGTATTGTCATTGTGATTACGGACGGCGATACGCATGTACTGGCGATGAGGATCCAAACCAGGTTTCAGACTGCAATCACGTGTCAGGATATTATGCTGTCGCAACATATAGATTACAATTTCGTTGGCCGAATGGGGAGGAAGCACTTCACAGAGGAAATAATTGGCCTGTGACGGCATCACACGAAGGAAAGAAATCGTACGCAGTTGTTGTTCGAAATCAGCTCGTTCAGTAACAAACTTCTCACAGGCTTTTTGGTAATCTTTCTCATGCTTGTTGTAGATCTGCATAAAGAACTCAGCGAAGGAGTTTAGGTTCCAGATAGACGCCTCCTTCTTGATACGCGCTATCAGTTCCTTATCAGCAGAGGCGAGGATACCTAAGCGCAGACCTGGCACACCATAACTCTTGGAGATACTCTTCATCACAGCCATGTGGGGATAAGCCTCCAAAGTTTCGTCAGAAAGCAGTGAACTTGTTGCATAGTCTGTACAGAAGTCAACGAAACTCTCATCAACCACCAAGCGGATACCTTGCTCTTCGCACCAGGCAGAGAGTCTCAGTACGTCTGTCTTGGAAATGAAATTGCCAGAGGGGTTGTCTGGATTGATAAGCATCAGTTGGCCAATACCTTTGCCGGCAAAGAATGCCATCAGATCATCAACTGTATAGCGGTAGTCTTCATTCTGTGGAACAAACGTCACCTGACAGTCTTTGTCGTAGCGGTTAGGATATTCCTCAAACGTTGGACGTATGAAACCTGTTTTACCCTTTGTATCCTCCATCAGAATCTTGATGAGTTCTGCAGCGCCGTTACCAGGCACGATATATGGTTCGCTCACGCCAAAGCACTTGCTGGCAATCAGCGTGTTCACCTTCATTCCAGAGGGATATTCCGTGAGCAGGGTATCAAAATTATGGCGCAGTTCGTCCTTCATCCGTTTGGAGGGGAAGAAAGGATTCACCAGATAGCAGAAATCCAGCATCTGTGGGAAGCGCCAGAAACCACCATAGCGTCCATAATACTTCCGCAACACATCCTGGTCGTTGGCAAAAATTGCCTCAGCAATATCGAGATCCTGTTTGTCATCGATCTCATACCACCGCTCCCGACCTATTGGCAGGGCCTTCATATTGTGACTGTCGAGCATAGAGATGATACGCAGCACGTTCTCGTAATACTCATTGTTGCCAACTGCTTTCGTATAGGCATCGAGGAAGGGCACGTATTTTTGCTGCAGAAACGCCTGACTGAATTTATAGATATTGACGGTCTTGTAATAACTGTCGACATCAGCATAGTCGAAGGCCTCTTTCGAAATGAAGTTCACGATATGCTGCTCTTCATCAAGGCGCACCATCGTCCCGTCCATCCACGACTCATATTTGGCCACAAGCGCCAGATTGGGATAGGGATTTTCAAGAATCATAGGGAACAGACGGTCGCTGAAGATGAGGTCGCTCTCTATCAATATGGTGTCATCGGCTTGTAATTGCTCTTTCACCATCGAGAGCGAATAGATATTGTTGGTCTTGTCGTAGATGGGGTTTTCGGCATACTCTATCTTCAGCCGGTCATCATAGCGATGGCCGATATAGTCTATCAGTTTCTGTCCCTGATAGCCCACCACAATGATGACACGTTTGAGTGAGAGACCCGACAACTGTCCGAGCAAACGGTCTATCAGTCGCACGCCGTTCACGGGGACCATACATTTGGTATTCTCTTTTGTCAGTTCTCCGAGTCTGCGGCCCATTCCTGCCGCTAAGATGATTGCTTGCATATGATTGGTGTTATTGTTTCTTTATAAAATGTAGGCCTCGAACTGATGGGTTACCCGCTCCTCAGGAGGAGGCTGTGTCATATAGTCACCATAAGTTCGCTCCAGATAGTCGTGATAGCCTACCATAGTCTTGTACATCTTTCCCTCGAACTCGATATCGACAGATGAGGCGATATCCTCAGCAGAGAAACAACCTTTCAGTTTCGGTCCCGCCTCAGTCATGTTACATACCGTCTTGGTAGGATGTGTTAAAATGATAAGGCTCCTGATCCTGCCCTCTATCTGTCTGACAGACAGAGGCCAGTGCTTATAGACCCAATAGGCCAACCGCGATTGCAAAGGATTGCTTTTCGAAATCTTGCAGCGGCGAATCTTGTAAAGCAGTTTCTTTTTCTTGAAAACCTGCTCACGCTCTTTTGGGTCATCTGATACGTAATCCACAGGGAAGATGTCCATATAAACCCCAATCTGATAACCCTCCGTTTCTTTCTCCACCATCAGGGTATGCTGGTCAACCACCTTGGCAAATGTATAATAATAGTGGGGTTCTGTCTGTGGGTTGATAACACGATAGTGACCAGTCTCATCGCAATACGTCTGAAGGAATTGCTCATAATCATTCCGAGGCATATAAATGTCGATATCGTCATCCCAGGGGATGTACCCCTTGTGACGGACAGCGCCTATCAGCGTTCCGCTCGAAAGGAAATAGGTCAATCCGTGTGCCTCGCAGAATCGGTGCACATCGTCTAGAATGCCTATCTGGATTCCGCGTAACTGGTTAATATCTGTTATCTGTTTCATTCTGCGTGCAAATTTACTCAATTTGTTTGGAACATCAAACAAAAAGTAGTATTTTTGCACGCAGATATGGAGAATTTAAAGGATAAGACGGCCAAAGGCATTGCTTGGGGAGCCATCAACAATGGTGCTACTCAAGTGCTGAATCTTGTGTTCGGCATCTTTCTGGGACGTTTGCTTTCTACAGATGATTATGGTATCTTAGCCTTAATAACCATTTTTACCCTCTTGGCAGGATGTCTTCAGGCCGCAGGCTTTTCCCAGGCTTTAGCCAATCTTAAGACGCCCACTCAGCGTGACTATAATGCTGTGGCGTGGTTTAACATTCTGGCAGGATGTTTCTTATATGTGTTGCTTTTCTTCTGTGCCCCTTTGATTGCGCGATTTTTCGATCAGCCTTTGCTGACAGATGTTTCCCGCCTGGCTTTTCTTACGATACCAATTTCTGCTATAGGAATCGTGCCTAATGCCAAATTGTGGATAGAGTTGCGCAATCGTGAACTGGCCATTGCTGCCATCGTTGCCCTACTCACCTCCGGATGTTGTGGCGTATGGATGGCTTGGAATGGCTGGGGATATTGGAGTCTGGCCTGGCAACAGGTTATCTATATTGTTGTTGCCACAATCATCAAGTATTACTATACTCACTGGATACCTACATTGCCCGTTGATTTCAAGCCTATTCGCAGCATGTTCCGCTTCTCGTCGAAAATGCTGATCACAAACATGCTGACGGTTATAAGCCAGAATGTGCTAACGTTTATCTTTGGTAAATTATTACCAATCTCGACTGTTGGTCTTTTCACACAGGCCAACAAGTGGAACACCATGGGCAGTTCTTTTGTTTCCAATACGATGGCGCAAGTGGCCCAACCCGTTCTGGCCAGCATTAACGACGAGGAGAATCGTCAGGAACGTGTTTTCCGAAAGATGCTGCGATTTACCTCGTTCCTGTCGTTTCCACTGATGATAGGATTGGCATTGGTGGCCTATGAATTCATTATGTTAACAGTAGGTCCCACCTGGGAGCGATGCGTTCCTCTCCTTCAGATACTCTGTATCGGAGGAGCATTCCTCCCCTTGCATACGCTTTATCAGAATTTCATTATCAGCCGTGGCAGGTCCGATCTTTATCTCTGGATGGTAAGTTTGCAGATTATACTTCAGATAGGCCTTACGCTCAGTTTGTCCTCACAGGGTATAACCATCATGGTGGCAGCTTTTTCGATACTTAACATCCTTTTCACGTTGTGCTGGCATTTCGCTATGAGACGAGTTCATCCGTTGGCAACATCTGAAGCATTGAAAGATACCATGCCATTCGCTTTGATTGCAGCCTTTTGTATGATAGCAACCCATTATGCCACACTTTGGGCTGATATGCTCTGGTTGAGGCTCTGCCTGCGAATCATCATGGCAGCAGTTCTATACCTCGGCATTATGAAGCTGCTTCATGTCAAAACACTGGAAGAGTGTCTTTCTTTCATAAAGAAGCGTTTTTTATAGAACCATTTGGTTGAAAGGAACGCAAATCTCAGAAGCGCGATTGTCTTCTTGTGGGCAAAGAAACCATGCAAGATACGGAAGAGCAGATGTTGTGGCTTATAGGAAAGAACCTCTGTAATGTCTCTTTTTGTAAATCCTGCTTTAAGAGCCTGGTGATAGGCATTAAGCATTCCGATTTCCATCGCAAAAAGGTAATTGTCTTTCAGATCGTTCTTTTTGAAATAGATCCATAATTCCTGGTTTGCCTTCAGCAGTGACAACACATGCTTTGCAGAAAGATGGTTCGCAAAGGTACTGGCCGATGAGTCATCCCTATAATAATAGGTAATGTCTTCTATATTTGAAATGCTATTTGCTGCATGAATGAGTCTTGGTGTAAGCGCCAGATCCTCCGCCATATTGATGCCCTCCACAGAAGAGATTTCATGTTCAGTATACAGGTTCCTGCGTATGAGCCGTGCCCAGATATGAGGCAATAGGGTGTTTTGAATCAGCATCAGTTTCAAACAACCATCCTTGTCGAAGTGTGGCTCCCGGTGGGCAATCATTGTCCCGTCCTCGAATAGCGACGCATATGAACTTGATATGATATCCGCCCCTGTCTCTTGTTGTTTGGCAACCAGTTTCTCTACGGCATCCAACGCCAGATAATCATCACTGTCGACATTCATGATGAAATCACCGGTAGCTGCCTCAAAAGCCGTTTTACGTGCTGCCCCCAACCCTCTATTGTGTTCGTGATGAATGATGTTGACCTGGTTTTGTCTTTGAGGATAGTTTGCCAGAACATGCTGAAGAACTGTTACACTATTATCCGGGGTGCAGTCGTCAACGAAGATATATTCAATATCATTGTACGTTTGCTCAAAAAGGGTTTCTGCACATTGTGAAATGTACTTCTCAACACCATATATAGGAACTAATATTGATATCTTCATAGACTTATAAAATCAACAGTTAATAAACAACCAGCCATTCCACCCCAGCAGGAAAACTGCCAGCAAGGCTACGACGACTCTGAGCGGCAGATGCCATTTCGAGCTGGCAGACTTCAGGGCGTAGGCCATAGAGAGGGGGATGACAAACAACCAGTGGGGGCCCATGATGTAGACTTCGTTGAGACCAAAGCCTAATCCCAAGTGCAGAGCCATGTCGAAAGCAAAACACGACAATATCAGCCACAGGAATCGCTCTTTGCGCCCCATCCAGATGCCTATCAGGAATAAACCGACAATCAGTGCTTCAACCACGTAGTTGATGATATAGCGATATTCCACTACCACAGGACGGCTTTTCAACGTATCGTCAAGCAGATAGTCCTGATGCAGTTGGATGGTCTCACCAAACAGATTATGAATCACTGCCTCCCAGCGGTCTGTCGACACATCCGTCCACTTCATGAATCCCTCTTTGGCAATCGGTGTGCCTGCATGGGCATTCCAGGGATCCTTCATATTCTTCTCATGCACATCCCAGATATGCTTTCGGTACAGTTTGCGCCCACCTTGGATTATCAAGGCCGAATCTGTCTCTCCACTCTGTTCGGCATACAATTTGATGAACTTCTCAAGGTCAGCCCGCTGTTGGGCTTTTTTCTGGACTTCTGCTGCCTTTTCCTGAGGCAATATATATTCCTGGTATTCCCATTTGCAGAACATCCACATCAGGGCTGCCGGCAGGACAACCCCCAACAACAGATACTTGGGACGGAAGAATCGCCACTTGTTGGTGAACAGGGCTGCCAGATATACTTTCACGCCATTGCTGAGCGTAACGCCTGCTGTAATCACAAACAAGATGACCGTTTGCCAGATGCTGAGACGCTGATCCTTGTTGATGGCTCTTCCGCAGATATACAAGGTGAGCAATAACAGCATCTGCGACATCACAAAATGATCAGGCACAACGAGTCCTACCATCGTAAAGGCAAACCCAAAGAACATCGCATTCAGAATGATACCGTCGGTTTCTTTCAGGCCTATCACCTCTACCAGAATACGACGCATAAAGATATAGGAATAGAAACCACAGAACACCAATAGCAAGCCTACGAGGTATTGCACCAGATTCAAGCCCGTCAGTTCAATAAGACACGTGTTCAACAGGTATGGAATCCACATCATAAAGGCGAGCAACGGATGGCGATAGACGTTGTAACCCTGATACCAATTGGTAACAGTAGAATAGGTGATGGGATCGTAGCCAGACACCTTGAACTGGAGAATAAACTCCTTATAGTCATCAGGCATGATACCCACAAACTGGGGGTATTTGCTGATTAACACCAGATTCAGCAGCACTATCAGTATGAGTACGATGATTGCCTGTATCTTTTCTGCGGGTTTTATCCTAAACAGATTCGGTTGCCTGAACGGCTTAAAATGCGACTGATCCGCAAAGCCAAGGAGCTCTTTATCGCCTCGGCTGTCGCCATAGGCGGTAAGATGATAATCCTGACGATGCGGGAAGAGTGCCTGAATGCGATTCACTTTCTCCTCGCCATAGCAGTTCTTCGTGAGGAAACGGCCAGTCAGAAGGCCCTCCTCCACCTCGATCTGCGTTCCAATAACCCGTATGCTCCTGTCTCCCGACTCCTGTCTCCTGACTCCTTCAAAAAATGGCTGTACCCAATTGTCGATGGAGGCACTGACAATAAGCACCTCGGCTCCATCGGCTTGGGCTTGCCTTAGCGTTTCTATGCCCTGCGGACGGAGCAGATGCTGATTGTCTTTTGCAAACCGCTGACAGAGGTCATCAAAAGCCTCTAATGTCATACCCTTGAAGAAATAGGAAAATACCTTTTGCTTTGCCCGATAGTTGGGATAGAGATGCAGTTTCATCAGCACCAGCAACGGGGCATATCGCACGAATCCCTTAACAAAGGCCCAGAACCCACAGGCATAGCGGATAAACGCGATGAAAGAGTCCCTGGTGGTCAGTGTTCCGTCGAAATCAAAGGCAACGATCTTTCTCATAGTTTCGGACTTGGTATTTTATGGATTAACTTCATGAACAGCCACGAGAGGAAGAAGGTGGCCACCACATAGAGCAGCAGACCTGCATACTGGTCTTGTTGGTAATATGGTCGCACAAAGACCTTGCGTACGATGGGGTGAACTACGAAGATGGCTGCAGAGATCCCACCCAACCAGACCAGATAGGGAAACACCTTCTGAGGCATCAGCTTCACCAGTGCGATGGTACCCCAGATAATCAGGGCTGGAGCGAACAGCCAACAGACAAAATCGGTACTGGCGTAGAAAATGCCAGCCACCGCCACAAGCAGACTCAATAGCCATATGAATAGCTGGTGCTTACCCGTAGGCACCTTCCAGTCTTTTGCGACACCTTGTTCGTAGCGTGCCTGCAGCAGACCTATGCCAAAGGGCAGCATGCCACCTACGAAATTATAGCGCAGCCGCTCCAGCGCCGCCATATCGTTTTCAACACAGACTTGCCAAGCTCCGAACACCACAATACAAATGGCAACCACACCCCAATGCCGCCAACGGTAGAACACCAGTCGGTAGAGGATATACATCTGCAGGGTGATGCTGAAATACCAATAGGGCCCAGGCCACACCACCTTCGAGGGATTTTCGAAGAAGTTGGCGAACATGCCCAGCATAGCCACCACTTCTGTCCAAAGATACCTGTGCATATTAGGTGTGATGGCATCGAGCAGGATAAAGGCCACGAACCCCACGATGAAGATACGGAACAGTTTCAGGTAACTATAGCGTATGAATCGCCAGATGCCCACCTCAGGGAGGTCTCCCTGTTCGTACTTCTTCACCAGTCCGTAGCCGCTGAGAAAGAGGAAGACGGGTACACCATAGTGTCCGAAGAAAGAAAGCAGGTGCATGGGCAGCAGTTCGTCGGGATGTTGCACTACCTGCCACAACTGATCCCACTTCTCATATTGCCAGGTGTACTCATTTTCCCTGACAATGCCCTTCAGCCAATGGGTATAGTTATGCAGCATGATGGCGAGGATGGCTATTCCCCTCATCGCCGTACATTCCTTCCGTGTCAGCAGTTCCTTCATTTCTTCAGCGAATTATAATCTGTTTCCCCCTTCAATATTCGTGGCCGCCTCACATCGTATGCAGGACTGATGACATTCAGTTCCTCACGATAAAGCGGGGTGGAGATGCCTCCGAGATAGAGCAGGAAGTGAGGCAGGACATCCGTCATCATAGGACGGTCCTTTGCAGTTTGAATCGCCTGCCAGCCATAGGGATGGTTCTCACGATATTTTGGCGAACCCCAGATCCAGAAAGGAATCTCCATCTCATTGCGCGCCAGCCGATAGTCAATCTTGGCAGCGTGCAGGCGACCATAGATATAGGGTTTGTCATCAAAGATCTCTTCGGCATGATCAGGCATATAGATGACCACGGCATCCTCTTCAATAAAGCGCCGGGTGATGGCATAAACAATGGAATCGTTGTATCGCAGAGAATTGTCGTAGTCTGACAACAACTGCAATTGTTTGGCCGTCAGTTCTGGTCGCTGGTACATCTCAGGGGTGAAGAATCTGTGCGTCTTCTGCGGATAACGTGACTGATAGTCGACGTGCGATCCAGAGAGATGAAGGATGGGGAGATTATGTTCTTTGTTCTCCTTCTTCAACTGGTCGTACTCTTTCAGCACGCCATCGTCGAAACGATGCAGACGGGTATTGCGGGTATCAAACTGCGATTGACTCAGTTTCGGGTTATTCAGGAAGAATCCGCCGCTGAAATCGTAGAATTTCTCCTTGGCCTTCGACTGAAACTGATTGGTGATAAACGTCACGTGGTAGCCTGCCTTACGGAAAACCTCTGGGAAAAGGGGTTGGTCACACCATTCACCCTCATCGCCAACGGCATACAGCGACATCACATCCTTAAAGACAAAGCTCGTCAGATTCCAAGGTGCCACCACATCTGTAAAGGCTACTAAACTACCTTCTGCAGCCAGTTCCATCTCACGTGGTGACGTCGCCTTCTGATAACCATACAACTGCGAATGGTACTTGTTAAAACTCTCACCAATAATCAGTACGATGTTGGGCACTCGGGACGAGCAACTGTCTACCACCACTTTATCGTGAGCAGCCATCAGTTGGTCTATCTGGTACGAAGCCAAGTGGTTGGCATAGATGCCGAAAGCCATTCGATAGATTGGGATGTATAGATTGGCACAATCCTTCCGGGTCAGTTCGTGTTCCACCTGCCCGATGGTGTCGTTGGCAAACAGTCGCTGCATCGCCACCTTGTTATCCCAGCATTGGTTGAAGGCGTCAATCAGCAGCCACGCCACCAAGCCACCCAAGACGGCCTTAACAATATCTGGAACCAGCGGATTGACCTTTGGCAGGATTATCCGCATACGCATCTTTGCCATCACTTTGCGCAGGATGGTCCACAGAATATGAATCAGAATCAACAGCAGAATCCAGCCTACGTGTGAGTGGATGATATCCCAATTCAGATAAGAGGCAAGGAATTCTTGTGATTCCCGCTGGTTGGTCTCACCCATCAGCATCAGCATCGTTGACGTCAGTGTCGATTCGAACTTCACGTAGCAGAACATATCCACCAAAGCAACGCCAT
>Ga0310786_10003591_pt1 | contig 22443 bp, 17 predicted proteins | sample AusTroGonzalo_MG_FD_203881 | JGI IMG/M metagenome (GOLD analysis project Ga0310786, IMG submission 203881) | Bovine rumen microbial communities from tropical cattle in Woodstock, Queensland, Australia - Gonzalo_03 (v2) (version 2) | ecosystem: Host-associated > Mammals > Digestive system >...
GAACACTTCTGTTGCGGTCAAGATTTTTGAAGCGGGCAAAAGCGCCGGCGCGGACTTTGTTGAAATTTTCGAAGAAGAAACCCGTAGCTCGACGCTCGGGCTGAAGTCTAGTCAGATTGAGTCCGCAACGGCTGGCACCGAGTATGGTATCGGTATCCGTTTGATTTATGGAACCGAGGTGCTCTACGGCTTTACGAGCGATGATTCCGAAGAAGCTCTTGTGAAGCTCGTGAAGACGCTCGCTTTTGGCCGCATCGCCCAAATGAGCAAGGCTCCGATTGAATTTGCGCCTGAAAAGCGCGTGGCCGATTACAATGTCGCCGCATTCAAGGATCCCCGCGTTCTAGGCCAGGCGGTCAAGCAGGATTTCTTGTTCCGCGCAGACCAGGCTGCTCGCAAGATTTCGGATAAAGTAGTGCAGGTAGGCGCTTCGGTGACTGATTCTTGCTCTACGATTTCGCTCATGAACAGCGAAGGGCTGAATTTGTCGATGAACCGTGCCCGTTTGCGTGTGAACGTGACGGTGACGGTGTCCGATGGAACTGAAAGACTGACGACACATGAAGCTCCAGGTGCGCTCGGTGGTTATGAACTTTTAGCCAATTATTCGCCCGAGGACTTGTCGACCGAAGCAACGGAACGCTTGTTGCGCATGCTTTCGGCGGGCTACATTAAGGGTGGCCAGATGCCTGTCGTAATGGGCAATGGCTTTGGCGGCGTGATTTTCCATGAAGCTTGCGGACATCCGCTCGAAACGGAATCGGTCCGTCGTGGTGCAAGCCCGTTCTGCGGTAAAATTGGCGAAGCGATTGGTCAGCCTTGTTTGACTGCGATTGACGACGGTACCATGGATGGCGTGTGGGGAAGTCTGAATTTCGATGACGAAGGCACACCCACTCAACGCACAACCTTGATTGAAAACGGTATTTTGAAGACTTACATGAGCGACCGCGTGGGCGCCCAGGAAGTCGGAATTGCTCGCACGGGTTCTGCTCGCCGCGAAAGCTACAAGTATGCACCGGTAAGCCGCATGCGCAATACCTTTATCGCTCCCGGTAAGGATTCGCTCGATTCAATGATTGCAAGTGTCGATAACGGCCTCTATGCCGCTCGCATGGCAGGCGGTTCGGTGAATCCGGCAACAGGCGAATTCAATTTTGCAGTGGACGAAGGCTATGTGATTCGTGGCGGCAAAATTTGTGAACCGGTGCGCGGTGCTACCTTGATTGGCAAGGGTCACGAAATCATGCCCCGCATTAGCATGGTGGGTTCTGACTGGGAATTGGCCGCAGGTGTCTGCGGCGCAAGTTCTGGACATGTACCTGTGACTGTCGGACAGCCTTCTATTAAAGTCGACCAGATTCTGGTCGGTGGCCGCTAAAATTTACCCCAGCGTTTTTTAGGATTGGGACAATGGTCTTCATGACCATCGGGCCATATCCAGACCTCGTCTGTAAAGGGGCATTTTTCGCATGAACCGCTCATGGGGCAGTCTTCGGTAGGGTCTTCCAGGAACAGGGATCCTTCATATTTGATTTTATCTGAATGGAGAGAACCTTTGAGAAGTTCTTGACGGATTGTGTCAAGTTCCTGCTTGTTCAGCTTAAAACGCCTTTCGAGGATTGCCGAATTCGGCATGAATACGGCTGGATTCCATTTGATGCGCTGAACGCCAGCTTGCTCTGCCCAAGTGACAATGTCCTGAAGGTCTTGAAGGTTTTCGCGATGCAGGGCCACTTGCAAAGAAATGCGGGCGCTGGAATCGAGTCGCCTTTTACGGCATTCGATAAGCTTCTCTACATTTTCACGCCAAAGGTGACGAAGGAATCCGCCCATTTCGTAGGCAAGAGTGCTGACCTTGATGTCGCTGCATGCCTGAACCAGTTCGAACATGAGGGACGGCGAACTCCACTTGCCAGGGAATGTCCCGTTGGTGGTGAGGTTCATTTTGATGCCGGACATTTCGCAAAGGTGCAGCAGATTCTCGAATCTTGAATAAAGTAATGGTTCCCCCATGGTGGAGGGGATGACTTCTTTAAGCAAGGAATTGCCGGAAGAATCTTTTTCGGCGGCATATTTTTCAATGGCTGCCTTGGCTGTTTCAAAGGGCATTTCGCCTGAAAAGGATACAATGCCGTTCTGTCTTAAAAAACATAGGGCACAACGTAAGTTGCACTTGTCGGGGTTGGTGAGTAGAGTAATACGATGCATGATCTAATTAGAACTGAACGAATTCTAAATTCGATCTAGGCCCTATGCTCCCTGATATACTTGATGGCGGCGAGTCCTGCCTTGGCGCCTTCGCCAACGGCTACGGCAACTTGTAATGTGCCTCCGGTGCAGTCGCCTGCAGCGAAAAGGCCCGGAAGTGTCGTTTGGAAATCATTGTCGAGAACCAGTGTGGGACCGTCAAAGCCTGCGCCGGCCTTCTTGGCGAGATCCGTGGCGCTTGCGCTTCCGAGAGCGACAAAGAGTCCGTCGAATTCTTCTTCGGTGCCGTCTTCGTAGTGGACGCCCTTGAACTGGCCTTCGCCAACCAAGGATTGCAGGTGGCGGTTTTCAATGCGGACGTTAGGCGGGAACGAGGTGGCTAGGGCGGCTCCGTTTGTAAGGAGCGTGACGCTCTTGACGACGGACAAAAGTTCCTGGACTTCGTGGAGGGCGTATTCGCCGCTTCCAAGAACCGCTACGTTTTTCTGGCGGTAGAAGAAGGCGTCGCAAACGGCGCAATAGCTTACGCCATGGCCTTCGAGTTCTGCCATGCCGGCCACCGGGTGCTTGTTGCGGGCGGCCCCTGTAGCCATGATGCAAACTTTTCCGTGGTATTCGCCCACGAGACCTTTTGCCGAGAATCCCTGACCATCGAACATGAGGTCGGTGATTTCGTCGTCGATAATTTTCGCGCCAAGGGCCATTGCCTGCTTGTGGCCCACTTCCAAGAGTTGTTCGCCCGAAAGGGGCTTTTCAAGTCCGTAGTAGTTCTGAATCATGTGGGCTTTGGCGAGTGCGCCGCCGTCTTTACCAATCAATTGGACAGAAAGACCTGCTCTCAAACCATAGAGCGCGGCCGAAATACCTGCGGGGCCGTAGCCCAAAATCAGCATATCTGTCATAAATGACTCCATATCTCTGTAATTCTTATATTGCTAAAATACAAATTATTTATCTTATTGAATAGGTAGTTTGTGGTAAAAAAACTTAAAGGAATATGATGGAACGATTGACTCCGCGTGATATGTTTGTTGAAGCCGGCTATGGGCCGAACTTTGCTAATCAGCTTATACAAAATGCCTATAGCAAGCTATTTGAAGGAGACCCGATCGATGAACGAGTTTGCTTTGATGCTTCTGAAAACATGAGCTATATCATTGATATCGGTCATGACGATATCCGCTCTGAAGGCATGAGCTACGGCATGTATATTACTGCGCTCACGGGCCATGAACGTCAGTTCGATAAACTTTGGAATTTTACCAAGCGTTATCTGAGAAATGATGACGGCCCGCATGTGGGTTACTTTGCCTGGCAGGTTTCGACAACGGACTTTAGCAAGATGGATCCGGGGGCTGCTCCCGATGGCGAAGAATACTTTGCCATGGCTCTTTTGATTGCGGCTGAAAAGTTCAATCGTCCTGACCTCAAAGACGAGGCCGTGGGACTGATTAACTGGATGCGCAATAAGCCGAATAATGGAATTGTGGGCCCGATGATTGACCCTGAACGCAACTTGGTGAAGTTCTCTCCTGTATTGGGCAACGATTTTACGGACCCGAGCTACAACACCATAGCCTTCTATCGTGCCTTTGCCGAAGCAACCGGAGATGAAAGGTGGTATACGACTGTAGAAAAAAGTCTTGAATATATTCAAAAGGCGGCCCACCCGGTAACGGGTCTTTGCAGCGAATATTCCGAATACGATGGAACTCCGAAGGCAACGCCTTGGTACCCCGAAAGTGATTGCTTTAGCGGTGATGCTTGGCGCGTGGCTATGAACTTGAGCTTGGACTATGCGTTGTTCCGCGGACACGAATGTGAAAAGCAAATCTGCGAAAAACTTTTGAACTACTTTAACGGCAAACGCCCCTACTTGGCGGATTACGCTGTTGATGGCGGCGATTTCCCGCGCCCTGGCCGTAATGCGACCCCGGGTGTGATTGCAATGAATGCGGCTGCAACTCAGGTGTTGCCGACGGACGATCCGCGCATCAAACCGTTTGTGAAGGATTTGGCAGCGCTTTCTGTGCCATACCGTTTCTGGCGCTATTACGATGGCATGCTTTACATGCTTGGACTCCTTGCAACCGCAGGTAAAATCCGAATTTAAATGAATCTTGGAATTTGTGTGGGTTACAAATAAAGGAATAGAAGATGAACAAATTAAATTACATGGTACGTCCGGTGGTTCTTGCGGGCGTATTCGCTTCTGCCATGATTTTTAGTGCGTGCGAAGACGTGCGCGTTGAAAATTATCCCAGTGGAAAAGTCCGTATCGAGACGACCTATGTCAAAGACAAGAAGGAAGGCCCGGAAAAGGAATACTATGAAAACGGTAACGTAAAGCGCGAAGCCAATTACGTGAATGATCGCCGCGAAGGGGTTGTCAAGGAATATTATGAAGACGGTATTCCCGAAGCGGAATACAATTATGTTGACGGCTATATCGAAGGTACGGTGATTCGCTACCATAAGAATGGCAAGGTTGCGTCTAAGGCTGAATATAAGCAGAACAAGCAGATTGCATTCGGCGAATATTTCGATGAATCGGGCGAACCGGCTACGAGTGGTTCTTACAAGGATCCGCGCGATGGCTACGCTTACGAATGGATTCGTATTGGCTCGCAGCTTTGGACGGCCGAAAACATGAATTACGGCACGGCGTCGGGTTCGCTTTGCTCGCAGTGCAATCACTGGGGCCGTCTCTACAATTTTGAAAACGCCAAGAAGGCTTGCCTTGAAGGCTTCCACATGCCGACTAAGCAGGAATGGAATGAATTGCTTGCCTTTGCAGGTAAGGAAAAGCCGGTGGGCGTTGTGCTGAAGGCTGGCTACGGCTGGGATCCAATCAAGGGTACCAACAATTACGGCAACGGCAAGGATGAACTCGGATTCGGTGCCAAGGCCGGTGGTGCACACTTTGCCAAGAGTGATGTCCCGCTGAAGGAACGCAAGTTCGAAGCTGCTGGTCAGAAGGCATACTTCTGGACGGCTGAAGGCGAAGTGCTGGTATTCTTCCACGACAAGGATATCGCCAAGTTCGAAAAGTTCAATCCGGAATACGGCGCAAGCTTGCGTTGCATTAAGGACTAATTCGATTTAAATTGAAAAAAGAAAGGCGCTCCGATGAGCGCCTTTTTTAATTGCTTTTAGGAGGGCCGCAACGTCGCCTTAAGCGATGTTAAGGGATTGTTCGCGGATGCATTCGACTTCGTTCTTGAGCTCGATGGCGAGGGCGGCGATGTCGGCACTCTGGCACTTTGTGCCAAGGGTGTTGGCTTCGCGGCCCATTTCCTGCAGAATGAATCCGAGGTTCTTGCCTTGGGCGCCGCCTTCCTTGAGGGCGTTCAAGAAAAGCTTGTTGTGACTGCGGAAGCGCGTGATTTCTTCGTGGATGTCGAGTTTGTCGGCCATGATGCAGGCTTCCTGCAGCAGGCGGACGTCGTCGATTTCGCTATCCTTCAAGAGCACGTTGATGCGTTCCTTGAACTTGTCTTTCCAGACTTCGATGCGCTGCGGGTCAAGAACTTCAATCTTGTCGAGAACAGCGTTCAAGTGATTCACGCGGCCTTCGAGATCGCGGGCGAGGTTGGCGCCTTCCTTGGCGCGCATTTCGTTCACCTGGTCGAGAGCCTTGTCGAGTTCGGCGGCGAGGTGCTTTTCAAGCGCTTCGGAGTCGGCGTCGGCATCGGTGAATTGCAATACTTCGGGGAGGGCCAGAATATGTTCCAGCTGGATGTCGCCTGCAATGTGGTATTTCAGTTGCATGGCGTGCGTGATTTCGACAAACTTTTTAATGGCGGCATCGTTGTAGGAGACGGGAATGTTTCCGCCCGTGCCTGCGCCAAGTGTTACGCTAAAGATGACCGAACCGCGGACCAGCTTATCCTTAATCTGGTTCTTGAAACTATTTTCGAGGTAGGCCAGGTTCTTGGGCAACTTGCAAGAGATATCCAGAAAGCGGTTGTTCACGCTGCGGACTTCAATCACGCAACTTGCGCCCTGGTACATGGACTCGCTCTTCCCAAACCCCGTCATCGATAAAATAGCCATAATTAATCCCTAAATTTATTTCTTGCTCACCATGGCAATCACGTGTTCTGCGCCGAAGGTCGTGAGGCCAATAGCCGTCAGGAACTTGCTGAACTTGTGTTCGTTCTGGTAATGAATGGTTTCGACTTTCAAACCTTCTTTTTCACAAAGAGTATAGAAATCTTTGAGCGTGAGCACACGGATGTTCGGTGTATCATACCATTCGTAAGGCAGTTCCTTGGACTTCGGCATGCGACCGCGCAGCATAAGGCTTCCGCGAGTTGTCCAGTGACCGAAATTCGGGAAGGTCACGATGGCGCGCTTGGCTACACGCAAGAGTTCATTCAAGAGGGCGACCGGGTCGCGGATTTCTTGAATGGTGCGGTTGATAATTGCGTAGTCGAAGCTGTTGTCCTTGAAGTCGCTGATTCCGCTTTCGTCGAGGTCGCGCTGGATCACGGGCACATCGTTTTCAAGGCAATCCATGATGCTCTTGAAGTTGCGTTCGATGCCGAGAACTTCAACATGCTTTTTCTTGTTCAAGTAGTCGAGCAGTTCGCCGTTACCGCAACCGAGGTCAAGCACCTTGCTATTTTCCTTGACGAGGCTTCCGATGTAGTCGAAGTCTTCGGTGTCATGGAATACCGGCATGACCTGCGTATCGGTCGAGGTCGGAATAATCTTGCTGTCGAGGAAACGGCCTACGGCCTTTCCGAGGTCGCCGACTTCAATAAGGAAGCCGTCGTGACCGAATTGCGTGTCGAGTTCGAGGCTCGTGACGACCTTGCCTGCATTCAAGAGAGCGCTTGTAATGCGGCGCGATTCATGCGGCGGGAAAAGCCAGTCGGTACTGAGATTCACGTTCAGGAATTCCGCCTTCACGCCTTTGAATGCGGCCTCTAAAGAACCGTATTCTGTTTCGAGATCGAAGCTGTCAGTTGCGTGCGCAATGTGCAGGTAGCTGTTGGCGTCGAAGCGGTCTACGAATTTGGCACCTTGATAGCGCAGGTAACTTTCGAGCGGAAGATTCAGGTCGAAAGGCGTGCTGTAGGTGACTGCGTGGTTGCGGCTTTCCTGGTCTTGAGCGCGCTTGAACTTTTGTTCCATGCCCACAGCGCTGAGATAGGTAATGTGGGCGAGTTTGCGGGCGTTCGAAAGGCCGACATCGGGGTGGGCGGATTCGTAGTAGTCGCCACCGTTGAAGTTCGGGTCTTGCGTAATCACGTCGCGGGCGACGATTTCAAAACCGAGCGCCTGGCTGCTGAAACGCGGAGAGCTTGCAATCACGATGCAACGGCGTACAAGGTCCGGGTAGTAAATGGCCCATTTCATGGCTTGGAAACCACCCATGGAACCACCGATCACGCAGCAGAGCTGATCGATGCCGAGTCCCTTGGCAAGTTCTCGTTGGGCGTTCACCATGTCGCCGATGGTAATCATCGGGAAGGTGCTGCCGTAGGGCTTGCCGGTGCGCGGGTTGATGGAGGCGGGGCCTGTTGTGCCTTTACAGCCGCCCAAAATGTTGCTGCACACGACAAAGAATTTGTCTGTGTCGACCGGTTTTCCGGGGCCAATCAAGGCGTCCCACCAACCGGGTTTCTTGTCGTTTTCGGTATAGTATCCGGCTACGTGGGCATCGGCCGTTAACGGGGAACACACCCAGACCACGTTGCTCTTGTCTGCGTTCAGTGTTCCGTACGTTTCGTAACGGATAGTCAGCGCCGGGAGTGTCTTACCACACTCCAGCATGAAGCCCTGTTCGCCATAATCTTTTTCGAAAGTCTGGGGAACTACGGGGCCGACGCTGTTTTTATGCAAAAATTCACTCATATGCATAAATTTAGAAAATGGTTGCCCAAATTAGGGCTAAATAATGAACAATGACTAATTAAAAATGAAGAAAAACGAAGAATATAGTTTAAATGGTGATAGTTGGTTATAGCTTTTATTTATGGCTTGGCTCAAACTTTCAAAAAGGTTATAAAATTACTTTTTCCTTACAAAAAGGACGGGGAAGGCTCCAAAAGGGTTCAAAAAAGGGCCTCTCTTTGCTACATTTGGCGCGGTTTGTAAACAAATAGTTAAGAAAGAGGTGTAAAGATGGTAATTGAACCGATGATTCGCAGCAATATGTGCGTGAATGCCCACCCTCAGGGTTGCGCCATGGATGTGAAGCGCCAAATTGAATACGTACAAAAGAAGCGCGCTGAACGCGGAACCCCGAAAGATGCTCCGAAGACGGTTCTTGTACTTGGTTGCTCGACAGGTTATGGACTTGCTAGCCGAATTTCTGCAGCCTTTGAATTTGGTGCCGCGACAATCGGCGTGTCGTTTGAAAAAGAGGGTGCTGATGAACCTCGCCAGAAACCGGGTACGCCAGGCTGGTACAACAACATGGCTTTTGACAAGTTCGCTCATGAGGCGGGTCTTGAAGCGGTAACGTTTAATGGCGATGCTTTCTCCCATGAAATGCGCAAGAACGTGATTGATACGTTGAACAAGATGGGCCGTAAGGTCGATTTACTGGTGTACAGCGTGGCATCGAGCGTGCGCGTGGATCCGGACTACGGAACGCTTTATCGCAGCGTGTTGAAGCCGATGGGTGAAACCTTCTCGGGCGCAACGATTGACTGTATGACCGGTAAAATCAGCACGATTAGCGCAGAGCCCGCCAACGAAGAAGAAATGGCGAACACCGTGAAGGTGATGGGTGGCGAAGATTGGGCTCTTTGGATTCGTCAGCTCAAGGCTGCTGGCGTGCTTGCCGAAGGTGTAAAGACGGTTGCCTATTCTTACATTGGCCCGGCTTTGTCGCATGCGATTTACCGCGACGGTACGATTGGTGGCGCCAAGAAGCACTTGGAAGCAACTGCCAGGGAACTTGACGCAGAACTCCAGAAGGAATTGAAGGGCGAAGCCTACGTGTCTGTGAACAAGGGCTTGGTCACGCGCTCAAGTGCCGTGATTCCTATTATCCCGCTGTACCTTTCGGTGCTCTTTAAGGTGATGAAGGAACAGGGTAGTCATGAAGGTTGCATTGAACAGATGGAGCGCCTGATGAACGAACGTCTTTATACGGGTAGTGCTGTTCCGACGGATGAAAACCACCTGATTCGTATTGACGATTGGGAATTGGACCCGAAGGTACAAGAAGAAGTGAACAAGCGCATGGCGACCATCACGCAGGAAAATCTTGCTCAGGTGGGCGACTTGGAAGGTTATCGTCACGACTTCTTGGCAACCAACGGTTTTGACATCGAAGGCGTGGATTACAGCGCCGACGTGAAGAGCGTCGAGACGATTTAATTCGTGTTTTATGTTGTGAAGCTAAAAAGGCGCGGGTAAAACCGCGTCTTTTTTATGGTCTTTTATAGGGCGAAAACGCGCTTGATATCGTCGGTGCGGCTAGTTTGCGTGAGCACGAGTTTCAGGAGTACTGCTGCCTTTTGCGGGGCGAGGCGACCGGCGCAAATGCGGCCGGGCGCAAGTGACTCGTTCAGAGTCACAAGTCCGTGGTGAGTGCGGCTTGCAATGACGACCGGAATGTCGATATTTTCAAGGACTTTCGCCCACGCAAGGCTGTATTCGCCCGAACCTGCGCCTGCAATCACGAGGCCGTCGGAAACGCAGGCGGCGTATTCCAGAATTTTCGGATTCGCGTCTACGGTAAAGTAGACTACATTGACACGGGGGAGGGTTTCGAGCTTGGAAACATCAAAGAAGTTCTGTTCCTTGAGGGCATTCCAGTTGGAGCCTTCGCCGGGAGCGTTGACGCCCATGGCATTAATCGCCGAGGCAGAGCATTTTTGCACATTGCGTGCATCAAAGAGTTCGCCTGCAAAATACACCCACACTAAATTTGCCGGAGGATCGTCATCGACGGCAAAGCCTGCGGCGGCACGAACGGCACCGAGTAAGTTTTCGGGACCATCTGGATTTTTGGCGGTGGCGGGCTTCATGGAGCCTGTTACGATAACGGCTTTTTCGCACTTGACAGTCAGACTGATAAAGTAGGCGGTTTCGTCCATGGTGTCGGTGCCGTGAGTCACGACGATACCATCGACTGATTCGTCTTCTTGAAGTTCCGTGATGCGGTTTGAAAGCTTGATCCAGAGCTTGTCTGTGATGTCGTCGGAATTTACGTTGCAAATCTGCTCGGCCGTAATTTCGGCGTAGTCCGAAAGCTCGGGCACGGATTTGACTAGGTCTTCGGCAGAGATTTGCCCGGACACGTAGCCCGTATTTTTGCCGGGTTCACCGACGCCTGCGATGGTGCCGCCGGTTGCAAGAATCACGATGTGTTTTTTGCGATTTGCCATAAGAACTCCGCTGCCAAAATTACCTTACTTCGTCCAGCAACTGTTGCGTTGTTACGCCATAGAATTTCTGGAGGGCTTCTTCGTCGCCCAATTGCCGCATGCTTTGAATATAATCTCTAAAGTGTACAAGGCTTGCGTTGCGTGCTAAAAGTCGTTCGACCATGGCCTGCGAATACCAGTAGAGTTTGACTGCCGCCGAAGTGTTGTTTTCGTTCACGAACGGCGTCGTAAGTGCTTCGATACTGGGGGCGCCGCCTTCGGGCCTTGCCATGCCCGTGCGAGATGCATCAATCACTTGGGCAATGCCCTCGTTGACCCACAGCGGTACATGATGGCGCGTCATGGCGCGTACAAACGCGTGCGTCAACTCGTGGAAGAACATCGGGCGGTAAATTTCACGGTAGGCCATCACGTTCACCGGAATGCGTAATTTGCCGTCGAATACGGCCCCCACCCATTCTGGGCGCGGCCCGATTCCTTGGTATTGCGACGATTCGTAAAGAACCAAGTGCATTTTGTTTTCGGGGTGGAAATCGAATAGCCTGCAAAGCGAATCGTAGGCCACTTCAAGAACCGAGAGCGCTTCCATTACATCGCTGCGGGAAGGGCGACCTTCGAATTCCACGCGGAAATGCATGGAACGTTCCAACTGCAATTCAGCCATTTCGCGCATCAGCGATTCAGATTTCTGCTTAAGGAAATCCAGGTCTTCATGCTTAAAATTGCGCGACTGAACGTAGGCGATGCAATCTTCGTAGCGTTCTTGCTCGAAAAGGATTCCGGCCAAGTGCAGTTGCAAATTTTGGTCATCAGGCGTTTCTTTGAGGAGCGTGCGCACATTCTTTTCGGCGCAGTTCCATTCGGCCATTTCAAGGCATTCGTTTGTCTCGGCGATTAACGCTTCGTGCTTGTCGAAGGCTTCTTTGGCCGCTGATTGTTGCATGAACCAGCGGACACCAATAAGCAAGACGATGACGCCTACGACAATCGAGATCAGATTTTTCAAAGCCTAACCGCCGTTTCGTTAGAAGAATCTTTCCCGCTGCCGGCCTTTTTGTAGCGCTCGCGAATGAGCTGTAAGTCATGCTGGTAGGGATTGCGCTTGAAGTCTTCGAAAGCCCATGCCGTAGGGTGAAATTGTCCCTTCGCATACGTCAAGAGCATGTCGAGCCACACGCCGTTGCCGGCGTAAAGTTTGAAGGGCCCTCGCTTGTAGCTCGGGAGCACCACCTTGTCCAAGTCCATGTAGCCGATGTCAATATTCACTCTGCGGGCATTGGGGTCCGACGCTTGCGCCATCGTGAGTTCCAGGGCGTTGCTACGTTCCTTTTCGAGGGCTATCGTTTCGGGCGGAATCGTACGTTCGAACGAAAGTACGCCGCGGTACAGGCCTTCGCCCATTTCGGGTGTGTAATAAGGCGTCTTGTCGAAAGCAAAAAGTTTCCCTTTATGGCGGATTTTTCCCCATGTTCGTTCCAAGGCGTCAATAACCTCGGGGAGCCATTCGGCACCGGGTTGCAAGACAAATGCTAAAAGTTGTGCGTTTTCAGAAAATTGCGATGCTTTCATAAAAATCAGTGGGGGAAAATCATCAAGTTACGGCGGATAATGTCAAGTTGCTGTTCGCTAAACTGGAGGTCTACATTGTCTACGGTAACGGGGAACATGTAGTTGCTTGCATCCGGGCAATCTTCGACCTTGAACGAAGAGCCTGCGGAAATTCGGATACGGGGCATTAAATGTCTGTATTGAATGTCCGATTTTTGAAGTTTCATGAGGTTTACGGTTGCCGCGCCAATGCAAGAGGGCGTGTCGTCAAGTCCGTCATCGATGTTTGAATAATCGCCAAAATCGTAGCCCATGAAGATGTTTTCAATGTCTGCCTGAGTTGCAGTCGTGTGGCGGAGCCCAAAGAAGTGCCCTGTTTCGTGTAGAGCGGTTTCGATAATTCCTCGCATATCGATTTTTTCTTCGCCAATAAGAGTCTTGATGTGTGTGCCGAGAACGACCGTGCTTCCGACTCCCGAGCCAAGATTTGCGCTGAACAGGTTCGAATAGCCTAAAATGCCTTCGTTGTCGATAAAGTGAACTAAAGTGATGTCTAAGGCGTATTCGATTCCAGGCCAACCGCCTAATTCAGAAAGCATCACATCATCCGAAGAACGCCCTGCAATCCATGGTGCGTTTGCCGGGTATTTTTTACCCAATTTCGGGTGGGATTCGGCGCGATTGATGTACAATGTGTCGATGGTTACCGAAGAGTAATGTTTACGATATTCGGCGAGTAGATTCGAGGCGAGTTCGTCAACGGAATAGTCTTCAAGGTCTTCTTCAATATTGCCGACCAAAATCAAGTTGATTGAAAAATGGTCAGAATAGGCGCCGTCGCCGGTGAAAAGAATGTTTGAAACGCGGCCCGGATAGAATGTCTTGTCCAGAATTAAAGAGGTTGCCCACAGAGTGCTTTCGCGTTCTTCGCAGACAAAACTGTAGACGTATCGACCATTTTGGATATCAGGGTCTAGCGTACGGACCATTTTGGCATGCAGTTCTTCGCCGTCATCGGTGGTGTAAATTCTAAAAAGCTGGAGCTTGGGTGCTTCAAAATTGGGGTCTATGTCAAACGATAGCTGGTAAGTTGCCTTGGGATGGACCGTCAGCGTGATACCATGGGCAAGGTTTGCGGCCGAAGAATCGTTGCGGGCATAGTCATTGGGATTTAGCCCAAAAGCAAGACCACTATCCGGGTAAAGGATAAATTCCTGTGACGAATCGTCGCCACAGCCTGCAACGAGAAGCGCTAAGCCTAAAAATAATGACACACAAAATTTTTTACAAAAATTTTTCATAAAAACAGGTTCCATTGCCCCAAAAAAAGCGTGTATAGGATAGGACTCTTTTAAGGGCTTTATAACAATGAAATCTAGCAAAAAAAATAAAATTCTGACCGATTTGCAAAACTTACTCACCCCGCTCATGGGAAAACCCGCGTTGTTGAGCGCGATTGTCATCACGATTATTTTTGCAGGAATAGACGAGCCGACGTATGCCTGCTTTTTATGGCCCATTTTAGGGCTCGTGACGCATGTTTTTAAAAGGTCGCTCCAATGGGTGGTCTTGATTAGCATGGTGGTGGCGATTGTGGCTCATGAGTTTTCGGTGAGTCAACAAGAAAAGAATTCGCCTGCGGCAGGTGCTTTGACCACGGCTTGCGGGATTGTTGAGACGGCGCAATCCAAAAAAAGTGGAATGGCTGTCGTGATTCGTACGACTCAGACGATGGCGGGCGAGTCTCTTGAGCCTTATCGTGTTCGACTGACTGAAAAACGCACGTTGCCCGAGTACCCCATGCCAGGCGATTCTCTGTGTTACGAGGCTTCGTATTACCCGGTTTTACCGCCTACAGTGCCGGGGGCATTCGATACCAAAGGGTGGCTTAAGTCGCAAGGTCTTTTGGCGTACGGAAAATTTGTCCATTGGACCGTTTTCAGTGAAACTTGGGTGCCGGAACGCTGTTTTTATCATTTTCGCAAGTGGATTGCGTCAAGGTTTAGCGATTATCTGGATCCGTCTGAAACAGGCTTGTTGCTTGGACTTTTGGCGGGGGACCGCGGGGGCATTCCCGATGCTTTGCGCAGTGATTTTCAGCGCTCGGGGCTTGTGCATGTTTTAGCGATAAGTGGTTTTCATGTGGTGCTCTTGGCGGGCATGCTGATGATTTTCTTGAAGGCGACTGGGCTTCCGCATCGAGTGGTGCGCATTTTGGCGATTGCGCTTTTGTTCTTGTACATTCCTGTGACCGGCGGATCGCCCGCCGTAAGGCGGGCGGTGCTCATGTTCGCCGTGCCGCAGGTCGGCGCATTGTTCCAAAGGACTGCGAATACATTGAATAGCCTGGGGGTCGCTCTCCTTTTTATTATGATTCCGGAGCCTTCTGTTATCTGGAATCCTGGTTTCCAGCTGTCCGTGGCGGCGACCATGGGCATTCTGATGGGCGGCTCTTGGAGCCCGCTTAAGAAATTGCCCGATGAACTTCGTAAGAATAAGTGGTGGGCCCGCTTGCAGGCATTTGTGGTGGAGCCGACTTACGTGACTCTGTGCGCCACACTTTCGACGGCTCCATTTTTGATTCACCATTTCAAGACGCTTTCACCTTTTGCGTGGCTTGGCAATATTGTGGTGGTGCCTGCGATTTCGATGGGCATGCAGGCGGGGCTTTTTGCGTTGCTCTCGCCGATTGATTTACTGCGGGAACATTTTTGTTATGCGGCGCGATTCTTTTTACGGTTTGCATCGCTTTTGACGCGCTTACTGTCGGATTCTTCGCAGGCTTCTGTGACTGTTGGGCCGTTTGACCCTTCCATATTGCTTTTATGTGGGGCGTTGATAGTCTTGGTTCCTGTTGCAAGCAAAAACCGAGTTGCTAGGCGGTTTTCGCTTTGCTGTATGCTCCTTTTTGCAATCGTTTTCACATACAAAGGATACTATGCTGTTCTAAAACCGAGCTGGAAACTGACGGCCATCGATATCGGGCAGGGCGATAGCCTTTTGCTCACGACGCCTTCGGGCTCGCATATTCTGGTGGATGCGGGCGATATCAAACGGCAAGATTCCGGGAAAGATATCATCGTTCCGTACCTGCACCATATCGGGGTTTCCAAGCTAGATGCTTTAGTCATCACGCATGCAGACCAAGACCATTTCGGCGGCGCAGAATCAATCATCAAGATGTTTCCGGTCAAGGAACTCTGGATAACGGAATGCGCAAGAATCGATGAAAAAGAAAACTGGCAACGGGTGATTTCTGAAGCCTACCGGCGGGGAATTCTAATTCGCGACATTTCTCGCGGAATCTTGTACAAAGAAAACTTCTTTGAAATCAAGGTGCTCCATCCAGATACCAAGCGTTGTGTCGATGCGAATACACAAAGTATTGCGTTTCGGGCAAAGGGACTCGGGCATTCCGCTTTGCTGACGGGCGACTTGACGGTGCAAGGCGAAAAAGAAATCATGAAAACCGATGCGTACCTGAAAAGCGATGTGCTCAAGCTCGGACATCACGGATCAAAAACATCAAGCTGTCGCAAGTTCTTGAATCAGGTGGAACCAAAGCTAGCCCTTATTTCGAGCGGGCGCAAGAACCGGTTCCGCCATCCGAGCAAGCAGGTAATTCAAAGGCTTGATTCTCTTAAGATTCCGTATTTGAATACGGCAGAAAAGGGAACAATAGAAATCCTCTTTCGAAAGGATTCCATGCTCGTAAATACAATGTGGGAATAATTACAAGGCGGTCTGCACGTACAGACCGATGCTCTTTTGGTCGTTGTTTTCTTCTTGCATGACACCGATGTCGAATTCCAGGCGCACGCGGGTTCCGCCAAAGGCCAGTTCAAGCTTCGGAATAATGTCAACCATAAAGTCGTCGCGCAAGTGGCCAATGCTTCCGCTCGAGGTGATTTCGATCATACAAAGAAAGCTTTTGCCAAAGTGCAGTGTCGGAATGGTGCCGAGGGCGAATTTCACGTAACCGTCTTCGCCGGTAACGCCTTCGAAAAAGCCGGCGCGGGCTTCGTAGGAGTTCGAAAAATTGCTTGCAATGTAGACTTCTTTGCCGTAGGTCAACACCAAGGCGCTACCGTTATTGCGGTTGAGTCCGAAATAGCCGTCCAATTCGATAAAACGGCCTGCACCCATACGGTATCTACCACCGAGGTCAATGGATGCTTCCAAGTTGTCCATCTTGTTGTAGGTGTACATGTCCACCTTGACACCAAGTTCCCATTCTTTGTTGAGTGAACCCAAAATGTTGACCGGGAATAGAACGTTGCTGCCAAAGTCAGAACGCATGCCGATTCCTGCACCGAACCTAGGTGCTGGCCTAGCATCGGGGCCAAGGGTATAACGCATGTTCCAAATACGGTCTAAAGCGAATGCGTTTTGAATGCAAAGGCTTATTAACACAAAAATAATGAAATGGAAAATTTTCATGTGTCCCAATTTAGCTAAATTTTAGGCGCAAAAAAAAGAGGATATCATGATTGATCCGCGTCCAGAGCTTTTGAAACTTTCTGATTACGTTCCCGGCAAATCCATGGATGAAATCCGTGCGAAGTACGGGCTTACGAAAGTCGTTAAATTGGCTTCGAACGAAAACCCGCTCGGAGCTTCCCCGAAGGCAGTCGAAGCCTACCACGAAATTGCGGACGCATTGCACTTGTACCCGCGTGGTGATGCTCCCAAGCTGATTAATGCCATCGCTGATTTTTATGGCGTGAACACCAACCAGATTGTCATTGGCAATGGTTCCGACGAAATCATCGACATGGTGGGCAAGGCTTTCATTCGTCAGGGTGACAACTGTATCGGCATCACGCCGACGTTCTCGGTCTACAAGTTTACGACGCTTTCGAACGGTGCTGACTTTATCGGTGTCGGTGTGGGCGACCAGAAGACTCCGCTTTCGGAACTTTTGAAGGCGGTGAATGATAAGACTCGCGTGGTCTTTATCTGCAGCCCGAACAACCCGACTGGCGTTTACTATAACAAGCAGGAATTGATTGAATTCCTGGATAAGGTTCCGAGCAACGTGCTTGTGTTCCTTGATCAGGCTTATTCTGAATTTGCAACTGCCGAAGATTACCCCGTGCTGATTGACATGCTCGACAAGTACAAGAACTTGTTCATCAACCGCACGTTCAGTAAGATTTACGGCCTCGCGGGCCTTCGCATTGGTTATGCTATGGCAAATGCCGAAGTAATCAAGGCCATGTGGAAAATCAAGCCGCCGTTTGACGTGAACCAGGCTGCCCAAGTGGCTGCAATCGCGGCCCTTTCTGACAAGGAACACGTCAAGAAGACTCTCGAACTCAATGCCGAAGGTATCAAGTACCTGACTCCGGAATTCGAATCGCTTGGTTTCAAGGTGTTGCCGACCCAGGGTAACTTCATTTGTATTCACATTGGCCCTAAGGCGAAGGAACTCGTGCTGTTCCTCGAACAGAATGGCATGATCGTTCGCGGGCTCACCAGCTTTGGCCTGCCAGAACACATTCGTGTGACCCTCGGCAAGCGCGAAGAAAATGAACTCTTGGTCAGCCTCGTCAAAAAGTGGAAGGCTCAGGCTTAATTGCCGGAGGTGTTATGGCAGCGACTGCTGAAAATCAAGAGCTTTTGAAGATTGCGCTCAAGGCTGCAGACCTTGCTCAAGAAAATATCATGAAGTATTTTCAGGCAAGCGTTGGCGTGGAATGGAAAAAGGACAACACTCCTGTAACCATCGCTGACAAAAGCACCGAAGAAATCGCCCGCAAGTTCTGGGAAAAAGAAACTCCGGGTTTTGGCGTGATTGGCGAAGAATTCGGAATTGAAAATCCCGATGCCGAATACCAGTGGGTAATTGACCCGATTGATGGCACCAAGGCCTTCATTCATGGCGTGCCTCTGTTTGGTACGCTCATTGCCTTGTACAAGAAGGGCACGCCGATTGCTAGCCTCATTCGCATTCCCGCGATGAACACGGCGGTCTGGGCGGTAAAAGATGGCGGCGCATTCTTAGACGGCCGTGAAATTAGCTGCTCCAAGGTTGCGACTCTTTCGGAATCGCTAGTGCTTTCGGGCACTGTGAATACCATGGAAACCGCGGGCTACGGCGAAAAGTATGCAACAGTCCGTCGGGCTGCTAGACTGCACCGCGGTTGGGGCGACTGCTACGGCTACTACTTGGTTGCCGCCGGCCGTGCCGAACTCATGATTGACCCTGTCGTTTCGCTGTGGGACATCGCCCCGTATCCGCTCCTGTTCAAGGAGGCGGGCGGCAAGTTCAGCACTATCGACGGCATCACGGAACTCTTCGATGCAAGCGGCAAGCCGGTAGCCCCGATTTACGAAGGCTACACGAGCATGGCCTCGAACGGCTTGATTCACGACGAAGTCGCGAAAATCATGAAGCCGTAAAAACTCGGTAAAATATGATAGAAAAGACCCGCTTGTAATAAGCGGGTCTTTCGTTTGGGGATTGGAGGAGAATATTACTTCACGGTGAATGTAGTTCCGTCGTAGTCGATGGTGACCGGTTTTGCGGCACTCACTTCGCCAGCGAGGATTGCATGGCTCAGCGGGCGTTCCACGTTCCTTTCCAGGTAACGCTGGATCGGGCGTGCACCGAATTCCGGCTGGTAGGCTCCATCGGCAATCGCTTCAAGCGCCTTGTCGGTCAGCGTGAGCTGCAAATCCTGACGGGCAGCGCGTTCGGCGAGTCCCTTGAATTTCAGCTTCACGATGTCCTTGATCTGCGGTTTCGTGAGGCTCTGGAAGACCAGCACTTCGTCCAAGCGGTTCAAGAATTCCGGACGGAAGAAGCCACGGAGTTCCGGCTCGATTTCCTTCAAGGTCACAGGCTTTGCATCGCCCGCACGGTTCTGGAAATGAGCGGCACCCAAGTTCGACGTCATCAGAATCAAGGTGTTCTTGAAATTCACGGTACGGCCCTTGCCATCGGTCAGACGACCGTCGTCAAGCACCTGCAACAGCGTATTGAACACATCGGGGTGTGCCTTCTCGATTTCGTCGAGCAGAATCACGCAGTACGGATGCGTACGCACGGCTTCGGTCAGCTGGCCGCCTTCTTCGTAGCCTACGTATCCCGGAGGCGCACCAATCAAACGGCTGACACTGTGCTTTTCCATGTATTCGCTCATGTCGATTCGCACCAGGGCCGCTTCGCTATCGAACAATTCAGTCGAAAGTGCACGGGCAAGTTCCGTTTTGCCGACACCCGTCGGGCCAAGGAACAAGAAGCTACCAATCGGCGCATTCTCGCGGCTAAGACCACTACGGTTACGCAAGATGGCTTCGGAAACCGCTTCCACAGCTTCGTCCTGGCCAATCACACGGGCGTGCAGGCGTTCATCCAGGTGCAACAACTTCGCCTTTTCGCCTTCGCAAAGTTTCGTTACCGGAATTCCCGTCCAACGGCTCACCACGAGAGCGATGGTTTCTTCCGTCACTTCTTCGCTCAAGTCGCCGTCATTGGCGGACTTCTTGATTTCTTCCGTCTTCGCGGCGATTTCCTTTTCGAGGTTCACAATCTTGTTGTACTTGAGTTCGGCGGCGCGGTTCAAGTCGTAGCGGGCTTCAGCCTGCTCCATCTCGTCCTTCGCCTGCTGCAAGGATTTCTTGAGGCCCTGCAATTCGGCATTCTTCGCGCGCCTTTCTTGCCAACGGTCCTGCATCAGCTTGACTGCAGCATCTGTCGTCGCGAGTTCTTCGCGCAACTCTTTCAGGCGCTTCACGCTGGTGTCGTCGGTTTCTTTCGCCAAGGCCTGCTCCTCGATCTTCATCTGGAGTTCCTTACGCTGCAAGGTGTCCAAGGCTTCCGGCACCGTATCCATCTGCGTCTTCACGAGGCTTGCGGCTTCGTCAATCAAGTCGATGGCCTTGTCCGGCAAGAATCGATCGCTAATGTAGCGGCTCGAAAGCTTCACCGCCGCCACAAGCGCGTTGTCGTGCAGACGCACACCGTGGTGCGCATCAAAGCCATCCTTAATGCCACGCAGAATAGAAATGGATTCTTCTTCGCTGGGTTCGTCGACCTGCACGGGCTGGAAACGGCGTTCCAATGCGGAATCCTTCTCGATGTACTTGCGGTATTCTTGCGTGGTGGTCGCACCGATGCAGTGCAGTTCACCACGGGCCAGTTTCGGCTTGAGCATGTTGCCCAAGTCCATGGAGCCTTCGGTCTTACCCGCACCCACGATGGTGTGGATTTCATCGATAAACAGGAGCGTGTTGCCGTCTTCTTCAAGAGCGTCCAGCACGGCTTTCAAACGTTCCTCGAAATCGCCGCGGTACTTGGCGCCCGCCATCAAGGCAGACAAATCGAGCGCAAACAACTTCTTGCCCTTCAGAGCGTCAGGCACATCGCCGCGATAGATACGCTCGGCGAGCCCTTCGACAATAGCGGTCTTGCCCACGCCGGGTTCACCGACCAGGCACGGGTTGTTTTTCGTCTTTCGGCTAAGGATCAAGATGACACGGCGGATTTCCTCTTCACGGCCAATCACCGGCGAAAGCTTTCCGTCGGCGGCCATTTCCACGAGTTCACGGCCATAGAGTTTCAAGGGAGATTGTTCTTCGGCGTTGGCAGCACCCGCAAACGGGTCCGAAAGCCAGGTTTCCACGACTTCCACGGAGCCCAGCGCATCTTCGAACACCTTCGCGAGGCCACGGTCGCCCGAGAACTTCATCAAGGCCACGAGCATATCGCCCGGGGTCACCATGCGGTTCACCTGACGCGCCGCCTGCACAGAGGCACGCAAAATGCGGTTCAAGTCGTTATCCGGTTCCACGTCGGGGTTCACACCTTCCATACGCGGAATCTTCTGCACGAACGGTTCCAGCTTGCCGCGGAGTTCGTTGGTCTTCGCGCCTTTGGATTTATAAAGTTTCTTCAGGGTGGCATCGGGGCCTTCGACTAGACCCACGGCCAAATGGGCCGCACCCAGGTAGGAATGGGAGCAACGGTCACGCAGGCTCTGGGCCTTCGCCAACACCTTTTCTGCATCGTTGTTGAAATCGGACATATTTTCCTCTCTTTTTTTACCGCCATATATATGCAAAGGCCGTGCCAACGCCCCGAAATGTGAAAATTTGACCGTTTTGGGCGTTTTTTTGCCCCAAAACAGCAGTTTTACAACAAAGCCATTGGGGGCTGTTTAATAAAAAAATGCCTTTTTTTCAAAAATTTACGCCATTTTGGCTCATTTTGAGACTGAAACGGGGTTCGGGGTGTTGTAAAGTACAACAACGCTTTGTAAGCTGAAAGTATACCTTTTGCTTGCAAACGAATCTATCTTATGGATACGAAACCAAACATCCCAAACACCAACTACGGCATCCCTTGGGGGGGATGCCGTTAGTTTTTTATATAGGTATTTTCAAATTATTTCGAAAGGCACTGCGCCGATTTGAGCATCAAGTCGACTTCAAGCTTCTTTTGGTCTTCGAAAGCGGTTTTCATCAGGTCGCGCACGCTGTAATCTTTCTTGATCGAGTTCAGCACGCATTCGCAGGTTGCTTTGTCCACGTCGCCGGCCTTCAGGCATTCCTTCACAAAGGCAATGTCTGTTTCGGCGGGGTAGTTCTGGGGAATGCACGGCTCGATAAAGTCGAATCCCCATTTTTGAAAGTCAATGTTTTCGCTGTTTATCGAACCCAGAATCCGGTTGATGAACTTGCTGTCTTTCACCATGCGGTCAAAAGCGCAATTGCAGGTCTTGTCGGCCTGGCTTGCACCGAGCCATTCCATGGACTGCGCGGTACACGACTGCACAAAGTTATCCTTGAAAATCGGGCTCTGCAGAATCGCCTTGAAAATCATCATGTCTTCCCCGGAATCGGCATCGGGGGCTGCAAGGCTCATGGCTACGGCGCATAGGATAGCTGCTGAAATTCGTCTGAAAAGCATAGGACTCCTTGAGTTTGGGTAGAAAATAGCAAAAAAGCGTGGGGGGAGACCCCTTTATTATGCTATTTTTACACCATGAAATTCTGGTTGGTCTTGTTTGTTAGTTTGTTTGTAGCCTGCGCCTCGGCGGCTCCTAAGTCTAAAAAGAAAAACGAGTTTAAGGACCCGCGCGACAAGCAGACGTACCGCACTGTGAAAATTGCCGGCCTCGAATGGCTGGGCGACAACCTGAATTACAAAACCGAGGGCAGTTTCTGCTACAAAGATGAAGACGACCAGTGCATGGTTTACGGCAGACTCTACACTTGGGATGCTGCCAAAAAGGCTTGCCCCGCCGGGTTCCGCTTGCCGACTCACGCCGACTTTGAAAGCCTCTGGACTGCTGCAGGCGCCGACTTTAACGCAGGCTACTTG
>Ga0310786_10003592_pt1 | contig 22441 bp, 20 predicted proteins | sample AusTroGonzalo_MG_FD_203881 | JGI IMG/M metagenome (GOLD analysis project Ga0310786, IMG submission 203881) | Bovine rumen microbial communities from tropical cattle in Woodstock, Queensland, Australia - Gonzalo_03 (v2) (version 2) | ecosystem: Host-associated > Mammals > Digestive system >...
TATCGCCCATCGATGGGCGCTACCGTTCCAAGACCGCCGAGTTGGACGACTTTTTCAGTGAATTTGCCCTCATCCGCTACCGCGTGATGGTCGAGGTGGAGTATTACATCGCCTTGTGCGAACTGCCTTTGCCTCAACTTGAAGCCTTCGACGGCGACTACGACGACTTGCGCGCTATCTACGAGGAGTTCCAACTCGAAGACGCATTGGAAATCAAGGAAATCGAAAAAGAGACCAACCACGACGTGAAAGCCGTGGAATACTTCCTCAAACGTCGCTTCGACGAACTTGGTCTGACCGAGTTCAAGGAGTTCCTGCACTTCGGCCTCACCTCGCAGGACATCAACAACACCGCCGTGCCGCTCTCGATGATGGAGGCGCACAAACTGCTCGTCAAGCCCGCCTTGGAAGACCTCATCGAGAAACTGAACGGCATGGCCAAGGAATGGAAAGACATCCCGATGCTGGCCAAGACCCACGGCCAACCCGCCAGTCCGACGCACTTGGGCAAGGAAATCTATGTCTTTGTGGAGCGCCTCAATGACCAGATGAAAATGTTGAACAGCGTGCCCTTCACGGCCAAGTTCGGCGGCGCCACGGGCAACATGAACGCCCACAAGGTGGCCTACCCCGACATCGACTGGCCGGCCTTCGCGAAGAAGTTCGTGGAAAAGAGCCTGAAGCTCAAACGCCAGCAGACCACCACGCAGATCGAGCACTACGACTACATGGCCGCCTACTTCGACGCCCTGCGCCGCATCAACACCATCCTGATTGACTTGTCGCGCGACATCTGGCTTTACGTCTCGATGGAATACTTCAAGCAGAAAATCAAGGCGGGCGAGGTCGGCTCGTCGGCGATGCCGCATAAGGTCAACCCCATCGATTTCGAGAACGCCGAAGGCAACCTTGGCATGGCCAACGCCGTGCTCACTTTCTTGAGCACCAAACTGCCCATCAGCCGCTTGCAGCGCGACCTCACCGACTCCACCGTTACCCGCAACATCGGCGTGCCGTTGGCGCATACCCTCATCGCCATCAAGTCGCTGATGAAGGGCTTGGACAAACTCCTGCTCAACGAGGACAAGATCCGCCAAGACCTGCAACAGAATTACGCCGTGGTGGCCGAAGCCATCCAAACCATCCTCCGCCGCGAGCAAATCGAAGGTGCCTACGAACTGCTGAAAGGCCTTACCCGCACCAACAAGCACATCGACAAGGCCGCCATCGACGAGTTCATTAAAGGATTGCCTGTGAGCAAGGAAATTAAAGCGGAATTGGCTGCGATTACGCCGGAAAATTATACGGGATATAATTGTTTTTGAAATTCTCTCACCAGTGTTGAGAGAATTATAACATTTTGAAAATTAAACAAATGCACTCTGTTCCAAGCAAAAATTCCGAATTTGACGAGATTGTCGCAATCATCGAACAATCACGACAAAGAGCTTTTCGCGCTGTCAATCGGGAATTGATTGAAATGTATTGGCAAATCGGCCAATACATCAGCGAAAAGGTGAAAAGTAATGCTTGGGGTAAATCCATCGTGACAGAATTCGCTTCGTTTGTGCAATCGAAATATATTGGCATAAAAGGGTTTTCCGCGCAAAACATCTGGCGCATGAAGCAGTTTTACGAAACTTACGCCGAAAACGAAAAACTCTCACCACTGGTGAGAGAATTGCCTTGGACAAACAACATCCTTATCATGGTTGGCGCCAAAACCGATGAAGCCCGTGAATTTTACTTGAATCTTTGCATAAAGAACAACTATTCAAAACGCGAACTTGAACGCCAACTCGACAGTATGCTTTTTGAGCGTACTATGATTTCCAACCAGATCAATCAATTACAACTATCGAAACATGAGGAGCTTACCTCGCTTCGTGATAGTTATGTACTTGAATTTCTTGACATTCCAGACAGTCATTCCGAGCAAGACCTGCAAAAGGCGATTACGGCAAATTTAAAAGACTTCATCCTCGAATTTGGCAAGGATCTTTCTTTCATGGGGCAAGAATACCGCATCCAAGTGGGCAACACCGACTTTTTTGTAGATTTGCTGTTTTTCAACCGTGAATTGCAATGTTTGGTGGCCATCGAACTGAAAACCGAAAAGTTCAAGCCAGAGCATATGGGGCAATTGGAGTTTTATTTAGAAGCCCTTGACAGAGATGTACGAAAGCCTAACGAAAACCCTAGTATCGGTCTCATTTTATGTGCATCAAAAGATGAAACCGTTGTCGAATATGCATTAAGCCGAAGCATGTCGCCGGCACTTGTCGCTGAATACAAATTGCACTTGCCCGACAAATCCATTCTTGAAAACAAACTCCGAGAATTGCAATATCTTCTTGACAAATCTGAAACCGAAAAATAAACACAGCCTATGGCCAAGCAAAAAACTTTCTCGCGCGTCCTAACTTACGTCAAGCCCTATTGGGGCAGCATCGTCCTGAACCTGGTGTTCAACCTGATCACCATTTTCTTCTCGCTGTTCTCCTTCGCTTTGGTTGGGCCGTTCCTAACCTTGCTTTTCAAGGAAGGCGTTGTCGAAAAAGTGGCCAAGCCTGAGTTTGCCTTCACCTCCGACTATCTGATGGGCTACCTCAACTGGTTCATGAGCAGTCTCATCGCCGATGGAGGCAAATACCACGCGCTGATATTCATGTGCCTGTTACTGTTGGTGGCCTTCTTCTTCCGCAACCTCGGGCGTTTCTTCGCCTGCTATTTCATGGCGAACGTGCGCGTGGGGGCCGTCCACGACCTGCGCCGCGACGTCTACAACAAAATCCTCATCCTGCCCCTGTCCTTCTACCACAGCCGGCAGAAAGGCGACACCATCGCGCGCATCACCACCGACGTGCAAGAGGTCGAGGTCTCGATTTTGAACTACCTTGAAATGCTCATCAAGGACCCGCTGACTATCCTGTTCTTCTTCCTTTTTATGGTCACACTCAGTCCTAAACTCACCCTTTTCGTGCTGATTGTCTTGCCTATAGCGGGACTGCTCATCGGCAAGGTCGGCAAAATGCTGAAGAAGGAATCAAAAGAAGGTCAAACCAAGCTGGCGGGCATCATCTCCACTGTGGAAGAAACCATTTCAGGCTTGCGTATCATCAAGGCTTTCAACGCCATACGCTATTCAAGCGACAAGTTTGAGGAACAAAACGCCGACTATACCAAGGTGCTGCGCGGCATCCACCGCAAGCGCGACATGAGTTCGCCCATGAGCGAGTTCCTCTCTTCGGCGGTAGTCATCCTCGTGCTCTGGTTTGGCGGCAAACTCATCCTCGGCGGCAACGGCAGCATCGACGCAGGCAGTTTCATCAGCTACATCGTCGTTTTCTCGCAAATCATCTCCCCTGCCAAGTCGTTCTCGCAAGGCTACTACAACGTGCAGAAAGGCATCGCCTCGGCGGAGCGCATCTTCGAGATTTTGGATGCCGAAGAAGTGATTACAGAAAAGGTAAACGCTTTGCCCATCAAGGATTTCAAGGATAGCATCGAATACAAGGACGTACATTTCAGCTATGGCAAGGATGAGGTCCTGAAAGGTATCGACCTAAAGATTCCGAAAGGCAAGTTCGTCGCCCTTGTTGGTGAGAGTGGTGGCGGCAAGTCAACTATGGCAGACCTTCTGCCGCGCTTCTATGAAGTTGGTGCTGGTAGTGTAAACATCGACGGACACGACATCCGCGATTACAAAATCAGTGACCTGCGCGGCCTAATGGGTGTGGTGTCGCAAGAGACCATCCTCTTCAACGACACTGTATTCAACAACATCGCCTTCGGCATGGAGAATGTCTCGAAGGAGAAAGTCATCGAGGCGGCTAAAATCGCCAACGCACACGAGTTTATCATGGAGTTGGAACATGGCTACGACACTCTCATCGGCGACCGTGGCATGAATCTCTCTGGTGGCCAGCGCCAACGCTTGAGCATAGCCCGCGCCGTGCTGAAGAACCCGCCTATCCTTATTTTGGATGAGGCTACTTCGTCGTTGGACACTGAAAGCGAGCGCTTGGTACAAGATGCCTTGGCCAAGGTGATGAGTCAGCGTACCTCCATCGTCATCGCCCACCGTCTTTCGACCATCCAATACGCCGATGAAATCGTAGTCCTACAAAAAGGTCAAATCATCGAGCGAGGAAAGCACGATGATTTGATTGCCTTGGGTGGTGTTTACAAGAAACTGACTGATTTACAGTCTATCGGATAAAGCAAATTACCTTATCCCTTGATAGCTTCGGCCACAGCCTTTCCTAAATTGTACAACTTGTCCCAATCCTCTTCGCGGATGGGAGCGCCTTTCACCTCAACGCTGTCGGTCACGAGGTTCCACTGGCCTTCCTCGGCGTATTTGGTCAGCGTCTTCACGCCACCGCCGCTCCAACTCATGCCGCCGAAGATGCCGTAGCACTTGTTTTTCGGCTTGAACTCGTTGATTTCATGTGTCAAGAGGTTCATGTTGGGGAACATGTTGGCATAGTGAGCACAGGCACCGATGATGACACCTTTGTACTTCCAGATGTCGCTCATGATGAACGAAACCTCGGTCTTGGCCACGTCATACACCTTCACCTCCTTGATACCAGCTTCAGCCGCGCCACGTGCCACGATGTCGGCCATCACGCCCGTGTTGCCGTGCATCGAGCCGTAGACGATGACAACGCCTTCTTCGCCCTCGTGTTTGCTCCATTGGCTGTATTTGCCGATGACCCATTCCAAATTGCTGCGCCACACCAGTCCGTGCGACGGGGCAATCATCTTAATCGTCAGGCCACCAAGTTTTTCAATGGCTTTCAAGGCCTGCATAGCCACCTTGCCGACGATGTTGGCATAATAACGGCGCATGTCGTCCTCGTAGAAGGCCAAGTTGACTTGGTCGTCGAAGATACCGCCGTTCAAGGCACCGAAACCGCCGAAAGCGTCATTGCTGAAGACGATGCCACTCGTCTGCTCATAGGTCACCATGGACTCGGGCCAGTGCACCATCGGCACCATGAAGAACTGCAAGGTATGAGTTCCGAGGCTCAAGGTCTCGCCTTCGGCCACGGTTTTCTTGTTCCCGATGGGACCATAGAACGCCTCAAGCGGGCCAAAGGTCTTGGCATTACCCAACACCTGCACCTCGGGCCATTCACGCAACACAGCGGCAATGCTGCTGCTATGGTCAGGTTCGTCATGATTAATAATAAGGTAGTCGACCTTGCGGCCCTGCAACACCGACTTGATCTTGAAAAGGTATTCCTCGATGAAGCCCGCCTCAACGGGGTCAATCAGAGCAACTTTCTCATCCACAATGAGATAAGAGTTATAGGAAACGCCATTGGGCAGTTCCATGTGGTTCTCAAACATGTCGGTGCGGCGGTCGTTCACGCCGACGTAGTAAATATGATCAGTTAATTGAATTTGCTTCATTTCGTTTTTGTTTTGTTTTGGCGAGACGTCAACATGTGGCGTCTCTTCAGCTAAAAAAGCTCTTCAAATTCCTCCTTGCCATGTTTGCACAAAGGACATTCGATGTCGTCGGGAAGGAAATCCCCTTCGTAGACATAGCCGCACACCTTGCACACCCAGCGGCGTTTGCCGTCTTTGGGTTTTTCGGTTTGAGGCTGCGGTTGGGGTTTGATGTTCTTTTGGTAGTAATCGTAAGTCACCGAAGGCTTGTCGGAAAGCACCTGCGCGTCGAGCACATCGGCGATGAACATGGTGTGGGTACCGAAGTCGATGCTCTTGTTGACACGACAAGCCAGATAGGCATTGGTATACTTCGGGATGTAGAGCACGTGGTTCACGGCACGGTGTTCCGACTCGCAGTCGGCAAACTTGTTCACCTTACGGCCCGACTGGAACCCGAAATGCTCAAAGACTTTCATCGGCGTTTCTGTGGTCAGCATAGAAACGTTAAACACACACGAGTCCTTGATGAGCTCGTGTGTGTAGTTCGCCTTGTTGACCGTCACAGCGATTTGCAAGGGATTGCTGGTGACTTGCGTCACCGTGTTCACGATGCAGCCGTTGTCGATGTTGTCATAGTTGGTGGTCAGGACGTACAGCCCATAACCAATGTTGAATAAGGCTTTGTTGTCCATTATTCCATTACTGAAAAACTATCCTTGCCGATACCGCACAGGGGGCAGCTCCAGCTGTCAGGAATGGCTTCAAACGGAGTTCCAGGAGCGATGCCACTATCGGGATCGCCTTTTTCAGGGTCATAAACATAACCGCAAACGTCACATACGTACTTTTTCATAATAACGATGGTTTAGATGATGATTGAGTTAACTGTTTTGAGGTACAAAAATAGGGAAAAAATCTAAACCACCAAAATATTCCCGTATCTTTGCCACAGATTTTGAAATAAACTTGCGAAAGACGACATGAAAAAGCGTTTCACATTCACTACGGGCGAGTCTTTTGAAGCGGATTTGGAAGATTTGCAACGGCTTTTGGAGCAGAACCAACTCTATTTGGACAATTATGCCGATGTCTTCAGTTCACTCGAGGACGACGACTACGTAGCGCGCGGCAACGGCTTCTGCGACCGCAAATACAGCGACGACTTTATCGAGGGCCAGATGGAGAAATATGCGCAACGGGTGAAGGAGATTGAGGGGTGGATAGCCGCATGGTTTTCAAAAAAGCCATCAATTGGAACCGTCAAAACCATCATCACAACATTCTTTATTAGCCTCATTTCCCTTATGACTTCATGTAACCAAAAAACACCCGTGGAACTTATCGTCCACAACGCCAAGGTCTACACCGTTGACAACAATTTCACTATAGCCCAAGCCTTTGCCGTGAAAGACGGGAAGTTTGTCGCTGTAGGCGATGATGAATTCATCTTGAAAAACTACACCGCCAAAGAAACCATTGACGCAGAAGGCGACGCAGTGTATCCAGGTTTCATGGACGGACATTGCCACTTCACGGGCTATGGTGAGAACCTTGTCCGCTGGGCCGACCTGAAAGGCTGCCGTTCCTTTGATGAGGTCCTCGAACGCCTCAAAGTGCACGACAGCCTCTACCCTTCCGAGTGGCTGTTGGGTCGCGGCTGGGACCAAAACCTTTGGGAAGTGGCCGAGTTCCCTGACAATGAGAGGCTTGCCGAGGTCTTCCCAAATAAGAAAGTCCTGCTGACCCGCGTGGACGGTCATGCAGTGTTGGTTTCCAAAGAAGTGCTGGAGCTGGCTGGCATTGACGAGAGCACGAAGATGGACGGTGGCATGGCCCTCATCAAAGACGGACACTGCACTGGCGTGTTGTTGGACAATTTGGCTGATGCCGCCAAGGCTTTAGTGCCTAAGATGGAAACCGCGTTACGAATCCAAGCCCTGTTGAAAGCACAGGAAAATTGCATGGGTGTCGGTCTGACGAGCGTCACGGATGCCGGATTGGATATTGCCACTATTGAATTGATTGACAGCCTGCAACAAAACGGACGACTCAAGATGCACGTCAATGCGATGGTCAATCCTGATGATGAGACGATGGATTACTTCATGCGCCAAGGTGTGATTGACAAGGAAAGACTCACCGTCAGAAGCGTGAAAATTTATGCAGACGGCGCATTGGGATCGCGTGGTGCCAAACTGATTGAGCCTTATACTGACGACCCTGAAAACACCGGCCTGATTTTGGAAAGCGACGAGTTTTATCGCCATGTCTGCCAAAAGTCATACGATGTTGGCTATCAGGTTTGTTGCCATGCCATCGGCGACGGCGGTGTCAGGCATATTTTGGACATTTATTCCGAATACCTGAAAGGCCAAAACGACCTCCGTTGGCGCATCGAGCACTCACAAACCGTGGACGAGGCTGATTTCCAACGCTATGCCGAGTATTCGGTCATCCCTTCCATCCAAACCACGCATTGCACCTCCGATATGGACTGGGCCGACGAACGTCTTGGTGAGCGCATCAAGAACGCTTACGCCTACCAGCGACTGCTGCAACAAAACGACTGGGTCATCAACGGCACCGACTTCCCCATCGAGGACATCAGCCCGATTTACACCTTCTACGCCGCCGTTGCCCGCAAGCATTTGGACGGCACACCCGCCGAGGGCTTCCAGATGGAGAATGCCCTAAGCCGCGAACAAGCCTTGCGTTCCATCACCATTTGGGTCGCCAAAGGCTGCTTCCTTGAAGACCGCAAAGGCAGCATCGAAGTCGGAAAAGACGCCGATTTCGTTATCCTCGACAGGGACCTTATGACCGTGGCGGAAAACGAAATCCCCGCAGCCAAAGTAAAGACGTGTTACATTCATTAAGGAGGCAATTTTTATAAAAACTTGCCGGTATCGGCAAAAATCACTATCTTTGCGGCGGTTTTCAACCAAAACTTGCCGATAGATGGAGTACATTTCAGTCAGTCAGTTTGCCGAAAAACACGGCATCAGCGAGCGTACCGCCCGCAACTATTGCGCTACAGGAAAAATCGAAGGGGCGTTCCTTACTGGAAAAACATGGAACATCCCCGTTGAGGCCACCTTGCCCAAACGCGGCAAAAAGAAGGTGTCGCCGTTGCTCAAAGCCTTGCGCGAACAAAAGGAGGCCAAAATGAAAGGCGGCATCTACCATCGCACGCAGATTGACCTGACCTACAACTCCAACCACATCGAAGGCAGCCGTCTGACAAAGGAACAGACGCGCTACATCTTTGAGACCAACACACTTGGCATCACTACAGAAAACACGCGCATTGACGACATCATGGAGACCGTCAACCATTTCCGCTGCATCGATTATGTCATTGACCATGCCACGGAAAGGATTACCGAAACGCACATCAAGCAACTGCACCTGATATTGAAGACAAACACTTCCGACAGCCGCAAGTCATGGTTTGCCGTAGGCGATTACAAGCGTCTTGCCAATGCCGTGGGAGAAGAGGAAACCGCGCAGCCCGAAGAAGTCCACCCTCAGATGAAGTCACTGCTTGCCGATTACAACTCACAAAAGCAGGTTGCATTTGACGACTTATTAGATTTCCATGTGCAGTTTGAGCGCATCCATCCTTTCCAAGACGGCAATGGGCGTGTCGGGCGGCTGCTGCTGTTTTGGCAATGCCTTCAAACAGGCATCGTTCCGTTTATCATCACGGAGGACTTGCGCCTGTTCTATTACCGAGGCATCCAAAACTGGGGCAAAATCAATGGGTATTTGCGCGACACTTGCTTGACGGCGCAGGATAACTTCAAAGAATCGCTAGAGTATTATGGGGTAAGGTATTAGCAATTTGCAAATTTTGCACATTGCTTTCTCGAACTGAAAAACCATCATGAACACGCATTTTTTTGCGTGTTGTTGAAACTTGTGCTGTGATATGGCACAGGCTTGCTTTTTCTTTGCAGCGAAAAAACGGTCAAGTTGACTATATAAACAAAGACAAACAAGCTCTAATAATATGGAAAATAACAGGTATGCAAACATCGGTAAAGACCGAATTGCAGAGGAAAGCATCTTCGTAAGATTTCCCGAACTTGTTCCTGCTTCTACGGACAAGTATTGGAACAGCAAGAAGCATAAAAAACTATTGATAGTTGGGGAAAGCAACTGCAATGGGTATAAATCCTTTGATAGATTATGTAAATCAATGAATGAAGTGTTAAACGAAACACTTTGTGAGCATATCCATCAGGAAGCCATGTTCTATAATTATTTTCTGCATCCAGCAACGGTAGGGAAAAACATTAGATCATTCAAAAAAGACTGCACCCAATTAGACTGTGATATTGCAGGCAGCGCATTATGTGGAATCATCGACCTCGACCACCCTGATGTAGTCATATTCATCAGTAAATATGCATTCTTGGAATTTAATAAGTACATGACCTCGAATAGATTAGCATACGATATCCCGATTGATTTCGTCAATCATCCTGCCATTCACTTTTCGTGGAATCATCGAAATGGAAACGGAAAACAGAAATTTGAAAAACTCTTGAGAGAATACTGGATAGTCAAATAATCACATTATTTATCCAACACCAGTTTGCTTTATAAAAATGATTACCTTTGTCGCAATTATCATATTGGCATTGTGCCAACAAGTACAAAACCCGAACTTGCCTCCGATGAAAAACTATCAATGCAAGAAATGTGGCATATTGATTAAGACAGCGCGTCAGCCAAACTCATACAATTGTCGGGCAGGGAACTACCACGATTGGAACGACCTTGGCGAGGTCGGTAGCGAAAACTATCGATGCAAGAATTGCGGTCTTCTTGTTGAAAGTAAGAATACTCCTTCCAATTATGGATGCACTTCTGGATGCTACCACAATTGGCAAGATTTATGTCCAATAGGCACCGATGTCTACCAATGCAAGAAATGTGGTATCCTCTTGTACGCCTCGAAGTCGCCCAATGCACTTGACTGCCCTTCGGGCGGATATCATCAGTGGAATAAGATGAATTGATTAACAAACACATAAACATAATCGATATGGAAAACAATAATTCATTCGTAAACTACAACACGCAGTTAGACAGACTCTTTGAGCAATGGGAGAAGAACTACTCTGAAGGATTCTGCAAAGATGGTTTGATGCTGATTCCTGACAATCCAAATCCTGATAACCACTTCTATGTTGATGAATTATGGGAGAAATCTGAAAGACGCGTTATGTTCTTGCTGAAAGATAGTCCAGATGGAGAACAAGACGATATTCGACATTGGCTTGTTAAACATGAAGAATGTAGGAATTTGACTGGAGGTCGTGTCGGAAAAACTGGTTTTCTGCCAAACATTGCCATGATGTTATATGGCTTGATGATTACCAAGAAAGATTACAGATTGGGTTACTCTGAAGTATCGAAAACGAAAATGGATGAAATTAAAAAGATGTGGAACAGCACTCCGTTTGCTCTCATAGAGACAAAGAAAGTGGCAGGGAGGCCAAATGTAACTGACAAAGAGGTTGCAAAAGCGATAAAACAAGATGCTACTTTTTTGACCAAAGAGATGGACATCCTCAAACCGAACATCATCGTTTGCTGTGGAAAGCCCCAATTTACATTTGTTACAGAGAATTATCTAAAAGGGAAGGAATACGAAGAATTTGGTGACCAGAATTATCCTGATAAAAGAAATTATGGTTGTCTTTGGTATTATCCTAAAGAAAGAATTGCAGTTATCAAATCGCATCATCCTACAAATCGAGGCAAAGCCAAATGGAAAATCTATGAGCGTGTTATTAGCCCATTTGGAGGACTTATGAATAATCGCAATCCCGAATTCTAATTTGATTTTTCTCAAATATTTCCCCAAGCCTGTGCTTCAATTCGGCACAGGCTTTCTTTTTTTTTGCAGCGTAAAAACGAACAAACAGCTTAGTCAATAACACAAACTAAAACAAAACATCATGACAATCAAAAATGTAAAAGTGACAATGTCCAAAGTGGGCGTCCACACGCATAACGAGCCAAGAAAGGTCATGTACTTGCCGTTGGCGACTATCACTTACAATGAAAGCAAAAAGTCTCACAAGCACTATCTTGATGGAAAACTCGTGAAGAAAGACTACTTCAAAGGTTTTATCATTGGAAAAACCTATTTCGCAGGAATTACGGAAAACGAATATCTGATTTATGACGAAGTAGGAGAACGTACTGGTTCGGCGACAATGGAAGCCGTTGGCAAGGTCATACAAGCGAACGAAGACTATTTCGTTTGCCTAAAGGGAAAAACCATCTATGGTATTGATGCTAAGGGAACAATAACAGCAAGCAGAGAATTAACGGATGAAGAATTAGAAAGGCTAGTCGGTTGAATGCTTTTGCCTCAATTCAGCACAGGCTTTCTTTTTCTTTGCAGCGTAAAACTATGTCAAACCTCAAAAACAAAACACTATGAGTATCAAGGAAATTTTGCAGGATTACGCCTTGCAGGAACTCGAAGAACAAATCATCATGTCTTTCGATGGGCCGTTTTCTAAACATCACAACTACACTGACGAGCGCATCTTGCTCCAAGTTAGGAGAGACATCATCAACCATTATGTGCTGCAACACCAAGAAGAACTACTGCCCGACATCATCGCCTTCAACGACGCGCTACGCGAGGCCTTGCACAAGATGTTCGACGAGGCTCATGCCGTTTATGAAGCCAATAAAGGATTTGGTGAAGATGTTTCGGTGGAGGCATGCTGCTTTTTGGGTCGCGACTATCCAGCTTTACATCCGGTGCAAGGTGAGAACCGTCAAGATCTTTGGAACGCCTTGTTAGATTCCGGCTGGAATTTGCTGTACGATAGTGGCGTTACCTTCCCGCTGGAATTAAAGCGTGATGCCGACCAAACCTTTGACGACTTCATTGGGATGAATTGTCCGCCGCCCAACTGGAACGAAGGTCTTGACCAAGAACTAACCAAAGACCTCCATTTGATAGAAGCCTTCCACAATCTGTTCGACCACACTGAATTTGCCATCACCGACTTCATCTATTGCCGTGATTTTTACTATGAGATTAAAGTTGAGATTGATAAGGAAATCCCGAAAAGTGTTTGACACAGTCACCATCGCCCGACTGTTACGCCACAAGGACGAGCATGGCATGGGACATATATTCATGTATGCCTTTATCAACGAAGTAGTAAGGCAGAAAAGGCCATTTCCATTCGATTGTGAATCCGCCCAAGTGAACCCCAACTTGATGATTGTGGACAAACAAGGAAGAAGTTTTTCCGTTGAGCATAGGCGCAATCGGCTTAGTTTAATCCTCAACAATCAATGTGGGGAAGGTCTTGCACACATTGAATACAAAGGCAAAGCCTATCACCAAGTGGTTCTTGATTGGCTTGCTGCCTGCATCCGTTACACTTCGCTGCAACCTGAACTTCGGAAAGAATTGACGCGGTATGTCTACTCCATCAAAAAGAACGACCATTCAGAAAGACAGATCAGTCATCGGATGTCATATTCACAATGTTTATAAAAAGGAAAACTGAACGAAATAGGCACATGTGCAGCATTTTGTAACATTATTTTGCTACACCGAACTTTTTTACTATTTTTGCAGCGAAAAACAACAAAAACCATTATGCGAATCATTGCAAAGAAGACATTGACAGAGTATGCCGACAGCCATCCGCAAGCCGCAGGAGGTCTCAACGATTGGTTCGAGAAGACGCGCAAAGCTGTATGGAACAATCTTACCGACATTCGACAGACCTTTAACAGCGTGGATTATGTAGGCAACCAACGTTATGTGTTCAACATAAATGGGAACAATTATCGTCTTGTGGTGTTGATACTTATGACCTCCAAGACGGTATATATCCGCTTTATAGGCACACATTCAGAATATGACAAGATTACGGACATCGAAAACATTTGAGATATGGCACAGTTAAAGACAGAAGAGGCATATAACGCCGCGATGCAGCGCATCGAAGAGCTTTTGAAAGTGGTGACAGACGAAACGCCAACCACCGATCCCAACTATCAGGAGTTGGACATCCTCTCCGATATGGTGGCGGAGTACGAGGATATCCATTTCTCATTCAGCAAACCGACTTTGCCCGATGTCATCAGGCTTCGGATGTATGAGCGTAGCCTGACACAGGCTGCTGTAGCGCAACTCCTTGGAATTAGTGCGTCAAGAATGAGTGAACTGATGCACGGAAAAATGGAACCTTCTTACCAGCTTTCCCGAGAGCTCTGCCTCAAACTTAACATCGAACCTGCTGTAGTGCTTGGTGTATAGTCGTACATGAACACGTGTTTTTTGTGTGTTATTAAGACTTATGCTGAAATTTAGCACATCTTTTCACTATCTTTGCCCCATCAAAACAGAAGCATCATGTCCCCAAACCTCCTAAACAAATACGTCTGGCTCGTTGAGACCATCTACAACGCGAAGTACATCTCGTTTGAGGAAATCAACCGACGCTGGCTTGACGACGACATCAGCGAGGGCGTGGAAATCCCTAAGCGAACCTTCCACACTTGGCTCAACGAGGCGCAAGAGATGTTCGGCCTCGTCATCCTCTGCGAGCGCAAGGGCGGCTACCACTACTACATCGAGAACGCCGAGGAAATCCGGCAGGGCGGACTACGCAACTGGCTGCTCAACACCATCTCCACCAGCAACCTGCTCATGGAGCACCGACAACTCAAAGACCGCATCCTGTTGGAGGAAGTTCCCTCGGTGAAAGACCACCTCTCGCCCATCCTCGCCGCCATGAGAACCGACACGACGCTACGCGTCACCTACCAAAGCTACTGGCACGAAGAGAGCAACACCTTCGAGTTGGAACCATACTGCGTGAAACTCTTCAAGCAACGCTGGTACTTAGTGGGCCGAAGTCCGCACATCAACCAAGTGCGCATCTATGCCCTCGACCGCATCCTCAGCCTTGAAGTTACAGAAAAGAAGTTCAAGATGCCCAAGAAGTTCAACCCGAAGGCGTTCTTTGAGGACTTCTACGGCATCATCGCCCACGAAAACGCCAAAGTCGAAACAGTCAGGCTGAAAGTCAGTGCCGAACAGTCGAATTATTTGCGCTCCTTGCCGCTGCATCCCTCGCAAAAGGGGGTCGAAAAGGGCGAAGGATACAGCATTTTCGAGTTGCACCTTTGCCCCGAGTTTGATTTTCAGCAGGAGATTCTTTCGCAAACGCCTGAGATTGAGGTGCTGTCGCCAGAATGGTTGCGGGAGGAGATTGCAGGCAAGGTCAAAGTCTTGTGGGAAAAATATGCCAAAAGATGAAAGACATCGCCTCCTTTTGTAACTTTGCAACCTCAAAACCGCCAAAATGCAAGACCACGACTATATCCTCATAAAAGACGCGACCGAGAACAACCTAAAACACGTCACCGTTAAGATTCCGAAACGGCAGATTACTGTGGTGACGGGCGTGTCGGGCTCGGGAAAGTCGTCGTTGGTGTTGGACACCATCGCCGCCAAATCGCGGAGGGAGTTGAATGATACTTTTCCTTCGTTTACGCAGCAGTATCTTCCAAAATATGGCCGTCCGCATGTCGGCGACATTGAGAATTTGCCTATCGCCATCGTCATTGAACAAAGGAAACCGACTTCCAACTCTCGTTCCACAGTTGGCACATACACAGACATTTATGCTTTATTAAGGTTGTTGTTCTCGCGCATCGGGCAGCCTTTCGTGGGCTATTCCGATGCCTTCTCGTTCAACCATCCTTCGGGCAGCTGTCCGCGTTGCGCAGGTTTGGGCGAAATCCGCGAATTGGACATCCACAAACTGGTCGACTTCGACAAGTCGCTCAATGATGAGGACACCATCCATTACATCGCCTTCGGCAAGGGCGGCTGGCGTTGGATTAGATATGCCCACAGCGGCCTTTTCGACCTCGACAAGAAAATCAAGGACTACTCGCCCGAAGAACTCGATTTGTTCCTCAACTCGCCGCAAATCAAGCTGAAAAACCCGCCGTCGAACTGGCCGAAGAGTGCCAAATACGAAGGTCTCATCCCGCGCATGTACCGCAGCATCATCAACTCGGAGGAAGGTCTGCTTCATGCCGCCGTGCTCAACCCCATGCTGACAATGGGCACCTGTCCCAACTGCGGTGGCACGCGCCTCAACGAGAAGATTCGCTCCTGCAAAATCAAGGGCGTGAACATCGCCGAGGTGACCGCCATGAGCATCGCCGACTGCCGCCAATGGATGGAAGCCATCGACAATCCGCTCGCTGAGGACATCAAACGCGCCACCATCGAACGTTTGGCCGCTTTGGAGGAAATCGGCCTCGGCTACCTCACCCTCGACCGCGCCATCGGCACACTCTCGGGCGGCGAGGCGCAACACTGCAAGATTGCCAAATACATCAACTCGCCGCTGTCAGATGTGATGTACATCTTAGATGAGCCCAGCGTGGGCCTTCACAACCACGACATCCTGCTGATGCAGAAGTCAGTACAGAAACTCAAAAACCACGGCAACACGGTCATCCTCGTGGAACACCATAAGGACATGATCAAAATCGCCGACCACATCATCGACATGGGTCCCGGAGCAGGCATGAAAGGCGGCGAAATCGTCTTTGAAGGCAGTTACGACGAACTGCTTCACAGCCAAACCCTTACAGGTACTTCTCTCAGCGCATCGACAGCCATCAAGGAAAATGTACGCCAACCCAAGTCGTATTTCTACTTGGAAAACGCCACCTTGCACAATATCAAGGACTTGACCGTCGACCTGCCTTTGGGCGTAATGTGCGGCATCGCGGGCGTGGCTGGTTCGGGCAAGAGTTCGCTGATGGAGTGTTTCCACAAGGCGTATCCCCAACCCGAAGAAATCGTCTACATCAGTCAGAAGAACATCGGCATCAGCCTACGCTCCACCCCTGCCACTTATCTCGAAGTCGCCGACGACATCCGCAAGCTCTTCGCCAAGGTAAATAAGACCAAGGCCGATTTGTTCTCCTTCAATGGCAAGGGTGGCTGTCCTGTCTGTCAAGGCAAAGGCGTCATCGTCAGCGATATGGCTTTCATGGATGCCATCGAGACCGTTTGCGAGGCTTGTGGCGGACTGCGCTACTCGCCCGAGGTATTATCTTATAAGGTGCAAGGCATGAACATCGCCGAAGTCATGGACCTCACAGCCAACAAAGCCTCCGAACTGTTTGCGGGCACTGTCATCGCCGAAAAGTTAGAGCCTTTGCGCAAGGTCGGGTTGGGTTATCTGCATCTGAACCAGTCACTTTCAACGCTTTCGGGCGGTGAGTTGCAGCGCATCAAATTGGCTTCTTACCTGCGCGACGCGGGCAAAATCTTCATTATGGATGAGCCTTCCGACGGCCTCCATCTCAACGACATCAAGCGGATTCTCGACCTTTTCGATACCATGGTCGAGGCGGGCAACACCATTTTCCTCATCGAGCACAACCTTGAAATGCTGAAGTCCTGCGACTACCTCATCGAACTTGGTCCAGGCGGTGGTGCCATGGGTGGCAAAGTCATTTTTACGGGAACACCGAAGGAAATGTTGAGTTGCAAGGCATCCGTTACAAGGCCTTATATGTCTGTTCTTTAAAATAGTTAGCCTCCTATGTCATTCCTTGCCAGACCTTCTATGTCATTCCTGCTGAGGCACGTGCGTGGGAAGGGAATCTATAGAAGGTCGGTTCAACAAGTAAAAGCCTAATGGACGGCCTCATCAGGTATAGATCCCATGCCTTTGCCCACGTTCCTGCGTTGGGATGACATACCTGTTGAGGCCTGCAACAACCTTCGCGTTGGGATGACATGCTTTCTGACGCCTGCAAAAACAGCAAAAACCTGACAAAAACCGGCTGTATCTCAAGAAAAGTTGTATTTTTGCGATTTTAATACCAAAATTACACCCGATGAGATACTTATTCAAAAGATTTTGGCTCATGCTGCTCTTCATCTTCGCAATGATGGGAGGCATGACCGCACAGAGCACCTACGTCCACGTCACCATTACACTGAACGACGGGACGGAAGCCACTTATGACATGCAAAGCACCAGTTACATGTACTTTGAAGAAGGCGTGAAACTGGTCATCACCGAGAGCAGCGATGGCACGAATGCCGTCAGCTATCCCCTCGCCGACATCCGCAAAATCACCTGCGAAGAAATGGTAGGCACCATCGAAAACACCTCTGTGGACGTATCGATCTACCCCAACCCCGTCCACGACGTGCTGTACTTCCGCAATGTCACGGGCAAACACATCGCCAACATCTACGCCCTTGACGGACAGTTGATAAAGTCATTCCAAATCACTGGTAGTCAAAGCGTTGATATCTCCGATTTACCGAGCGGCATGTATCTCGTCAACCTCAGTTCATACACCTTCAAAATGATGAAGCTATGAAAAAGATTGCCCTTATTCTTGCTATATTGTTCTGTGGTACAGGTCTTTATGCCCAGGAATACAACCTAAACCTCCACAAGTCGGGTGCGGTGATTTACGACGAATGCGTGAACAACATCTCGACCATCCGTTTTGAAGGCCACGACACCGCCGACATGCTCATCAACTTGGGAGGCGTCGTCAACGCCTTCTCACTCAACCAGTTCGACAGTATTACCTTTGTGCTGAAAGAAGAACCGCCAGCGGGCGACACGGTTTACATTGTTTATAATGGCAGCTCCGTCACGGTGACCAACCCCTTCTCCAACGATGGCGTGACGGTGACCAACAGCGGTGCCGACGTTACGGTGAACTCCACCATGGCCAACGTGCCGTATGTCGTTTCAGGCTCTTCCTCTAACGGCTCCCTGACCATGTACAGCACCTCTTCGTTCTATCTGAAACTCAATGCATTGTCGCTGACCAGCACCACTACGGCAGCCATCAACATTGCTTCAGCAGTGAATGTGACACTCGCGCTACATGGCACCACTACGCTTGCCGATGGCGCCAACAGCAGCATCGACGGAGCTTTGTACGCGGCTGGCAACCTCACGGTAAACGGCAACGGCACTCTGCGCATCACGGGCAACGACAAGCACGGCATGTTGGTGGAAGGCAACATGACGATGAACTCGGGCACCATCAACATCCTTGACACCGACAGCGACGGCATCCACGGCAGCAGTAACCTAACATGGAACGGTGGCACCCTTAACATCGCTTCGGCAGGCTCCGACGGCCTTGACTTCTCGGGAGCCATCAACATCAACAATGGTATCCTCACCATCAACACCACGACGATGAGTGCCAGAAGCATCAAGGTGACGCAGGCTTTCACCATGACTGGAGGAACGCTCAACCTCAATATCACGGGTAACGACTGCAAGGGCATCAAAGGCGATTCCGATGTCATCTTGAGCGGTGGTACCATTGACTTGCAAATTGCAGGCGAAGGCTCCAACGGCATCTCAAGCGATACCGACGTCACTGTCAGCGGGGCCAACGTCACCATCGTTTCCTCCTCTGTGGACGGCAATTGCATCAAGAGCGACGGTACCTTCCACATGAGCAGCGGCAGCATCAACCTCTCTCATTCGGGCAACATCTCCAAAGGCATCAAGACCGTTGGCGATATAACCATCAGCGGCGGCACTATCGTCATCAACTCGAGCGGCGACACCGTTGTAACCAACAACGATCCTGCCTACTGCACCGCCATCAAGAGCGACGCCAACGTCATCATTAGCGGAGGCAACTTCACCATCACCCTCCCGACATCCAACCATGGTGGCAAGGGCATCTCATGTGCCGGTAATATGACGATAAGCGGGAGCAACATCATCAACATCGAAACCCATGGCGACGGTGCTACCTATCCTGCCTCTTCGCCTACCGACACCTACTCCAGTTCTTGCCTCCGCGCAGAAGGCAACATGGAAATTCTGAGCGGCAATATTACACTCAACAGCACTGGCAAAGGCGGCAAGGGTATCAAGGTGGGCACCCATACAGGCAACACCTATTCCGGCACCTACACACAAGGCAATAGCGACGGCACCGGTCCTACCCTCACCATCTCCACGACAGGAGCGCAAGTAGGTGGCGGTGGTGGCGGCGGTTGGCCTCCAGGTCCTGGCGGCGGCAACTCGGTAAAAGCCTCTGCAAAAGCAATCAAAGTAGGTGGCGTAGCGACCATTAACGGAGGCACCACAACGATTACAACCACAGCAAACGGTGCCGAAGGTCTGGAGTCAAAGACACGAATCCTCATCAATGGCGGCCAGCACTATTTCCATTGCTATGACGACTGCCTTAGTTCAAGAGGCACTATCACCTTCGAAGGCGGTGTGACCGTGTGCTTCAGCAACGGCAACGATGCCGTCGACTCAAACGCAGGCACTGGCGGAGCTATCACCATCGGCAACGGCGTTGCTTTCGCCTATACCACCAAAGGCAGCCCTGAGGAAGGCTTCGACTGCGACAACAACAACTACATCCGTATCACAGGTACTGGCATCGGCATCAGCGCAGGCGGCTCACAAGGTGGTGGTGGCTGGCCTGGTGGAGGCGGCGGTGGCACCATCACCAACCCGGCGCAAGGCTACAAATTCTACACCAACAGCTATACCTTCCAATCAGGGAGATACTACACGTTGTCAAACACCAGCGGATCAGGTGGCACCAATATGGTGACCTTCAGCTTCGAGGCCAACTGCACAAGTACCCTCGCCCTCATCACGGCAACAGGTATGGTAAGCGGCAACACCTATTACGTGAAGTACGGCACCCAAGCACCCACCAACCCGACGACGTCATTCCACGGGATTTACCTTGGCGGCACTTCATCGGCTTCGACACAAGCGTTCAGTTTTACTGCACAGTGACGTGGTTTGAACGAAAGTTTTCCGCCGAGGACAAAACCCATGTCCTCGGCGGTTATTTTATTACAGCATGTAAAAAAGGTTAGTTTTACGGGTTATCACGCACCGCCCTCACAGGACGTCCTTCGTAGCGAATGAATCCCACTTCATCTGTACCAGTTGGATCCCCGCTCGTCACACAGATGTGATCCAACGATCCTTCAGGTCCATATTGACCATAGGTTGGGTCATCGATATATAAACACCACGCTTGGTACGGTTTGTTTGAGTCGATTTCGTTCGACCAGTATTCACCCACGGGCAGTCTGTCCGAATTGTAATAGCCCGCGTGTTGAGGACCGCTGTAAAAACCGGCAAAGGGCAGGAAGATACTATTGCCGTTCACTGTAGAGGTGAACCGTATGCCTCCTATGCCGTTCACCGTATCCAATGATGGGGTTGTTCCGTCGATCAGTTCCTGCCATTCATCTACTGTGGGCGTGCGCCAACCAGCGCCCATATTGGCCAAAGCCGCATCGTCACTGTCCTCCAAGGTGGTAATATCGTCGGGGGTCTCGAATGATTCAGGTTTGAAGGTATCTTGGGTGTTATACTTAGTGAGCCACAGATTTGCTCCATTATTAGGATATTCCCAGTGCATCGTATCACCATCGTATGGGTCAGGGTCTGCGGCATACGGGTAGTGGCTCCAGCAGTATGCTGTCCTGGGTTCGGTATCGGCCCAAGCGAAGAATTTGCCGTAACCCTCGTGCGTGCATGAGCCTACGTTGCAGGCAGCCCACAGCACCGACAGACCGAGGTCAACATATTCGAGTCCAACCGGAATGCCATTGAATCCGCCATAGTAAGTGTTGGCTTTTATGACAGGCAGGGAAATGGTCTGGGAATATGGACTGGGATTGTCGTTGTTTATGTAATAAGAAACCGTGGTCACATGCCCCTCCTGCGGCAGCAGGATGGCCCACCTCTCGGCGGCATCAGTGCCACTAACATGATGGAGCTTCACCTCGCCAATGGTATCAGCGGGGGTAATACCGGGATTGGCAAAGTCGATGATAGCCTTGACCTTCATCCCCGAAATCTTGACGGTATCACAGGTTGGAGTTGTAGATGGCGCTGGCCAAGCCCTGAATTTCAACAAGCCGCACTTGTTTTCAAGCATACATGAATAGGCAGTTGTTTGGTTAGTGTATTTTTGTGTGGAATGACCGTATGAAAGAATAGGAAGCTTACTAGTTTGGTCAGCGATGCTCCATTCAAACGATGTTGTTGGATTTGTCGCCGACGGCGTTTTCAGGAGGGTGTCAGTATATGCACCGCCAATGAAATAGAAGTGCAGATAATCCTGGTAAGCAGCTGCACATGTATCGTTGATTTCGATGGTGCCACTGAAAACTCCGGCAGAGTATTCCAAGGTGCCGACATAATAGCCATGGTTGCCCACATAGAGTTTGTCGCCGGTCTCAAAGAAGTAGACTCCTGATTCAGGATAAACGATATGTTTGCTTCCCCCGTTGACGCTCACGCTGATATAGACCTGATTGCCTTCGACTTCAGGCGTGACGGGCAATTCCTTTTTCTTACACTGGCTTAGGCCGAGCAAAAGCACGGCTGCGATGATGAATGTGTTGGTACGCTTCATTTTGTTTATTGTCTTTTTGTTGTTTTTCCGTTTTCTGATGGCGTATGCCGCGCCTGCAAGGGTCAGCACGAGGCAGCCGCTGCCCAACGGCGTTTCCTCTTCTTCATACCCGAATTGTTGGGTGTAGATATTGAGACCTCCATCGGTATCCGAGCCGAATATCTGGGTTCCGATGTTGTAGCCATCTTGAGAGCCACGCAACAAACTGTGTGATGGATTTACATCCACCTCCGAACCCATTCCAAACATCCCTCGAGTGCCGTCGTTCTGGGCATTAAGGTTGGGGACCGCCAGCAACGCAACCGCTAAACCCAACAAAAGCCCGACAACTTTAGGTTTTACACTTATTTTGCTCATTTTCTGTTGTTTTTAGGCGACAAGCCGCCCATTTGAGGCCGCAAAAATAAATAATTTTAACCCGTTGGCGGAATTAGAAAAGAGGAATAGAGATAGCGAGATAAATGGATAAAAAGTTGCACATATTATTGATTTTCAGTAATTTTGTGGTTGAAATCAAAAGTAAATCACAAGAAAATCACAT
>Ga0310786_10003594_pt1 | contig 22433 bp, 12 predicted proteins | sample AusTroGonzalo_MG_FD_203881 | JGI IMG/M metagenome (GOLD analysis project Ga0310786, IMG submission 203881) | Bovine rumen microbial communities from tropical cattle in Woodstock, Queensland, Australia - Gonzalo_03 (v2) (version 2) | ecosystem: Host-associated > Mammals > Digestive system >...
GTGTTCGGCGCCTTCGCGGAGTCCGAGGCGGAGCGCTGGCTGTACCAGTACCTGAACTACTACGTGTTCGCCAAGGTCGCGTGGGACAACTCCGTGGACGTGGACGCCCTGATCGACGAGCACCACGCGCTGATGTTCGGCGCCGGCGCCGACGAGATGAAGCGCTTCTTCGACACGCTGGAGGACTGCTGGGTGGGGCGCGTCACGGGTAGCTTCCGCAACACGCCGCTTGGGCCTGCATGCCTGAGGCCTGGCCCGAACGAGCTCTGGGTCGACATCTACTCTATCAAGGTGATGAAGATGCTCGACGGCCTTCTTTCGTCCGCCTCCGGCAAGGTGCCCGCCGGATCCGTCGAGGCCCGCCGCGTGGCGCTCATGCGCCGGCACATCTTCGAGCCCCTCGCAAGGCGCCAGGCCCTGTTCCAGGCCGGGGTGTCGGTGGAGGACGAGCTCGCCAGGAGGCGCGCGAGGGAAACGCGCTCAATTGTCAGAAACGGCGACTTCTCGTCCCTCGACGGCTGGATGGAGGAAGGCCGCGGCAACGGATCGATATCCATCGCGACGGACGAGTACGTGTCGGCGCCGTCATCGCTGAAGATCACCGTGACGAAACGGCCCGTCGACAACAACTCCTCGTGCTATGTGTACGCGACCCAGCTGCCGGACCAGATGCTGCAGAAGCTCAAGCCGGACACGAAGTACCGCATCTCGTACTTCGTCAAGTGCGCAGGCCTCGACAAGTGGGTCAGGAACGGCGGCCTGTATGTGCAGTGGTGGGACAACGACTACCGCTGGGTTCCGAGTGGGAGGGCGACCCCCGTGTCGGGCACGACCGACTGGCTGCACCAGTCGTTCGAGATGAAGACGTCCGCCAGGTTCGGCGATGCCAAGCCGCACTTCATCCAGATATTCATAACCGGATGCGTTGGCTCGGCATACATCGACGACCTGCTTGTCGAGGAAGTCGGGGACTGACACATCGGGAGGTATGGCAATGAACGTGTTTTCTATCGCGGCGGCGGTTCTCGCGGCAACCGTCGTCAACGTCGAGCCGGGGCCTGACGCCCTGCACAAGGCGCAGCAGAAGGTGCGCGACCTTATTCGCAGGGACCCGGTCAACACGCGCCTCGGCGGCGTGGAGGTCGTCCTGGCGGACGGCTTGTACCGTCTCTCCAGGCCGATAGACCTTGCCGAGGCGGACTGCGGCACGAACGGCACGCCGGTCGTGTGGCGCGCGGCGCACCGCGGCAAGGCGGTGATATCCGGCGCCGTCGACGTCACTCCGGTCAAGGTGGACTGGAGCAGCCTGCCGGCCTCCCTGATTCCGCGGGAGTCGCGTTCCGAGACAAGGGCCTACCGCATAGGCGGCAACGGTCCCATACCCGGCTGGCGCAACGGCTGGCGCAACAGCAGCCTCAACGAGTCGGCGCTGCAGGTGCATATGGACGGCAAGCGCTGCAAGGTGGCGACATGGCCCAGGAAGGAGTATGCGAGGACCGGCCAGCCGGTGTCGCCGATAGTCGACAGCGTGAACCAGTGGGGCGAGAACTGGTACGCGAGCTTCGGCGGCGACTTCCACGTGTCCGGCATGCCGCAGCTCGCCGACTTGGCAAGGGAGCCCGATCTCTGGGCGTTCGGCATGTGGCGCTTCGAATGGTGCGCCACGACAAGCCCCGTGCTGAAGATCGATCCCGTCGAGAAGGTGATGTGCGTGGACACCAACCAGAACAAGTACGGGTTCCTGCCGAACAGGCCGTTCAACGTGTTCAACGCGTTTTCGGAGATAAAGGAGCGCGGCGACTGGGCCGTCGACCGCAAGTCGCGCATGATATACGTGCGCCAGCCCGATGGCGCCAGGATCGACGTGTCGCTCGTGCCCCAGCACATCAACGGAACGTCCGGGATACACGACATCACGTTCCAGGACCTCGTCTTCGAGCATTCGCGTATGCAGTCGATGCGGTTCTACGGCGCTAAGCGCGTCACCATCAGGGCCTCGCTTTTCCGCGGCATAGGGGACGTGGCCGTGCATATCGGCGGCGACAGCCGCCAGTCGGTCGTCAACGGATGCGACTTCTACGACCTCGGCAAGGGGGCCGTGTCGCTCAACGGCGGCGTCCAGCGGACCTTGACCGCGGCGAGCAACGTCGTGGAGAACTGCCACATACACCACTTCGGGGTAGTCTCGCCCATAGCCCATCCCGCGATCAGCATGTCCGGCGTCGGGAACCGTGCCGAGCACAACCTGATACACCACTTCGCCCACCAGGGCATCAGCTACAGAGGCAACGACCACTACTGCGGCTTCAACGTCCTGCACGACGGCGTGATGTACAACAACGACGCCGGCATGATATACTGCAGCTCCTACGACTGGTCCCTCAGGGGGTCCGTGTGCGAATACAACTGCATATTCATGGCAGGCAAGCAGCCGCTCTCCAGCCATGTGCAGGGCATCTACATGGACGGATGGACCTCCGGGGTGGTTGTGCGGGGTAACATAGTCAACCGCGCGTCACAGGGCGTGTACATGTCGGGCGGCAACGACAACGTCGTCGTGGACAACCTCGTTGTGAACTGCCCGCGTGGCGTCAACCTCTCGTCGCTCGGGGCGGACTCCTTCGCCAAGGCCTCCGCGCTGCAGGGCGAGAAGAGCTTCCTCTACACGAAGCTTCTTGCCGGCAGGAAGCTGTACGAGACGGAGCTGTGGCGCAGCCGGTATCCGAGGCTTCTCGACATCCTTGCCGTCACCAACAAGGTCGACGCGCACAACGCGTACTGGTACATTTGCACAAACAACGTCATGTGCGCGACCATGGGGCTGCGCGTCGGCAACAGCGCGAAGGTGCTTCCCACGCATTTCATGAAGGACAACGTCATGCTCGACGGAGACCCCGGCTTTGTCGACTACGAGGGCTTCAACTGGGAGCTCAGGCCCGACGCGCCCGCCCGCAAGACGCTTCCCGGCGGAACCCGCTTCGCGGAGATGGGCCTCTACGATTCGCCATGGCGCTTCTCCCCGGCGGTGAAGCACGGCGAGGGCATGTCGCGCCCGAGGCCGATACGGACGGAGTTCGACCAGGGGGAGGTCGTGATATCCGTCCTCCCGCCGAACAAGGGCGGCCTCTGGCATGGCCTTTCGACGGCCACGCCCGAGTGGAGGGAGCTGACGTACGAGGAGGTCGTCAAGGACGACGGCGACTACTGCATCGCTCTTGTCGGCGGGCAGGGGTACAAGACGATGTACGACGACGTGCGCATCGAGGGGCATCCCGAAATCGACGGCAGTTTCGACGACGGCGGCAAGAGCTGGACCTGGGACAAGGTGGAAAAGCCTTCTACCATGGGGGAGAAGGGCACGCCGCACGGCGTGCTGGCCAGCGACGAGGCCGCCAGCGGGCGCTATGTGGCCATGGCAAACAACAGGAACTTGGTGAAGTCCAAGCCGTTCAAGATGAAGAAGGGGGAGACGCTTCGCATCACCCTGAAGGCCAAGCAGTACGTCCCCGAGTTCATCCGCCCGTACTGGAAGGCGGAATGACGGGGCTACTCTGACGACTTGCCGAAGTATTCGCGCGTGCACTTCGCCACGACCGGCGAGAGGACGATGAGCGCCAGGAGGTTCGGGAACGCCATGAGGCCGCTGAAGATGTCGGCGCAACCCCACACCATGGACACGGTGAAGTACGGCCCCATGGCCACGGCCGCGATGACGAGGGCTCGCAGGACCCCCACCGGCCAGCGCCTGCGGGTGCCAACGAGGTATTCCAGGCATTTCTCCGAGTAGAACGTCCAGCCGAGCGTGGTGGTGTAGGCGAAGAATACCAGCGACACCATCAAGACGATCTCGGCGACGCGTCCGCCGAAGGGCAGGCCCTGGGAGAACGCCGCGAGCGTTATGTCGACGCCCTGCAGCCCAAGGTCGGGCTTCCAGGTGCCCATTACGACGATCGAGAGGCCGGTAAGCGTGCAGACCACGGTCGTGTCGAGGAAGACCCCCGTCATCGAGATCAGCCCCTGGTGGACCGGCTCGTGCGTCTGGGCGACGGCGGATGCGATGGGCGCGGAGCCGAGGCCGGCCTCGTTGGAGAATATCCCGCGCGACACCCCGCGCTGTAGGGCCACGAAGAACGTTCCGACCGCGCCGCCGCCTACTGCCGCTGGGTTGAACGCGCCGCGCACGATGTCCATGCACGCGCCGGGGAGCGCGTCGAGATGCCCGGCGATGAGCACGAGGCAGACCGCTATGTAGAACACCGCCATAAAGGGCACTATCACGCTCGCCACGCTTGCAATGCGCTTAAGCCCGCCGACTATCACGGCGGCGACGGCAAGAGTCACGAGCGCACCTGCCGCGATTACGTATGCGGAGTAGGTCGTGCCGAAAAGCGGCACTCCCGTCGCGGGGTCGGACGGGTTGAACGACTGGTCGAACACGCGCATGACCGCGGTCGTTATTCCGTTTACCTGCACGAAAGTGCCGAGGCCGAAGAGCCCCGCGCAGATGCCGAAGACGCTGAACGCGACCGCGAGGGGCTTCCATCGCCGGCCAAGGCCCTTTTCGATGTACTGGAAGGGACCGCCGACCACGCGGCCCTCCGGCGTCACTTCGCGGTAGCGTATGGCCAGGAGCCCCTCCGCGTACTTCGTGGCCATGCCAAGTATGGCCGCGACCTCCATCCAGAAAAGGGCTCCCGGGCCGCCGGTGCCGATGGCCGTGGCGACGCCGACGATGTTTCCCGTGCCGATCGTCGTCGCGAGGGCGGTGCACAGAGAGGCGAAGTTCGAGACCTCTCCCTTGGCGCCTTTCTCGTTGCGGAAGGTATGGCGGAAGCCGTGCAGCAGGAAGCGCAGGGGGAGGAACCTGAGTCGGATCGTGTAGAGCAATCCCGTGGCGAGGAGGATTGCGATCAGCGGCCAGCCCCATACCCACGCGTCAATTGCGTCTACGGCGGCCGTGGTCTTCTCCAGCCAGGTGGCCGGGGCGGCGGCGGTCTGTGCCAAGAGCGGAATCGTCATGCCTTGTGTCTCTGGCTTTCTTGCCTGTCTTGTCTAGTGGAGTCTGCTGCGGAAAACGTCTTCATGAGCTTGCCGTAGGTAAGGGGCTTCAGGAGTATGCCGTTGAAGAGGTCGGACCTGGCGTCGTGGTGGAACTCCGTGTCGGCCGTCACAGCATAGACCGGAAGTGTGCCGAAGCGGGGATCGTCGCGCAGCTTCTTGATCAGTTCGAGTCCGTTCATGTTCGGCATCCAGAAGTCGGAGAAGACGAAGTCGTATGGATGGCCCGCCGCCTTGGCCGAGTCGATCGCCGAAAACGCCTCCTCGCCGTCGCACGCCTGTTCGATCGTCGCGATGCCGGCCTTCCTGAGAAACGCCGTCAGCACAGAGCGGTTGACCGGCGAGTCGTCGACGACAAGCACGCGCTCCGGAAGCTTCTTCGGCGTTTCGGCGAGCCTTGCCCCGTCGGCAGTCGCCGCCCGCTCCTCGCCGGTCGCGACGCCGGGAATGAGTATCCTGAACTTCGAGCCCTTGCCCAGTTCGCTCTCGACGACGAGCCTGCCGCCCATCACCTCCACGAGACTTCTGCATATGGCGAGGCCGAGGCCCGTTCCGCCGGCCCTGTCGGCCGCGTGGCGCGGATCCAGGACCTGTACGAACGGATCGAGGATTCGCGAAAGCATGTCTGACGCTATGCCGCAGCCAGTGTCTGAGACGGCGACCTCGAGGTCAGTTCCCGCGTAAGACGCCGCGATTTCCACCGACCCGCTGTCGGTGAACTTGACTGCGTTCCCGACCAGGTTGAAGAGTATCTGGCGGAAGCGGTGCTCGTCCAGCATGACCGTCGGCACGCCCGCCGTCCGGTTGACAAGCTTTATTCCCTTCTCGGCCGCCGCCATCCGGAAGGACGCGAACACTTCGTCCGCCAGGTGGTCGAGGCGCATGGGCCCGGGCTTGAGCGCCATCTTCCCCGCGTCCATCTTCGCGAGGTCGAGCACGTCGTTGACGAGCTGCAGGAGCGTCGTGCCGCTTGCGCGGATGGACTCGAGGGCCTCGTCCTTCTCGGTCTGGCTGGCCATCCCGTGCTGGAGGAGCTCGGAATAGCCGAGGATCGCGTTGAGGGGCGTCCTGATGTCGTGGCTTACGATGCTGAAGAACATGCTCCTCGACTTCTCGGCGGCGCGGGCGCGCGCAAGCGCCTTTTCGAGTTCGGCCGTGTGCTTCGCTGCCTGTTCGTCCTGGATGACGAACACGTGGAAGAAGCAGTTGCCGACGAGGCAGCCGAGCGAGGTGAACGGTGTGAGCGGCCACACGATCTGGAGGACGATCGCGGCAGTGATGGTGCAGACGAACATGAACACCATCATGCTCCGCCTGCGGACCGACCCGCGGTTGCCGATGCCCTTTGCCAGCGAGAGAACGGCGATGAGCGCGTTCAATGCGATCAGAAGGGCGAAGGCCAGGTAGCGCTTGTCGCCGAACAGGTAGGTTCCTTTCTCGTCGAAGGAGAAAAAGCAGCCGTTGAAGAAGTTGGCCGTCAGCATGACGACGTTGAAGGCCAGGAGCGCGTACCCCGACCAGGATAGGAGCCGCGTAGACCGCCTGCCTAGGCCGAGATATGCGATGACGAACCGGCACCACATGAATAGGAACACCGGGAGGGAGAGGAAGAAGAATATCGTGTCGACGTACAGCAGGCGCGTCCAGCCGAGCCCCGCGATTATGCCCCACGCCGCGTCAGTCACATAGTAGACGAGCACTCCGAACAGGAAGCCGCGGTAGCGCCTTCCCCGTTCGGTCTCGATTCCCCTGCCCGCGAGCAGGCTGAAGTTGATTATCAGGTGAATTGCTACCGCGACGCTCGAGAATATGGAATATGTATAGCCCTGCATGTGCCAAAGTCCCTTAGGTAGGAATTATACCAAAAATAATGGCGCAATGTGCGACTTTAATCGGTCGACTTTTGGGGACAGACCCCGAGAAACCGTTGTAAATATTGTATTTCCGCAATGCCGCTACTGGCGGCGGTACATGATCAGGAACGTCTCCGCGGGGAGGAGGTGCTTCCAGGCGAAGGCCTGCTCGTATTCGTCGCACGGGGCGACGGGGACGCGCACCGTCCGTCCATCGATCTCCGCCGTCGCGAAGACCTGGGCGGGGCGCGGCTCGGGGACAGGCGCGCCGTTGGCGAACAGCTGCGCGGCGACGACGTCCACGCCGGACGTCGCGACGCAGCCGGCGCACCGCACTTCATCAGGAAACTCCAGCTTCACCGCTCCATTGAATCCGTCGCGCCTGACGACGTGGAACCTCACCTTCAGAGGGCTCTTCTTCGCGAGCGGCAGCGTCGAGCGGGACGAGTAGACGGCGAATCCCGGGACCGGCGGGCGCACGTCGAGCCGCCAGAAGTAGTCCTGCCCGCCATGCCCCGTGCGGTCCGATATCTCCGCCACGTACTTGCCGGGCTCCTTGAAGTCGTACACTCCGCGAGGATCGCACTCCGCCTGCGGTATCGTGCCCACGAACACCGAGTTCGTCACGTCGTCCCAGCGGGCGAGGACGGGGCCGCCAGGCGCGCGCCTCAGCGTCAGCACGGCGTCCAGCGGCGAGCCCAGCCGCCGGGCGGACACGTCGAGGACCATCCGCCCGGGGCTCTTGACGTCGATCCACCTGCGCGCGGCCTTGCCGGGCTCCACGATGCCGTATGCCGTGAAGGGCCTGGCTGCCGCGGCGCCCTCCGCGACGGAGATCGAATACACGAAGTCGTCGCGTCCACGGTAGAGCACGTCGTGTATCTCGAGCCTGTACGTGCCGTCGGCTTCCGGAACGAAGTCCATCGCCGGGTCTGGGCGGAACCGCATCTCGTCGTCGGCGGCAGCCACTGTCGCGCCAGTCTCGTCCTTCAGCGCGATGGAGGGGTTGAAGAACCCCGGCACGGCGTCGCCGACATATGGCTGAAGCTCGCGCGCGACCACCCTTATGGAATAGCGGCGCTGCTTCTTGAGCAGCAGCCTGAACGCGTCGGTCTGGCCTGGCATGATCTGCCCGTCCAGCACGACCGCGCGGCCCTGCGGCACCTCCACGGCCGGAGGTTCCGGGGCCGGGCGGTGCGGAGGCGAGTAGAGGGGCTCCGCGACATGCGGCGCGGCTGAGATCTCGAACGGACGCGGCGTGGAGATTCCGTTCAGGCCGTACAGGCACAGTTCGCCGCGTCCGGGTTCGGCAGATGCGTCGGCGGCGACGGTGACGAGAAGCCTTTGGCGGAGGGAGGGCGTCGCCTGCAGGGGGTTCTTCTGAACGTGGAGATACCGCTCCACGATGGCGATCTTCCCGGCGTCGAGCGTTCCGAGCGCGCGCCACCATGAGTTCGAGCGCCATTCGTCGAGGTGCGGGTCGTCGGGCAGCGGCGGCTCCTCGGGGTGCCCGGCGGCGATGCCGTCCAGCCACTTCACGAGATGCTTTCGCTGCGGGCCTGCCGGCGGGCTGAACCTCGGCACGTATTCGATGTTGAGTACGCGCAGCCCGGCGTGGCTGAAGTGCGCGCCAGCGATGCGGTTCAGGTTCTGCCCGCCGATCACGAGCCGGTTCGTCGTTCCTGCCTGGATTTCGGCCGGATATATGTAGCCGACGTAGGGATCGGCGGCCTGCAGCGCGGGCGTGGCGAGGAATGCGGAAGCCGCGAAGAGAAGGTGGGCCGTCCTCATGTCATGCCCTCTCCGCGTAGATTTCGCGCAGTCGCCCGGCCTTGGACTGCGGCGGCAGCACGGTCATCTTCTTGCCCTTCGAGTTGGGCAGGGGCCCGTCGGGGTCGATGCCGCACAGCTCGTAGATGCTGCCGAGGAAGTCCTGCGGCGTGACGGGACGCGACACTGGCTTCGAGGCCGTGTCGTCGGACTCGCCGACGACGCAGCCGCCCTTGAAGCCGCCGCCTGCGACGAGCGCCGAGAAGCACCTCGCGTAGTGGCCTCTTCCTCCGTTCCACGGGGCTTCCCAGCCGACCTTCGGAGTGCGCCCGAACTCTCCGCTCATCCACACCACGGTGGAGTCGAGCAGCTTGCGGGCCGCAAGGTCCCTGAGGAACGCCGCGACCGCCTTGTCCGTCTCGTTGCTGTGCCGCTTCATCGTCTCGAAGTGGCGCTTGTGGGAGTCCCAGCCGGAGGAGTTCACCGTGACGTATGGAACGCCGTACTCGACGAGCCTGCGCGCGGCCAGGAGCGACTGGCCGATTCCCGTGCGTCCGTATTCGTCGCGGAGTTCGGCCGGCTCAAGGGCGAGGTCGAACACCTTGGCGGCGTCGCCTTCGGAGATGCGCTGCGCCTCCCTGCCGGCGGAGTCGAAGGCGGCCGCGACGGCCGCGTTCGCGCCTCCTTCGGGTTTCCATGAGTCGAGCTGCGCGAGCAGTGCGAAGCGTTCTTCCGAGACCTTCGCCGTGATGCCGTCCGGCGGGACTATGCCGTCCACCGCGAAGCGCTCCGAGTTTGGCTTTCCGCCGGTGACGAGCGGCGCGGCCTCGTCGCCGAGGAACCCGACTTCGCTGAACCTTCCCTTTGCCCGCGTCAGTATGACGTATGGCGGCAGGTCGCCAGAGTAGCCGTCCTTCAACGCGAGCGACACGACTGCGCCTATGGCGGGGCACACCACGCCGCCGCCGGGGAGGCGCCCCGTCTGCATCAGGTAGGCGGCGCTCTCGTGTCCGAACTGGTCGTGCGTCATGGAGCGGACAACCGAGTAGAGGTCGGCGCACTTCGCGAGCTCCGGCCACCACTCGTGGATTTCGACGCCCGGCACGTTGGTGGGTATCGCCTTCAGCCCGCCGTTGTAGTCGCGGGACGCCTTCGGCTTGGGGTCGAACGACTCAAGCTGGCTTGGCCCGCCCCATTGCCATATCTCTACGACGCTCTTCGCGGCTTTCATGGTCAGACCCTGTATAGGAACTCCTTCGTGTTGAAAAGGCACCAGGCGACGTCGCGCAGCAGGACGGACGGCTTTGCTCCCTTTTTCTTGTATCCGCCGCGCCGCTTCCAGAGGCCCGTAACGTGACGCCGCTCGTCGTCCGTCGGCTCGCGGCCGAGGATACGCCAGTAGAGGTCGTCGACGCGCTTGGCGAGCGGCAGCTTCGAGAGCGGGTTGTTGTTCCACCCGCCGGGCATCACCACCCGGGGGAGGAGGTCGTGCAGGCGGGTGGAGTTGAAGAGGTACAGCCGCTGCTTGGAGGTCACGGCGGACTTGCGCTCGTCTGGGAGCCCCGTGTCGCGCGCCGGGCGGCCGAAGAGCGTGAGGAACGAGCTTGAGATGGAGCCGTCCTCTATGCACACGGTGCGGCGCTGGCCTGGCAGGAACGAGAAGGGCTCGGGCGCTGGTGACTGGTAGTGGCGCCTGGCTTCGCCCAGCGAGCATAGGGCGTCGTCCAGCACTTCGGCGTCGATCCGCCGCGCCGGGAAGCCGCCCGTGACCGAGCCGCGTGCGTATTCGTCCGAGAGAGCGATCTCCCTCAGCACGTCCTTGAGCCCGAGCCTTCCCGCCGCCGCCGGCTGATTCCCGCCAGGCCCGAATATCCAGCCGCGCACAAGAGCGTGGAACGCGGCCGCGACGTCGGCGCGGCGCCTGCCGAACAGCAGGTCGCACAGTTCGGCGCGGCGGTCCTGTCCCTCGGAGAAGACGACTTCCTCCTTCCACTCCCTAGTCGACTTGATCCGGACGCTTTCGAGGTATTTCGCCATCTCGGCGCGCTGCTTTTCCGGGAGGGCGTCGGGCGGGATGCCCAGGAACGTCTGCGCCACGGCCTCCGCCCAGCCTTCGGGCGTTCGCCTGTCCGTTGCTCGGAAGAAGTTCGCCTCGGCGTCGCGGAAGTCGCTCCCCTGCGACGTCAGGAGGGCGCGGCCGAACTCGTCCCAAGGCTCGTTGTTCTCCACGAACTTCCTGATGCGGGCGTGGTAGACGTATACGGCGTTCGGCCAGAGGTTTATCGGGAACTCGCTCTTGACGCGCAGGATGTCGCAGAAGCGCATGGCCCAGAAGTCTGCGAAATCGCCTGATGCGAGGAGGCGGTCGACGAGCGCAGCGCGCTTGCCGGGGTCGGACGACTCGACGTACGCCTGCGCCTCGGCCTTGGTCGGGATGCGCCCCGCGAGGTCGAGGTGCAGGCGACGCGCCATTACGGCGTCCGTCGCCGTGCCGTCGGGCTTCTCCCATGCCGTCGCCAGGTGCGCGGGCACGTCGGCGAAGAGACCCCTTGGCCATGCGGCGAAGGCGGCCGAGCCTGCGAGGAAGGCGCGTCTCTGGATGTTGGCGGTCATGCGGTTGCGTCCGATTCTATTTCGAAGAGCCATTCGGGCCGGCACACGTCGGCCACGATCGAGCGCGCGTGCGCCCTCGGGAAGTCGGGGTTGGCTGCAAGCCACCGGTCCCACGCGGCCCGGTACGACTCGTGCTTAAGGTAGACGAGCGCGCCAGAGACGTTTCGCCACGACATGCCGCGAGAGGAGTAGATCGCCTCGACTGCGCGCATGGTGCATCCGATTTGCGCGTCGACGTCGCCGACGTGCGCGACTTCGTGTCCGCCAGGGAGGATCGACGCGGTGCCCGATACGAGGACGCGCCGCCAGCCTGGCGTTCGGAGCTCGGCTGCTCGCGAGAAGCTCGACCCGTATTCGAGCGCGGGACACTGAAGCGGGCTTGGCAGGGGGGCGCGCACCAGGTCTCCCGGCTTCCTGCCGCGCGCCGCGAACGCGCCAAGCACGACCTTTGCGCCGTCGCCGCACGACCAGCCTATGCCGGTCGAGACCGGGACGAAGCGGTCGAAGACGCCGTTGGCGCGGAAGAATGCGTCGCGTGCGCGGTTGAGGTCCCGGTACCAGCCCAGTATGCCGTCCGCGTAGATCCATGTCCGCACCACCGCCGAGAAGTCCATGCCGAAGTCGCCCAGCGCGGCGGCGAGGTTTTCGAATGCGGAAAGGGCCTGGTCGTGGGGCGAGGCGCCGAAGTCGTCCGGCCCGACTCCCTTTACTAGCGCATAGTCGCCCCATTCGTCCTTCGACATCACGCCGAAGTCCGATGTCCTCTCCTCGTGTCCGGGGAGCGAGAAGTCAATCTCTGGAAATGGATGCATCTGGTTGGTGTAATTATATCAAAATACGGGCTGTTGGGGTGAGACGAGACTTTTATGCAGAGGCTGCGGTTTCTGCACGTCTCGTGCTGGCATGTTTGGCGCTTCGCGCGACCACGAAATCCCTCCATGGCGGCAATCGCGTTCCGCGATTCGCCGCGCACGCCCGCGTTCGTGGTCGCGCGTAGCGCATACACGTATATGCGAACGGTTGCGCCGATGGGGTGTCTTTGGTAGAATACGTGCGTCTAAAAGCCAATACCATTCCATTTGAAAGGGCATTCTGATGAGGTTTGCGAGTTTTCCGTGCAATGCGGCTGCTGTCGCCCTGTCGGCGGCGTTGTGCGGCTGCATGTCTAGCGGGCCGGACTTCCGCGACACGATCGCGCACGCGAAGTCGTCCGTGTTCCCGTCCGTCGTCTACGTGCGCGTCATATACGACGACCTCGAGAGCGGCAAGAACCGCCAGGGCGTGGCGAGCGGGTCCGGCGTCGTCATCTCCAGCGACGGCGAGGTCCTTACCAACCACCACGTCATAGACAAGACGACGGAGATCCGCTGCCAGCTCGCCGACGGGCGCAGCTTCGACGCGAAGGTCGTCGGCAAGGACAAGGACCTCGACATCGCGCTCCTCAAGCTCCAGCTCCCCGACGGCACGCCTCCGCTGCCGGTCGCGGACCTTTCGACTAGGCGGCTGGAGGTCGGCGAGGTCGTCCTTGCGATGGGCGCGCCCTGGGGCCTCGCCCGAAGCGTGTCGATGGGGATAGTTTCGTGCAACGACCGCTTCCTGGAGGGGGCGGGGGACTACACGCTCTGGTACCAGACCGACGCCGCGATCTCGCCGGGCAACTCCGGCGGCCCGCTCGTGGACACGTCCGGCCGGGTCGTCGGCATCAACGCCCGCGGCAACCTCTTCGGGGCGCAGGCGTTCACGATACCGTCGTCGACGGTGCTCGACATACTCCCCAACCTGCGGAAGTTCGGCGAGGCCCACTGGGCGTGGTTCGGCTTCAAGCTGCAGCCGCTCGAGGACTTCAACCGCAACATGCGCTTCGACGCGCGCGAGGGCGCGATAGTGGCCGACGTCGAGCCGGGCGGCCCCGCCCTCAAGGCCGGGCTCAAGCCCAACGACCGCATAGTGTCGGTCGACGGCGTTCCGGTGACCGCCCGCTTCTGGGAGGACATCCCGACGATCCAGCGCGTCCTCGCGCTCAAGCCGCTGGGCCGCACATGCGCCTTCGGCGTGGTCCGAGGCGGCAGGGAGCAGTCCTTCGAGATCGTCGCTGCGGAGAAGGGCCGCGTGGAGGGGGAGTCCTTCGTCTGCGCCAGGTGGGGCTTCACCGCGAAGGAGATCAACCGCTTCGACACGCCGGACCTCGCGTTCTTCGCGCCTGACGGCGGCGTGTTCATCTCCGCTCTCGCGTGGGACGGCAACGCCGAGAACTGCGGGTTCAACGAGAAGGACGTGATAGTGCGCATCGGCGATCGCAAGGTGAAGACGCTGAAGGACGTGAAGGACGCCTACAACGAGGCGCTGGCCGCAATCGGCAAGCGCACGAAGACCGCCATAGAGGTCTCGCGGGGCGGGCGCCCGGCAGCCCTTGTGCTCGACTACGCCGAAGACACCGAGAAGGAGGACTACTGATGATCCAACTGGCCCTGCTTGCGGCAGTCACGGTGGAGACGGCCGCCGCCATGCTCTCCAACTCCGTGGTCCAGGTCGACTACACGCTGCGCAAGTCGTCCGCCGACCGGAACCGCGAGGTCACGCTGCGCACATGGTGCCCCGCCTGCGGCGGGATGCACCGGAGGACTGCGGGCGACTCGGAGCGCGGGATCCCCGCGACCATGCCGGGGTTCGTCCTGTCGCCGAGGGAGGTGCTCGCCCCGGACCCCGGAGTGCGCGCGGAGAACCTCGGTGGCATCTCGCTCCGGCTTGGCGGGGTGCGCGTCCCGGCGCGCGAGGTCGCGCGCATACGGCGCCCACGCGCGGTCGTGCTCGAGGCCGAGCGCCCCGTTCCGGGAGCCCGCCCGATCGAGTTCGCCGCCGGCGCGGTCTCCAACTGGTTCTACATCGCTGAGCACGAGGGCCTCAGGGTCGCCGGCATGCGGAAGAACTCCAAGGACGACGGGAGGCGGCTCTACCCGGACCTCTCGCTGGCCATGCGCAGGGGGCATCCGTGCTGCATCGGGCTATCTGCCGACGGGAAGCCGGCGACGGTTTCGCTCATGCGCGACTTCGACGAAACGGCCGAGGTCACGAACTCGCCGTGCATGTGGCGGCGCGAGGGCGCCGACACGTTCGAGAAGGAGGCCGCGGCGCACGAGGCGGCGCTGCTCGCAGCCGCCATGCCCGTGGTGGTCAACCTCGAGCCGCCAAGGCGCGACGACCAGGGGTCGGGCTACAGGTTCGTGTTCTACTCGGGCGATGGTTCGGACGACTCCAAGAAGAAGGAGTTCGATTTCGTGGGCTTTGCCATGGAAGGCGGGCTTGTGCTTGTGCCGTGCGGGCTTACGGGCGAGCAGATAGGGCGCATTTCGAAGGTCGAGGCGAAGCTTCCCGGCGGAAAGACCGCCAGGCTGGCGTTCGAGGGCGCCTACGCGGAGTGGAATGCGCTGGCGTTTCGCTTCGAGGGGGCGGAGCCCGAGGGCGTCGGAAGGCTCTCCGTCGCGTCTGGCGAGCCGGTTCGGCCGTTCGAAGCCACGGCATGGCAGGCATGCGTGGAGAACGACAACGGGCGCATTCGCGCCAACGTCCAGCGCGGCGTACTTAACGGGACGGGCGTCGTCCGCGACGGCGCGCTGTTCCCGGCCTTCTTCGCTGATTCCGCCGTCACGGACCATGGTAGCAAGGCGATGGAGGTCCTCCTGGCGGACGACGGGAAGGTCCTCGGGATGAAGCTCGCGAGGAGATATGGGCCGTCCAGCTCGCGTTCCGGCGGCGAGAACGTGCCTGCCGCGATGCTCGCGAAGATGCTGACGGAGCGGCCCTACAACCCCGAGTTCACCCCGCGGCTGGAGGATGAGCGCAACCGCCTCGTCTGGCTCGGAGTGGAGTCGGTCGAGCTCACCACCGCGCTCGCCCGCGAGAAGAACGCGCAGTCGGAGATCGAGGGCTACAGGCGTCCGCCGCTCGTCACCGAGGTGTACCCGGGGTCTCCGGCCGACAAGGCCGGCATACGCGTGGACGACATCCTCGTATCCGTGCGCCGCAGGGGCATGGCCGAGCAGCAGCTCAAGGCTGACAGGGACCGCGGCAGCCTCGACCTGAAGTGGCTGTTCGACGAGGACTACGACGGAGATCCGCCGTGGCCGAACGTTGAGAACTCCGTCAACAAGATGCTTACGCAGCACGGCGTCGGCGCCAGGCTGACTCTCGTCTACTCTCGCGGGGGCGAGAGGAAGGAGGCGGAGATAGTGCTCGAGGCCGCGCCGGTGCACTACAAGAACGCGAAGCGCGCCCGGAACCGCGCCCTGGGGCTTTCCGTAGCCGACCTCACGTTCGAAGTTCGCAGGTTCTTCAAGTTCTCGGACGACGCGCCCGGCGTGGTCATAGCGAAGGTGAAGCCCGGCTCGCCGGCCCAGGTCGCCGGGTTGCGCTCGTACGAGCTCGTCACGGAGGTCAACGGCTCGCCCGTCAAGGGGGCGCGCGACTTCGCCTCGAAGGTCAAGGGCGTCAGGGACCTTACCCTTTCCGTGAGGCGGCTTGCGGAGACAAGGGTCGTAAGGATACGCGTGAATCCCGAGGCCGGGAAAAACGCGCAGCGCAACTAGCGCGGGCCACGGAAGAATGAAAGGAGGAGGGAACATGATCGGAAGAAGGGAGTTCGTGTCGATGTCGTCGCTGGCTGTCGGCGGCATGGTGGCCGGATGCGCCGCCGGCAGGGCGGCGGCGTACAGGCCTGACGAGAAGGCGTTCATAAAGGCGGCGCTCCTGCATCTCGGCAGCAACATGTGGTGCGACGTCCGCACGCCGAAGCCCGGCGACAAGCCTCCGCCCGCGGACCGGTGGGATTTCAAGGACAGGGTCGACTACCTGCGCGCCTCCGACGATGTCTGGCGCGAATGCACGGACGCGATGAAGGCGAACGGGTTCAACATGGTGGTGATAGACCTAGGCGAGGCGCTTGCCTACCCCAGCCACCCCGAACTCGCCGTGAAGGGCACGTGGAGCGTCTCCAAGATGCGCCGCGAGCTTGACCGCCTGCGCGGGATGGGCCTGGAGCCTATCCCGAAGCTCAACTTCTCGACGACCCACAACGCGTGGATGAAGGACTGGCGGCACAAGGTGTCCACCCCCGAGTACCTCCGGACCGTTGACGAGCTGATAAGCGACGTGGCCGAGGTGTTCGACCGTCCGCGCCTCTTCCACATTGGGTACGACGAGGAGACGATGGGCCACCAGGGCGGCTGGGGCCGATACGAGTACATAGTGGTGCGTCGCGGAGAGCTGTGGTGGCGGGACTTCCTGCGGTGCGCCGACGCCGTGCGCGCCGCGGGGTGCCGCCCGTGGTGCTTCTCGGACGAGATATGGTACGACCACGACCGTTTCGTCAAGTACATGCCGCGCGACGTGGTCATGTGCCCGTGGAACTGCGTCAAGTCCAAGGACCACCCAGAGTGGACGAAGAGCATCGACGAAATGGCGGAGCTCGGGTTCGACTTCATACCGGACGGCTCTACGTACGCGAGGGCTGCGGACGTCATCCAGACCGACGAACTCAAGAACGTCATGGACTACACCAGGGAGCATGTGCCCGCGAAGCAGATACTTGGCTTCGTCGTGTGCCCGTGGGTCACGTGCACGCCCGGAGTTCCGCGCCGGAAGTTCTTGGAGTCCGTGGAGTACGGCGGCAAGATGTTCGCCGAATGGCAGGCCCGCACTTGAGGGTTTGATGCCGCAGACGCCACGTTTTTTGATATAATCTACCTGACAATGGAGGAATCGACATGAACAGACGTGAATTCCTTAAGTGCGGAGCCGTCGGCGCGGCTTTGCCGTTCGTTGGCTGCGCGACGGGGCAGGGCAAGGGCGGCGGCGCGGCGGAAAACCCGTTCGCAGGCCTTGAGGTGCTGCCGCCGGCCATGCCGAACGCACGCGTCGTGAAGGGGTCTCTCAAGGGCAAGACGGCCTGCAAGTACATCGACGACTGCATCTGGTTCCTGCGGGACATCGCAAGGACGCGTCCCACGTCGGTCTTCGACCACCCGTTCCTGGCGGGGATCAGGCGCCTGCACGAGAAATACGGGCTCAAGACGCAGCTCAACCTGTTCTACCGCACAGACTACTTCTACGGAATGGACGAGTTCTCGCTGGCCGAGGTCCCCGCGGACTACAAGGGCGAGTTCCAGAAGAACGCGGACTGGCTGAAGTTCGGCTTCCACGCCCTCCAGGAGTTCCCGGACTACCCATGGGTCAACTCCAGCTACGAGGACGTGGCGAAGTGCCTCGACATGATACATCGGGAGGTTTCGCGGTTTGCCGGCGACAACATGTTCGCCCGCGCGCTGATACCGCACTGGGTGCCGATGTCCAAGGACGGCATACGCGCACTGTCCGACGGCGGGATAAAGATCGTCTTCTCGACGGGCGGCAACCGCTATGCGTACAACGGGAACCCTGACGTGCTTCCGTACGGGCACTCTTTCAGGCTGATGTGCGACCGCAAGCCCGAGACGGCGCTGTTCGTGCGCGGAAACTACCTTTCGGCGCTGACGGCGTCCATATGCGGCTACAACCACATCACCAGAGAGCAGTCCAAGGCGACGAGCCGTTCGAGCGCACTCGTGTACGACCCAGACACCAAGATGAACTTCCGCAGCTTCTGCACCGGTCCCATGTCGTGCATAAACTGCGTGGACATCGAGCAGCTTGCGAAAGACCTGCAGGCCGTGAAGGATGCGGAGTTCGTCGGCTACGGGCACCACGAGCAGTACTTCTACAAGGACTACTTCAACTACCAGCCCGACTATATGGCGAAAGAGGAACTCTGCGCGAAGACGCTTGCCGAGAACGGCTTCGGATTCTGCTTCATGGAGGACCTGTCATGAAACTTACCAACAATCCAATGGTGAAAAGGATCGATTCAATGACCAAGCAAGGAGCGACTATGAGACTTCGTGAAAATGCAAGGGGGGCGTTTGCCGCAGTTGTGGCGGCGACGCTGTTTGCGGCAACGGCTTCGGTGGCACGCGCCGAACTGCCGCCTGCACCGAGCGTTTCAACGCCGCCGATACTCTCCGAGGCGAAGTTGTGGCTTGACGCCTGGGACTACGACACGTTCCAGAAAGACGAAAACGGCTACGTGACGAACTGGCTCAGCAAGGCGGACAGCCGCTACAACGCATCGAACTACGTCGGAGCCGTCCTCGGCACGGTCGGTGTCACGAACGGCGTGCCCGCCTATCTGATGGGTGATGCGGGGTCGGGCATCGACCTCATGTTCACGCGGATGACGAAAATCCGCACGGTGTTCTGGGTTATGGATGTGGTATCGGCAACGGATTCTTATGGGGACAAGGCCTGTTTTCTCGCGGATTCCCAGAATGCTGAGAGCTTCAAGCGCTACGGCGACTGCGTGTTCTACTGGGGGACTAGTGCTTTCGCTGGACGGTTCTGGCTTGGCGACGAGCAGCTGTTCACATGGGATGCGCGGCGCTTCTGCCTGCGCGACAAGAACAGCAAGTTCGTGGGTCTCCAGGTCTATGCGCTTTCGTGCGACTCGAACCTGACGGCAGACAGGCTCTCGGTTCCGAAGGGCGGTGGCGTCGATAAGTCAAGCGGCGGACGTGCGCTTTCAGAACTGATCATCTTCGACCGCACTCTGTCGAACGAGGAGGTGCTGCAGGTCAAGTCGTATCTGAATGCGAAGTGGAAGGGCGTGGCGGCGGCGACCGTCTCCGCTGCGACCACGCCGACTGCGGTGACGGGCTACGACGACCTGACGCTCGGCGAGAACGCGTCGTTCGTTTTGACGGATGCCGTGCTGGGCGGATCCAAGGCCGCGCCCGTCAGCGTGTGGGGCACCCTCGACAAGTCGGCGGCCGGCAAGATACGCATCACGTACGCCGGAAACGTCTGGAACAGGACGCAGTCGCTCTTCTGCGTCGGGTCCGGCGGTCTTTCGCTTGCGGACTTCGAGCTGACGGGTATTCCCGAGGGCTGCACCGTCTGGTGCGACGGCCGCGACCTGTGGATGAATGTCCAGGGGGCTGATGAGGTAAGTCCGTCCCCGGTGCTGGCGGACAGGACGGCGACCGGTCCCCGTCTGTGGCTTGACGCGTCGAAGGCCGATTCGTTCGTCACGAATTCGACGGGCGGCGTTCTCCAGTGGAAGGACCAGAGCGCGTACGGCAACGACGCGACCAACTACGCGTTCAACTCGCAGTGGACCTACCCGACCGTCGGCGAGACGAACGGCGTCCCCGCGCTGCTGATGGGGAAGCCCAGCAGCAACATGGACCTTGCGTTCAACTTCATGGACGACGTCCGCACGGTGTTCTGGGTCATGGACATACAGGCCGACAAATACGCCAGCTTCCTTGGAACGTACACGAACGGATGGACGAAGTGGACGTCCACCACTGACAACTACATTGAGTCCCGCCAGCAGGCCTATCAGCGCAGCATGAACGGACGGACGCGGAATGACGGTTCATATGTTGGATTCTTCATGTTCACTGCTCCCGACCAGGTCTATGGGGGGACGATGCTGGAAGACGGCGTGGTCCCCAGCGGAACGGCTTTGACGGGAGACACCGAGCTGAGATGGATCGGGCCGCATTTGGGGAGGCACGTTTTTTCGCACACGGTCTCTAACGATATTCCGGCGTGGGCCAACAACCTTGGACGATGCGGCAACTCAACTACCTATTCGGGCGGCAAGGCGATATCGGAGCTGATAGTCTTCAACCGTACGTTGTCTGATGCCGAGCGTACGGACGTGGAGAGCGAACTGATGGTGAAATGGCGTCTTGCCTCGGCGACTGTCATTGGAAAGTCCGAGACGATTTCGTCGCCTGTTACATACAGTGCGCTGACGATGGACCGCGAGTCGGTAGGACACCAGTCCCAGACGGAGGCCGCCATTGTGCTGGCGGCTGGTTCCGTGACGCCGGACGTCCCAGCCATCAAGGTGTATGGCGAGTTCCGCCGCGGCGATATAAGCAAGCTCCGGTTCAGCTGGGCCGGCGGCGAGGTCTCGCCCGGCACGTACACGATCCTCGAGTGCGCCAACTTCTTCAACTGCGGGTACGGCGACTTCGAGTTCGCCGGTTTCCCGGAAGAGTCGGTGCTGTACATGGACGGCACGTCCATCAAGATGACGATCCTCGACGAGTTCGAGCCGCTTGTTCCGAGTGCGCTTTCCGCGGCAGGCGACGCAGCGCCGTGGATATGGCTCGACGCGTCGGCCGCCTCGACATTCACCACGAACGCGCAGGGCGGAGTCACAGCCTGGGCGGACAGGGGCGCGCGCGGCAACGACGCGACGGCGTATCTCATCGGCGAGGCGCAGCAGTACGGCGCGGTCGGCGTCACAAACGGCGTGCCGGCGTTCCTAATGGGCGAAGTCGGATCGGGCATCGACCTTGCCTTTTCGCAAACCACCTCCGCCCTTACGATGTTCTGGGTGATGGACATTGTGCTGAACAGCAAGGCGGACTTCCTCGGCGACGACAGCGCGCTGAACTTCCAGCGCGGCGGCACCGGACAGTACTGCAACCATAACGCTGCCCAGAGCGGATTTCGGTACGGAACCATTCTCGAGGACGGCGGCACGCCGCACGACAAGATATCAAATCCCAGCTATGGGAACCATCAGCTCAAGCCGTATCCGTCCGGTTCTACGCACATCTACTCGCTGCAGGCAGGCCAGGCGATGTCCGCGAGCAGCCTTTCCGCCCGCAAGAAGAGTTCGACTTCCGACACCGCCAACTGCAACGGCGGCAGGGCCCTCTCCGAGCTCGTCGTGTTCAACCGTGCGCTCACCGCAAAGGAGATGGGCGACATCGAGACGTACCTGGAGCTGAAGTGGTACAACAGCAAGGTGACTTTGACGGAAACCGTCGATGCGACGGCGGGGGTGTCCTATCCCAACCTTCTGTTGGGAAGCGGCGCCGGGTTTGCCGTGAATCCGTTCGGGCTTAAGGAGGGAGGCGATGCCGCCGTCACGGTCTATGGCGTTCTGTCGCAAATCGAATCGGAGAAGATCGTGATCCGGAATGGCGGCGAGCGTATGCGCAAGGGCGTGACGCTTCTGAAGTGCGCTGTCTCGGTCGGTGTCTCGCTTGACAGCTTCGACTTCGTAGGATTCCCCGACGGCACGAAGTTTGGCTGGACGGGCACCGAGCTCAAGATAGTCGACTGCCCGCAGAATGGGTTGATCATGGTCGTGCGCTGAAGCGGTTGGCAACATGCGCAGGGTGCAATTTGTCGGGTTGTGGTTGCTTGCCTCCGCGGGAATTGCTTTGGCCGACAACCTGTGCCTCAACCCAGGCTTTGAGCAGGACGACTTCGGAAAGCTCGTGGCATGGTCGCTCCGCGACCCCGAAGACGCGGCGGCTCCGGAGCCCGGGGCGGGGCCGGACGGGTCGACGGCCATTAGGCTGGACCTCTCCCGTGGGCGCCAGCTGATCCAGTCGGGGCTTAAGCTCGTGCCGGACGAACCGTACCGGCTTTCGCTTGACGTGCGTTCGAGCGGCTTCCCGAGCGGCGCCGTGGAGGTCCTGGTGCGCAATCCCGCCTGGAATCGCAGGGGGCCGAAGCTCTACCTGCCCGGCGACACGCACGGCGAATGGCGGCGCGTCGAAAGCGAGGCCGTGCTGCAGGCGGCGCCCGAGGGATCGTACTACATCTCGTTCTATTTCGCGAAGCCTACGGAAGGGGCCGTTCTCGAAGTGGCCCGTCCAGCTCTCGAGCCGCTCAGCGAGAAGGCGGCCTCCGCCCCGAGGGCGTCCCTGTCGACCACGCCAGTCCTGGCGCGAATTGTCCCGATCGACCCGCTGCTGTCGGAGATCGACGCGGCATCCGCCGTCGTGACGTACTACTACGGCGGCGTACTGAAGGGCTCCCTTGGCGACTACCGCATCGAGTCTTCGCTCGGCGGCGGCAGGTGGGTGTCTGCGCAGCTGCCGGAGTCGCGCCGCGTCACCGTCAACCACGGCGCCGTCGCGCCCGGAAGGTACGAGCTGAACGTGCGGCTCGTGTCGAAGGATGGCTCTTTCTGCAGGACGAACTCGTACCAGGCGATTGCGGCAAGGCGAGGCGTTTACCCCGAGGGCCGCCGTCTCAACAACTTCGTGACGGAGCTTCTCGCCGCGACGCTCGAAA
>Ga0310786_10003596_pt1 | contig 22430 bp, 28 predicted proteins | sample AusTroGonzalo_MG_FD_203881 | JGI IMG/M metagenome (GOLD analysis project Ga0310786, IMG submission 203881) | Bovine rumen microbial communities from tropical cattle in Woodstock, Queensland, Australia - Gonzalo_03 (v2) (version 2) | ecosystem: Host-associated > Mammals > Digestive system >...
CCAACGCTCAAATGCAGGAGGATCAGCTGAACTACAACCGGCGCGTCGAAGAACGCGAGGCCGCCCGCGTCGAAGCCGAGGCCGCCGAAAACGCCCGGCGTCAGCGCCTCGAAGCCGAGGATTTGAAGGCCCGCCAGCGCGCGCTGCTCGGCAAATCCGGCGCCGCCATGCAGTCGGGAAGTCCGCTCGCCGTCCTCGGCCAGACCGCCGCCGACGAGGAGTTGAAGGTCCGGGACGTCCACTACGCCGGGTACAATCAGGAACAGCACCACCGCGAGCAGGCGAAGATGTACGGCTATCAGGCGGGCGTCGCCAAAGCGCAGGCACCGAGCGGATCCAGCCTGGGACTCTCCATCGCCGGACAGGTGGCCGGCGGCGTCGGCAGTCTCGCCAATACCGGCACCGGATACATGAAATTCAAAAACATGTGAGGTGATGTATGCCCCGTATACCATTATCCGAAGGACAGCAGCTTCAACCGATGCGTCACGACGCCGTCCACGCCCCCGTGTCCATCGCCGGCGATTTCGGCATGGAAAACAGCCGCGCGCTCATGACCGCCGCCGACCGCATCCGCAACGCGGGCGAAAAAATCGCCGGAGCGGGCCTCGCCTTCGCCTCCGCGCTGGTCGAGAAAGAGAACCATCTCGCCGCCGCCGAGGACAGGAACCTTTTGACCCGACTCGGCGGCGAGCTGGAAAACATGATCCGCAACAGCCCCGGCGCGTCCGACGAGGAGAAGGAAAGCTGGATCCGCGGCTATCAAGAGAAGTACGAAGACGAGCGGAAGCAATACGTCGACAAGATGAGCCCCGGATTCCGCAAGCAGCACGATGTCGAGATCGCCGGAATACGCACCCGCTTCGCCAACGACCGCGACCGGATCATCATTCAGGGCAAGGTGACGCGGCTGTACGATCACACCATGGCGCTCGCCAAGAATTACGCGCTCGCCGGCGACGCCGAGAACTACAAGCGGACGCTCGACGAAGCGAGATCGGGCGAACACCCGCTGATAAGTCAGGAGCAGTACGACACTTTGATGCTCGAATACCCCCGACTCGCCGACTTCGGAGCCGCCAGGAGAGCCGTCGATGCGAACGAGGTCAACATCGACAAGAAGCTCGTCGAGCAAAAGGACGGGAAATATGTGAATTTCCCCAATTTGACTCCGCAGCAGCGCGAGCAGCTCGCCAAAACCGCGAAGGTCAAGCGGCACGAAGCGGAGACGGAATCGTTGAACAAATATCTCGCCGGGCTCAACGACGGCAGCATCGCCGATACGCCGGAAGACCTCAAGGCTAAACACGACGCCGGAGAGATAAGCGACCGTGTGTACAATACCGCGCTGCCGTGGGTAAACGAGATCGGCAAAAAACGCGACGCGGAGGCGAACGCGGAATGGGTGCGCGGCGTCGAAAGCCGCGAGATCGAGACCACTCCGAAGCAGATACGGCGGGATTTCGAGCTCGGGAAGATCCCCACCGAGGCCCAGCGGGATTTTCGGATCGACTATCTCCAAAAGCGCGAGAAGGCGACCGAGAAGGCCCGGAAGGCGACCGAGAAGGCCCGGAAGGCCGCCGAACAGAGGTGGAAGGAAGACGCCGAGCAGCAGCGGAAAGACAAAATCAACGTCTTCAAGCTCAACGTCGATTTCACCGAATGGTCGAGCGACTCCGGCGTCAATGTCGAGCAGTTCAAGGAATTGGAAAAAACGCTTAAAGACATTTTCCCCGGCGATCTCCATTCGCAGACCGAAATGTTCAATTATCTGAAAAACGCCGCCGGCGAGGGTTTGGCGGGCAAAGGCGTTTTCAACACCATGGAAGGAAAGGTCGTCTTCGACTTCATCAAAAAAGAGTACCGCAAGGCGGACGGGACGTTCCGGAAATTGAAGTGGGACCCCGGACATTGGTATTGGCCGGATACGCGAAAAGACGACAGTCAGGAGTTCATGTCGAAGATGTTCTACGAGATCATGGACTATGCCAAGTACCGGCTTCGCAAGGGCGACAAGGCACCATTGATCATCGAAGACATAAAGGCAAGAGTCGGCAAGGTGAACGACGGAATCAGTCGGACTATCTATGCGCGCCCCGCGCGGAAACTCGAGCCGGGCGTGATTAAAAACGGTTATGAATACACCGGCGGCGACCCGGCGAAAAAAGAAAGCTGGAGAAAACTCAAATGAACGACACCGAGACCAAGCCCTGGGAAGCGTACCAACGGCAAACCGTCGAAGCCGCCGACACCCCGCCGTGGGAGGAATATCGCCGGCAGCGTTTCGGCCCCACGCATCGGGATCTGGCGCGCCTGAAATCCGCTTTTACCGACAATCCGTTGGACTGCATCGCCGATCCGCAGGTGCGCGCCGACATGTTCAATCAGACCATGGATCTCGACAACCCGCTCGAAGCGCAGCAGAAGATCGCGCTGGCGGCGTATTTTTCGGCGATGAGCCGAAAGCCTTTCGAGGTTTGTCACGAAAACTTCGACGAGCTCGTCGAACGGTATTTCGGCAAAGGAACCAGCGTCGAGGACGCGTACGAGCAGGCCGGACGGATCCTGCGCGGCGAGCGGGAGCAGAAAAATTTCTGGTCGCGATTGGGGTATGCAACGGTCGCCAATTTGGGAGACATCGCCGAAACATCCCTTAATTTTCTGTCTTTTGTGGGAAAGCAATTTACCGCCGCGGCATTAGAGGAACAACGAGGCAATCTGGAGCTCTTGAGCGTGATTTCCGACGACAAAACACGGAAAAGCATCGAACAGCAGAAGGAGCTTCTCGAAAAAGAGCCCGAGGCATTTGAAAAAAGCGTCCAAAGCTTCAAAAAAGAGCACTTCACCCCAATCAAGGAGTGGGCGCAAGAGGAAAGCCAGATGCCAGCCGATTGGGTGTTCAACAGCGACGGGATCGGCGCATGGTGCGAGAACGCCGCGATCGCCATCATCAGTTATCTGCCGAACTTGGCGGTGCAGACCGGACTGACCTACGCCACCGGCGGAGTCACCACGTTGGGCGTGGTGTACGGCATCAACGGTTATTACAACTTCAAGGAGCAGAAACCAGACGGCTCCGAGGCCGAGGCGCTTTTCTACGGGACCATGGTCGGGCTCATCAACGGCGGGCTGGAAAAGGTCTCCTTCGGCATCATCAGCGGAAAGGTTTCGCGGGCGATCGCCAAAGAGGGGATCAAAAAAGGACTATTTCAGGCGGCCAAGCACTTCGGCATCGCGGCGGTGCTGGAATCTGGCGGCGAAGGATTGGAAGAGTTCGCGGAAAACGTCCTCGATATTTCCATGGGTCTGCGAGGCGACACCAAGGATTGGAACGCCAGCAGGTGGAGAAAGGAGCTTACCCGCGGCGTACCGGAGGCGATGGTCACGGCGCTCGCGACCAGCCCGATACTGGAGGCGGACGCCTACCGGCAGGGGCGGCGCGACTTCGATTATTACCGGCGGCGCGACACGGCGGAGATCGCCGCCCGCAAAGTCGTGGACCAGCGGATAGCAGAAATCGAGGCCAAAGACAACCCCACGCTCGAAGACCAGCGGGAGATCGAAGAATTGATGATCGTCCGCGACGCCGGAAGCGCCGAAGACGTCATCACCGCCTCGCAGAAGGAGTATTTCCGCGCGATCAAGCAAAAGATCGAAGAGGAGGAGGCCGGCCGCGATACGACCGGGGCGGGCGGGGACGTGACCGAAGAGGCCGCGGCGGACGCGAACAATGCCGGAAAAAAGGAGAAGCTCAAGCAGGAGCTGCCGCACAACCCCGAGGAGACGCGGCAGCGGGTCGAGGAGGTCAAGGGCCTCATCCGCGCCGAGCTGGAGACCACCGAGGAGTGGACCAAAGACGACCTGCGGCAGCGCATCGAGCAAATGCGGAAGCTGCATCCCGACATGACCGAGGATCAGTGTTTCGAGTTTTTGAAGGGCCAGATCCCCGCGCTGTGGAAGGACGGAAAAATCATCGTCAACATCAACAACTGCCGCCCGAGCGAAGTACCGTTCCAGATCGCTCACGAGGCGTTGCTGCACGACGGGATCCGGAGAGCCTTCGGCGACGAGGCCGCCAATCAGCTCTTCGATCTCGTCTGGAACCAATTCGGCGAGAGCGAAGGGATGCGCGCGATCCTCGAGCGGTACGGTTTCATCCGGCAGAAGGTCGATCAAAACGACAACTTCGTCTTCGACGACGAGGGCAAGCCCGTCTACGAGGGGTACGATCAGCTCACCCAGAAGAACAAGCGGGAGGCCGCCGAAGAGTTCCTGGCGAAGTTGCAGGAGACGAACGGCGTGCCGGTGTCGGAGATCTATCAGGACAACAAGCTCGAGATCGACGACTTCGCCAGAGAGCACGGCATGGATCCGCGCGACCTCCGCAAAGAGAACATCGACAAGATGACCCGCGAATGGATGGCGGCGACCGGCTGGCGCCCGCCGCGCCCGTCGTGGCTCAAGCAGCTCATCAGCCGCATCCGGACGTGGTTCAGGCAACACGGCTGGTTCGTCAATCACATCTCCGACGACGAGATACTGACGATCCTCGCGCGGGCGGCCAAGGCCGAAGTCTCGCGGAGAGGCGGCAAGAGCGCGCAGGGGGGCGGGGTGAGGTATGCCATAGACGAACACGGGGACTATTTCCCCGGTCCGGATGAATGGGGAACCGCTTACACATCAATGACCGGCAAGGGAATCGACGCGGTCAATTTCCTTTTGAAAAAACAGGAAGGATGGGTTCCCGCTGCATGGCATCGTGTCGATATCGGCGACATCGATTTGGTCTACGGAAAAACCAACGGCACTAATGATACGGAAGACAAGGGCGGATGGGGCGTCGCCCACATCGACAAAAAACATAATGTCGATTGGATTGAGGTCAACGACATTATCTTAAATGGATATATTGACAGCAGGAGTAGTCAAAAAATCATTCTGAAGAAGCACGGTGCATTGGCAATTGTTAAACTTCAGTATCAACAATATAGCCGAAACTGGCTTGTGTCGGCTTTTGGAACAAATTACCCCTCCGCTGGAATTTCACCTGCCGCTTCCAGCAATAAAGGAGCTACGACGCATTTGGCTCCGAGGGGCACATTTAATATAGGCGAAGTTTTGGATCAAGTCAAGCTGCCGGATGAAAATTCCGGCGAAAAGTCAAGCGGAAACGGAGGAAACGAAGGAATAACCCGGGCGTCTATTCCCCCGAACTACACAGGCAGCGGGGAAGTAGGACAGGTAGGACGGGTAGGACAGGTAGAGGCGAAGCGTCTGGCCGACGACATGGACGCGGCGCTGAAGCAGAAGTTCGGCAGCGGCAACACCAGTTTGCGGCAGGTCGCCGCCGGATTCAGGAAGATCGAGTTCCGGCCCGGCACGGTAAACCTCGACCTCGGCGGCGGCAAGTTCGACGAGGCGACGAAGTTCCTCGCGGAAAAGGGCGTGACCAACCTCGTCTTCGATCCCGTCAACCGCAACGCCGAGCACAACCGCCGGATCTTCGAAGAAGTGAAAAACGGCGGCGTCGACACCGTGACCTGCAACAACGTGCTCAATGTGATCGCGGAGCCCGCCGCGCGCGACAACGTGATACTGCAGGCGGCCAAGGCGCTCAAGCCCGACGGCACCGCCTATTTCACCGTGTACGAGGGCGACGGCAGCGGAGCCGGGCGGCAGTCGCAGGCCGACGCCTGGCAGGAGAACCGGAAGACCGCCGACTATCTCGAAGAAGTGAAGAAGCATTTCGGCGACGTCACCTTGAAAAACAAGGTCATCATCGCCCGGCAGCCGCTCACGGATGGCAAATCGTCGGCGTGGTTCATGGATTCCAGCTTCGAAAATCCGACGCGTTACTCGGTGCGGGAGTTCGACCCGACGGCGGGGAACGACCGGGCGAAGAACGTCGTCGCCATGCTGCGCCCCTTGGTCGGGCGCAAGCGCAGCGGCTTCGATCCCGCCAAGCTCGCCGCGCAGGTCAAGGAACGCTACGGCGTGGACGTCACGCCCGCCGAGGTCGCCGTCTGGCTCAATGAGGCGATTCGCCAAAATGCCGGGGAGATGGCGAGGAACACGGCCAAGATCCGGAACGAGTGGCTCTACAACAACAACGCGCTCTGGAAGCTCGCCGTCGACTACGCCGGGAGCGAGAATTTCAAGGTGCGCGTCTCCGACCGCATGAAGGACCGAAATTTGGAAGGCACCTTCTGGCTCAAGAAGGGCGACGAAAAATCGGCCTACACCGTGATCAACCTCGACGCGCTCGCCAACGAGGTCGCCCGGCAGCAGGGGCGCGACGCGCTCGACGTCGAACAGGAGTTCTTCGATTTCTTCAACGGCCTCACCAAGTCGGGACTGAACGAGCAGTACAACAAGTACCGGAGAGAGCAGTCTTTCGCCGACAAGGAGCAGGAGCGTCAGGCCAAGGAGGAGTGGCAGCAGCTCGAAAAGAACCGCATCGCGGACGAGGTCGTATCCATCATCGAGCACGGCAATCCCGTCACGCCCGAATGGGCGAAGGCGAACTTGAAGACCTATCAGGAGCTTTATCGCCAGCTCTTCGGCGGCGAGGCCCCCAAGACCGTCGCCAAGCGCGACGTCGAGACGCTCAACGCCGTATTGACGGGAGAGATCAGCGAGGCCGATTTCGAGCGCGCCAAGGCGAAAGCCGAGGACGCCGCCGCGCGCGCCAAGCTCGCCGACGAGTACCGCGCCAAGGCGGAGAAGCTCCGCAAGGACGCCGCCGAGCGCATCAAGGCGAACCGCGAGGCCGACTACAAGGAGTTCACGAAAAAGCTCAACGAGCTCCGCGACGCGATGAATCAATCGAAGCTCGACGCCGAGGACGTGGCGAAGCTGCAGCGCGAGGCCGAGGCCTTCGCGGTCGCCAACCTCGACCCCGCCGTGCGCGGCGAATTCACGGGGCGCATCCTGAAACTCAAGGATTTTTCTACCGAACCGTCGGCGCTCTACCCCGAAGGCCAGCGGATGCACGAATTCCGGAAACTCGTCGCCGACATGACGGGGCGCGCCAACACCGCCCGCCGCGACGCGCTCGTGCCGCGCATCGCGAAGCTGCTCGACCGCTACCGCGTCACCCGGCAGTACAAGGGGATCCCCGTCAGCAAGGCCGCGACCGTGCAGGCCGAGATCGACGAGATCGGCCGCATCTTCAGGATGTCGCCCCAGGCGCTCGAGGCCTACCGCGGGCTGCAGCTCGACGCCATGGGCGAATTCGAGGAGGGCACCCCCCAGTGGGAGGAGGCCATGAACAAGATGGTGTTGTCGAACCTCTTCGGCGACCTCGCCCACCGCGACGGCAACGCCGCGCAGGACGCCATGGACTACCTCGGCAAAGTCGTCACCGAGGGCAGAATAGAGACGCGGCGAAGGCTCGACGAGAAGCTCGAGAAGCTCCGCAACCTCCGGATGCAGCTCGTCCACAACCTCACGGGCGGCGTGGTCGATACCCGCGGGAACGACGCCAAAAAATTCCGCGACAGCACGATCAAAAGCCGCGCGCGGCTCGAATCGCTGATCCAGCTCGCCAGCGGCTTGAGCGTCGAGGAGTTCGACCAGTCGCCCTTCGGCGACATCGTGCGGCGGTACAACCTCGCCCAGGACCGCGAGATGACCAAGATGCGGAAGCTCGACGGCGAAGTGCGCGAGGCCGTGGCGCGGATCTTCGGCAAGGAGTACGAGGGATTTTTCGGCTTCAACAAGTTCCTCAAGGAGCTCACCACCCCCGTCGAACACTCCGGCGTGTTTCAGACCATCTACACCGCCAAGATCCCCGGCTATTCCCTCGTCGGCAAGCGGCCGGCGATCCGGGCGAAGCTCAACTGGAAGATCGCCGAGGCCGCGCTCGGCGACGCCGGAACCGGCAAACTCACCTACGTCAAGGCCCCCGACAGCCGCGCCGCCCGCGAGCATCTGCGCGTCTTCGCCGAAAAGAACGGCGTCAAGTTCGACGGCGACTTCGGGATCTTCATGCAGGACGGCAAGCTCCGCGTCTATACCTACGACGCCGACGCCGGATTGGTGAACAGCTTCGAGGCCCCGCTCGCCGCGCTGCCCCGCGGCTGCGAGTACATGGCGCTGTCCGACATCGCCAGGAACTACGCGCGGCACCAGATCGACGACTGCTCCGCGGGCATTCGGCCCGTGACGAGCGAATTCGCCGAGGAGAGCGCCGACGCCCAGTATCAGGCGCTAAACGACGCCCAGAAAAACGCCGCCGAAGTCGAACTCATCGCCGATCTGCCGAACTTGGAATCGAGCAAGGAGGAGCTCGCAAACCTCACCCGCGACCAGGCGCTGCAGCTGATATTGACGTGGGAGCAGGAACACTACAAGGACACCATGCGCTGGAACGGCTTCGACGACGCGACCATGCAGCAGCTCTACGACTTCGTCGGCGAAAAGCACCTCGAGTTCGCCCGCTGGATGCGCGACTACGAAAGCCGCGAGGCCGATGCGCTCGACAAACTGTCGCGCGAGAAGTACGGCATGCCGCTGCCCCGCATCGAAAACTATCACCCGGGGCGCTTTCAGGGGCTCGCCGGGCAGCGCATCAGCGACGGCAAGCAATCTCCCCTCGGCGGCATGAGCATGAACCCGAGTTTCCTCATCGCCCGCCGCGGACACCTCAAGGCCCCCGACCTCAACGTCGGAGCCTTCGGCGTCTTCAAGGACCACATCCAGAATCAGACCCACTTCGTCGAGCTCAACGACGTCGTCGGCGACCTGCGCGGGGTTTTCAACGATCTCAAGGTCAAGGCCGCCATCAATTCGACGCTCGGCACCAACGTCACCGACGAAATACTGCGGCGCATCGGCAGTCTCGCCACCATGAGCAGTCAGGACCGCACCGCCGCGACCAAGATCTTCGGGCGGCTGTACCGGCACTTCGTCCCCGCCAAGCTCGCGTTGAGCATCCCGTCGATGCTCAAGCAGGGCGCGAGCGCGCTCAACTACATGGAGAAGATCCCGATGGCGGCGTGGGGAAAGTATTTCACCCGCAGCATGAGCAACCACGCCGACTTCCGCAAGTTCCGCAAGTGGGCGTGGAAGTCGGACTACATGCAGAACCGCTTCGCGGGCGGGCTCGACCCCGACCTCGTCTATCTCGCCAACCATACGCTCGACAGCGAACACTACGACCCGCTGCTCGGCTGGATGATGGACAAGGCGATGATCCCCACCAAGCTCGGCGACGCCTTCGCCAGCATCTACGGCGGGTACACCGTCTATGCCTACACCAGAGATCAGGCGCTCAAGAACGGCGCGACGCCGCTCGAGGCCGAGAAGCGCGCCCGCTACGCCTGGATGAAGGCCACCGACGAAACGCAGCAGGGCTCGAAGCTCACCAGCAAGAACGCCTTCATGCAAAACCCCGGCGCGACGCGCTTTCTCACCATGTTCATGACCAACCCGATCCAGACCATGGATCTCGTGTGTCAGTCCATCGACGAGGTGAGGTTAGGCCGCGGCGGCACGGAGGCGCGCAAGCGACTCGCCCGGCAGCTCGTCGTATCGCACCTAATCATCCCGACCGCCATGTTCGCCATCACGCAGGCGTGGCGGCGCGGCTTCGACCTCGACGAATGGGACTGGGACGAATGGGGCCTCGACTGTCTGCTCGGGAGCTTCAACGGCTTCTGGTATGTCAACGCGGCCAAGCTGGTGCTTGTCAAGATCCTCAAGATCGTCGAGGGCGAAAATTTTTATCGCAAGGGCGGCGAGCGCGCCGTGCCCGTCATCGACGCCGCCGAAAGCGCGATCGACACCACCAACCGCCTCGTCAAGAAGATCAGGGGCGACAAGGAGCTCACCGCCAGGGACTACGCCGACGGCGTGCGGGCGCTCGGCGACGCCATGATCGCGGGCGGCCAAATCGACGACCGCGTCGGCACCGCCGGAGCGATTTTCTCGGCGATCGGGCTGCGCGGCGGACAGATCCTCCGCTGGTTCGAGGACAAGAGCAAGCGCGGGAAGCGCTGAAATATTTGCGGAACGGAAAAAGCATATTATAGCAAAAGGAGGAAAAAACAGATGCTTGAAACTACTGCCAATACCCAGGTCTATACCGTCGCGAGCGGCGGGAGCGTGTTCACCTTCAACGTGCCCTTCTTCGACGCGGAGGACGTCCACTGTTATCTGCGCGTCTCGGGAGGCTCCGACGAAGTCGAGCTCGTCAACGGCACCGACTTCACCGTCGAGCAGCTCGCCGACTACTCGAGCGGAGCCGACGTCACGCTCATCCCCGGTCGCGTCGCCTCGGGCGGAACGCTCGTCATCGCCCGCGAAGTCGCCGAGACCCAGAAGCTGAGTCTCCCGACCAACGGAAAACTCCCCGCCCGCGCCATGGAAACGCAGCTCGACCGCATGACCGCCATGATCCAGCAGCAGGGCGAAGTCCTGAACCGCACCGTCGGCATCCCCATCACCGACATGCGCGCCTCGGGCGCCAAGCTGACCGATCTGTATCTGTCGTACATCGACAGCGCGTACTACTGGAGCGAACAGGCGAAAACCCACGCCGCCAACGCGAGCACATACGCGGGTCAGGCGGCGTCGCACGCGGCGGAAGCGTCGGCCGTCGGCTCCGCCGCCGGCAGCGCCGCGACCATGGAGATCTTCAACGCGGGCGGCATCACCCTCCGCGGCGGGCTCACCGTGTCGGGCGGGATCACCATCGACGGAGAAACCGCCGCCACGCAGCCGTGGGTTTCCAATCTGCTCGGATCGAGCGGCTTCATCAAGAGCGACGGCGGATTTATCGCGCACGGGCCGTGGACTCATTCCGCCACCAGCGGCGGGCAGGTGATCAGCGTTTGGGGTGTTCGGCCTCAAGTGGAGTTCAAAGAGGGCTTTCGCGTCACCGTCTACGGAGCCGACCGACCCGTCTCGGGCAGCGCCGCCTGGTATGCCTTCGACGAAACCTACGCCAACGGCGGTGACAACGTCACCTATCCGCGCGTCGCAAAATACGTCGTCAGCGGATATGACTACGCGGGATTCTACGCCGAATTTGGCACTCCGGGATTTGGCGACCACGCGCGAGTTTTCGCGACGCTGGGCGAATACTCCGGCATGGTCGTCGCAACTCCGTCGGCGATCAATATCTCCGTCGGGGCGGCCGGTGCCACGAACGCTGAAGCCGTAGCGAGCGCGAATGTGGCCGGTGGGGTTGTATTGCGACACGGTAACTACAACCCCGACCATTATCATGTCGCCGAAATCAAGGTCAGCGGCGGCGACATCGTCGCGTCAATGATGACAACCAACGGCGTCACCCGCAGCGGGCGAATCATGCTCGATACCGACCCGCTGCCGGTCCCCTCCGGAGCCATCGTCTCGGGCGCGGAGTTCGTCACGACGGTCGGGAGCTACACCGTCGCGCTGACGAGCGGCGGCGGGTTGGTCGTCTCCTGCTCCGGCGGGGCGACCGTTCGGGTCAGCTCCGGCGCGGTCGTCGCCTCCGGCACGAGCGGCGAGCGCATGGTGCTGTCCGGTGGGACTGCTAAACTGGCGGCGACGGCAGAGGATCAGAGCGAGCAGCGCGTGGTCGTTGATTCGCTTGGCGTGGAAGTCAGCGCAGACGGAGCCGATGCGCGTATCGCGTTCATCGGCGATGCGGCAACCACTGGCAACGTGACCGTCAACTCGCGCCCGGTGCTGACCGCGCTCGTCACCGTCATCGACAGCGAGACCACCAGCGCAAGCATCGCCGAGCTGGCCGGAGGCACCGCGTACATCTTCACCCAGCCGCTCGACAGCCTCTCGGTGGCGAGCGTGGAAAGCTCCACGCAGGAGGCGTGGCTCGAATTCACCGTCGCCTCGGGCGGCAGCGTCAGCATCGACGACAGCGGTTACAAGTACCTCGGCGGGCGGCCTTCCGCGTTCGAGGGGGGCAGCTCGTATTCGGTCGGTTTCCGCTGGGGGCGGCAGGCCGTATGCAACCCGGTGGAGGCGTGACCATGAGCGGCTTTTTCATGGCGGCGGGCGCGGCGGCGCGGCGGGGGTTGCCCTACACGCCGGTCGCCTACCTCGAATCGACCGGCACGCAGTACATCGACACCGGCATCGCGCCCGACTTCGCCAACGGCGACGAGATCGAGTTTCGTTATCTTTCCGTCAGCTATACCGGCGCGCAGCCGGGCATCTTCGGCAGCCGCGAGACCGGGGTCAAAAACGGTGTGTACGCGCTCGCCACCAGTCTGATCGTCGCGGACGGAGACGGGTACAGTGCTGCCGCGAATCTCGCCATCGGGGAGAATACACTCAAGATCAGCGACAGCTCGGTCATCGTCAACGGCACGAGTGCCGCCATGCCGCGCCGCGTGACGTGCGGGCTGCCGATTTTCCTCTTTGGGCTCAACAACTACGGCTCGGTTTACGGCATCTACAACGGTCTGCGCGTCATGGAGTGGACGTACCGGCACAACGGCGCCGTCGCGCAGCACCTCGTCTCGGCGCTCGACGCGAATGGCGTCCCCTGCATGTGGGACACGGTGAGCAATACGCCCAAGTACAACGCGGGGAGCGGAGTTTTCGACTACGCATGAGGTCATAATGGGCAAGTATCTGGTTTGTGCGGTTTTGCTGCTGGTCGCGGGGTGCGGCTGGCGGGATAACGGCCATACGCCATCACCGGTATCGGACATTGACGTGCTGGCCCCGTATTTCCCCACCGAGACGGGACCGCTCAATGCGAGCAGCGAAAACACCGCGCGCGCGACGGAGAAGGCGAAGGCGAAGGAGAAGCCCAGCGACACCGCAGTCGTCAAGACCTCGACCGTGGACATCGACAAGGTGCTCACGAATCCGTGGCTGATCGCGGGCGCTTTTTTGGCAATACAATGGTTCGAGATTTGGTATTTTAACCGGACGGGGAAGAAGTCCGCGACCATCGACGCGGCGGAGGCCGCCATGCAGCCGAAGCTCGGCATCATCCAACGCGTGTTGTACCGCCTCTGGCGGTGGATTTATTTTTGGAAAAACAAGGACAAAAAAGATCCGGACAAGGAGGAAGAGAAAAAGTGAAGATCATCATCGCCATCATCGCCGTCGCCGCACTCGCGGGGTGCCAGAGCGTGACGCGGGTCGAGTATTACGAGCCCACGGAGGCAAACAAGGCGTATTGCACCCCGACCGCCGGCAACACCTACGGCCACGGCCCGGTGAAGAGCATCGAGGGTAAGTCCGGCGTGCCCGATTTTTCGGACGGAAAGTCTTTTAACCTCAACGTCAGCGCTGTAAGCCTATGAAAAGAATCATCGCCATTGTCGTCGCAGCCGCTGTCAGCTTGGCCGCCGGGTGCGTTTGCACCGAAACGCCACCGCCGCACCAGCGCTGGTACGAATACCGACGCGACTATATGAGCGACGGATCCACCGGAAATAAACCGTGGTTCTTTTGGCTGATAGCCTTACCAGGTTATGCCATCGTAAATATAATGACTTTGTTTTAAGGAAAAAATCATGAAAAATCGCAGCAACAACATCATCATCGTCAGCATCGTCGTCGTCACCTTTTTTGCGGCTCTTCTGGTCGGTTCCATGACCGGCTGCGCTGGCATCTACTCTACTTTCGGCACCACGCCGGAGGAGGTGCACACCCGCGCCGTGCAGACCGTCAGCGACTACGCCGAGGCGGCAGTCGTGAAGAAAATCGAAAAATCGGATGCGTTGAGCGAGGAAGGCAAGGAAAAACTCAAAGCCGAGGTCGCCAAACTGAAATCCGAGATCCTCGCCAAGATCGAGGAGATCCGCGCCAAGACCAAAACGCAGGACGCCGGGAAGTGAACGTCACATGGGAGATGGTCATCGGCTTCGCCACCATACTGGCGGCGATCGGTTCCGGCTTCGCGTGGCTCGCGCGGAAGTTCGACCGTCTCCAGTCGAGCGTCGGCAAAATCGACAAGAAGAAGGTCTCGCACAAGACGTGTATCGAACGGCGCAAGGAATGTCCCTGCGTCATGGAGTATAACCGCAAAACGAGAGGATCGTGATATGGAAAAGTGCGGCGAGAAGTGCGAAGTTTACAGCCGCGTCACGGGCTACTTCCGCCCGGTGGCGAACTGGAACCGCGGCAAGCAGGAAGAGTTCCGGGAGCGGAAGACCTACAAGGTGACGGGAAAAACGGAATAAAACGGAGGAAACGGAGCAGCTCCGGACGGATCAAACGCCCGGAGCTTTTTGTTTCTTGCGGCCGCGGTTGTCCGCCTTGATGCAGAACTCGCGCATGTCGATCCCGCAGGCGGCGGCGATCTTGCGCGCCGTCTCCCACGTCACCGGCTTTTTGGAGAACGCCGTGCGCACCGTGCGCTCCGAAAGCCGGCATTTGTCGGCGATCCCGCGGTAGGGATTGCGGCCCGCGTCGAGATTTTGAGCCAGTTGATCCATGTGTGTCAAGCCTCCTTGTGGTTGAAGATCGCGTCCTGCGCGTCGTCGATGGCCGTTTCGGTGATGCCGAGATACTTTACCGTCGTGTCGATCCGGGCGTGGCCGAGCGCCTGACGCGTCAATTCCAGCGCGCGCATCGGGTCGGCCGCGTCCTGTTTGACGAAGTACCGGAAGAGCTCCTGGGCGAAGGTCTTGCGCATCCAGTGCGTCCCGTAGCCCTCGCCGAGGTGGTCGCGGAAGATCTTGTAAGCCGTCCGGCGCGAGAGCGGTTTCCCCAGCTGGCCGCGAAACACCAGATCGTCCGGGCGGTCGTACCCCCTGCCCTCCTCGGCCGCGAGGTGACGCAGGATGTAGGGCCGGTAGTCGGTCGGGATCGCGAGTTTGCGGTGCGCGACTTTCTTCGCCTTGAGCTTCAGGAAAGCGATCCGCTCCTTGAGTTTTCCGTCGGCGGTGAGCAAATCGAAGCGCCGGAGCGACAGGATCTCTGTGATCCGGCAGCCGGTGGTGACGCCGATCGCGGCGACGGCGGCGTATTTGCCCGGCAGGCGGTCGAGCAGGCGCGCGACCTCCGGCAGCGGCAGCGATCTCATGCCCGGCATATCATCGTTTCCTCCGGGTGAAGGCGGCGCCGAGGAAGATGATCACGACCGTGCCCACCGCCATGACCGCGGTCGGCAGCAGGATCGGCAGCGTCACGAACCACCATGAATAATTTCCCAGCCCGGTGAGTTTCAGCACCGCCAGCAGCTGGGTCAAGGCAAAGCACATCCCCCAGAACATCGTGCTTTCATCTTTTTCCGACATCATGCATCTCCTTTCGTCTCTCGTCGTTCATCGTTCCGCTGCCAGCGGAAAAGCCTCTTCGAGCGTGGGGTGCTTCGCCGCCTCGGCCGCGAAGCGGTCTTCGAGCCGCCACCGGATCAGCAGATCGCCGCCGAGCGCGAAGCCGTAGGGGTTGCGCGGATCGTCGGCGGGGACGATCTCGGGCAGCGAATGGTCGAGCACCCGCTGTCGGAAAAAATCCTTGCCGTCGTACATCTTGGCCCCGGCCCCGCACGTCGGGCAGTTGTACGCCTCGGCGAAGGGCGAGACCCTGGCGAGGCTCACGTCGCGCCAATCCTCCGGGGCGAGCTGGCGGTTGGCGTCGCCCTTGCTCGGCGCGAGCGCGAAGACGATGCCGCGCCCGCCGCACGTCCGGCAGTTGGAGCGCGGCGCGTTCGCCTGCCGGCTTTCGCGGATGACGGCGAAGTAGCGCGCCTTGAAGCCTTCGAGCGTCGGCACGAGGTTCTTGGCGTTGGGCGACATCGCCGCGACCGCCGCGTTGTAGGAATCGGCGAACTCGCGCAGCACCTTGACGATCAGCCCGTCGGAGCGCTGGCTGTCCTCGATCCAGTCGGACCACTCGGTGAGGCCGTTGCGTTCGGTGAGTTTGCTGCCGAACGCGGCGGCGAATTTTTCCTGAAACATCTCGAAAGTCATGGGCTACCTCCACTCCTCGGCCGCTTCTTCCAGCTCGGCGCGTTTTCGGTTGCGTTCGGCGCGGGCGGCGTCGCGGTCGGCCGTCGTCGCTTCTTCGCTCTTCACCTCTCCGGCGGCGTCGCGGAGCGCCCAGCGCCGCAGATCGCCGAAGACCTTGCCGGGGGAGATCCGGCGGCCGCAGGCGTCGATCCAGTCGACCGAATCCCGGGCGAGAAAATACGTCTCGGCCTGCTGCCGCGTGATTTTGACGGCGCAACGGGGATCCTCGGCGATCTTCAAAACCTCGTCCACACTTTGCGGATAGTGGGGGCGGAGTTCCCGCGCGGGCTCGCCCGCGCCTGAAGAGTGCTCGCCAGAGCACTCATTCTCTTCTTCTTTCTGCTCTCTGCTTATTCTTTCTTCTTTCTGCTTGGCTTGACGCTGCTTGCCGCCCTTGGCGCCGGCGCGTCTTTTCATCTCGACGAAGTCCTCGCGCTCGGCGATCTGCTCAAGCACGAATTTCACGCTCAAAACTCCGTCCTTCTCGGTCATTATTCCAAGCTCGTGGTAGACTTGCAAAGCATCTGCCAGCTCCTGCTTGTCACAATGCAGCTGGCGGTGCAGAATCTCCGTGTGCCGGAGATAGCCGTTTTCGTACCAGATGCGCGCCAGGAGATCGATGAAGATCCCCTTTTCGGCGGGGGTGAGCAGCTGCACCTTGCCGGTCAGCCACGCCCCCGCGTCGAATTTGAAGAAGGGCATATTGGCCATGCTACCACCCCCGGCAGAGCCGGTCGAGTTCGTCGCGATACGCCTCCGGGACGACGAGATCGGCGGGGGTGTAAACAGCCGACACGGTCTTCCCGTCGTCCTCGGCGACGAGCTTTCCGCCGATGTACTGCCCCGGGCAGTTGTGTTTCAGCTCGGTCAGTATGCCGTCGCGCTCCGACTGTTTGCGATGCCAGCCGACGATCCGGCGCGACCTGGCCGACGCGATGAGATAGATAGTCCGCTTGATCACTGGCGCGCCTCCTTCTCTAAAAGCACGTCGGCGACATAGTCGCAGCAGAGATCGAGCGCCCTGAACGCTTCGTCGAGAGTTCTTCGGGTATTTCCGGACGCGGCATTCCGCGCCCGGGTCAGCAGTGCCGCCGCGCGGACGAGATGCACCTCGGCGAGTTTTAGCCGATCGGATTGATCCAACGGCCGGAAGATCGCCGTCCTGCGCCTCCAGTGCAGCTTCCGCTTCACTTCTTCGCCCCCTTCTTCTTCGCCGGTTCGGCCGCCTTTTCCGCCGCCTTGCGTGCCGCCTGCTGCTCCTTGATCCGGGCCGCGATCAGCGCCTTCGGCTCCGGGAGCTGCGCGATCGCGGGCTTCATGAAAAGCTCGTCCCAATCGAGGAAGAGCAAGCCGCAGATGCCCGATCCGGCCTCCATGCTGATGTTTTCGAGCGTCTTGTTGAGTTCCCCAAAGAGAATGTTTCGCCACGCCCGCTTGGCGTTTTTAAAAACCACCGCTTCGAACTCCTTGACGTCTTGCCATATGGGCCTGTACCAATAGTCGCCCCATGCGCCGTGCGAGGTGTCGATTCCGTACCACATCGCGAGTTTGAGACAGATCTCGTGTCCCTGCTTCCTGTCCTTATCGCTGCGCGCTTTCCATGATTCGAAGGTGTTGTCGTCGCCATCCAACCATTCCTTGAGCTTCTGCAGCGCGAGCTTGTTCCGCTTCTTGAGGAGATCCACCTCGCGCTCCGCGACGGTCTTTTCGCGCTTCTCGCCGTTTGCTCCGTTTGCTCCGTTTTTCGCGCCCGTGTCGTTCTTGTTGTCGAACTGCCCTTCGCGCGGCACGACTACGCGGTACTCCCCGATCTCCTCGCCGCAGACGACGACCGCGTTGGGCTTCTCGCCCTTCCGAGGCTTGCGGACCTCCTTGTACTGGTACGGGTAGTTGTTCGGGAATTCCTCGGCGAGAGCGCTGTCCTCGTCGCTGAAACACCCATTGCTGCCGCGGACAGTATAGGCGATCCCCGGCTCGGCGAGGCGCTGCCGGGCGAAGGCGACCGCCTTGCGGACGAAGCATTGCATATCGAGGCAGCAGTCCTTCTTGGGGTCGTAGTCGCTGAAGAGCAGCCCCTGCGCGCCGGAGCGCTTGGCGCACTCCATGCACTCGGCGGTGCCGAACGGAAACGCCGAGATCAGCCGGTGCGCGTCGGCGAATTCCTCTTTCAGTTCTGCGATCGTGAAGTCGCTGTCGATCCAATCTTCCGCGAACTCATTCTGGGTCTCGGGCGTCTCGCGCGCGATCAGCTCGAGCTTGGCCGCCGTCCACTGGGGATATTCCTCCGGATGGTTGAGGACTTCGCGCCACTTGTCCGTGAGGTTGGCGAGGTTCCGGCGGAGCGCGACCCACGCGGGCGTCTTGCCGAGCAGCTTGGCGACGCCCTCGTTGGTGTCGTAGATGTTCCGCAGCGCCTCGACCTCCTCGGCGAGCGTGAGGTTCTGCCGGGCGAAGTTGGCGCAGAAGGCGGCTTCGCGCTCCTGGTACTGGTTGCCCGTCCAGATCACATATTGATCGAACTCCAAAGCCTCGCGCTTGAGGTGCTCGAGCGCCCGGAAGCGCCGCCGCCCGTCGACGACGCGGTACTTGCCGTTCTCGGCCGCCGGAGTGAGGATCACGGGCTGCAGCAGCCCGACAGCGGCGATGTTCGCCGCCAGCTCCTCGATACCATTCATTGCTCGGTTGTCAGTGCATTCGACGTCGGCCAGCTTGATTTGTTTTCTGGTGTCCATGTTTTCCGTCCTCTTTGGTTGTTGGTGGTTATTGCTTTTTCACGATCACTCTGTCCAAGATCTTCAATGCGCCGGCGCCGAAAATCCCTTCTCTGCCTTCGGCGTCGACATAGACGAAGCCCCGGGAGCAGATGCCGACGATCTTCATCGGCTGCGGTCGGATTATTTTTTCCGGATCGATCTTGAGCTCAATCTCGACGCCGACGTTGATCCCGGCCGCCAAACAGCGATCGAACATCGCGCGGGTGAACTCCCGCCTTTCTTCGTCGAGCGCGTCGGCGATCTTTTGGACGCGTTCCAGAAAATCTTCCAGTTCTTGCTTCGCTTCCAGGGCGCGATCCTCGATGTCGTACAAATCCGCCTTGACGTCCTGTGTGATCTTCTGGATTTCCGAATGGCACTCGGCCAGTTCCATTATGTCCCGCATTTTTCCGTCCTCTTTGGTTGGTGGTTGGCTGGTGACGCGATTTACTCGCCCATGATCTTGTGACACAGGGCCTTGAGCCCGCGCGACCGGCGATTGCTCAATTTCCGGAGCGCCTCCCGGCACGACTCCCGATTGTCGAGGCAGATGGCGGAGAGGCGGTTGTTGTCCTGCCGCAGCCGCTGTACTTCGTCGCCGAGGGACTGCAGCGTTTCACGCGACCCGTATTTGACTTCGACGTTGCGCTCCATGTTCTCGAAGGAGTCGATGGCCGCCTTGAGGCGCGCGGGGAGTTCCGACGGGAAGATGCGTTCCGTATGGAACGGCGCCGCATCCAAATAATCCATGATCTGCTGCAGAATGTTCTTCGCGTCTCCGTAAAGGATGTTGAGGATCTGCCGCTTCGCGGCCTCGGTGACGAGCTCCTGCATGTAATAGGGCGTTGTCACGTCGCGGAGTTCGACGTTCGGGATGAAGGTGTCGGTCACGAATTCCGGAACCGCGCGGATCATCACGCCCGGGGGATTGTCCTGATGTTCGCGGATGAAGGAAATTTTCAGCTTGGTCATTTTTCAGCTTGCCTCCTTATTTGTTGCAGGCTTGTTTTTGATCCGGCAGCGCGAACGAGAGGCCGCCCGCGTTGTGGTCGTCGATATAGACGTTGGCGAAGACTTTGCGGGGATTGTTCCCGTAGAACTCGCACATCTCCGGCAGATTGTCGTTGACGGCATCCGGGAGAAGGTCGTGGATCGCGAGGAACTCGACCGCCTCGTCGAGGACGGCGCGCTCGCGCATGGTGTAAAGGATCCACTTGTCGCCGCGCGCCTTCAGCTCCCGGATGAAGCGCTCCGCCTCCGGTTTGAGTTTGCCGATCTTTGGGAACTCGTTTTCGACGATGGTCCCGTCGAAGTCGATGGCGAAGATCATTTTCCGGTGCTCCCATAGCCGCCCGCGCCGCGCTCGGTGGGCGTGAGTTCTTCGACCTCGACGTACTCGACCTCGGGGATCGGCACGATCACCAGCTGCGCGAAACGCTCGCCGGGGTGGTATATGTTTTCGCCGGGTATATCGTTGTCAAAGACCCCGGTTATTTCCCCCCGATAATCGGAGTCGATTACCCCAACTGCGTTGGTCAACCGCAGCGAGGTCTTGCAAACACTGGATCGCGGGAAGATCAGACCGACATACCCATTGGGGATCTCGACGGCGATACCGGAGTGGTAACGCGCCATGAAATGCCCGTAGTCCGCATAGAGGTGTTCGACGCGACAAGCCGTCAGGTCGAAGCCCGCCGATCCCGGCGTTCCCTGCTTGGGCGCGACGGCGTCCGGATGGAGCTTCTTGAATTTGATCTGCATGTTTTATTCCCTTTACTGGTCTTTTGCGTCGTCTTCTTTCGGATCGTACAGTTTTTTGTGACCATCCGCGAACTCTTCGATCCATGTGCCGCGCTCCACGCGGTCGGACTTCTCGACGCGGATGCCGTTGATCTTCAATGCAAAACTCGCGTACAAGACGTGGTGTATTCTGCACAGCGTGTTGAAGTCGTCAGGGTTCAGCAGTATTTTGACGACCATCTCGGCTTGACTGGCGGCAATGTCGGCGGCGATCTCCGCAAATTTCGACTTGAGCTCGTCGCCGTTCAATCGTCCCACCTGTCCCACTTGTCCCACTTGCAGCAAGTCTTCCATTTCTCCCAAAACTCCCAACTTCCTTTACTTTTCCTTCAACGCGTCCTTCGCCCGGGCGATCCACGATCCGGGCTCGCTCGGGACGTTCCACGGGCCGCCCGGTTTGCCGTACTTTTCGACCGCGTCCTCGAGCACTTCGCGGAGCGCCTCGATCTTGCGGTCGGCCGCGCGCAGATCGCCCTCGAGGATCTCGATCACGGCGTCGCGCCGCTCGATGGTGCGGCGCAGCTCCAGCAACTCCATTTTATCTTTCATCTGATCCCCGCGAGTTTGGTGATGCCGAGGATCTGACTGTCCCAGATGGTCCACTTGGCGGGGTACTCCGATTCGACCTGATCCCAGGTCTGGAAGGCAGAGTGGACGAGCAGGAACGTGTGCGGCTGGTCGCCGCGCTTGAGCCAGCCGATGCCGGTCGATACGCCCTTGCGCTCCTTGTTTTTCGATTTCCACTTGACGATGACGGGTTTGCCCTCGGGGATCACATATTCCCGCTCGGGCGTCCTGATGGTGATGGTCCGAAATTCTTTCATTTGGCCGCTCCTTTATGATAATTGCGTTCGAGGTAGTTGTTGATGTCGATGGGCTTGATGCGGTAGAATTTGCCGACGCGGACGTGCGGGATCTCGCCGTCCTTGCAGAGCTGGCGCACGAGGTCGATGGAAAGCCCGAGCTCCCGGGCGGCCTGCTCGAGCGTCAGCGTCGGCTCGACCTGAAAGTGCCGTTCCAGACGGGCCGCCAGCGCTTCGGCGACCGCGGACGCAAAATCCACCCCGCTCATCGACTGCCGCTCCGGCTGCGGGATGTACGGCAGCGGCACCGCATGATCCGGTCTGTGCATTGTCGCTTCCATGGCGTCACCTATTCCAGAAAGAACGGAGGAAGGTGGTCGAGCATTTCGGCGCAGATCGCGTCCCATCGGGCGAGCTCGGCAGAATGATCGACCGGATGTCCAAAGTGGGCGTCGAGGATCTCGCGCACGAGACGCGTGTCACCGACTTCAAGCCGCTGCCGAAGTGCAAACACTTGTAATACTTCTTTGTCATTTTTCCGGGTTTCCTTGTTTTGTATTACGATTTCGCCTTTGCGGTATCGCGCCAGCGCCAGGCGGATCACCTTCGCGCCTTGTCCTTTCGGCAGGCGCGCGATCTGATCCGGGCGCAGGCGGCGGATGCTGAACATCGGTCACTCTCCCACGGCCTCGTCGAGCGCATCCTTCGCGTTGTCGATACGATCGAGGGCATCTTCGAGCGCCTGCAGTCCGGTCAGCATCGTCTCACCCCGTTCGGAATCCTGAATGCTTTGCGGCAAATTGTCGTAGGCTTCCTCCTCTTCCGCCCGGACCCCATCCAGGCGATCCCACAGTTCCGCGAGTTTGCCCCGGATCTCTTCGATTTCTTTTCTCCGTTCCCTGTTCATTGTTCCGTTCCTTTATGTTGGTTGGTGTGGCTATTTTTTACGTTTGGCGGCTTCGATGACGGGATCGACGGGGGACGCGGTCAAAGCCTCCCACACGCGTTTCCAGAAGCCCTTTTTTTCGGTTTCTGTCGGCTGCGACGTATGGGCATGGCGAATGATATAAGGGCCGTGGCCATTCTTTACGCTTTCGATCCCCTTCAAATTATCGTCCAGCGCATCGTATCTATCTTCGCACTCTATG
>Ga0310786_10003597_pt1 | contig 22426 bp, 20 predicted proteins | sample AusTroGonzalo_MG_FD_203881 | JGI IMG/M metagenome (GOLD analysis project Ga0310786, IMG submission 203881) | Bovine rumen microbial communities from tropical cattle in Woodstock, Queensland, Australia - Gonzalo_03 (v2) (version 2) | ecosystem: Host-associated > Mammals > Digestive system >...
CTTCTTGCCCTCCTCAGCCTTGAACTGCTGACCCTGAATTTCTACAATTGCGTACATTTGTTTTGTTTGTAAATAGGGTTTTTCCCGTAAGGCGGTGCACGTTCGTACACACTTAACCCTGCCTCCACGGGCTCATTTCGGAGTGCAAAGGTACTAATTTTCTATTACATAGAACCTAGCAGACCCGTTAATCTTTTGAAGTTTTATGTTTTTTTAACTTCTCCGTCCACTTAGAGACCTGCTTTGGTCAGTTCCTCTGCCATCTCCTGCTGCAACTCGCGTGCTTTGTTGCTAGCCACTTCTGCAAAGTTATCCTCGTTGCTAGCATAGATAATGCCGCGACTTGAGTTGACTAACAGGCCACAATCCTTGTTCATGCCATACTTACACACCTCTTGTAGCGATCCGCCTTGAGCGCCTACGCCAGGTACAAGGAGGAAATGGTTGGGTGCTACTTTGCGTATGTCCTCAAACATACGGCCTTGTGTGGCGCCAACGACATACATCATATTCTCTTCGTTGCCCCATTCTTGACTCTTTTTCAGAACTTTCTCAAATAGACGCTCGCCATTTGCATCCTCCATCAACTGGAAGTCGTGTGAGCCCTTGTTTGATGTTAATGCAAGTAGGATGACCCACTTACCTTCATAACTCAGGAAGGGAGTCACTGAGTCTTCGCCCATATAGGGAGCCACTGTCAGTGCGTCAATGTTATATTCCTCAAAGAATGTACGAGCATACATCTGACTGGTGTTGCCGATATCGCCGCGCTTGGCATCAGCAATAATCAGGTGGTGGGGATGGTTCTCCTTGATATACTCGCAGGTCTTGACGAAGGCTTCCATGCCTTTCAAACCGTAGGCTTCATAGAATGCCAAGTTTGGTTTGTAAGCCACGCAATAGGGGGCTGTTGCCTCGATAATGGCTTTGTTGAACTCAAAGATGGGGTCGTGCAGGTCGAAGACGCATTGTGGCATCTTCTTTGGGTCGGTATCCAGACCCACGCAGAGAAAACTGCGCTTCTGCTTAATCTGTTGTATCAGTTCTTGTCTTGTCATAATTCTTATTGATTTGTTGCTAAGCTATTGCAACATACACGATTATAGTTCGTTTTCTTTCATGCGTTCTGCGTTCTCGGCCACGGTGAGTGCGTCGATCATTGCTTGGATGTCGCCACCAAGGAATCCCTGTAGGTCGTGCGTAGTATAGCCGATACGATGGTCGGTCACGCGGCCCTGAGGAAAGTTATAGGTGCGAATCTTGGCAGAGCGGTCGCCTGTTGACACCAGACTTTTACGACGACTGGCTATGTCGTCCATATATTTCTGGTGTTCCTTATCATAGATAAAGGTGTACAAACGTGACAATGCTCGTTCCTTATTCTTGGGTTGGTCGCGTGTCTCAGTACACTCGATGAGGATTTCCTCTGTCTCGCCTGTATTGGGATTCTTCCACATATAACGCAGACGGACACCCGATTCCACCTTGTTCACGTTCTGACCGCCAGCGCCAGAAGAACGGAATGTATCCCATTTGATTTCGCCTTCGTTTACGTGTACCTCAAATTTATCTGCTTCAGGAAGAACTGCTACAGTAGCAGCGCTGGTGTGCATACGTCCTTGTGTCTCAGTGGCGGGCACACGCTGTACACGATGCACGCCGCTTTCATATTTAAGCGTTCCGTATACATCGGCACCTGATACGGCGAAGTCAATTTCCTTGTAACCACCGACAGCGCCTTCGCTGACACTAGTGATGCTGAGTTGCCATCCCTTCGAGTCGCAGTAACTTTTATACATCTTAAACAGGTCGCCAGCAAAGAGGCAAGCCTCGTCACCGCCAGTTCCTGCACGAATCTCCATCTGAACGTTCTTGGCATCCTCTGGATCCTTTGGAATCAATGCAATTTTTATTTCCTCTTCTAGCTTGGGTTGCAAGGCTTCGTTCTCGGCCAGTTCTTCACGAGCCATTTCTTTCATCTCTGGGTCACTCTCGTTGGCCAGGATGTCCTTGGCTTCACTGATGCTGTTCAAGCATGCGATGTAACGCTTGCGTGCATCCATGATGTCGCCAAGGTCTTTATATTCCTTCGTGAGCTTCACGAAGCGGTTCTGGTCGGCAATCACATCGGGGTCGGTAATCAGGGTTGATACCTCCTCGAAACGAGCTTCCAGTCCGTCAAGTTTCTGTAGTATGTTGTTATTATCCATATTCTGTTTGTTAGTTGCGACGATGTCGCAACATACGTGTTTTAATATTCAAAGGTGCCGAACTCCGAGTGGATGGTCAGACTCTTCTGACCTTCTTCGATGTGACCCACAATTTGTGCATCGATGTTGAAACTCTTTGATATGTTGATAACTTGCTGAGCCACTTCAGGACGAACGTAGATCTCCATGCGGTGACCCATGTTGAATACCTGATACATTTCTTTCCAGTCTGTGCCAGAGCACTCATGGATAGCACGGAAGAGTGGGGGTACAGGGAACATGTTGTCCTTCACCACCTTGCAGTTGTCGTTGACGAAGTGTAGAACTTTGGTCTGAGCACCACCTGTGCAGTGAACCATACCATGTATCTCTGGGCGCAACTCATCGAGCAGCTTCTTGATAACAGGAGCATAGGTGCGGGTGGGTGAGAGAACCAGCTGTCCTGCATTGACCGGAGAGCCCTCGACTTCGTCGGTAAGTTTGTACTTTCCGCTATATACGAGCTCGTTGGGTACAGCATGGTCATAGCTCTCTGGATAGTTCTCTGCTAGATATTTGGCAAAGACATCGTGACGAGCTGAGGTGAGGCCGTTAGAGCCCATGCCGCCGTTGTAACGTTTCTCGTAGGTAGCCTGACCTGTTGACGACAAGCCAACGATAACATCACCTGGACGAATATTGGCGTTATCTATTACGTCTGAACGCTTCATGCGGCAAGTTACTGTTGAGTCTACGATGATGGTTCTAACCAAATCGCCCACGTCGGCTGTCTCGCCACCAGTAGGATAGATACCGATACCCATCTCACGGAGTTCTGCCAGCAACTCGTCTGTACCGTTGATAATGGCAGAGATGACCTCACCTGGCACTAGCATCTTGTTTCTTCCAATGGTTGACGACACCAAGATGTTGTCCACTGCACCAACGCATAGGAGGTCGTCAGTATTCATCACAATAGCATCTTGAGCGATACCTTTCCATACAGACAGGTCGCCCGTTTCTTTCCAGTACATGTAGGCCAAGCTTGACTTTGTTCCTGCACCATCGGCATGCATGATGTTACAATACTCTGGGTCTCCGCCTAGGATATCTGGTATAATCTTACAGAATGCCTGAGGAAAGATACCTTTGTCAATGTTCTTAATTGCTGCGTGTACATCCTCCTTAGCGGCAGAAACGCCACGCATCATATATCTGTTGTCCATAGTTCTTTTTTGAATATGCTGTCGTAAAACGATATATATTAGAATTTAACCTGAGGTGCTTTCTCGGCACCTGCCTCTGCTTCAAACTTGTTCATCTTCTCGAATCCAAACATGCCTGCCAACATGTTGCTGGGGAAGCGACGAATGATGATGTTATAGTTCTGAATCTTCAAGTTGGCCTTATTGCGCTCCTCATTGATGCGGTTCTCTGTACCCTCCAATTGCACCTGGAGTTCACGGAAGTTCTCGTTTGCCTTAAGCTCTGGATATGCTTCACCTACTGCAATAAGGCGTCCCAAGGCACTGCTTAATTCACCCTGAGCCTTCTGGAATTCCTCAATATTATCGGCATCCAAAGTGATGCTGGTGGCCTTGGCGCGAGCATTTACCACACTCTCGAATGTCTCTTTCTCGTGAGCGGCATAGCCCTTAACCACTTCTACAAGGTTAGGAATCAGGTCTGCGCGACGCTGGTAGGCAGACTGTACGTTAGCAAGGGCTGTGGTAGCCTCTTCCTCTACACCAACCATACCATTGTAAGTGCTCTTGACCCAGCCGAAGATAACGATAACAACAACGGCAATTCCAATAAGAATCAGATGATTTTTCTTCATAATACTTACCTTTATTAATATATTAATTATTATTAAATTTCTTACCAACTTGACGTGGCACCACCACCACCGCTGCTGCCACCGCTGAAACCACCACCAAAGCTTCCGCCTCCAAAGCCGCCTCCGTGACTTCTGCCACCGCCTCCGTTTAGGATACTGCCCACCACATAGCCTGTGGCAAACGCAGAACCATTATTGACAAACGGATTTTTTGTCAGTCGTCCGTTATATTCGCGTTTCAGGTTCCACCCATGACGACGGGCTGCAAACATATAGATTCCCATCCATACAAAAAGTAGGAAGAAGTAGATGGAGGGCAGAATAGCATCCTCGTCCTCATCACTATTTGCTTGGCGCAACTCAGACATTGTGGGCAGTTCCTTACCCTGCAGCAGATTATATACGGACTCTACATAGTATATCAGTCCGCTGTCGGGCATCTCAGCCTTCATGCTAGGTATCAGATAGCGTTCCTGCAGTCTGAAACATTCAGCATCTGTAAGGTCTGCTTCCAGTGAGCGACCTGTATGCGAGCGAAACTTGTGGTCATCGTAGGCTAGTACCATTACTAGTCCTCGATCGTTCTTTCCCACCTTATATATATCAAAGATGTCCTGTGCGAAGCGAAAGATGTCGCCATTCTCCACACGACTGACGATGGCCAATACCGATTCTATACCCAGTGAGTCGTCCAATAGCTTCAGTTTTGCATCCAGACGTTTTACTGTCTCGTCTGACACGATTCCGTCAGGATTCGATACATAGCGTCGGCCGTCAGTGAGGTGGGGCATGGGTATTGACTGTGCTGTCCACACCTTGTCTTCTCTTGCTTGCGTCATCTGCTCCAAACTCACAGGATCATCCTCTTCCATGCTCGCCAATGCCTCTGTGCATGCTCCTAGTAACGAGATGACACCAGCGAAGATAACAATCTTCCAGAACATACGCCACCACATGTCGTCCTTCTTAGCTCGTTTCCATTCTCGGATGATCTCCTTGGCTTCTCTGTCGTAATCAGTCTTTGTGATGTTGTATTTTGTTGCATAGGTCTTGAGTCGGGCACCATGTTTCTTCTCTGACTTGTATTCTTTTTGAAGCGCTTTTACTTGCTGATTAAAGCGACTCGCACATCCTGCCAGTCTGGCGCGTGTGCTGTCAAGTAAAAGCTGTGTGGCACCCTTGCCCTTTTTGTCATTCAGTATGCCTACTGTGACAATAAGGCCGAAGATGGCGATATACATTTCAAAGATAGTCCAACTCGTTTCCATAGTCTTTTATTCTCTTCCGTTCCAGAATTCCCACGATGCAAAAGCCTGCAGGAGTAGCATCTCCAATCCGTTCTTGACGTTGGCTCCACGTTCGGCTCCCTTCTTCATAAAGAGTGTCTCGTCCGGATTGTATATCAAATCATAGAGTATCGTATGCTCATCCATTGCTTCATAGGGCAGGTTGGGACATTCTTCTGTCTTGGGGAACATGCCCAGTGGGGTGCAGTTAACAATGACATTATACTCCTTGATTACTTCAGGAGTAATATCTTCGTAACAGATGGTCTCAGGTCGACGATAGCGACTAACGAACACCGTTTCCAATCCCAAAGATTTTAATCCATAGTCAATGGCCTTCGATGCACCACCTGTGCCCAGTATTAATGCCTTCTTGTGATAATCCTCCAACATGGGTTCAATGCTCTGTGTAAAGCCGATGACGTCAGAGTTGAATCCTTTTAGCTTAATATCCTTGCCAACGTGTGTGACACGAATCACGTTAACGGCTCCGATGGCTCTTGCTTCAGGACTGATGCTGTCAAGATATTCCATTACTTTCTGCTTGTAGGGAATTGTGACGTTGAGTCCTTTTAGTTCTGGATTCGAATCCAATACCTCTGCCAAATCGTCAATGGTTGGGATCTCGAAGTTCATGTATTTAGCATTAATGCCCTCATCGGCAAAACGCTGATTAAAGTAGTTGATGGAGAATGAGTGGCCTAAGGGATAGCCAATGAGTCCGTACTTGTCCATAGTCTAAAGTTTATTTGGTTGCAAAATACATAGTGCAGATTCCGAAAGTTAATCTTTGGAAGGTTGCATTCTTGAAACCTGCCTGTTGCAGAATGTACTTCATGCGCTCACCCTGTGGGAAAGCCTCAATTGTTTTGGTTAGATACGAATAGGCGCTGGTGTCTTTGGAGATGAGACGTCCATAGACAGGCAGCACCGTATGAGAGTAGATATGGAAGAGTTGTTTCATAGGGAAATGAACAGGTGATGTTAATTCCACGATGCTTAGGTGTCCTCCTGGTTTCAGAACGCGACACATTTCACAGAGTCCTTTGTCCAAGTCTGCAAAGTTGCGTATTCCAAAAGCCGCAGTAACAGCGTCAAAGGTGTTGTCTTCGTAGCTCAGGTGTAGACAGTCCTCCTTTTCGAATCTCACCACACTGTCTAGGCCCAGCTGCTTCACTTTCTGGCGTCCTATTTCCATCATCCCTTCACTTATGTCAGCACCAATCAATGTCTCAGGATGTAGCATTTGTGCAGAAAGAATGGCAAAGTCACCCGTTCCAGTGGCAATGTCAAGTATAACCTTTGGAGCATGGGGTGCTAATTGATTAATCGCTTTTTTGCGCCATCCCTTGTCAATATCCCAAGACAATCGGTGGTTCAGCGTGTCATAGGTGGGAGCGATGTTGTCAAACATTCGCTCCACCTGTTGCGCTTTCTCACCCTCGTGATAGGGGGTAATCTCTTCCTGTTTATACATTAATAATGATTCTTTTTACTTGTAAGCTTTAAGCCATTCGCCCACGTTCTTTTCGATGCGAGCTGCGATATCCTCGTCACTGGTCTCACGCTCAAACTTCTCACCTACGATGTGCTCGTAGAGCTCGATATAACGATCTGATACGCTCTCAGCATACTCGTCGGTAATCTCAGGCATGGTCTGTCCGGGCTCGTTCATGAAGTCGTGCTCGATGAGCCACTGACGTACGAACTCCTTTGAAAGCTGGCGCTGAGGCTCGCCCTTGGCCAACTTCTCTTCGTAGCCGTCGGCATAGAAATAGCGGCTTGAGTCAGGTGTGTGGATTTCATCGATGAGGTACACCTTACCATCGCGTTTACCAAACTCGTACTTCGTGTCAACGAGAATAAGTCCGCGCTTAGCAGCAATTTCCTGACCACGAGCAAAGATCTTGCGGGTGTAGTCCTCCATAATGGCGTAGTCCTCGGCCGAAACGATACCCTGAGCAATGATTTCTTCCTTCGAGATGTTCATGTCATGACCTTCGTCTGCTTTGGTTGTAGGTGTGATAATGGGCTCTGGGAAACGCTCGTTCTCCTTCATTCCATCAGGCAGTTTAACGCCACACAGTTCGCGACAACCGTTCTTATACTCGCGCCAAGCTGAGCCTGTCAGGATAGAACGGATAATCATTTCAACACGGAATCCCTCGCACTTAAGTCCAACGGTAACCATAGGATCGGGGGTGGCCAGTTTCCAGTTGGGGCAGATGTCGGTAGTGGCATCAAGGAATTTGGCTGCAATCTGGTTAAGTACCTGACCCTTGAAGGGGATACCCTTCGGCAGTACTACGTCGAATGCTGAGATACGATCGGTGGCAACCATCACCATCAAATCGTCGTTGATGTTGTACACATCGCGTACCTTTCCATGATACACGCTCTTCTGTCCTGCGAACTTAAAGTCCGTCTTTGTTAATGCTTTCATTGTTATTTCGTTCTTTATCAAAAGTCTCATATGCGTTGACAATGCGCGTCACCAACTTGTGTCGAACAATGTCTCCTCTGTCTAGGTTAACAATGCCTATACCCTCCACATTGTTTAATATATGCAGAGCCTCGATGAGTCCGCTTTTCTGTGAATGTGGCAAGTCTATTTGCGTCATGTCACCTGTGATAATCATTTTTGTGTTCCATCCCATGCGAGTCAAGAACATACGTATCTGCGCAGGCGTTGTGTTCTGAGCTTCGTCTAAGATTACCACTGCGTCCGATAGTGTTCGACCGCGCATGAATGCTAAAGGAGCTATCTGAATGACGTGCTTCTCCATCATGTCCTGCAGCTTTACTTGAGGAAGCATATCCTCTAATGCGTCGTAAAGTGGTTGCAGATAGGGATCAATCTTGTCTTTCATGTCGCCGGGTAGGAATCCCAGTTTCTCGCCAGCTTCAACGGCAGGGCGACTCAAAATGATTTTCTTTGCAGTCTTGTCTTTGAGCGCTTTGACGGCCAGAGCTATTGATAGGTATGTTTTGCCAGTTCCTGCAGGTCCCACGGCAAATACCATGTCATTGTTCTCGTAGGCCTCAATGAGTCTCTGCTGATTCTGTGTGCGTGCTTTGATGGGACGACCTGACATGGAGTATACCACCACGTCGTTAGGAACATCATCCTTAGTGCGCTTGCCCTTTACTATGTCCAGGATGTCTTCTTCTGTCAGACTGTTGAATCTTAGTACGTGCTTTCGAATCTTCTCCGAACTTTCCTCGAAGGCAGCCATCTGTTCCTCGTCGCCCATGATGCGTATTACATTGTCACGCGCCATAATGCGCAATTTGGGATAAAGCGCCCGCAACATCTGCAAATGTGCATTGCCCACCCCGTAGAACATGACAGGATCAATATCTTCTAAAACAATATGTTTCTCTATCAAAGTGCTATCAAAATATAGTTAAAATTCGAATTTGCCTGCAAAATTACAAAAAAGATATGAATTAAACCTTATCTTTAGATAAAAAAATCTAGTGGAAATATGGGTTCATGTTAAATTCCTCAATTAGTGTTGTTTTTGGACCATGTCCTGGGTAAGCTACAGTGTCTTTTGGGAGTATGCTAATTTTTTCTTCTAAGCTGTTTAACAATTCACTCCAAGAGCCTCCTGGGAGGTCTGTGCGCCCAACGCTCATTCGGAATAGTGTGTCGCCGGAAAAAAGAATTTTCTCTTCTTTACAATAGAAAATAACGCCGCCTTTTGAATGGCCTGGCGTGTGAATGACTTTCAATGTGTGGTTGCCAAAAGTAATGAGTTCGTTGTCCTCCAAGAGATGCCCAACAGGAGGCGTCGTCCTATTGTAGTCAATTCCCATCCCCATCATGTTGCATTGCATGGCGATGTCTTTAATCAACGAAGCATCTTCTGCATGTATTTCGGGCTGAAGTCCGTAGGCTTCGAAAATGGTATCATTGCCAAAGTTGTGGTCAAAATGTCCGTGTGTGCAAAGCAGATGGACTGGCGTCAGGTCTTTGTTCGATATATAGGCGGTAATTGCTTGACGCTCAGATTCGTAAAATGCACCGCAATCAATAATGATACACGCATTTGTTTCGTCGCTAACCACATAGCAATTCTCTTGAAGCGGGTTAACTTGAAAGGTTTTAATGTTGAGCATTTCTATTCTTGCTTATGGGTGTTTCCTGCTATTATACAGGCACGTAAATAACGTGCTTTTCTTTAAACCAATCTTCCTCAAAGTAAGTGCTTAATTCGGTACTTTCTACAATACGGCGGAATGGTTGAGTCTCAGCCTGTAGGTCACCACCTTTTAAACAGATCACTCCGTTGGGAATAGCGTTGTGCTGATCTTTTGCAATGTTCTTGCGAACGATCTTTAGAAGGTCGGGTAGGGGCATTACTGCACGACTAACCACAAAGTCGTATTTGCCTTTCTCGTCTTCGCCGCGTAGATGCTCAGGATGGCAGTTCTTCAGCCCAATGGCATTGCTGACTTCTTGGGCCACACGAATTTTCTTTCCAGTGCCGTCAATCAGTTTGAATTCGCAATCAGGAAACATAATTGCCAAAGGAACTCCAGGAAAACCACCGCCAGTGCCAAAATCCAGAATCTTTGTACCTGGTTTGAAATGTACAAACTTGGCGATAGCCAGCGAGTGCAGTACGTGGTGTTCGTAGAGATTTTCTATGTCTTTTCGCGAGATGACATTAATCTTCTCGTTCCAGTCGTGATACAATGCGTTGAGGGCTTCAAATTGCTTCTTTTGTCCCTCGGTTAATGTTGTGAAATACTTTTCTATTATTTTCATGTTGCAAAGGTAGTACAATTTGGTGGAAATACCAAATTTATTTGAAAAATTCCAGGAATGGTCGTGGTTGTATGAAACTGGCGTGCAGTGGTTTGTGTGAAATGCCCTTTTTCTCTATAACATTTGGCAGTTCGAAAAGATATTCGTAACTTTGCACCCGATTTTAAATTGATAATGCATGAAAGAACTGAAAGTGGCCCTTTTTGATTTGGATGGGGTGGTGTTTGATACCGAACCTCAGTATACCGTCTTTTGGGGGAGTCAGTGCAGGTTATATCACCCAGAACGTCCAGGGCTTGAGCATGAGATTAAAGGTTCTACGCTCGATCAAATATACGATAAATGGTGGAATGGTGAACTCGTTAAAGAGCGCCCTGTTGTGACGCAGCGCTTGAACGAGTTTGAGGCTCAAATGGATTATTCTTACATTGCAGGATTGCAGGCCTTTATTGACGACTTGCATTCTCATGGTGTGAAAACTGCAGTGGTAACAAGCAGTAATCTTCCTAAGATGGAGAGTGTCTATAAGGCGCGTCCTGACTTCAAAAGCTTGTTTGATGAAATTCTGACAAGTGAAAATTTTGCTGAGAGTAAGCCTTCGCCCGACTGTTATTTGCGTGGGGCAGCGCGGTTTAGTGCTGAGCCTTCGGAATGTGTGGTGTTTGAAGATAGCTTTTATGGATTGAAGAGTGGTCGTTCTGCTAATATGTTTGTAGTAGGACTGACAACGACGAATAAGGAAGAAGATATTAAGTTGCTGTCTGATGTGCAGATGGCTGATTATCAAAATATTAATTATAATAAGTTAAAGAGATTATGGCAGGATATCTAGTGAGCGATGAGCGAAAAGTAACCACCCACCGCTTTATTGAAATGAAGCAAAAAGGTGAGAAGATTTCAATGCTCACCTCCTATGATTTTACAACGGCAGGTATTGTTGATCGAGCAGGCATCGATGGTATTCTGATAGGTGATTCGGCTTCGAATGTGATGGTTGGAAATTCTACGACATTGCCGATGACCGTAGACCAGATGATTTATCATGCAAAGGCTGTGACACGAGCTGTAAAACGTGCCTTAGTGGTGTGTGATATGCCCTTTGGTTCTTATCAGACAGGTGTACACGATGGTGTTGTCAACGCTATCCGTATTATGAAAGAGAGTGGCTGCGATGCCCTGAAGATGGAGGGCGGCGTAGAGATTCTTGATACTGTAAAAGCTATTCTTGATGCAGGCATCCCTGTGATGGGACATTTAGGATTAACTCCCCAAAGTATCAATAAGTTTGGTACGTATGCCGTTCGTGCCAAAGAAGAGCGTGAAGCTGCAAAGCTATTAAGCGATGCTAAGGCTTTAAGCGAAGCAGGTTGTTTTGCCATTACGCTTGAGAAAGTTCCTGCGAAGTTGGCTGAGCAAGTGACAAAAGAAATAAGTGTTCCTACTATTGGTATTGGTGCAGGTGGCGGCTGTGATGGACAGATTTTGGTTGTAGCCGATATGCTTGGCATGAACCAAGGATTCTCACCTCGTTTCCTTCGTCGCTATGCCGATTTGAATACCGTGATGACCGATGCTATTGGGCAGTATGTCACGGATGTGAAGAGTGGTGACTTCCCTAACGAAAGTGAAAGTTATTAAATGAATACGCAGAATACAACGGTACATATCAGGTTGTGGCACAGGGAGTTTTGGCTGATGTCAATCGCCAATCTTTTGTTGTCGATGGCTGTCACAATGCTTATCCCAACCTTGCCTTTGTGGATGATGCAGGCTCTGCATTTCTCCAGAGAGGAAGTGGGACTCATTATGGGAGCCTTTGCTGTAGGCCTGTTTCTGCCTGGTGTATTCTGTTCGTATTTGGTTCAGCAGCGTCGACGTAACCTAGTGTTTGTCTGGTGTGTCTTGTTGCTTGGCGTTTCAATGATACTGCCCATGCTGTCGCTCCCCTTCTTTAATCGTCCTTTGATAGTTGGGGCATGGCGTTTGGCACAAGGTGCTTTCTTTGGATTGGCACAAATGGTCTTGACGTCAACGCTGATCATCGACACCTGTGAGAGTCATCAGCGTACTGAAGCCAATCATTCGGCCACATGGTTTGGTAGGTTTGCTTTGTCGCTGGGTCCCATGGCGGGCTTGTTACTCATTGCCTTGTCTAGGGCCCTTTGTCCTTTGCATTTGGAGAATGGGTGTGAGAGTAATCTTCTCTTTCTAAATGTGGCTTTTATCTCACTAGTGTGCTGTCTTGCAGCTGTGATATTGGTGTTGATGATTCATTTTCCCTTCCGTGTGCCTGAAGATGGCGTACGTTTGATTAGTCTTGACCGATTCTTCTTGACATCAGGATTTCCTCTCTTCCTGAATCTGATTTTAATCACTGTGCCAATAGGTATGCTTATGTCCATGCGCGTGCCAGCCAATTCCTATGGTATGGTTATGATAGGATTCCTGTTGGCATTACTTGCCCAGCGTTTCGTATTCCGTAATGCTGAATTGAAGAGCGAGGTGGTTACAGGACTCATCCTCATCTCCACAGCACTGATCATCCTCTTGGCTTCGCGTTTGTCGCCCCTCACCACGCCCCTCTTGGGCTTGGGCTTGGGCATCGTGGGAACAAGATTCCTTTTGTTCTTCATCAAACTCAGTCGCCATTGTCAGCGAGGAACGTCGCAGAGCACCTTTATGCTGGGTTGGGAGAGTGGTTTGGCACTTGGCGTAGGCCTCGGCTATTATTGTTTTGCAGATAATGTTCAACTCATGTTGAGTATTGCTTTATGCCTCGTCTTACTTGCTTTGGCGATGTATGTAGTATTTACTCATCAATGGTTTGTAACTCATAAAAACCGATAACAATCAACTAACAATCAACTGATATGAAACAATTTAACGACAAGAATTTCGTACTTGAGACAGAGGTAGCTCAGGATCTTTATCACAATCATGCGGCAAAGATGCCTATCATCGACTATCATTGTCATCTGAATCCAGAAATGGTAGCCAATAACCATCAGTTTAAGAGTATTACTGAACTGTGGCTTGGTGGCGATCACTATAAATGGCGTGCCATGCGTACCAACGGCGTCGACGAGAAGTACTGTACTGGTAAGGATACCAGCGATTGGGAGAAGTTCGAGAAATGGGCCGAAACTGTGCCTTATTGCTTCCGTAATCCCTTGTATCACTGGACACATCTCGAGCTGAAGACCGCTTTTGGTATCGATAAACTGTTGAGTCCAAAGACGGCACGCGAGATTTTTGATGAGTGTAACGAGAAACTAAAACAGCCTGAGTTCTCTGCTCGTGGACTGATGAAGCTCTATAATGTGGAGTGCGTTTGTACTACGGACGACCCTGTAGACGACCTGCATAACCATATTGAGTATGCGCGTCACAAGGCTGCTGACGATCCCATGATGATTCCTGCGTGGCGTCCTGATAAGGCCATGAACATCGAGAAGTCTGACTTTGCCAAGTATGTTGAGCAGTTGGCAAATGTTTCAGGGGTGAACATCGTGAAGTTTGCTGATATGATTGACGCATTGAAGAAACGTCACGACTTCTTTGCAGAGAACGGTTGTAAACTGTCAGACCACGGCATTGAGGAGTTTTACGATGAAGACTATACTGATTCTCAGATTGAGACCATCTTCGAGAAAGCCATGCGTGGCCAGCAGCTGTCAAAGTTGGAGATTCGTCAGTATAAGAACTGCTTCCTGACACGTATGGCCGAGATGGATGCCGATGCTGATTGGACGCAGCAGTTCCACTATGGCGCCATTCGCGACAATAACACCCGTATGTTCAATGCATTGGGGCCTGATACTGGCTTCGACTCTATTGGCGAGTTCAGCACGGCCAAGGCTATGTCGAAGTTCCTAAACAACCTCGAGATGGAAGGAAAACTTACACGTACCATATTATATACGTTGAATCCCTGCGCTAACGAAGTTATCGCCACCATGCTTGGCAACTTCCAGGGTGGTGAGCCAGGAAAGATTCAATTTGGTTCAGGCTGGTGGTTCAACGACCAGATGGACGGCATGACCAAACAGTTGAATGCCCTTTCAGTATTGGGCTTGCTGAGTCGCTTCGTGGGCATGCTGACAGATAGTCGTTCCTTCCTCAGCTATCCCCGTCACGAGTACTTCCGTCGCATCCTCTGTAACCTTTTGGGCAATGACGTAGAGAAGGGTTTGTTGCCTGACGACCGCGAGACATTGGCACGTATGGTAGAAGATATTTCATACAATAACGCTCGTCGTTATTTCCGTTTCTATTAAGAAATAAAGGGAGTTGTAAAAAAACTCCCTTATTTTTTTTTATATTTCATTTTTTTGAAGTAATTTTGCAGCCGGTTTTAAAAATAGACTTGATATGTGTGGAATAGTAGGATACCTTGGCACTCGTGATGCCTATCCCATCCTGATAAAAGGCTTACGTCGATTGGAATATCGCGGCTATGACAGCGCTGGTGTAGCAATGATAAACAACGACGGCAATCTGAACGTTTATAAAACCAAAGGAAAAGTAGATAATCTTACGGAATTCTGTACTGACAAGGATGTTAGTGGCAGTATAGGCATTGCTCATACACGTTGGGCCACTCATGGCGAGCCCTCATCACGCAATGCTCACCCCCATTATTCTGAATCGCGTAATCTGGCCATTATCCATAATGGTATTATCGAGAACTATGCCGATATCAAGGCCAAGTTAATAGAGAAAGGAGTCACCTTCCAGAGTGATACTGATACAGAGGTACTTGTTCAGTTGGTGGAATATGTCATGAACCAAAAGAATCTGGATTTGGTTCAGGCTGTTCAGGTAGCACTTTTTCAGGTAATTGGTGCTTATGCCATTGCCATCATCGACAAGCGCGATCCCAAACAGATTGTGGCAGCACGTAAGCAAAGTCCATTGGTGGTCGGTATTGGTGAAGACGAGTTCTTCCTCGGCTCAGATGCCAGTCCTATCATTGAATATACTGACAAGGTTGTCTATCTGGAGGATGGTAATATTGCCGTCATACGTCTTGGCGAGGAACTGAAGGTTATCAGTATCCTTGGCGAGGAGCAGAACCTGGCTGTGAAGACCGTTGATATCGACCTTGGTCAGATTGAGAAGGGTGGCTATCCCCACTTCATGCTGAAAGAGATTTTCGAGCAACCAGAGTGCTTGACGAACTGTATGCGTGGACGTATTAATGTCGACGCTAATCATGTGACGCTGAGTGCGCTGATAGACTATCGTCGTGAATTGCTGAATGCCAAGCGCGTGGTGATTGTGGCTTGTGGCACCTCATGGCATGCAGGTTTGATTGGCAAGCAGATCATCGAGTCGCTTTGTCGCATCCCTGTTGAGGTTGAGTATGCCTCAGAGTTCCGTTATCGTAACCCTGTTGTTGGTAAGGGCGATGTGGTGATTGCCATCTCACAGAGTGGTGAGACAGCCGATACCCTCGCTGCTGTACAATTGGCTAAGGAGCGTGGTGCCTTCATCTATGGCGTATGTAATGCCATTGGTTCCAGCATCCCACGTGCCACGGACACAGGTACATATATCCATGTTGGTCCAGAGATTGGTGTGGCTTCTACAAAGGCCTTTACTGGTCAGGTAACCGTTCTCACCATGATTGCTTTGGCTATGGGTGAGGCAAAAGGTACCATCAATCGCGATGAGTATCTCCGTATTGTGAAAGGCCTGAGTGAGATTCCTGCTAAGATTCAGGAGGTATTGAAGAGCAACGAGAAGGTAGCCGATTTGGCTCGCACCTTCACCTATGCCCATAACTTCCTCTATCTGGGTCGTGGCTATAGCTATCCTGTAGCGCTCGAGGGTGCGTTGAAGTTGAAGGAGATATCATATATCCACGCTGAGGGTTATCCTGCAGCCGAGATGAAGCACGGACCTATTGCTCTGATTGACTCAGACATGCCTGTGGTTGTTATTGCCACACACAATGCCATGTACGAGAAGGTGCTCTCTAATATTCAGGAGATCAAAGCTCGTCAGGGTAGGGTGATTGCTTTGGTAACGAAGGGTGATACAACCATTTCGAAGATTGCCGACGAGGTGATTGAGTTGCCAGAGGTGATGGAGTGCTTAGAGCCCTTGGTGGCTACTATCCCTCTACAGCTATTGGCCTATCACGTGGCTGTTTGCAAAGGTAAGAACGTCGACCAACCAAGAAATTTGGCCAAGTCTGTTACTGTTGAATAATTTAAGGGCGATTCGTTATTAAACGTTTCGCCCTTCTTTTTAAGATAATACGCAAGATTGTAAATATAGGAAATGAGAGATGTAACATTGGTTCTGCAGGACGGAACAACATTTAAAGGAAAAAGTTTTGGCTACGAACAACCTGTGGCTGGTGAGGTAGTATTCAACACTGCAATGATGGGATATCCAGAGAGTCTCACGGATCCCTCGTATGCAGGTCAGATGATGGTACTCACTTTCCCCTTGGTAGGAAACTATGGCGTGCCCAAGTTCTCTTTCGAGGACAATGGCCTTCCCACCTTCATGGAGAGTGACAAGATTTATGCATCGGCCATCATCGTGAGCGACTACAGCGCTACAGGTTATTCACACTGGAATGCTAACGAGAGTCTGGCTGATTGGCTGAAGCGCGAGAAGGTGCCCGGCATTACAGGCATTGACACGCGTGCTCTGACCAAGGTACTTCGTGAGCATGGTGTGATGATGGGTAAACTGGTCTTCGATGGTCCAGTCAACAATGAGAGTGTCGCTGATCTTTCTGCAGAAGACTATGGAAGCATCAACTGGGTGGCTCGCGTTTCTTGTAAGGATATCATCCGTTACAACGAGGGCGCAGGCAAAAAGGTTGTCTTGGTTGACTGTGGTGTCAAGGCCAACATTATCCGCTGTTTGGTGAATCGTGGCGTAGAGGTTATTCGTGTTCCTTGGAACTACGACTACACCTCGATGGACTTCGACGGCCTCTTCCTGGCCAACGGTCCTGGCGACCCAGACATGTGCGAGGATGCTGTGAACATCATTCGCAAGCAAATGTCCATGAGTCGCAAGCCTATCTGTGGTATCTGCATGGGCAACCAGTTGCTGGCCAAGGCTGGTGGCGCTTCAATCTATAAGTTGAAGTATGGCCATCGCTCGCACAACCAGCCTGTACGCGAGGTAGGCACCAACCGCTGCTACGTCACCAGTCAGAACCATGGTTATGCCGTGGATGCATCAACGCTGGGAAAAGACTGGCGCGAACTCTTTGTGAATATGAACGATGGCTCTAACGAGGGTATCTGCCACCAGACCAACCCCTGGTTCTCAAGTCAGTTCCACCCTGAGGCTTGCTCAGGTCCTGTTGACACTGAGTTCATGTTCGACCGTTTTATTGATGCATTGTAAGAAAGGAATAATTAAACGAAAACAAAGACGATGAGAGATAACAATATAAAGAAAGTGCTACTTTTGGGTAGCGGCGCGTTGAAAATTGGTGAGGCTGGCGAGTTTGACTATAGTGGTAGTCAGGCCCTGAAGGCGTTGAAGGAAGAAGGCATCAAGACGGTGCTTATCAATCCTAACATTGCCACTGTTCAGACCTCTGAGGGTGTGGCCGATCAGGTCTATTTCTTGCCTGTTCAGCCTTACTTTGTTGAACGCGTCATCGAGAAGGAGCGCCCAAATGGCATCCTGCTGGCCTTTGGTGGTCAGACCGCTTTGAACTGTGGTGTGGAACTCTATCAGAGTGGCGTACTCGAGAAGTATAATGTCAAGGTGCTGGGCACTCCTGTTCAGGCCATCATCGATACTGAGGACCGTGAGCTCTTCGTGAAGAAGCTCGACGAGATTGGTGTGAAGACCATCAAGAGCGAGGCTTGCGAAACCATCGAGCAGGCTCGTCAGGCAGCCGCTAATCTGGGTTATCCTGTCATCCTTCGTGCAGCTTATGCACTGGGTGGTCTGGGTTCTGGTTTCTGCGACAACGAGGAGGAGCTCAATAAACTGGCTGAGAAAGCCTTCGCCTTCTCTCCTCAGGTACTTGTTGAGAAATCGCTGAAAGGCTGGAAGGAGATTGAGTACGAGGTGGTGCGCGACCGTTACGACAACTGTATCACCGTGTGTAACATGGAGAACTTCGACCCCTTAGGCATCCACACTGGCGAGAGTATTGTTATTGCACCCTCACAGACACTCACCAATAGCGAGTATCACAAACTGCGTGCACTGGCCATCAAGATTATCCGACACATCGGCATCGTGGGCGAGTGTAACGTACAGTATGCTTTCGACCCTGAGAGCGAGGACTATCGCGTCATCGAGGTGAACGCCCGTTTGAGTCGTTCTTCTGCTTTGGCTTCTAAGGCCACTGGCTATCCCTTGGCCTTTGTGGCAGCCAAACTTGGCATGGGCTACGGTCTCTTCGAGTTGAAGAACAGCGTTACCAAGACCACAAGCGCCTTCTTCGAACCTGCACTCGACTATGTTGTATGTAAGATTCCTCGTTGGGACCTGTCTAAGTTCCATGGTGTCGACAAGGAGCTGGGCTCATCCATGAAGTCTGTTGGCGAAGTGATGGCCATCGGTCGCACCTTCGAGGAAGCCATCCAGAAGGGCCTGCGTATGATTGGCCAGGGCATGCACGGATTCGTCGAGAACAAGGAACTGAAGATTGCCGATATTGATGCCGCTCTGCGCGAGCCAACGGATAAGCGTATCTTCGTCATCTCGAAGGCCATGCACATGCCAGAGTATTCCATCGACAGAATCCACGAACTCACTAAGATCGACAAGTGGTTCCTGCAGAAGTTGCAGCACATCATCGATATCGACGAGCAGTTGAAGAAGCAGAATGTCAACACCCTCGATGCAGAGTTGCTGCGTCAGGCCAAGGTCTATGGCTTCACAGATTTCCAGATCGCCCGTGCCTTGGGTCTCGAAGGCGAGTATGGCAACATGCACAAGGCCCTGATGGTAGTGCGCAATCGCAGAAAGCAGTTGGGCATCCTGCCTGTTGTCAAGCAGATTGATACACTGGCAGCTGAGTATCCTGCACAGACCAACTATCTGTATGTCACCTATTCTGGTGTCAGCAGCGATATCCAGTACGAAAACGATAAGAAGAGCATCATCGTACTTGGTTCTGGTGCCTATCGCATTGGTTCCAGCGTAGAGTTCGACTGGTGTGGCGTTCAGGCCCTGAACACCATTCGCAAGGAAGGCTATCGCTCAGTCATGATTAACTATAACCCTGAGACAGTGTCAACAGACTATGACATGTGCGACCGTCTGTACTTCGATGAGTTGACCTTCGAGCGTGTGATGGATATCATCGACTTCGAGAATCCTCATGGTGTCATCGTCTCAACGGGTGGACAGATTCCTAACAACCTGGCCATGTATCTTGACGAGCAGCACGTGCCCATCCTTGGCACACAGGCTCAGGATATCGATGGCGCTGAGGACCGTGCCAAGTTCTCACAGATGCTGAACGAGCTGGGCGTGAACCAGCCCGAGTGGAGCGCCCTGACCTCTATGGACGATATCAACGCCTTTGTCGAGCGCGTTGGCTTCCCTGTCCTGGTTCGTCCTTCTTACGTGCTCAGTGGTGCTGCCATGAACGTCTGCTCAAATATGGACGAGCTCGAGCGTTTCCTGCAGTTGGCCGCCAACGTCAGTGAAGACCATCCTGTTGTGGTGTCAAAGTTCATCGAGCACGCCAAGGAGATTGAGATGGATGCTGTGGCCAAGGACGGCGAGATTATGGCCTACGCCATCAGCGAGCACATCGAGTTTGCTGGTGTGCACTCAGGCGATGCCACCATCCAGTTCCCTCCCCAGAAGTTGTATGTCGAGACTGTTCGCCGCATCAAGCGAATCTCTCGTCAGATTGCCAAGGCCCTCCATATCAATGGTCCGTTCAACATCCAGTATATGGCTCGCGAGAACGATATCCTCGTCATCGAGTGTAACCTTCGCGCCTCACGTTCATTCCCCTTCGTTAGTAAGGTGCTGAAGCTCAACCTCATCGACCTGGCCACCAAGGTGATGCTGGGCCTGCCCGTCGAGAAGCCAGAGAAGAACCTCTTCGACCTCGACTATGTAGGTATCAAGGCCTCACAGTTCTCGTTCAACCGCTTGCAGAAGGCCGACCCCGTCTTGGGTGTCGATATGGCGTCAACAGGTGAGGTGGGCTGTATTGGCGACAACACTGATACGGCTCTGCTCAAGGCCATGCTCAGCGTTGGTCATCGTATTCCCAAGAAGACCGTCTTGCTGTCTACAGGTGGTGCCAAGCAGAAGGCCGAGATGCTCGATGCTGCTCGCATGCTGGTGAACCACGGCTACGAGCTCTACGCTACCAAGGGCACCAGTCAGTATCTCTCTGACAATGGCATTGCCAATACCCTGGTGCTGTGGCCTTCCGAGGAGGGTGAGAAGAAGGATGCACCTTCAGCCCTGGAGTTGCTTCACAACCACAAGATTGATATGGTAGTCAACATTCCAAAGGATCTGACCACCCACGAGTTGACCAATGGCTACAAGATTCGTCGTGCAGCCATCGACCTCAACGTGCCCCTCATCACCAACGCCCGTCTGGCAGCAGCCTTCATCCAGGCCTTCTGCAATGTGGGTATCGAGGGCATTGGTATCAAGGCTTGGAACGAGTATAAGTAATCTACGAAGATTTAATTTGTTATAACTTTCCTTGTATGGATGCGAATTATTTTGTAATTTTGCATCTGTACAAGGAATTTTTCTATGAAGATATATCCACTTTTGTTCGAACCAAACCTCCACACCGTGGTGTGGGGAGGCGAGCGTTTGTGTCCCTATAAAGGTCTGCCGCAGTCATTCGAGCCCGTTGGCGAGAGTTGGGAGGTGAGTGCCGTTCCGTCCAGCCCCAGTATCATTGCCAATGGTGCGTATGCTGGTCGCGACCTCATATCCGTGGTCAACGAGCATCCTGAAGCCATCCTTGGCAAGGCCGTCAGCGAGAAGTACCATGGTCAGTTGCCCCTCTTGGTGAAGTTCATCGATGCCAAGCGCGACCTTAGCATTCAGGTACATCCAGACGACGCCATGGCCCAGCGTGTGCATGGCAAGATGGGAAAGAGCGAGATGTGGTATATCATCGACGCCCAGCCAGGCAGTTTCCTGTATGCCGGCTTCAAGAAAGAGATCACTCCCGAGGAGTATAAGCAGCGCATCGCCGATGGTTCTATCGTCGACGTACTGGCGCGACACGAGGTACATGCTGGCGATGTTTTTTATCTGCCTGCTGGTCGTGTTCACGCCATTGGTAGTGGCATTCTGCTGGCCGAGGTGCAGCAGTCGTCCGACGTCACCTATCGCATCTTCGACTATAACCGTCCTGGCATGGATGGCAAGCCACGCGAGTTGCACACCGACTTGGCTGCCGAGGCCCTGAACTACCACGTGGAGGACGAGTATCGCACCCTCTATTCGTCAGTTCAGAACAAGGCCAACCTCATCGTTAACTCACCTTATTTTAGCGTGCGCGTTACGCGTACGGAAAAGCCCTTCCATCGCAACCTGCTGAAATACGATAGCTTTGTGATAACCATGTGCATCTCAGGCGATTGTGAGTTGCATTTCCGCCTTTCAGGCGAGAAGCTGTTGCTGAAAGAAGGACATAGCTGTTTGATACCAGCCACCATGGCCGACTACGACGTAGTGCCTCTCCATGGTCAGACACGTGTGCTCGATGCTTTTATCGACAATATGGACAAGAGTCTTGTGGGGCAAGTGACACGTTTCCTGCACATCACAGCATAGAAACGATAGGGGAGAAACGTATCGAAAAAAAACAAAGATAATACAGGAGAGCAGTTAATAGCGGCTCTCCTTTTTTCTCATCCATACATGGAGCGCCACACCCCCAATCACCAACGCTAACGGCGTGAAAGTGACGAAGTTGACGAATGTAAAGTGCAGCAGTTGGAGAGTTGCAAACAGCAAAACTCCTATCAGAATGAGCGCGAAGCCCCCATATTTGGCTAGAAATTTCATATAAATCGTTAAATTTAGTGCAAAAGTACAAAATAATTCGCTGCCAATGACACATAATCCATTATTTTTTTGTACCTTTGCACCCGCAAATTGCAAAAATAACATTATTTAATTTTTAAAGTAGTATGAATCAGTACGAAACCGTTTTCATTTTAACTCCCGTTTTGTCTGACGAGCAGACAAAGGAAACGGTCGCTAAGTTCAAGAAGGTTCTCACCGACAAAGGTGCTGAAATCGTGAGCGAAGAGGCCTGGGGATTGAAGAAACTGGCTTACCAGATTGAGAAGAAGACCTCTGGCTTCTATTTCCTCATCGAGTTTAAGGCTGA
>Ga0310786_10003599_pt1 | contig 22413 bp, 32 predicted proteins | sample AusTroGonzalo_MG_FD_203881 | JGI IMG/M metagenome (GOLD analysis project Ga0310786, IMG submission 203881) | Bovine rumen microbial communities from tropical cattle in Woodstock, Queensland, Australia - Gonzalo_03 (v2) (version 2) | ecosystem: Host-associated > Mammals > Digestive system >...
TGTATATAGAATACCAAGTAATTTAGGCCATTTAAAACTTTTATTAATAAGTGATACTCATTTGTGTAGTGTTTATGACAGATTGGACATTCTTAAATATTTATATAAAAAAGCAGAAGAAAACAATGTTAATTATGTGTTACATTCTGGAGATTTAACAGATGGTAGAAGCAATAGAAACGAGCAGATATATTCATTAAAAGAAGTGTCATATACAGGTCAAAGAGATTATGTTATTAAGAATTATCCTCATAGTAGCATACCAACATATATAATTAGTGGAAACCACGATTTGTGGTGGGTAAAACAATGTGGCTGTGATATTGTAAAAGATATATGTAATCAAAGAGAGGAACTTATATATTTGGGTAGTGATTGTGAGGATTTAATGATAGGCAAATTAAAGATAAGACTATATCACGGAAGTGGTGGCAATGCTTATGCAAAGAGTTATAAGATACAAAAATATTTGGATAGCATACCAATAGAGGAAAGACCCCATATATTACAAACAGGGCATACACACCAAGCATTTTATTTGAAGCAAGGAAACACTCATTGTTTTCAAACAAGTTGTTTGCAAGATTTAACGCCTTTTGAAAGAAGTATGGGATTTAATAATGACAAATCAGTCTGGTGGGTAGATGTTTACACAGATAATAAAGGAAACCCAATAAAAATCACTCAAGAACTAGAAACATTCCCTAATAAAAAAGTAAAAAAGAGGTAATTTTGAATTATTAACAAATTATGGTATAATGATTATTGATTAGGTAAGGTGGTGATTATGTCATCTAGGATAGACAATTTTAAAGGCAATACAGAAGCAACACAATTTGGAAACGGCCTTGACCCGGTCGAAAATGGCAAAAAAGGTGGCATAGCATCTGGCAAATCAAGAAGGAAAATAAAAGAGATGGTATCTGTTCTTGACCGTATGTTAGATATAGCACCTGAAAAAATAGATAGTAAAACAAAAAACACCAAAAACCTAACCAATATGGAACTTGCAACTTTAGGTTTAATAGCAGGAGCAAGAAGAGGCAACAATGCCAATTATGAAACAATAATGAGTACATTAGATAGGAAAATAGAAGATGATACTGCAAGTGAAATAAAAGTTAATATTCCTGCTAAAGATATAGCAAAATCATTTGTTGATTTAAACAGGTCAATAGATGATAGAGAATATCGTGAGTTTTATATAGAGGGTGGCAGAGGTAGTGCAAAATCCTCATATGTTAGCGAGAAGATAATTGAACTACTAGAAAATAACCCAAGAATGTGTGTAGTTGTTTTAAGAAAAGTAAAAGACACATTAAAAGATAGTGTTTTTTCACAATTAGAATGGGCAATAGATACATTGGGAGAAAATTACCCAGAGATAAAAGAAGATTATAAATTAACAAAAAGCCCAATGGAGATAACCAAGATAAGCACAGGACAAAAGATATATTTTAGAGGTGCAGATGATTATGGAAAAATAAAATCATTAAAGACACCAAAAGGTATGTATGTTGGAATTACTTGGTTTGAAGAGTTTGACCAGTTTGCAGGAATGAATGAAGTGCGTAAGATTAACCAATCACTGATAAGAGGTGGAGAGGATTTTATACAATTCTATTCATACAATACACCAGCAAGTTCATTACATTTTGTAAATGTTGAAAAGTTAATACCAAAGCCAACTAGAATGGTACACTTAAGTGATTATAGAAGCGTACCAAAGAAGTGGTTAGGACAAGCGTTTATTGATGAGGCAGAGTTTTTAAAGAGCGTTAATGATAAGTTATATAGAAATGAATATTTAGGAGAGATGACAGGAACAGGTGGCAATGTATTTGAGAATGTTGAGTTAAGAGAGATAACTGACAATGAGATAAATACATTTGATTACATCTATATGGGATTAGACTTTGGTTATTTCCCAGACCCACTAGCGTGGACAAAATGTTGTTATAATCCTAATCAAAGAACATTGTATATTTTTGATGAATATGTTGTAAACAAAATGAGCAATGCAGATGTATGGGAGCATTTAAAAACTGACAAGGGAGTGAGTGAAGATGACTTAATCACAGCCGATAGTGCAGAGCCAAAATCAATAGGAGATTTTAAAGCATATGGTTCTATGATGAAAAGTGCAGAAAAAGGACCAGGAAGCGTTGAGTATTCAATGAAGTGGTTATCATCACTAGCAAAGATAGTGATAGACCCTAATAGATGCCCAACATCAGCACAAGAGTTTAGCACCTATGAATATGAGCAAGACAAAGATGGAAATTATATAAGTGGTTATGTTGATGCCAACAACCATTGTATAGATAGTATTAGATACGCATTAAATAGTGTATGGAAGAAGAAAGGGCAGTAAAAATGAAGTTCAAAATGAATGATAGAGAATGGACTATTAAAGAAGTAAGCCAAGAAAAGTTTTGGGAAGATGATGGAGATAAGGATAAAATAGGAACTAAAGACTATTTTACATCATATCATTTTGGAAGATGCATATATAAAAATCAAGAAATATGGTTATGGAAAGATGTCTCAAAGGAACAAAAAAAGAAAACATTATACCACGAACTATTACATTGTTATCGTGGCAATTACATAACTTATAGTGAATTAAGTGGAGATGAAGATTTGTGGTGTGATATAAGTGCTAATGCTCACGATATAATTCACAAAATAGTAGAAGATTATTTTAAAAAGAAAGGACAATAGTTTATGTTAAAAAGTATATGGATATGGATTTTAACAAATGTGTTTAAAGTTCAAACACAAACAACACAAAAAGAAATAGAAGATAATAGTAAATATGCAAAGGCATATCAAAACATTGATGATATTAACTTTAATGCTATATTTAGTAACAAATTAGCCAATTATACCATCAGTGATAGCAATATAAACATAGAAGGAGACAATAAAAGAGCCGAGTTATTAAATATGACAGGTCAATCTATGTGGAAGAAAGCCAAGAAGATTGTATCAATGGCATTTGGTTATGGTGGAGTTGTAATAGTGCCATATGTAAAAGGTGGTAAGATATATTACAACCTAGTACCACAAGATAGATTAACAATAGATGAAACAGATGGAGAATTAATTACTGGAGCAACTATATTAGCAGAAAGAAAAGTAATAAGTGGAAAGATAGATGAGAAAGTTTATTTAAGATGGACTAACTATCAAATAGTAAATGGCAATATGGTTATCACACAACAATTTAGTGATGAAAAAGGCAACAAATTAAATTATGTACCAGATTTTTGGAAGGATATACAAGAAGTAAGAACAATTACTAATGTTGATAGAGTGTTATTTGGTTACATTAAATCCCCAATAAACAATCGTAAGGCAAATGATAAGTATGGAGTACCAATTACATATGGCTGTGATGCTACAATTTTAGAGATTAAGCAAACAATGAAGCAATTAATTCGTGAATATGAATTAAAAGAAGCATTTGTTGGAGCAGATACAACAATGTTTAATGGTCAAAATGCTTTACCACAAAATGGATTATTTAAAAAGATTAATTCAACAGAAGATGACTTTTTTGAAGTATTTGACCCTCAATTTAGAGATTACACAATTAGATTACAAGAATTATATAAGAGACTAGAACACGAGGTAGGAACTAGTTATGGCATATTGAGTGAAGTAGATACAAACCAAGCAACAGCAACTGAAATAAGAAGAAGTATGTATGATACATTTACTTTATGTGATGATATGAGGTCTAACATAGAAAAAGGATTTGATGATTTATTCTATGCTTGTAATGTATTAGCCAACGCCTTTAACTTATCCCCACAAGGAGATTATGAAGTAAGTTTTGATTGGAGTTATTCATTATTAGAAGATACAGCAACAGAATGGTCACAACTAATCTATGCAGAGAATAAAGGAATAGTAAGTAAGGTTGAGATAAGACAATGGTTACACCCAGATGAAACACTAGAGGATAGTCAAAAGGCAATTGATGAGATAGCCGAAAGCCAACCAAATGTAGATGATTTGTTAGGAACTAAAGAAGAATAGGAGGTAATCCTATGATAACCGATGAACAACTAGATATATTAGTTGAAAGATTTGTAAGAAGAATTGAGCAAGCCAATGTCGTGTTTTTAAAAGATATTGGTACTTCTATAAAGAAATTAGGCAAATTAAAACCAACAGAAGCACACCAATTAGTGCAAATGCTTAAATATGGTGGTAATTATGATGAAATTGTAAAACAAATTAGCAAATATACTAATCTAAACATAAAAGAAATAGAAAAAATATTTAAAGAATATGCAAAAAAAGACCAAACATTTTATGAAAAGTTTTATAAGTATAGAAATATACCATATGTACCATTTGATGAAAATGATGCGTTAAAAAAACAAACTAGGGCATTATATAATATTGCTAAAAATGAAATGTATGATTTTACTAGAAAAAATGTAATAGGGTACACAATTAATGGCAAGTTTTATAATATGAGGCAAACATATAATGCAATATTAGATGAAGCAGTAGTTAATGTTGGACAAGGCAAGGAAACTTTTGATAGTGCTATGTCTAACATATTAAAACAAATAGGTGAGAGTGGAATAAAAACCATTAATTATGAAAGTGGTAGAGCAGTAAGACTTGATAGTGCAGTAAGAATGCATCTAAAAAGCAGATTAAGAGAGTTGCACAATGAAAATGAAAAGATAATTGGAGAAGAAATTGGAGCAGATGGAGTGGAAATATCAGTACACTTAAATCCTGCTATAGACCACGAAAATGCACAAGGACATCAATTTACAAACGAAGAATATGAGAAACTAAACAATGGAGAAGAAGCAACCGATTATAAAGGCAACAAGATAACACTAGACCACGATGGCAAAAACGGATATAGACCGATAAGCGAACTTAATTGCTACCATTATATATTTAGTATTGTATTAGGAGTTAGTAACCCACAATACGATAATAAACAATTAAAGCAAATAATAGATGATAACAACAAAGGATTTGAATACAATGGTAAACACTACACAAATTATCAAGGAACACAATTGCAAAGAAGCATTGAAAGAGCAATAAGGGAGCAAAAAGACACATATGTGTTAGCAAAAGCAAGTGATAATAAAGAGGTTATGGCTGATGCACAATCTAAAATAACTATATTAAGCAAAAGATATAAGGAATTAAGCAATATATCTGGATTACCTACCAAAGCCAAAAGATTAAGAGTGGCAGGTTATAGATAAAGGAGAGGGGAATATGCAAGAGATATTATTAAAAACATTGATGACTATAATTTCATTTGTGGTAACTGGAGCGTTAGGTTATTTTGTTGGCAAGGTCAAAGAATACAAGAAGCGCATTAAAGACAAAGATGAGGAAGGCAAACTACTTAAGACAGCGCTAATATCAATGCTTCAAAATTATTTGACTAACACTTATTATGTATATGAGAATGTTGAGAAGATACCAGACTATGTATATAAGAATTGGATTAATATGTATATTATATATGAGCAGTTAGGTGGAAATGATTATGTACATATCCTTGCAGATAAAATGAAAAAATGGGATTTTGAAAAAACTGATATATTGAGAGGTAAATGATGGAAGAATTAAAACAAAGTATTGCAAGATTAGAAGCAAGAATAGATAGTAACACAGAAAAGATGTTGGCTAATATGAATAAACTTCATAGCCACGAAGAAAAAATAAATATAAACTCTAATAAGATAGAACAAAATAGTCTAGCACTTGCACTTTTGCAAGATAGTAAAAATCAAACAAGGAAATTATTTGTTATGTGGATTATTACATTTATTGCTTTAATTGGAGTAACTTGTTATGTGGTATATTTATTAAATGACATTTCAAACATAGAAACAATACAAGAAGTTAGTGATGTTAATACTATTGGTGGAAATGTTGTTAATGGAGATATGTATGGGGAAGATTAAACAAAAAGTCAAATATAAGGTTAGAAAATCCAAAGGTAAAAAAAGATGCACTAAATGTGGCAGATATATGTAATATGAAGTTAGATTTTACCAAAGATGAAATAAAAACCATAAAAGATAAAATATATCTAACCGAATTGCAAGAAAAAATCCTGGATTACAAATTAAAAGGAGACTTAACCGATAGTGGTATAGCATTAAAACTTAATGTAAGTGAAAGTACGATATATTACCAATGGAGAAAGGTTAAGAAGAAGATTTTAAAGGTAATTTAAAGGTTTTTTAAAGATAAATTAGAAGGAACTTAAAGATTTTAGGTTCTTTTTTTATGTGATAATTTAAGCAGAAAGGAGAAATAGAACGATGAAAGATGCACGAAAAGGCAATGAGCCAATCGGTAGCACTAGAAAGTGCAATATGTTACTATTTCTTCTTTTATTTATTTAAGGAGGAAATATGTATAACAATCCATATATGCCAAATGCTTATAATCCACAACCAACAATAGATAGGATTAACAGCCAAATGGCAGAGTTGGAAAAAATGAAATCACAATTACAACAACCACAGATGCCTATGCAACAACCTATTACACAAAACTTTCAAATAGCACCAAACAATAATAATGTAATTAAATATGCAAGTTCTATTGATGAAGTACAAAAAGATATGGTAATAGGAGACACCCCATATTTTAGTAAAGATATGTCGGTGGTTTGGATAAAAAATGCAAAAGGAGATATAAAATCTTATTCTTTAGAAGAAATTATCCAAAAAGATGAAAAAGATATACAGATAGAATATTTACAAGCCAAAATAGATGAATTAGAAAGGAAGGTAAAAAATGAACCAAGTGCTGAATATGTTAGCGAACCAGTTGAAAGCCAAAAACCCACAGGTTTTTCATCAATACGAGGAAATAAAAAAAAGTAATGGAAACCCTCAAGAATTACTAAAACAAGCAACTAATAATTATACCCCAGAACAAATGGAACAATTTAAGAAGTTTGTTAATGGATTTGGTATAACTGATGAACAATTAAATCAATATGGTATTAATGTTACTCAACATTGATATAAATTATAGAAAGGAGAGAAAAAATGAACGGAAACTCAGGAATAGTGCCTACACTTCCTATTGGTAATAATGGTGGCTTTTTTGGTGGAGACAACGCTATTTGGGCTATTGTATTATTAGCATTATTATTCAATGGAAATAACGGATTTGGATTTGGTGGCAATGGTTGGAATAATGTAGCAACAACTGATTATGTATCTAGTGAGTTTACACAAAGAGATGTAACTTCTGGCACTCAATCAGTATTAACTGCATTATCAAACGGATTTAGTGATGCTTCTACTAACCTATGTAATGTAAGAAGTGACATATTAACAGGCAATATGGGTATTCAAAATGCAATATTAAGTTCTTCTAACAATACTCAAAGAGATATTTTAACTCAAACAAATGAACTTAATACAAATCTTTTAACAACTGCTTTACAAGCACAAGCGAAGATGGACGATTGTTGTTGTTCACTTAAAGCACAAGGCATTGAAAATACACAAAAAATACTTGATGTATTAAGTCAAAATACTATTGATGATTTAAGAAGCCAAGTAAATGACCTTAAAAACACAATTACTGCAACTGGTATTGGTACAAGCATTGTAAATCAAATTAGACCATATCCAGTACCTAGTTATTTAGTATCAAGCCCTTATCAATCATTATATAATGGTTTTTATGGTTCTAATTGGTACGGAAACACAATAATTTAAGCAAATAGTCAATAAGACAAACTCAATTATGAGAACTTGCTAATTTATAAGAATAGGGCAAGTCCCTGTTCTTTTTTAATAAGAAAGGAGAAATATAAATGATACAAAGCGTACAAGAACAAGAATTAGTATTAACAACAAATACTGCTCCAATAACATTTGCAGACACGGATTTAAGAACACAAAGTGCAAATTGTTTTAATGGTTGGTTAAATCATAATGAAGGAACAGCACAATTCAATATAGTTGCAGGTGGCATATATGAAATTAGTTTTAATGCAAATGTAACAAGTGCAACTGCTGGTATAGTAGGTTTAGGAATATATGCAGATGGAGTTAAATTAAATGGGGCAGAAGCAGATGCAGTAGTAACTGCAGTAGGAGATTATTCTAATGTATCAATACATAAATATGTTAGAGTATGTGGTAGAGGTAGCGTAACTATAACTATTAATAGCGTACCTTCTATTGTATTTGACGGAACTTCAACTGATACTGAAATACCTATTGTTAAAAATGCAAATATAAGTATTTTTAGATATGCGTAATAATTTAGATGTAACTTCATTAATATTGCAATTAATTAATCTAATAATATTGTTTCAAGATTATAACAATAGTGATTTGATGAATGAATTACAAAAACAAGATAGTGAATATTTAGAAAAGATAATAAAACAAAATGAACAAATAATACAATTACTAATGAAAGGAAGTGAAGCCGATGGAAGAAAAAGTAATTGAAAAGGTAGAAGAAAAAATTAAAAACTTAATAGAACAAGATATAACTCCTGAAAGTTTAGATTGGCTATATAAGTTATCAAAAATAAAACATTTAGCAAAGGAGGATAAAGAAATGTACGGAAATTATGGAAATTATTATGGTCGCAGACCCGGATATGATAGTTATGGAGAATATGGTCGCAACTATTATGGAGAAAATTATGGTCGTAGAGGCTATGATATGAAATATCGTGGTGCAGAAGAAATGGACAGAATGGCTGGAGAATATGGAAGATATATGGAAAGTCGTGGAAGATATGGCGCAGGAAGTGAAGAAACTGACAAATCATTTCATTATATGGTAAAAGCCCTAGAGGACTTTATTATGGTATTAAAAGAAGAAGCAGAAACACCACAACAAAACCAACAATTAATGCAATCATTACAAAATAGTATGAGATAATATGTATAAGTTTTATAACGCCAATGCAGTCAACAGATATACTGATGATTGTGTAATTCGTGCAATATCGTGTGCAACAAACAAATCGTGGGATTATGTGTATGATTATTTAAGTGATATAGCACAATATGAAGGCACATTATTAGATAAGAGGGATTTTGTAAGGAACTATCTAGATAGAACCTATCAAAGGTTAGATGGAATTAAAGGAAGCGTGGGGTATGTATCGTCATTATTTCCTCATAACACTATTTTAATAACTATGAACGGACATATAGTATGTTCTAAAAATGGTATAGTATATGATACTTTTGATTGCAGAGATAGACAAGTAGAAGATGCGTGGCTAGTTAGTTAAGAGCAGTAATGCTCTTTTTATTTGACACAATAAGTGTAAAGTTTAATACCAAGTGTAAAGAAAACCAAAAATCATAAAATTACAATTTTTTTGGGGGTGTTTGTGCCTCACAAAGCCCCATTCCACCGATATGTAAATGTCAATGTAAACCCACTTTACATTTGAAGGATATGGCAAAATATGGTATAATATAGGTGTATTAAAAAAGAGGAGAACTCTATTTAATACAACTGGTCTTTGAAAAGTTAGGAGGTGTGATAATGACTTATAGAGAAGTCCAAGACAACTTGATTAAACAATATAGAATTAATGTTAATGAACATTCAACCTGTTATAAGAGAACCCATATACACCCAAAGGAAAGAATGTTATGTAAGTGGAAACAATCTAATAGCGTACTATCAACATTTACTCTATTGCACGAGATAGGGCATTGTGAGAATAATAACTCACAAATGAGAAGATGTGAAAGAGAGTATTATGCAACGCAATGGGCATTAGATAGATGCAAAGAGTTAAAAATTGATGTACCACAAAACATAATAGATAGATACCAAAGATATGTGTATATGGAACTTGATAGAGGGTTGAGGAGAGGTGGCTGTGGCTACCCAACAAAAGAAGAAATGACATTAAGAAGATAGGAGGAGTAAAAATGTATAGTAAAAAAATGGAACAACTATGGGAAGATGTTGGCAAACTATATTACAGAAATTGGGAAAACTTTAATATGATAGGGTTAAGAAAAATTGTAAAAGACCTTGAAGATGGCAACTATGATGAAACAGAATATTCAAAGAATGATGTAAAAGCCATTTGCAAATACTTATGTGAGTTTTATTTTAAACAAGCAAGTATATGCAGAGAACATCTTGAAGAACGCAGAAAACAAAATATGTGGATTTAGAAAAAGAGCAAGTGATTTGCTCTTTTTTTTGTTGTATAGTATAATCTTGTTAGGAGTGTATATGATACCAAAAAGAATAATCTATTGTTGGTTCGGTGGTAAAGAGAAGCCAAGCAATGTACAAAGTTGTATTGATACCTGGAAAGAACAGATGCCAGATTGGGAGTATTTAGAGATAAATGAAACCAACTTTGATATAAACTATAATGAGTATGTTAAAAGTGCCTACGAGAGCAGGAAATGGGCTTTTGTGAGTGATGTGGCAAGGTTGTGGGCATTATATACTTATGGTGGTGTTTATATGGACACAGATGTTATAGTCTATCAACCACTAGATAGATTTTTGAAACACGATTTTTTCACAGGATTTGAACAGCCCCATTATCCAGTAACAGCCACTATGGGAGCAATTAAAGAAAGCCCACTAATTAAAGAGATGCTAGATGTATATGACAATAAGACATTTCAAGTTCATAAGAACTGGCACGAGTATGAAACTAACACTTGTATAATGAGTGATATATTAGGCAATTACTTTGATAGAGACAAGATGGAATTGCAAGTTAGAGGCAATATGGCAATTTATCCTAGAGAAACATTTTGCTGGTATGATGAATTGAACGATAATGTATATACAAAACATTGTATGTTTGGAAGTTGGGGATATGAAGAAGATATGGAAAACAATTAATGACTATGAGGGTTTATATCAAGTAAGCAATTATGGGGAAATTAAAAGTTTACAACATTATAGAGGTAAAGAGAACATATTGAGGCAAAGAATTAAAAGAGGGTATTACACTATTGGTTTAAGAAAACAGAATAAAAGAAAGTGGTATATAGTTCATAGATTAGTGGCAATGGCTTTTATACCAAATCCAAACAATTTGCCACAAATAAACCATAAAGACGAAAACAAACTAAACAACAATGTTGAAAATCTTGAATGGTGTGATGCTTTATATAATAATTGTTATGGCAAAAGATTAAATAAAGTATCAAATAGTAACAAAACAAAAAAACAAGTTATACAATATGATTTGAATATGAACAAATTAAATATATATAATTCAATAGCAAGTGCTTCAAGAAGCACTAATACAAATATAACTAGCATAAGCAAATGTATAAATAATAAACGAAAAACTGCAAATAATTATATTTGGATTTGCAAAAGTGAGGTGATGCCCAATGACTAATTTGAAAAAAATTATATTCTATCAAAGTAATTTTTGCCAAATTGGTGGTTGAATGGAGTTGAAACAATGGCTTATAACTGGTGTTGGTGGTTAAGAAACTATTTTGATGTTGTTGTATTGTATGTAACTGGAGAATATCAACGATTAAAACTAATGTCTAAAATAGTTAAGATGGAGAAGTATGACCCTAACAAGATATATGAATGTGATATATTCATAAGGAACAGCGTATGGGGATTGATACCAGATAACATAAAAGCCAAAAGAATGATTGAGATGCGTCACGCCGATTATAAATACTTATTGGATAAAGGACTATTGTATCAACAATATAAAAGTATGGGCATAAAAGAGATAGTAGGTTGTGGAGAGTATGTAAGTGAGATGAGTGATTTGGTATTGCACGATAAACCTACAACAATTAAAAACATACTATTGCCTAGAAAAAAGACCAATAAAGTATTGAAGTTTATTAGTTGCACCAGGATAGACCAAGCCAAGGGCTGGAACAGAATGCTTAAGTTGATGCAGATGTTAAGAGAAGCCGGTATAAAGTTTGAATGGAATATATTTACTAATTCAAGTTATAGATGTGATTTTGAGGAAGTACATATGTGGAAGCAACGCTATGACATATGGGATTATTTAGCAGATGCTGATTATACAATATTATTAAGTGATAGTGAAGGACTACCATATACAATACAAGAAAGTTTGCAATACCAAGTGCCTTGTATTGTTACAGATGTTAAAGGTTGCACCGAGTTAATAAAAGATGGAGTAAATGGATATGTTGTACCTCTGGATATGAACTTTGATGTAACTAAAATATTAAAGATACCAAAATGCCCAGAATATGATAACCACTCTTTAGAAGATTGGCTAAAGTATTTGGGGTATGATGGCAAAAAGATAGATAAAGAAGAACTTATAAAGGATTTTGAAAAGGAGGAGAAAGAATTGAAAGTTAGAGTAGAAGTTTTATATAGGTTTAATGATTTAGATGCTAATGTTGAAAGAATGCCAAAAGATGTGTTTATATGCAATGATGATAGAGCCAACTATTTGGTAGAACACGGAGCAGTTAAGATTATTGAAAAGATTGAAGAACCTAAAGTAGAAGAACCAATAAGGGCTAAAGAAGTAAAGATAGAATTACCTAAAGAAGATAAACCAAAAAAGAAAAAAACTAGCAAGAAATAATCTTGCTTTTTTTATGGTATTTTGCAATTTAAAATTAATGTGGTATAATTAATGTAGGGTTCAAGAGAACCTTCTATAATCAATCTCACGAGTTCGTGGCTCGTAAAACTAACGATAGGAGGAAATTATGCGTAGAGAAGATTTAGCAGACTTAACAGATGAACAAAAGGATTTAGTTATGTCCTTGTATGGTAAAGCAATTACCAAAAAAGATAAGGAGATAGAAACTTTAACCAATGGAAAGAAAGAATTAGAGGATAAAGTTAGTACCTATGAAACTAAAATCAATGAGTTTAATGAAAGTGCTAAAGACAATGCCGATTGGAAATTAAAATATGAGGAGTTGCAAACCTCAATTAAGGAACAAGAAGCAAAACAAAAAGCCGAAGATGAAGATAAAATATTAACTGATAATATTAATGCTTTATTTGAAGGCAAAACATTCACTAGTGACTATGCTAGAAGTGGATTGTTGAGAGATATTAAGGAAGGGTTAAATAAACCAGAAAACAAAGGCAAAGGCATTCAAGATTTATTTGATGAACTAACCAAAGATAAAACTGATATATTTGCCAATCCTAATCAACAACAAGATATGGAAGGTATGGGAGATAGTGAAGAACAAACAAATATAAAAGAAATGCCGATAATATGGTAAAAGAAAAGGAGAGATTAAATTATGGCAAGATTAGATGCGTTAAGCATTAAATTAACTGACGGCTCAACTGCCGACAAATTAGCCGAAGAATATGGTAAAGTTATTGAAAACTTACAACATATCACATTGGCTTCAAGATTAAAAAACACTGATTTAAGTGGAGACCCTACAAGTGGAACAGTAGAGGCAAAAAGATTTGTAAATATTACAGGTCAAAGTTATGGAACTGCAAGAGGACACGGATATGCAGACAAAGTTAAAGCAGACCCAGTAGTAGTTGCATTAAATGATAACACTGAATATTTAGAAGAAGTAGAAGAAAAAGACCTTAAGACTTATGGCGTTAATGGTTTAATTGAACGTAGAACACGTAATCATCAAGACGCATTAGCAGTAGAACTTGATACAAAGTTCTTTGCAGAAGCAGTAAATCAAGGAACTTCATTTACACCAACAGGAACACCATCAATTGAAGATGAAATTGAAGAAGCAATCCAAAAAATTGAAACAACTAAAAACAATTTTGTACAAGGTGTACCACGTAATATGATAGAAGTTGTAATGTCACCTGCATATTATGGTAGATTAAGAAACAAAGTTAACTCTATTTCTAACTCTAATAATTTAGGAGTTGTACCAAATTATGAACAAGGAACATTCAATAACGTTAATGTATATTCAAATGTATTCTTACCAAATGGAATTAATTATGTAGTAATGGCTAAAGGTTCAGTAGCACAACCAATTATGACTTCAATTTATAACCCAAAGAAAATTGAATTAAGTGACGCAACTGCATTTGGTCTATTTGCTTATAAGGGAACTAAAGCAGTTACACCAGACTTAATTATCTATAACGGAACACCAGTAAGTTTATAATTTAAAGGAGGCGTTTTATGATATTTGAAGGACAATATCTAACTTATAAAGAATATCAAGATTTAGGTGGTCAACAAATAGGTGAAACGCCTTTTAATCTATTAGAATTGGAAGCAAGAAGAAGAATTGATATAAAAACCTTTAATAGAATAAAAGAAGCAATTGATATTCCTACGGAAGTAAAAGCGTGTGAATACGCATTGATAAATAGTATCCAAAGTTATCAAAACTCAATAAGCAATACAGCAAGTAATGGCAATGTGTCTAGTGAAAGCATAGATGGTTACTCAATCAGTTATGTAACAGCCAATCAAATAAGTGATATAGTAAAATCTAAAGAAAAAGATTTAGATGATATTATTAGGACTTATTTATTAGGGCTTATAGTTGATGGAGAACACATAATGTATTGTGGAGTAGATAAATGATAATTAATTCAAGTTTAACTATTTATCATAAAGATGGGTTAGATGAAAACCATTTAGAAAAATGGACTAGATATAACTATAATAATGTTTGGCTATTTGGTGGCAAAGGTGCTAGTATAAACAAAGGGTATGATAATGCAAATGATGTTGAAATAAGAATACCTTATGATGCTAACGATGAGTTAGATGCAACTAATTTTGCAATTGGAGATATTATTGTACAAGGCACTTTAGATACCAATATAACCACTCAAGATGATTTATCTAGTTATCTTATTTATAATATAACAAGCATAAAAGATAATAATTTTGGCAACAATCCTCATATACATATAGGTGGGAAATGAATGTAGATATAGAGTTCCCACCAGCAAGTGAAATTATTGCATATTTAGATTTAGAACCAACGGGGGCTACACAATACTATTTTACAATGAGAGCAAGACATTATATGGATAAATATGTTCCTATGGAAAATGGGGATTTAAGAACCAATGTTGAAGTTCAAAGAGATGAAATAGATTATATGATGCCATATGCACACGCTCAATATGTTGGGTTTACTAAAGGACCAGTAAAAAATTATACAACGGCAGGAACAGGACCATATTGGGATTTAAGAATGGCAAGTGTTGATGGCCAAAAATTAGTAGATGAGGTTGCTAAGTTTAATAAGGAGCAATATTTATGAATGTAAGTGAATTAAGAGTGTCAAAATTAAGATTATATTTATTTGAAGTAATAAATAATATTACAGCAAATAGAGGGTATCAAATTAATGCTAATATGTTATCAAATAAGATAGATGATTACTCATTAGATAAAATACCAACATCAAGTATGGTAGAAAAATGGGTAACAGGGGAAGAAATACACAGAGATGTATACTCATTTAGAAGTCGTAAGTCATATTCACAAGATACAATTGTTAATTTAACAAATATAGGTTTTTTTGAACAATTTGAAAACGCTATCAAAGATAATAATAAAAAAGGCGTATTGCCTAGTATAGATGGTATAGAAAGCATTGAATGTTTAAATTGTGCTACTATGAATAGTACAGATGGCAAACAAGCCGAGTTTGATATTCAAATACAAATAACATATAAATATAAAGAAACGGAGGTAATATCTATATGAAAAAAATTATTGCAAAAATTAATTTTACGAGTAACATTGGAGAATATCTTGAAGGAGATGAAATAAAAAATGTTACTTATGAGCAAATTGCAAAATTAAATGAATTAGGTTGGATAGAACCTCTTGAATATAAAGACCTAATACTTATTAAAAGAGAATTAGAAGAAACCAAGAAGGAGGAAAAATAATGGCTCAATTATATAGAGACCAATTTGCACATTGGATTAATACTGCAACTACTACTGGTGAAACAACAAGCCCATTATTTGTTAGAGAAGGAACGGGAGTTGAAAGTTTAAGTGTTGGATTTAATCCACAAAAAGACACTTATAAAACAATTCTTAATAGAACTGCTCAAACTACATTTAATAATTATCAATTAAGTTCATCTGTAAGTGGTAAAAGATGCTATAGTGATGACCCTATTTATGCTTATTTAGATGGATTGAGAAAATCTGCCACTTGCGCTGAAACTCAATTAGTAGAAATAGATACATCATCAGGCACATCAACATACAACGCAGTTAAATATGATGTTCTTATTACAATAAATGAATGGTTGGGAGAAAATGCTACTATTTCATATGACATTGACTATTTTAATCCAGTTCAAGGAACTGCAACAATAGGTGGAACACACGGAATAGAGTTTACACCAACTGCAAGTTTATAATTTAAACCATTGAGGGTTAAGGGGACTAAAGCCCTTTAACCCTTTTTTAATTAGAAAGGAGAGTATTGAAATGACAGACAATTTCATACAATTAGGAAAAAGTGGAGTTCTACGCTTTAATATTAGAACAGATGAAGGGGTAGATACAGGAGAATATTTAGAGTTTGATATGGAGGATATTGAATTACCCTTAATATATCAAGAAATAGGAGAAAGGTTAAAAAAGAACCAAGATAAATTAAAAAACCAATTATTAATAATTAATAAAAGACAAGATGTTAAAGGAAAAAAACTATTATCTAAAAATCAAGAAGACGAAATACGAGCAGTAAGAGATTTCGTAAATGAGCAAGTTAATATCTATAATATGTTTTTAGGAAAAAATGGCGTTCAAAAATTATTAAATGGTAGAAAACCAACATATGAGATGTTTGAATATATAGATGAAATCATTGAAAAACAAATTATGCCTCATTTAAACTTTAATATTGAAACTATAAAAGATAAAATTAAAAACAAATATAAAAAAGACAATGAAGAAGAAATTGAAGTGTTAGAATAATGGCGTGTATTAAAAAATTAAAAATAGATGATGAAATATATGAAGTTGATGTAGAGTTTAGAAACATTTTAAAAGCCAATAATATATTATGTGATGAAACAATAGGAGACTATGAACGCTTTTTGGGGTTTATTTACACGCTTTTTGGGGCTAAAGGTCTAAATCATCAAGAACATCAAGAAAAACTTGTTAAATGGGCTAATAATTATATTACAAGAGGTCGTGAGCCATCTAAAGAAGAACCAGATATGGACTTCAACGAAGATATGGCGTATATTGAAGCAAGTTTTATGAGTGATTACAAAATAGATTTAACTAAAGAAGAAATGGATTGGGAAAAGTTTGATACATTAATAAACGGATTATCAAATAGTGAGATGGGTAATTGTTGTGTATTAAATAGAATTAGAGCATTGAGAACTTATGATACAAGCAAAATAAAAGACCCTAAAGAAAAAGCAAAAATAGAAAAAGCAAAGCAAAGAGTTGCTCTAAAAAAACATCGTCATATTAATAGAGAATTAACGGAAGAGCAAATTAAAAATATAGAAAACTATTATAGGCAAGTAGAAGGAAAGGAGTGATAGTATGCAACCAACACTTGTAATAAAAACAAAACTTGATACAACAGGCGTATCAAGTGGAATAGCAAAAGTTAAAGCAAGTTTTTCAACTATGGGAAGTAAACTGAAAAGTTTAACTTCATCTTTGTTATCAGGAATAACTGGGGCAATTATAGGGTTAATAGCACTTGTATTAGCGTTTGCAAAATCAATTTTAAGCAAAAACGATGAATTAAATGCAAAACTTCAATCAATAATTAGTGTAATAAAAAATATAGTTGGGTTACTAGCAGATATGTTAGCACCAGTATTAGAATATATAATTAACTTAATATATAAAATTGTGTCTTATATAGGAACAATTATTAAAAAGTTTTCTGGCAAAGATGTTTTTAAAGATAGTGCAAAATCACTAAAAAGTGGAGCAAAATCTGCACAAGAATTAAAAAAGGTTTTGTCTGGAATAGATGAATTAAATATTTTAAGTGACAAATCCTCTGGAGGGACAGGAGGTTTAGGAGGATTAGGCAATTTAATACCAGATGAAGAAGCAGTTGAAAAAGCCGAAAAAATGGCAGACAATTTGCTGGGTGTATATAACACGAGTAGAAAAGAGTTTAAAAAATATTTAGAGGAAACATTTAATGACTATGAAGTATTGTGGCAATTAGGACTATTTGATATAGGTAGAGGATTAGAGGAGTTCTTTATGGGTATATGGCGTTCACTAACAGGCGTTTGGGAAATACTTAAAGGAGTATTTACAGGAGACCTTGAACTTGCTGGAACAGGCGTAAAAGACTTTTTTGGTGGAATATGGGATAGCATAAAAGGGTTGACACAATCAATATGGGGTGGCATTGAACTTTGGGTATCTAAAATGGTAGAAGGAATAACAAAAGGTTGGGAAGCAATGAAAATATGGTGGCAATTGTTTTTAGCAGGTTTATGGAAAGGCTTAAAAATATGGTATGACAATAAAATTAAACCTATATTTAATGCAGTAGGTTCAGCATTTAAAGGTGTAGTCAACTTCTGCATAGAAGGAATTAATAGATTAATTAATTCAGTAAATATGGTATCAAGACCATTAAAGGCATTACTAACAAGCATAGGAGATGCAACAGGCGTTAAAATAAATATGCCAACCATAAATATTCCTCAAATACAAAAATTGGCAAAAGGTGGTATTATTAATATTCCTGGTAGAGGAGTGCCTATTGGTGGAGCAATTGCTGGAGAAAATGGAATGGAAGGTGTTATACCTTTAACTGATACAGCACAAATGGAATTATTAGGAGAAACAATAGGCAAATATATTAATATTAATGCAACAATTCCTGTATATGTAGGAAATAGACAAATAGCACGAGAATTAAGACAAATAAATGAGCAAGATAGTTTTGCTTCAAATATATAGGAGGTATAAATGTATATAGATAAAAACTCACTTATAATAGACAATGTTAATATGAGTGATTATGTAACTCAAGTAGAATATGGCTATAATAAAGTATGGGGTGGAGATACAGGAAGAAATATGGCAGGTTCAATGTCAGGCACACTATTAGGAATTATTGTAAAACTTAAATTAACATTTAAGCCAACAACTCAAGCAGAATTAGAGGCTCTTGTTCCCATACTTGATAGTGCATTTCAAAGCACAACATATTATGACCCTTTAAAAAAAGCATCAGTTACTATGAACACATATACGGGAGATTGGTCAACTTTAAACAAAAATACATTTAGCAATATTGCAAGAGCAAATGGAAGTTTTACAATTAGTGTAATTGCTACCGATGTGAGGGAATAATGAAAATACATACTCAAAATTATAAAAATAATATAAAAAATTATGGTAGAAGGTTAGATAGCAAGATAACTTATACAATAAACGAAGTAGAAACAGAGTTAGGCAAAAATCAACTTAACTCTGTTACGCCTCACTTTGAGGGAGATATATTAAAATCCACTATGAAGCAAATTGATATAGATGCTAATATAGAAATACCTTTAGGAACTATTTTAAACTATCAATTTGGCGTAAAAGTAGATGGAACATATGAATATATCAATTATGGTAATTACATTGTATATAAGGTTGAAAAACAAGAAGATACAAATAGTTATATGATGACTTGTTATGACAAAATGCTTTATTCAATGAAAGATTATGAAGATTTAGGAATAACATACCCTATATCAGTTAAAGATTATATACAAGCATTATGTGATAAATTAGGACTAACTTTTGCAAACTACACTGATTTTTTTGCAAATTATGATAAACAAATAACAAAAGAATTATATTTAGATGAACAAGGTTATTCTTTAGATTATACATATAGAGATGTTTTAGACCAATTAGCACAAGTAACAGCAAGTACAATATGTATCAATAATAATGATGAGTTAGAATTGAGATATGTTAAAGATATTGGAGAAATAACTAATGTATCAGGCACAAATATAATTATAAACAACAATAAACGTATTAAAATAAATGATTATAAATTAAAAGGTAATACAATACAACAAACATATACAGGCAAAAACTTATTTAATGTTGCTACAATTGTAAATAAAGGAATAACTGCACAAGGTGCAACTTGGGATACTACTGCTTGGCGATTAAGTGATTATATTTCAGTTTTACCTAGCACTTCATATAATATATCTTGGGTATCAAGTAGTAATTATTTTCAAGTTAATATAGTTTATTATGATAGTAATAAAACATATATAAGTGGTGAAACAATTACTGGTTATTTTCAAACCAAATCAATCACTACTCCAGCAAATACACAATATATTAGATTTGCTTATTCTGTTTTGGTTTCAGATGTAGCTGTTACTCGTGATAATATACAATTAGAAAAAGGTTCTACTGCAACTTCATATGAACAATATGTAGGTGGTACAGCAAGTCCTAATCCAGACTATCCACAAGACATTGAAGTAGTAACAGGTAGACAAGAAATAGATATAGTAGGAAAAAACCTATTTAATTCAAGTGCTATTTCAAATACTATATGTCAAATAGCAAATGATGGAACAATTACAATGAGTGGCAACACAAGTTCAAATGGCTATTGTACTACTAATAAAAAATTAAGTGAATTATGTCCTACATTATTAGTAGGAGAAACTTATTATATGTATGCAACAAATACAGATAATAAAAATTATATATATTCATCTAATGTTGGATATTGGACAAATGGCACATCTAAAACAATAACACAAGCGATGTTAAATGATACTATTATTATATATGGCGGTTATAACACTACAACAACAATGCAAGTAATGGTATCAAAAACACTATCAACAACATACGAACCATATACAGGAAATACATATAATATAGACTTACCTGTAGAAAACTTATTTGATAAGAATAATGCAGTAATATTAAATGCTTATGTAGGAACTCCAAATATAGGTGCTAGTGATAAAGCAAAAACTACTTATCTAGCGTGTAAACCAAATACAACTTATACAATATCAAAAACAAATGTAGGTAATACTGTTAGATTTAAAGTAGGAACAACAACAAATACTCCTGCAGTAAATGTACCAACATTACAATATATCAATAATGATACTGCAAAGAGCATAACAATAACAACTAATGCAAATGCGAATTATCTAGCAATTAACTTTTATCATACTGATGAAACACAAATAACACAACAAGAAGTATTAGATACAATACAAGTCGAGTATGGTTCAAAAGCAAATAGATACACACCATATGGAACAACACCAATAGAATTATGTAAAATAGAGGATTATCAAGATAAAATAGCAAAGACCACTGGTAAAAACTTATTCGATAAAGATAATGTTAATATATTAGAAGCATATTTTAATGCAAGTACAACAACAATTACAAGTAATACATCAAATAGAACAATATATATACCTTGTAAGCCAAATACTACTTATACAATGCGAAAAATAAAATCATCAACTTTCTTCTTTGGATACACAAACGAATTACCAGCAAATGGTGTTCAAGTATATGGCATATCAAATACAACAACCGATATAGATGCTAATAATTATTACATAACTTTAACTACAGGAGCAAATGCAAAATATTTAGTTAGTAGAATGTATCATACAGGAAATGATACAATATATACATTAGAACAAGTTTTAGCAAGTATTCAAATTGAAGCAAGAAGCAATGCCACTGAATATGAGCCTTATGGAAAAAATAAATTGTATATAGAAAAGAAAATAGGTAAAGTAGTATTAAATGGAACTCAAGAAATATCTTTGCAAAGCATAAATGCTTATAATATTGCAAACTTTCTAATATATTTTGAAAATGATTATTATAATTCAGCTACATACTTGCAAATGTTAACTGATAATTTTACGAAACAAACAACGGGAATAGCAAACACACAAACAGAAGGTTTTTTGCCTTCTTTAAATAGCAGTAATCACAAATTGGGATTATATATCAGAGTTAGTTCAAGCAGAGCAAATACAACAACAACAATGAATACTTGGTTAAGTAATCATAATACAACATTATATTATGTATTAGAAATGCCAACATATACACTAATAGATAATGAAGAACTAATAAATCAATTAAATAGACCACAATTATTATTGGGATTAAATAATATAAACGTAAGTGCTAGTTTACCTACACCATTAAGTTTATCTTATTATAGTAGTATAGAAACAATTGATGAAGAACAACTAAAAGACATAAATGTAAAAACAAGTGAAAAGTATGGGCCAATAAACTCAATAGTATTAAGCAGGTCAGCAGAAAGTGATAATGTTTATTTACGAGATGAATATAGTGTTGAAGCAAACGGACTATGTGAATTAAAAATAATAGATAATCAAATAATGAATTGGCAAGATAGAAGTGATT
>Ga0310786_10003600_pt1 | contig 22413 bp, 19 predicted proteins | sample AusTroGonzalo_MG_FD_203881 | JGI IMG/M metagenome (GOLD analysis project Ga0310786, IMG submission 203881) | Bovine rumen microbial communities from tropical cattle in Woodstock, Queensland, Australia - Gonzalo_03 (v2) (version 2) | ecosystem: Host-associated > Mammals > Digestive system >...
AACTGTGCTACGTCCACGCTAGCAAAGTATTGTTTATAGGACAGCAGTAATGCTTCCTGCTCATGTACCTTGGTCTTGGTGACAATTGTGCGTATAAAGATATTGTCGGAAGAGGTCTGACTGTTGGTGCTGTTGGATGTTTGACCGCTTCGCTGTTGGACCGCTCCGCTGTTGGATTGTTGACCGCTGGTGCTGTTGGATTGTTGGTCGGCAGGAAGGACAGTGATCCGTACGCCGTTGGAGGAGTATTGCTGTCCGTCGGAGGTGATTGTAGCCGGAGCAAGTGTAAACGTGCCTTCTTTCGTCGCCATCAAGGTGTAGGTGTACGTGAGGGTGAATGAGGAAGTGCGTTTGCCGTTGACAAAGGAGGTTGATGAGGATTGGGAGGTATATGGTCCCGCCAGATAGTCAAAGTCGGTAAACTCCGGAGCCCTCAGGTCTTTAGCGCGCTGGTTGATACTATAGGTTAGCTGGAAGGGTTTGCCGACAATCACTTGTGATGGTGCCGAAGCACGGAATTCGACTTCATCGGCAAATACTTGCGTGCCGTAAAAGACTGCAAGCAGTAAAGTAAGTGTTATTTGTGTTAAGCGTTTCATTGTCTATTACCATTCTTTTTCTACGCGGCGCTTGGAACCTTGCTGCCGTTGGAGTTTCTCTTGTGTTTCCTGTTCGTCCTGCTCCAGAGCTTGTAGGATTTGCTCTGCCGTTTCTTTATCCATTTGTTGTTCGTCTTGTTGCTGCTGTTGCTGTTGTTGCTGCTGTTGCTGCTGTTCTTGCTGTTGCTGTTCTTGTTGTTGCTGTTGCTGTTGTTGTTGGTTTTGTTGCTGCTGGTCTTGATTTTGTTGTTGCTGTTGTTGCTGTTGTTGGAGCAGTTGCATGGCTTTTACCAGATTATAGCGCGTTTCGTCATCCTTCGGATTCGCCCGCAGAGACTGCTGGTAAGCTGATATAGCTTTGTCATATTGTTGCTGGGCGAAGTAGGAATTGCCGAGGTTGTGGAAAGTGCTTGCAGCTTTCGTCTTGTCCTTTTTAGGGTCAATAAACTGTGCGGCTTTGGTAAATTCCTCAGCCGCTTCGGGATATTTGTCCTGCCGGAAGAGCGCATTACCGAGATTGTAGTGCGCCTCGTAGGACTTGTTGTTTTTCTCCAAAGCACGACGATAATCCACTTCTGCTTCGGAGAAGTTGTCTTTCTTGTAGTCGCTGTTTCCGTGACGGATATCCGGTGCTTCCTTCTGTGCTTGGAGCAAGGAATAAGGAGTGAGGAATAAAGACAAAATACCTATGATAAGTAAGCGTTTCATTTTTCGTTAAATAAATCTATCTTGGACAAAGTTTTATTCTTGCGGTTGAAGATAAAGAAGTCTATCACCAGAATTAGGAAGGCGAGGAGTACAAATCCTTGGTATTGCTCGTTGTAATCGGCATAGACCTTGGTTTCAAATTCGGAAGTAGCGAGCGTGTTCAGTTCCTTTTGGAGCGCGCGTGTGGCGGTGTTGGTATTGTCGCAACGGACGTACATGCCTTGTCCTGCCGCCGCAATCTCCCGGCACATCTCTTCGTTGAGTTTGCTGACGACGACGTTTCCAGCACGGTCTTTGCGGAAGTTGTTCGTGCCCGGGATAGGAATAGGACTGCCGTCCGGTTTACCGATTCCGACGACGAAGATTTTTATACCTTTCTCGTTGGCGGCTTTGGCAGCTGCAATGGCATCGTCTTCGTGGTTTTCACCGTCCGTGATGAGGATGATAGCCCGCGAAGCATCTGAATCTTCGCTTCCGAAAGAGCGGATACTTGTCATAATCGCATCTCCGATGGCTGTTCCTTGTACGCGAATGAGACTTGGGGAAATGGTATTAAGGAACATCTTGGCGCTCACGTAGTCGCAGGTGATAGGCAGTTGGGTGTAGGCTTCTCCGGCAAAGACAATGAGTCCGACCTTGTCGTCCACCATCTGGTCAATTAGTTTGGAAAGCATCTGTTTGGCTCGGTCAAGACGGTTCGGCGCGACATCCTCCGCGAGCATGGAGTTGGAGATATCCAGCGCGAACATCACTTCGATACCCTGCCGTTTAACTGTTTTTTCCTTCTGCCCGTATTGGGGACGAGCGGCTGCAATGATAAGCAATGCCAGCGCTACCATAAGCAGCACAAACTTCATTATCGGACGAGTACGGGAGACATTGGGCATCAGTTCGGCGAGCAGTTCGGGGTCACCGAAGAGCTTCAACTGCCGCTGTTTGCGACGAATGAGGGCTATATATGCTACTGTGAAGACCGGAATCAGCCAAAGCAGCCAAAGCATTTCTATATGTGCGAATCTAAACATATCAGTTCGTTATTGTTTTCAAGACGAAGTATCTCAACAGTATTTCTACGATGAGGCAGAGTAGGGCAGCAATGAGCCACGGCGCGAAGTTCTCGCTGCGTTTGGAGAATTCGCGAACACGGAGTTTGGTTTTTTCGAGTTGGTCGATTTGTTCGTAAATGGACTTGAGGCTGTTGTTGTCCGTAGCGCGGAAATATTCGCCGCCGGTTGTTGCCGCAATATTACGGAGCGTCTCTTCGTCAAACTCGGAGTTCATGGTCATATACTGTGTGCCAAGCGGCGTTTGTACCGGCACGCGTGCTTCTCCGTGGCTTCCTACGCCGATGGCATAGACACGAATGCCGTATGTTTTGGCGATTTCTGCCGCTGTTTGCGGGTCAATATCGCCACGGTTGTTACTACCGTCGGTGAGAAGAATCACCACTTTGGACTTGGTTTCGGAGTCTTTCATGCGATTGACGGCATTGGCGAGCCCGAGTCCGATAGCCGTACCGTCTTCGACCATTCCGAATTTGACGGAGCGGAAGAGGTTAACCAAGACCGCGTGGTCAGTGGTCAAGGGACATTGGGTGAATGATTCTCCGGCAAAGACGACGAGACCTATTTGGTCGTTCGGACGGGCAAGCACAAAGTCGGTTGCCACGGCTTTTGCAGCCTCCAAACGGTTCGGTTTGAGGTCTTCCGCCTGCATGGTGCCGGAAATATCCAACGCCATCATGATGTCGATGCCTTCGGTGGATTCTTTGGACCAACGGTTGCTGAGTTGCGGTCGTGCCAAAGCGATTGCAAGGAAGGTGATTGCCACCACACGCAAGACAAAAGGCACATGTAGCAAGTAGATTCGCGCACTTTTCTTCTGTCGCGCGAGCGTGTCTGCTGAGGATATTTGCAGGCTGGCATCCTGGTCGTGCAAACGCCAGATGTACCAACCTATAACGGGAATCAGCAGGATAAGTAACAGTAAATATGCTGGACTAGCGAAACTCATTTTCTCATTTGTTCATTTACCATTTTCTCATTTATTTACCATTTTTTCATTTTCCTCTTCGGGAACAGGAGTTGTTTCGTGGACGAAGTCGTAGGCCGTTTTGAGGGATAGTTCGTTCTCATCGGGTGTGGTAGTCCATTTGGCGAACTTAACGAGGTCTGCCAAGGAAAGCATCTTACGGAGTTTTTCGTAGAGGTCTTTTTGTTCCGCAAGAATGGGCTTCATCGCACGAAGAGTTTCGTCGGAAGTCTTTTCGGAACTGCTTACCTCAAATCGTTTGCCGATATATTCACGAACGACATCCGTCAGTTGGGTGTGATACTCTTTGACTTGTCCTGTTTGCCAAATCTTTTGTTCCTTGATTTGGTCGAGTTTCTCCAATGCCACTTCTTCGGCGGGACGTTCGGGCTCTTTGGGTGCCAGTGGAATAACGCCTTTTCTACGGCCGATAAAGAGTGCCAGATACCTTGCTCCGACCGCCAAACCAGCCAATAAGAGACCAAGCAGAATCCAACGGAAGATTCCCCACCACCAGATAGGCGCTTTTGCTACGGGTTTGATATCCGTGATAGCGAGTGTTGAATCTATTTCGAATGGCTGTATCACATTGAGGGAGAGTGAGTTAGACCAGAAGGTGTCTTCGCCGGAAACGAACGGAATCGGATTAATATAAAATAAGGAATCTTTAAAGGAAGTGAGGGTGAGAGTCTGGCTGAGTTGATACTTGCCGTCTTGGAGGACGGTAGTATCCACGGCTGTTCTATCCACTATTTCGATTCCGTTAATAAGCGATTCGCCATAGACAGGCATTTGCACCTTTTCTGCTGGTTCGCAAGTCGCCTGCAAATGCATATTAGTCTGATCGCCAATAAACAACATCGTTGAATCAATGGAGGCGGAAACGAGTATTGTTAGCAATAATTTAAACATAGGTAGTAACTGGGTTATCTATCGTGTATCTATCGTGTATCTATCGTGTATCTATCGTGTATATTACGTTTTTAGTAGCGGAAGAGCTGCATAAGCGCTTTGACATAATCTTCGTCCGTTCGGATAGTGACGGAGTTGGTGCCGGTTTTGGTGAGGAGGCTGTTGAGTGCGTCCTGTTGTTTTTGCCATTCGGCGGCATAATTGTCGCGGACGGACTTGACGGCGGTATCCACCCAAAGGCGTTTGCCGGTTTCGGCATCCTTGACTTTAAGCAGACCAATATCAGGCAATTCGGCATCGCGACGGTCGTAGATTTGAATGACATTGATATCGTGGCGGTTTGCGGTAATCATCACCGCTTTTTCCATTGTTTTGGCAGCTTCCTTGTTTTGCCACCAGTTGTTGATGCAGTCGGAAATAAGAAAGGCAGTGCAACGGCGTTTCTGCGCATTGGTAAAGTACTGTAGCGCACCTGCGATATCGGTACCGGTTGTAGTCGGTTCGAAGGATAAAAGTTCGCGAATGATGTGCAGCACGTGCGTTTTACCCTTCTTCGCAGGGATGTACTTCTCAATATGGTCAGAGAAGAAGATGACGCCGACTTTATCGTTATTCTCGATAGTAGAGAACGCAAGCGTGGCAGCTACTTCCGCCATCATGTCGCGTTTCATCTGGCTGATAGTACCGAAATTACGGCTACCGCTGACATCAACCAACAGCATAACCGTCAGTTCGCGCTCTTCCTCAAAGACCTTGATATACGGCTTGTTGAGACGTGCAGTAACGTTCCAGTCTATGCTGCGGACATCATCACCAAGCTGGTATTCGCGAACTTCGCTGAACGCCATTCCGCGACCTTTGAACTGGCTGTGGTATTCGCCTGCAAAGATGTTGCGACTAAGACCGCGCGTCTTAATCTCAATCTTTCGAACCCGTTGTAATAGTTCTTCTGAGGTCATGGTACTTGAACAGCGTTCAGAATCTCTGTGATTACATCTTCGGTCGTGAGATTATTGGCTTCCGCTTCATAGGTCAAGCCGATACGGTGGCGTAAAACATCGTAGCAAACGGCGCGTACATCTTCCGGAATAACGTAGCCGCGGCGGTGGATAAACGCGTAGGCACGAGCTGCTAAAGCCAGATTGATGCTGGCTCGAGGACTGCCGCCGAAGTTAATCATTGGTTTGAGTTTCTCGAGTCCGTATTGTTCTGGTTGACGGGTAGCGAAGACGATATCCACGATGTATTTCTCGATTTTTTCGTCTAAATAGACTTGGCGAACGACTTCACGCGCCTTGCGGATTTCATCTGTGGAAAGGATGGGGAGCACTTTCTTACGCTCACCGGAAATGTTCTGGCGAATGATTTGCTGCTCTTCCTCTTTCTTGGGATAGCCGATAACGACTTTGAGCATAAAACGGTCGGTTTGCGCTTCCGGCAGCGGGTAAGTACCTTCTTGCTCAATCGGGTTTTGGGTAGCCATTACAAGGAATGGATCGTCAAGTTTGAAGGTCTGTTCGCCGATGGTTATTTGGCGCTCCTGCATGGCTTCGAGGAGTGCAGACTGCACCTTTGCGGGCGCACGGTTAATCTCATCCGCCAGCACGAAGTTGGCAAAGATTGGACCGCGTTTGATTTTGAATTCCTCAGTCTTTTGGCTGTAGATTTGCGTGCCGAGCACGTCAGCCGGCAGCAAGTCCGGAGTGAACTGAATACGGCTGAAATTCGCTTTGATGAGTTCAGCCAAGGTTTTGATAGCCAGCGTTTTTGCCAAACCCGGAACACCTTCCAAGAGGATGTGCCCGTCACTTAAAAGTCCGATAAGAAGGCTTTCTACAAGGTGTTTTTGGCCGACGATAACTTGATTCATACCCAAAGTGAGGGTATCTACAAATGAACTCTCACGCTCGATGCGCGCTTGAAGTTCACGAATGTCAATTGTTTGTTCCATATAGTTGTTTATAACGTAGTTTTCGTTGTTTACGTTGTTTTCGCAGTTTCCGTAATGGGGGGTAGCAAAAAGTGTGCCAAAGTTAATAGATTTCTACAATTTCTCGTTTTACGCGTCTTGTCATTTGTGATTTTGGCATCGGCTGTACGTTTTCGATCTTTAGGGAAGTGACGCGTTGTGTGGCACGCACTTGGGTGGGTATTTCCATTTGCTTGGTTCCTGTAAGCAAGGCATCCGCTTTCAGGTTTTTCTCAAGGATATACAGATGTCCGTCTCTGCGTTGATAAATGGTATTGAGCGAAACGACGCCGTTTGCTTTGCGGAGGCGGAATTTTTCGATTTGATTATTACCCATATTGAGCAAATTGAGCATTTGCAGCTGGTCTTTATTCAGTTTGTAGCCGAACGGAATATTCACGTAAAGTTCGCCCCGCTCGGAGAACCGGCGCACGGAAAGCGTCTGGGAATCGAGGATATAGTGGCGTTTGATGCTGTATTTGACAATACCGAGGTAGTTTTTGCTTTCGGTATAAGTGAGGACCGTTTCGCCTTCGGATTCGTTGGAAACCTCCCAATGCTTGAGGTCGGAGGAGTTTTTATCAAAGTCGTAGCGGATGTTTCCGGCTTGCCAAAGCGCTTTGTGGACAATTACGCCGGAATCAATAGCTGTAGCCATCTTGCGCATGTTCTTGTCCATATTTTCAAGGGTGTTGCTCTTGTAAATAGTGTCAGCCAATTGGCGGATAGACTGCTTGAAATAACGCTTGCAATACAGCCCCTGAACTTGGACGGAATCGCGCCCTTCGTACCCGATATAAGGCAGATTGACTACGCGCGCAATCATTTGCTCCATGCCCCAAGCCTCGCCTTCGGAATCCATCCGGACATCGCTAACGATGCGATATTCGGCGTTATTGTCGGAGAAGTCTTTCGCCATCTGCACATAAACGGAGTGGAGTAGTGAGGCTATCTGTTTGCGTTTGTTCTTTTGTTTGCTTGCTTTGGCGGCCACAACGGTTTCTTCAAGGGCAATTGGCTGCTCTTTGAGAATGATAGTTGCCGAATCTGTTAAAGCGGCTAAAGGCAATTCCACTTTCTCGTAACCGAGAAAGGATACAATAACCTTGCTGTCAGGTGGCAGATTGGAAGAGAAATGAAACTCACCGGCATCGTTGGTAGCTGTTCCTGTTACGGGATCGTCAATTGGATAGACTGTGGCATAACCAACGGGTTCGCCGGTAATGGTTAATACTCTGCCGGAGTAATCTTTTGCGAAAGCAATACTTGCACACAAACATAACCCTATTATAATAAGGTGTCGCATATTTAACAAATTTGGGCGCAAAAGTACGCTTTTTTTGCGAGTTATGCAAATTTTTTAAGAGATATTTGCAAGAATGAGAAATTTTTTGTACCTTTGCGGCGTAATTTGGATAAGAAGGTGACAATAATTACCGACATAACAAAAATTGACCGAACGGCGTGGGCACAATTCGTGCAGCAATCTCCTACCGCTACGTGGTTTCAGACTCCAGAGGCATATAATTTTTATATATCTGTACCTCAGCAGTTGCGCGTTTTTGGGGTTGCTGTGTGTGAAGGAACAGCTTTGCGCGGGATTGTGGTCGGTTTTATTCCGAAGGATTCGAATCCGCTTATCCGTTACTTTGCACGTCGAGCGATTATTTATGGCGGCCCCTTGCTGGCGGAGGATATTTCGGAAGAGGAACTATCGGCTTTACTAAAGGCGTTGACCGATGTTTTGCGGCGAAAAGCCATTTATATAGAGACGCGGAATTTTTGCAGTCTTTCTGCTTGGGAACACGTTTTTGAAGCTTGTGGTTTTGCGTATGTGCCTCATTACGACATGCACATTGATTGCGCGAATCGCGAAACTATGATTCGCCTTATTCATGACTCCAAGATGCGACAAATACGCAAAGCGGAAAAGGACGGAGTGCGGATTGTGGAGGCATCAACGGCGCAGGAAGTGCACGATTATTTTGTGCTTCTGAGCAGATTATATCGCCAGAAAGTGCATCGGCCGTTGTTCGGAGAAGAATTTTTCCAGCGTTTCGTGGCGGACAAGCGTGGCGTTTTACTATTGGCGAAACAGGCGGAACAGGTCGTGGGCGGCGTTTTATGTCCGGTTTTGGAAGGAAAGGTGTTATACGAATGGTATATCGTAGGGCCGGCAATTGTAACGTGGGCGGGAATGGATTATGCCAATCGCAACGAGCTGCCGATATTTGATTTAATGGGCGGCGGTACACCCGATATGGCGTACGGCGTGCGTGATTTCAAGCAACAATTTGGCAGTTATATTAAGAAATTCGGACGTTACCTGCATATAAACAACCATTTTTTATATACTCTCGGCACCTTTGGTGTAAAGAATATTTTACGCTGAGATGAGACGATTATTAACGGTAATAGGAGCCAGACCGCAGATCATAAAAGCGGCAGCGGTATCACGGGCAATCGCGAAATGGAATACGGCTTGCGAGGATGCGGACGACCGTATCCGTGAGGTGATTCTGCATACGGGACAGCACTACGACGAGAATATGTCGGATGCGTTCTTCCGTGAGCTCGGGATTCCCGAACCGGATATTAATCTGCATGTGGGGAGCGGCAGTCACGGAGAACAGACCGCAAAGATGATGGAGGGTATAGAAAAGGTGCTGCAGGCTGACCAATACTACGGAGTGATATTGTACGGCGATACGAATAGCACGTTGGCTGGAGCAGTTGCGGCAAGCAAATTGCATGTGCCGATTTTTCATATCGAAGCGGGATTACGGTCGTTCAATATGGCTATGCCGGAGGAGATAAACCGCATCGTGTGCGACCAGTTGAGTACGATATTGTTTACGCCAACACAAACGGCCGTCAAGAATCTGGAGGCAGAAGGCATTTCCTCCGCCCAAAGGAAGTTTGCGGATGGAAATGTGCAGAAAGTGATTGAAAGCGGAGATGTGATGTATGATAACTCTGTGTATTTCAGCGAGATAGCTGCTGAAAAATCGGATGTGATGAGCCGGCTGGAATTGGCAGACAAGCAGTTTGTGCTGGCGACCATCCATCGTCCGGCGAATACGGATTCTGCCGAGAAACTGAACAATATTTTCCGGGCCTTGGTGGATATTGCACAAAATGAGCACGTGAAAGTAGTGCTTCCGCTTCATCCAAGGACAAAGAAGATGCTGCCGCAACAGTTGGAGCCCGCGTTGTTGGAACGCATTGAAAACGTGGCGGATTTTGTACTAACCGAGCCGGTCGGATTCTTTGATATTATTGAGTTGGAACGCCGTGCACGGCTTGTGATGACGGATTCCGGTGGCGTGCAAAAGGAGTCATTTTTCTTCGAAACGCCTTGCGTAATACTTCGTTCCGAAACGGAGTGGGTGGAGATTGTTGAGGCAGGAGCCGGAATCACTACGGATGCGGATTATACCCGGATTTTGGCGGCGTATAAGGAGTTGAGCGGAAAGCAAGTGCATTTTCCGAAGATTTTCGGGGATGGTCATGCTGCTGAGAAAATTATTAAAGAGATATCGAAATACCAATCTATATGAAAAAAGCATTAATAACCGGTGTTACCGGTCAGGACGGCAGTTATTTGTCGGAATTTTTGTTGGAAAAAGGCTACGAAGTACACGGAATTATCCGCCGTAGTTCGGTGGATTTTCGCGAGCGGATTGCGCATCTGGAGGGAACACCCCATTTCCATCTGCACTACGCGGATATGAGCGACTCAATGTCGCTGGTAAAGCTCGTGGGCAAAGTGCAACCGGAAGAGATTTATAATTTGGCGGCGCAAAGCCACGTACAGGTTTCGTTTGATTCTCCGGAGTTTACGGCAGATGTGGATGCTGTAGGCGTATTGCGCGTGTTGGAGGCAGTTCGGACCAACCATCTCGAAAAGACCTGCCGCATTTATCAGGCTTCAACTTCGGAGTTGTACGGCAAAGTGGAGGAAGTTCCGCAGTCCGAAACCACACCTTTCCACCCTTATAGCCCGTATGCCGTGGCAAAATTGTACGGTTTCTGGATTGTGAAGGAATATCGTGAGGCATATAATATGTTTTGCTGTTCGGGAATTTTGTTCAATCACGAGAGCGAACGTCGCGGTGAGACATTTGTGACGCGAAAAATCACGCTCGCAGCTGCACGCATCGCGCAAGGCAAGCAGGATTGCCTGTATTTGGGTAACTTGGATTCGCTGCGTGACTGGGGGTACGCAAAGGATTATGTGGAGTGTATGTGGCTGATTCTGCAGCACGAAACGCCGGAGGACTTTGTGATTGCCACCGGCGTACAGCATTCTGTTCGCGAGTTTGCGACCTTGGCTTTCCACCATGTTGGAATTGAACTTCGTTGGGAAGGCGAAGGCGTGAACGAAAAGGGTATAGACACCAAGACCGGCAAGGTGGTGGTGGCTGTCAGCCCTGATTTCTATCGCCCGACGGATGTGGTGAACCTGTGGGGTGACCCGTCCAAAGCCAAACGAGAGTTGGGCTGGAATCCAAGCAAGACGACCTTTGAGCAGCTGGTGAAACTGATGGTGGATTCGGATATGCGCAAAGTTCGTGAGGAAGTGATTGTAAACCATAGTCGGGTGAATCTCGCCGAATATCTGGAGAAAGGAATTGTGAAATGATGGAAAAGAATTCAAAAATATATGTTGCGGGCCACCGTGGCATGGTTGGAAGCGCAATCGTTCGTGAACTGCAACGGCAGGGATACCTTAATATAATTACGCGCACGCATAAAGAACTGGATTTGACACGCCAAGAGGCTGTGGAAGCGTTCTTTGCTGCCGAAAAACCGGAATATGTGTTCCTCGCGGCCGCGAAAGTGGGCGGAATAGTCGCGAACCAAAGCGCCTTGGCGGACTTTATGTACGAAAATATGATTCTCGAGATGAACGTTATTCATGCGGCTTGGAAGAATGGCTGCAAGAAGTTGGAGTTCCTCGGTTCGAGCTGTATTTATCCGCGTCTGGCACCTCAACCGATGACCGAAAGCTGCCTGCTGACGGGCGAATTGGAGAAAACGAACGAGGCATACGCGCTGGCGAAAATAAGCGGCTTGAAGTATTGCGAGTTCCTCAACCGCCAATACGGAACAGACTATATTTCTGTGATGCCGACGAACCTCTACGGCCCGAACGACAACTATCACCCTGAGCATAGTCACGTCTTGCCGGCTTTGATTCGTCGTTTCCACGAGGCAAAAGAGAGAGGGGCGGAATCCGTGACCTGTTGGGGCGACGGCAGTCCGTTGCGCGAGTTCCTCTATGTGGACGATCTTGCGAACCTGTGCGTGTTCCTGATGAACAATTATACGGGCAACGAAACGGTCAATGCCGGAACCGGTAAGGAACTGACAATCAAAGCGTTAACGGAACTTGTAGCGAAAGTGGTCGGCTACAAGGGACGTATCGAATGGGATACCACTCGTCCAAACGGCACACCGCGCAAATTGCTCGATGTGAGCAAGGCGGCAGCGCTTGGCTGGACCTATAAAACCGAGTTGGAAGACGGTATCCGACTGGCATACGAAGATTTTTTGAACAACCCGATGCGGGCAGAAAGATAATAGATAGTTATGCAGATAAGTAACAGAATTTCAGCAGTTTGCGAGTCGGGCAGCCTCAAGATGGCAGCTCGTTGTCAGGAAATGCGTCGTCAAGGCGTGGATGTTGTGTCAATGACGTTAGGCGAACCGGATTTTGCGGCACCTGAACATGTCAAAAAGGCGGCTATGCAAGCCGTGGCGGACGATTGGTCGCACTACGGACCTGTTCCCGGCTATCCCTCTTTGCGTGAGGCCATTGCCGCAAGACTCAACGGTCGCTATCAGGCAAGTGAGATTATGGTCTCCACGGGTGCCAAGCAGGTGATTTACAACGCAATTATGGTCACTATCAACAAGGGCGACGAAGTTGTTATTCCTACGCCTTGTTGGGTCAGTTATATGGAGATTGTTAAGCTTGCGGAAGGCATTCCTGTGACGGTTCCTACAACCGCCGACACGAACTGGAAAATAACTCCGGAACAACTGAAAGCCGCGTTGAACGACAAAACACGAATGGTCATGCTCTGTTCGCCGAACAACCCGACCGGAAGCGTATATTCACGCGCCGAATTGGAGGCTTTGGTGGCTATTTTGAAGGACTATCCTGAAGTATATATTCTCTCGGACGAGATATATCAACATATTAATTACGTGCGCGAAGTAGTCAGTCTTGCCGAATATGACACCATTCGCGAGCGACTTATCCTTATTAACGGTATTAGTAAGGCGTACGCCATGACCGGCTATCGTATCGGTTGGATGGCGACCAAGAGTCCGGCTTTGTGGCAGGCGTACAACCGTTTGCAGGGACAATCGACAACCTGTGCCTGCACCATTGCGCAGAAAGCGGCAGAAGCGGCGTACCTCGCTCCGCAAGACTGCGTGGAACAGATGCGGCGGGCCTTCGAAAAACGCCGCGATTTGATTATGTCTCTTGTGGCAGAACTGCCCGATGTGACCTGCACTCGTCCCGATGGCGCGTTCTATGTCTTTCCGGACATGAGCGCGTACTATCCGCGTCTGGCAAAGCATCTCGGTTGCGTCTCGGTTGGGTCTCGGGAAATGACGGAGTACCTGCTCAACGAAGGACACGTGGCATGTGTCGCAGGTGCAGACTTTGGTGAAGACCGTTGTATCCGCCTGTCCTACGCCACCGACGAAGCCACCATCCGCGAAGCCATAAAACGCATCGCAATAGCCCTCAAACGACTTGGATAATTAAAAATTGCAATTATACTTGCATACAACATTTTAACGTGAAAAAATCGTTTCCTAACGACTATTTTACAAAATTATTTGCATCAGATGCAAAAAAAACAATACCTTGCAGCCGAAAATGAGAAATGGACAAACTATAAACTATACAATATTATATGAAAACGAAAATCTTTGTTATGTTCCTTGCCGCTGTCGCAAGTGTAGGAACCATGTTTGCCGACACCCCTACTTCGGGAACATGCGGTAAGAATCTGACATGGCGCATTTATTCCGACAACCTCTATATCGAGGGGTCCGGTGCCATGACGGATTATGAGATTTATACTCTCGTTCCGTGGTATGAATACCGAAACGAAATAAAAAATATTAGTCTTCCTGATGCGCTAACCTCGATTGGCACGTATGCTTTTTTTGAATGCACAAATCTTTTTAGCATTGATATTCCTATCAATGTGGAGGTTATTGGGGATTGGGCATTTGCGTACTGTTCGAAACTATACTCCATAACGGTGCCAAATTCTATACGGTATATTGGAGAATACGCATTTGTTAGATGTAATAACATCAATGCTTACGTGCAAGACAATCTTCGACATGTCGGTCCGTTTGTTCAAGGTCCGTATAGTGCCAGCCAATCAACATGTTATCCCATACAGAGTTCCAAATGGATTGGAGCCTATGCATTTGCCGATAGCAAGTCCTTGTTCGCGGTAGGTTTGCCGGAAGGAATTCAGTATATCGGTCGAGAGGCGTTTGCACGATGCGCAAAATTGTATATGCTTTCTTTGCCGCATTCATTAACCCGCATTGGCAACCAAGCGTTTGAGAAATGCGATGAACTATCAACTGTAACCATTCCGAACGGTGTAACAGAAATAGGTGAATATGCATTTCTTTCTTGCAAAGGTCTGACTTACCTTTCGCTTCCCCAATCGCTTACTACTATTAGAATGTATGCTTTTGATGGATGTAATGCCTTAAAATCAGTTACATGTTATGCAGAAACGCCACCATCAGTAAGTCTAAATTTTTTTGGGAGTATCGATGCCAACGCAGTATTATATGTCCCAAGTAATAGCATCGATGCATATAAGGCGGCAGATGCGTGGAAAAAATCGTTTGCAGAGATACGTCCTATTGCCGCCAACTGGGGTTATGTCAGTCTTTACGCGGCTGCTCCGTCGGAAAAAAGTGTGGATGTTTCATGGCTGAAAGTGGAGAACGACAGTATATATACCATTGAAATTGAAACATCTGACCATACCACAATCTGCAAGACATCATTCAACAGTAACGGCGAACTGCTGAGCCAGGTGCAGAACATGCCGGCACGCAACGGCTCGGCGCAGCCGCATAACGCAGCAGCGGAAACCGAGAACGGCTGGATATTTACCTTTGAAGGCTTGCAGCCCGGCACAGATTATGCCTATTCCGTCAAAATCCTTTATACGGATAAGACGGAGGCGCTCCTGCACTCGGATACGTTCAAAACAACCGGCACTTCGACTGCCCTTGACGGAATCGATTCTTCTTCCCTTCAAGAAGACAAAGGCAGGCTCATCCTTCACGACGGCCAAATCTACATTCTTCGTGATGACCGAATCTACACCATTTTAGGCGCAGAGGTTCAATAATAATTTGGCTTGATTAATCAAGCAATTTGCGTATTTCTGTAATACATTTCCCCCCACCTCGCCTCTCGCTGGGTGGGGATTTTTTTGTTTTTTTTGGGAAAATCCGTAATCTCTCAAACTCATTGATTGATAACATTTTCCACTTATTCTTTACTGCACTATTCCTGCACTATTCTTGGACTATTCTTGGACTATTACTGGACTATTACTGCAAGATTTCTGCATGATTCAGCATATATCACCGAGACATTGACATGCTTTTATTAACAATTTAACGGCTTAACAGTTTAACATTTTAACGTAAAAAAAACTCTTTCCGAAGACTTTTTTACTAAATTATTTGCATATATGCAAAAAAAGCAGTACCTTTGCGGCAAAATTGATAAATTACGAAAAATATGGACTATAAGTACGAGCCAATGTTCCAACTCGGTAAGGATGAGACCGAGTATTATCTGCTGACCAAAGACCACGTGTCGGTCGGCGAGTTCGAAGGACATCAAATCCTCAAAGTGGAGCCGGAAGGCTTGACCAAGATGGCGCAGCAGGCGTTCCACGACGTCAGTTTCATGCTCCGTCGCGCGCATAACGAGCAGGTAGCGAAGATTCTGCGTGACCCCGAGGCAAGCGACAACGATAAGTATGTAGCTCTCACCTTCCTGCGCAACGCCGAAGTGTCTGCTAAAGGTCAACTGCCGCTCTGTCAGGATACCGGTACTGCTATTATCCACGGCGAAAAAGGCCAGCAGGTTTGGACGGGTTTCTGCGACGAAGAAGCACTAAGCGAGGGCGTTTATAACACCTATACTCAGTGCAATCTGCGTTACAGCCAGAATGCCCCGCTGAACATGTATGACGAGGTGAACACCAAATGCAACCTGCCCGCACAAATCGACCTTGAGGCCACCGAAGGCATGGAATATCGTTTCCTGTGCGTGACCAAAGGTGGTGGCAGTGCCAACAAAACCTACCTCTACCAAGAAACAAAGGCGCGTATTCAGAACCCGGGCACGCTCATTCCTTTCCTCGTGGAGAAGATGAAGAGCCTCGGAACGGCCGCTTGTCCGCCATACCATATTGCGATTGTCATTGGTGGCACGAGTGCCGAAAAGAACCTGCTGACGGTGAAACTCGCTTCAACACACTACTATGACAGCCTGCCGACTACCGGCAACGCCTCCGGTCGTGCTTTCCGTGATATCGAGCTGGAGAAACAGCTCCTCCAAGAGGCATACAAGATTGGTCTCGGCGCACAGTTCGGCGGCAAATATATGGCGCACGATGTGCGTGTTGTTCGTCTGCCCCGTCACGGCGCAAGTTGCCCGATAGGTCTGGGCGTAAGCTGCTCTGCGGACCGTAATATCAAGTGCAAAATCAACAAGGACGGTATCTGGATTGAGAAGATGGATAATAATCCCGGCAGCCTCATTCCGGCGGAACTCCGTCAGGCAGGCGAAGGTGATGCTGTCCGTATCGACCTCAACCAACCCATGAAGGACGTTTGCGCTATCCTCACAAAATATCCCATTGGAACGCGTTTGAGCTTGAATGGCACGATTATTGTAGGTCGTGATATTGCCCACGCGAAGATTAAAGCGCGTCTCGATGCTGGCGAGCCGATGCCGGAGTACCTCAAGAATCACCCGATTTATTATGCTGGTCCGGCAAAGACCCCGAAGGGAATGCCATGTGGCTCAATGGGACCGACAACGGCTGGCCGTATGGATCCTTATGTGGACGAGTTCCAAGACCATGGTGGTTCGCTCATCATGCTGGCAAAGGGCAACCGCTCGATTGATGTGACCAATGCCTGCCAGAAGCACGGCGGATTCTACCTCGGTTCGATTGGCGGTCCTGCTGCTATCCTCGCGCAGAACAATATCAAATCCATCGAGTGCGTTGAATATCCCGAACTTGGAATGGAGGCGATTTGGAAGATTGAAGTCGAAGACTTCCCGGCATTTATCCTTGTGGATGATAAGGGCAACGACTTCTTCAAGCAGCTCAAACCTTGCGCAGGTTGTACAATATTATAAGATTGAAAATTGGCACCATCTAATCAAGATAGTTTCTGGCGGCGATTGCTGTATAAGTATCGCCTGAGTATCATGAACGAGGACACGTTCTCGGAGATTTGGCACACGAGGCTGAGTCGTATGAGCGTGTTTGTTATCTTCACCCTGTTGTTCTTCGGAACGCTGGGTTTGTACTCGGTATTGATTTTCTACACCCCGATTCGGAATGTGCTCCCGGGCTATTCGGAGAGTATCCGTCAGCGCTTGATTGACGAATCGGAGCGTGTGGATTCGCTGGGTACGATGTTGGAACTGCAAACCCAGTATCTGTCCGTCATTCGTGACGTGGTCGCCGGCGAAGTTAAATCGGATACAGTCCAAAGCCTTGACTCGATGCAGATTGTTATGCGCGAGCGCCTTTTGGAGGCGAAGAGCGAGGCAACCGCCGATTTTATCGCACAGTATGAGGAAAAAGAGCGGGACAACCTACAATTCTTTGACGTGCGGCAAGTGGTGCCCACGATTACTTTCTTCCGCCCTGCGCATGGTGTGGTACTTGCGCACTTTGGCGCAGAAGAAGCACCTGTCGGCATAACCATTCAAACGCCCCGGAACGAGAATGTAACCGCAGTTTTGGCAGGAACTGTAGTGCATGTAGTATATGAATTGAACGACACCTACGCCGTTTTCGTCCAGCACCAGAATTATTTGTCGGTCTATGGAAATGTCGGCAAAGTCTTGAAGAACGTAGGCGACAAGGTGCAAGCCGGCGAAAGCGTAGCGATTGTGGCGGACGATAAGCCCTTGTACTTTGAGTTGTGGCAGAACGGTTCCGCCGTCAATCCCGAGGAAGTTATAGTTTTTTAATTGGTATCTCTTGGCAACGAAAAAACTCGCCATATTAGGTTCAACAGGCTCTATCGGCACCCAAACTTTGGATGTTGTAAGGCATAACCCCGAGCGCTTCGAGGTGTATGCTATTTGTGCCCATCGTAATGCCGATTTGCTGGTAAAGCAAGCTCTCGAGTTTCACCCCGAGGTGGTTTGCATTGCCGAAGAATCCCTCTATGAAACGGTCAAAACGCAATTAGCCACGCTCGATTGCAAAGTCTGGGCAGGAGCTGATTCGATAGCCCAGATGGTCACGTTCCCGAGCATTGATGTCGTTGTGGCTGCCATGGTCGGTTATGCCGGCTTGCGTCCTACCATCGAGGCAATAAAGGCGGGCAAGACGATTGCGTTGGCGAACAAGGAAACCCTCGTCGTGGCGGGCGAATTGATTTGTGAACTCGCCCAGCAGTACCACACGCCGATTCTGCCCGTGGATAGCGAGCATTCTGCGATTTTTCAATCCCTTGTCGGCGAGGGCAACAACGAGATAGAGAAGATTCTCCTTACGGCTTCCGGAGGACCCTTCCGCACCTTTACGCAGGCGCAGATGGCAACTGTCACCGCGGCAGATGCACTCAAACATCCCAACTGGGAAATGGGCGCAAAAATCACCATAGACTCCGCTTCGATGATGAATAAAGGCTTTGAGGTGATTGAAGCAAAGTGGCTCTTCGGAGTGCCTGCTGAGTGCATTCAGGTGCTCGTTCACCCGCAGTCCATCGTTCATTCGGCGGTACAGTTTGCCGATGGCGCGATTAAGGCGCAACTCGGGGCTCCCGATATGAGGCTGCCTATTCAGTACGCCTTGACTTATCCTGAGCGCCTAAAAACCGACTTCCCAAGAGTGGACCTGTTTGCGCTGCAAAACCTCACGTTTGAACAACCCGATTTGGCGCGTTTCCCGAATCTTCGTCTGGCGTACGAGGCGATTGACAAGGGCGGAAATATGCCCTGTGTGCTCAATGCTGCTAACGAAGTCGTGAACCTCGCTTTCCGCGAAGCACGCTGCGGATTCCTCCAAATGTCTGACATCATCGCCGAAACAATGCACAAAGCCGCTTTCATTGCTAAACCAACATACGAAGACTACGTCGCCACTGATGCCGAGGCCCGCAGCATTGCAGAAGAATGGGTCAAAAAAGATATTCATTAATCATTAGTCATTTTTAATTATCGTGATTCAAGCAATTCAACTCATACTCGCTCTCTCGTTTCTTGTGGTAATCCACGAACTCGGGCATTTCACTTTTGCAAAGATTTTCCATGTACGTGTGGAGAAGTTCTATATGTTCTTCAACCCGAAATTCTCCATTTTTCGTGCCAAGAAGTTCAACGGCAAGTGGCATTTCAAGTTCTTTGCCAAGAACGTCACCGAGGACGACGAATGGGCGAAATATCCCGATAACACAGAGTGGGGTATAGGTTGGATTCCTTTCGGCGGCTATTGTGCCATTGCCGGAATGGTGGACGAGACTCACAGCAGTGAGGAAATCGCCAAAACACCACCGCAAGATTGGGAGTTCCGCTCCAAAAATGTATGGCAACGGTTTTGTATTATCATCGGCGGTATTCTCGTCAATTTCGTGGCGGCTTTGGTAATCTTCGGCGCCTTGCTTTTCCATTACGGCACCGATTCGCTGCCTTTGCACAACGTGGATAGCGGGCTCTACTTCTCCGAGATTATGCTTAACGAGGGCTTCGAGCAGCACGACCACATTCTTGCCATCAATGGCGAGGAACCTAAGGAACTCTCCGATGCCGTTCAGTGGATTATTCTCGAAGGTCGCCGTGAGGTTTTGGTGCAGCGCGGACAGGACACCTTGACCCTCGTAATGTCCGAAGACCTCGGCAAGCGTTTCCTTGCCTTGCAGAACGAACACGACCGTCAGGAGCGCGACAAAGCGCGCAGTGACCAATCATACACCAAGCGCCCCTATATCCTCATGACCGAGTTTATTCCTTTCATGGTGGATACCGTAATGCCCGAACAGGCTGCCTACTATGCCGGTATTCAGAAAGGTGACAGCGTTGTGGCCGTTAACAGGGTGGTTACGCCTTGCCACGTGCAGGTTATGGACGAACTCCAAAAACACGCCTGCGACAGCGTCACTATTGACTTTTACCGTGACGGACAGCCGATGCAAGCACGGATGTTCATTGGCGACCAAGGCAAGATGGGCGTTGGCATAAAGACCAAATACAACATCTTCCCCATGGAGCACCGTGACTATACCTTCCTCGAGTCCATTCCTGCCGGAATCAAGTACGGTTGGGATATCCTCGTGATGTACATCAAGCAGTTCCGACTTGTTTTCACCAAGGAAGGTGCACAATCCCTCGGAGGATTCGGTGCGATTGGCAATATGTTCCCCAGCGTCTGGAATTGGTATATCTTTTGGCACATGACCGCTTTCCTTTCCCTTATCTTGGCGTTCATGAATTTCCTGCCTATTCCTGCTTTGGATGGTGGATATATACTCTTCCTAATCTTTGAGATGTTTACCGGCAAGCAGCCTTCTGACAAGTTCCTTGAAAAAGCGAACAATATCGGCTTCTGGTTGCTTATCGCCTTGCTCATTTTTGCCAACGGAAACGATATACTCAAGTATTTCTTCATGTAGTATGTCTGACCTGCTTGTTGATATCACGCCTTCCAGTATCGGCAGTCCAGAACTGCCCTTGGCGGAGCACCTCCACGCGGGCTTCCCTTCCCCTGCTGCGGATTACACCGAGCGCATTGATATTACTCGTGAAATCGTTCGGCATCCCGATACCACTTTCTATGCCCGTATTGACGGAGACAGCATGCGGGAGGCGGGTATTTTTAGCGGAGATATTGTCGTCATTGACCGCTCTCTGCAGGCTTCCGATGGTGATTATGTCGCTGCCTATATCGATGGCGAGTTTACCGTCAAGGAGTTCCGCCCTGATCCCGCCAACCAATGTGCGTGGCTTATCCCGCACAATAGCCGTTTTGAGCCTATATGCATAACTCAGGAAAATTCCTTCCTCGTCTGGGGCGTCATTACTCACACCATCCACGATGTTCGCGCTATGTGATTGCAATAACTTCTTCGTCTCCTGCGAACGAATCTTCCGACCCGATTTGAGGGACAAACCTGTTGTTGTCCTTTCCGGCAATGATGGCTGTGTGGTCGCGCGCTCCAATGAGGTCAAAGCCCTCGGCATAAAAATGGGCGTACCTTTTTACCAGATTCGCCCGCTCGTAGAAAAGTACGGCATTGTTCATTTCTCATCGAATTTCCCTCTTTATGGCGATATATCCGCGCGAGTTATGCGTACCCTTGCACGATGTACCGCCGATTTGCAGCAGTATTCCATCGACGAGGCCTTTCTTGACCTCTCGCACCTGAACGATACCGCTCAGATGCGCGCACTTTGCCTGCAACTGCGCACGGATATACTCAAAGGCATCGGCGTGCCTGTCTCCTTCGGCATTGCGCCTACCAAAACCCTCTGCAAGGTCGCTGCTGACTATGCCAAGCATTATGCCGGCTATCACAGCGTCTGTGCCATCAATTCCGAGGAACGACGAACGAAAGCCCTTGCCGATTATCCGGTCGAGGAGGTCTGGGGTATTGGCAGACAGTCTGCCGTTAAACTTCGCGCTGCAGGGGTCAATAACGCTCTCGATCTCGCCAACAGACATGAAGTCTTCGTGCGCAATCTGCTGCACTTGCCAGGTGTTCTTACGTGGCGGGAACTCAATGGCACACCCTGCATCGAGAATACCGACCTCCCGCAGAAGCAGACCATCACCTGTTCACGTACCTTTGCCCATCCTGTTACAGACCGCCTGTTGCTTGAACAGGCTCTTGCCGAGTTCTGCGACAATGTTGCGCGCAAACTCCGCAAGCAGCACTCTGTCTGCCGGCAGATGGTCGTCTTTGCCCACACTTCGCGCTTTAATGACGATATGCGAGCCATTCAGCAGGCACTTACCTTCCCGACGCCTACCGCCAATACCCACGAACTAACCCAAGCCTTATTGCAAGCCGTTCGCATGCAGTGGACTCCTGATACGCCATACAAACGAGCCGGAGTAATCCTGCTTGCTATTGAACCCGATAACGGCGTCCAGCAGAACCTCTTCGATACGCGCAATCGCGAACGGGACAATCGGCTCCAACAAACCCTTGATGCCCTCAATGACCAAATGGGCAAACGTACTGTTACATTCGCTAAACAAATGTGCGACCCTCAAGCCAAACCTCTCTACGAAACCGCTGCCAAAAGTCCCGCCTACACAACCGATATCACCCAAATCTTAACACTCAAATGTTAAGAAATTTACAAAAAAATTTGTATATATGATTTTTTTGTATTACTTTTGTCGCGAAATTTGTTATGATGGATTATTTTGTACATGAATCGTCTTACGTGGACGAAGGTTGCCAAATCGGTAAGGGCACAAAAATATGGCACTTTAGCCATGTCATGGCTAATTGTGTAATCGGCGAGGACTGCAATATCGGTCAGAACGTGGTGATTTCGCCGGATGTGGTGCTCGGCCGCAATTGCAAGATTCAAAACAATGTCTCTGTTTATACCGGCGTTCGTTGCGAGGATGATGTGTTCCTCGGTCCGTCAATGGTGTTCACGAACGTTATCAATCCCCGCGCCGCCGTAAGCCGTAAGCACGAATATCGCTCTACCATCATTCATCGCGGCGCCTCTGTCGGCGCAAATGCCACAATCGTCTGTGGACATGAACTTGGCGAATACTGCTTGATTGGTGCCGGTTCTGTTGTCACGAAAGATGTTCCTGCTTATGCGCTGATGGTCGGCAACCCCGCTCGACAAATAGGGTGGGTGAACAAAAACGGCGACAAAGTTGCTACCTTGGAGGA
>Ga0310786_10003602_pt1 | contig 22408 bp, 18 predicted proteins | sample AusTroGonzalo_MG_FD_203881 | JGI IMG/M metagenome (GOLD analysis project Ga0310786, IMG submission 203881) | Bovine rumen microbial communities from tropical cattle in Woodstock, Queensland, Australia - Gonzalo_03 (v2) (version 2) | ecosystem: Host-associated > Mammals > Digestive system >...
AGGCCCGCTATACTCCTTTAACTTCCCAATCGCTTCGGTGTGGGCCTTGATTGTATTAAACATCTATATGAATTTTAACTTAATATACATTTTTTTTATTATAAAAACAAGATTTATACTGACCAGATAAACAAAAAAACAGCTCCTAGAAAAATATTTATATATCTTTGATATATAGACCAGTTATTATTGCGCGCATGTGCGTGTGTGAGTGTGCCAATTATTGAATCACCTAACTATTTATATTTAAATGCTTAATTTATGGTAATCAACGAAAACAATATAAGAAAAGTCGTTGCGGAAGCCCTTTCATCGCTTTTGCTCGAATTGGATATGGGAGTTATAGGCGGTGCAGGTCCTTTGTCTGAGAACGAATTGGAGGAACCTTCGGAGATTTTCGCAGAGGAACACAGGCTTGCCAACGAAATCTATATGAAGAACAAGGCTAACCCCAAGTACAAGGTTAATCTTGAGAAGGTTTTCGGTGAAACAAAGGCATACAATGTGTGGAAGAACTACTACACGGCGATGACTTCAAAATCAGGTAAGAAGGCAGTCAATTTCATGTCGTGGCTTCACTATGTCTGTGACGGAAAGAAGGGACAGAGGATTTTGGCGTTCTCAGTTGACGGGAGTTATCTCTTCGGATACTGGATTCAAGGCTATTTCCTCGCCTGTTATTTTGCGCCGATAGGTTTTTCTGGAATGGCGAAGGTTATCAGGGGCATATGCCAATACAACAATGTTATCTTCGCCGTCACACAGGATTTGTCGCCGATGCTGACGAGATTGGGCGTTCCAAAGGCGGAAACCACGCACGACGCACCTTGGAGGGACAAGATAGTTGAGAAGGATGTGTTCGGAACGAGCGAGGAGGCAATCGAAATGGGCTTCAAGATACTTGATTTCGCAACACAGAAGAACAACGGTGTCCAAATTGACGATGCGGAGGCTCAGAGGGTGATTGACGATATCAAGAAGAACTACAAGGCACTGTCGCCCCAGCAAAAGAAACAGTTGAAGGGTGAACTAAGGCAGATTTTGAAGGACAAGTACCCTGAATTATACGAAAAATTCAAGTTTTAATGGCATTAGAGGTTAATATAGCGAATGGTAAGAAGAAGGTTCCAATCACAAGGAACAACAAGTTTTTCGGGGCTGAGGATTTCGACCTTGAAGTTGATTTCGCAACCGAATACCTCGAACAGGACGCTAATCAGACGGTAATCCTCTATCAAGTCGACCTGTCCAAGACGAAAGTCAACGATGTCTATGTGGAAACGAGCGAGAACGGTGTCAGGTACAAGACACCCGTTGAGATTCCCGTTATCTACGAGGTTTCAGACGCTGAGATGAAGACTTACGACACTACACTGCAAAAGGGTATCTATGCGCAGACGGGAAAACTCACCTTCAGCGTCCTTCTCAAGACTCTCGAAGAGTACAACTGCGACATTTCGAGGGGTGATTACATCGGCGTTCAGATTGACAGCACGCACAGAGAGTATTTCACTGTTACAGACGACGGAAGAGTAGGTAAAACTTCAAATAAGTTCACATTATACGGCACAAGACCTTATGCGAGGACAATTCAGGCAGCAAGCGTAGATACCAACGAGTTTTCTGGCTAAAGCGCACATTATTGTTCTGTTTTAATATTTTTTGGCTAATCATACTATTTATAGTAAAAATGTGGTAGTATGACTAGGGAAGAATTTATTTCTAAATCGGTTAAAGTACACGGGTATAGATACGATTATTCAAAAGTTGAATATAAAAATAATAAAACGAAGGTTTGTATAATATGCCCAAAACACGGAGAGTTTTGGCAAATACCAACCCATCATCTGTCTGGACATGGGTGTAAGAGATGTGCGTCTGAGCAATTATGGCAAAGTAGTCGAAGAAAAATCACATTTAACGAATTCAAAATGAAAATAGTTTCAAAGTTTGGGGACATATATGATTTTTCTAAAAGCAAGTTTACTGGAATGCACGGGATTATTGAAGTTGGTCATAATGGAAAATTTTTCAAAACGACACCTTCAAAGTTGTTGAGTAGTTCAAAACCAATAAAACATTCTTTTGTTGAAAATAAGGATGATTTTGTTAACAAAGCTAATAAAATGTATTCGAATAAATACGACTATTCTAAAGTCGAATATAAAAATTCACACACAAAAGTTTGTATTATTTGTCCAAAACACGGAGAGTTTTGGCAAACGCCGAATGAGCATTTGAGCGGGCATCAATGTAGTAAATGTAATAATAGCAAAATGCAAGATAGGGTGAGAAAATTACTTAACGAGCATAACATTGAATATATTGAAGAATATTCACCAGATTTTTTAAACGAGAAATTTTCCCATCAGAGATATGATTTTTATTTACCTAAAATAAATCTTGTAATAGAATGTCAAGGTAGGCAACATTTTACACCTTATTCTGTTTTTGGGGGAGAACAAGCATTAGAAGAGTGTATAATTCGTGACACAAAAAAATATGAAAAAACAAAAGAAAACGGAATTTCTATTCTGTATTTAATAGACAGGCATTTTTCTATTGATTGGCTGACGAATAATACGAAGTTTAACGGTATTTATAGTAGTGAAAATTGTTTTAAGTCAGACAATAAAATGATTGGTGTTATAACAAAAAAATACGATGAGCAGGGCTTATAAAAATGTTCTTAGGCTAAGACAAAGGCCATACGGTGTAGAAAGAAGGCAAAATTTGATGAAGGAGGTCCTTAAGGATTCTACTCCATTACCGCTCCCATTGACTTATTCCGACATTGACCAAGAGTTCAAGAAGTGGGTTGAAGACGAACTTTCAATCTCATTCGATGACAAGAAGATTCCCACTATCGCACTGTTCTCGAATCAGAGGTTCACCGAGTATATGCAGACTTGGCAGAATGTGGACAACAAGAAGAACCTGATTCCCAATTTCAAGACGATTACGAGGGAGAACAACCCGAAGGCGGGAACTATTGTAGGCAGTTCGAGGAATATCCCAGGCGAGAGGACATACCTTATGCAGAGGGTTGAGTCCCGTGACCGTGCTGGAAGGAAGTATTACACCGACTACCGAATAAAACAGCCGTTCGCCGTGGATTTGATTTACACTGTGAGCATCGTGACGAACAAGTACGAGTTCCTTAACGACTTCAACCAGATGATGAATGACAAGTTCAAGGCTATTGACTGCTATATCCGCCCGAACGGGCACTTTATCCCTATGAAACTCAACGACATATCGGATAAATCTGAATATAGTATTGACAACAGGCAGTTCTATTCGCAATCTTACAATATAACGGTTATGGCATATATCATTACTGAGGATAGCCTGATTGTCGAAGAGCGTCCTGAGATGCGATTCCTCGGTTTCGAGGGAGATTCCGACGGGCACAGTTATGCTGAGGTTGAAGAACTCCCCTGCAACTACGAAAAGCCTTCGGAGTACGACTATGTTCCCGTCTCGCTGACAGTTCACTTCGAGCCTTGCGACACCAAGTACGAGTTCACTATGGACAGCAATTTCCAAGCCTCAAAGACGGCAAGCAAGAATGTCAGGAATTTCAGGGTGTATGTCAATGACGAGGAGAAGGTTGTTGACGAGAACTTCAGGATAAAGGAAGGCGACAGGATAAAGGTGAGACTCGTCAACAGGTATGTCTATACCGAACCTGCCGATGTGATTATCAAAGGTTTCGACCCCACTTCTGCGTTTAGGAAAGAAGATGGTGCTGTTGAGACGGAAATTAATTACTCATAACCCCAAAAATGAGTTGAGAAAAGTTTTTTTGGGATATTTAACCTATTTATTAGAAAATAATAAGATAAAAAACTATAGACGATTATGATAAGTGATGCAAGAGGTGGCCATGTTTCACCTGGTATTTACACAGAGGAGAAAGATGTAACCTATTCAGTTAAAAGTCTTGGTATCACCAGTCTCGGACTTGTGGGTGAGACACTGTATGGCCCCGCTTTCGAAAACATCGAAATTGAGAATTGGGGTCAGTTCGTAGACTACTTCGGCGGCACTTCCCCTGAAAAGTTCAAGGGAACAGGTCTTCCAAAGTATGAACTCCCATATGTCGCAAAGAGTTACCTTGAGGAGTCAAGGCGACTCAATGTTGTCCGTGTTCTTGGTCTTTCAGGTTATCATGCAGGTCCAGCGTGGGTTCTTTCAACGAGCGAAACCGACGCTCCTGTAGTTGTCCTTAGGGGTAAGATGGTTTACGGATACGACGAATCAGATATCTGCGCACCTGTTGACCCAGACAAGGCTGCAAATGTTGTTAAGGACATTACTGTAGGTCCTTATGTTCCAAAGATTTACGATTCACAGTGCGTTGAGGAAGAGGCAGCGGAAGGCGTTGCTGACCCTGACAAGGCTAAGTTCTGTGTTATCGTTACCACCACAGGCGCAGGCGGATTCGGCGAGGATATGGAGTACAAGTACAATGTATCCCTAAACCCTGCTGACAGCGACTACATTTACAGGGTTCTCAGCAACAGGCCTGACACGGGTACTACCCCTGTTTACATTGAGGCTGTTTACGAGAATTCTTGGAACGGAGAGGCTATTGTTCAGGCAGGAACGAGCAAGATTGTTTCTGGCAATGTTGAGTCTCAGGGCTTCTATAGGTTCGTAAAGGCTGAGAAGTTCACCACAAGCGGCGACACTTCTGGTTACACCTACACCTACGAGAAGACTGACTACTCACCAAACATCAACTATGTCCTCGAAGATGCTATCACGGCATTGACTGACACCATTGTTGGTTTCACTGGCGAGACGAAGACTCCTGAGAACCGTTACATCAAGGGTACGGTTGTCGAAAGTGTTGCAGCATACGACGATTTCCTTGAAATGTACCGTCCTGCACAGACTCCTTGGATTGTTTCTGATGTCACCGCATCTTCTGATATGGCTTCAATGAGGAAACTCTTCAAGTTCGTTACCATTTCAGACGGTGAGGCAGCTAACTATCAGGTTAAGGTTTCTATTCAGAACATTAAGCCTGAAGAGGGTACATTTGATGTTGTAGTCCGTGATTACAACGACGATGACGCTGCTCCTATGATTCTTGAGAAGTTCAGCAAGTGTTCACTTGTTGAGGGCGATTCTTCATACATTGCCTTCAAGATTGGTACTGTTGACGGTGGCTACGAGTCAAAGTCTAAGTACATTGCAGTCGAAATGGCTGAAAACGAGGATATGAAGAACAATATCCCTGCTGGTTTCCTTGGCTATCCTATGCCACAGTACGGTGACGGTAGGAATCCATTCGAAATGGCATATGCAACCAAGTTCGATGCTTCCAAGAAGCCTAAGAGACAGTATTTCGGACTTACCAAGAATGTCCTTGACGCTGATATCCTTGCTTACAAGGGACGCTACTTCTACGACAATGTTGGTGACGCAAATCCTAACATGATTTGCAACGGCTTCCATATGGACGCTATCCTCAACAACGACCCTGAGAAGGGCGCACACTACTCAAGCAACAATATCTATGTTGACGGACAGAACGGTTATAGGTTCTCAACAGTTGATATCAACAAGGTTGGTTCTGAAACCAAGATTCCTCGCCTTATCAACGCTTCATACATCAATCAGACTATCTACAAGGATGTCTCATTGAGGAAGTTCACCGTTTACTTCTACGGCGGTTTCGACGGTTGGGATGTCAACCGTGAGGAAAGGACGCACACCGACAGGTATAAGGCTTCAAGGTACTCAGTTGTCAACTCACAGGCATTCAAGGCTGTTACAGAGAACGGACTTAACAAGTCTCTCAACCTTCCTTCAACGGCTATTACCACTGACTACTATGCATTCCTTGCAGGTTATAGGCAGATGGCTAATCCACAGGATGTTGATATCAACCTCTTCGCAACCCCTGGTATTGACTGGTACAACAACACCCTTCTTACCGAGGACGCACTTGATATCATTGAGGACGCTGATGACGGCCGTGGCGGTGACGCACTCTACATTATGAACGCACCATTCGGTCCAGACTCTGAGGAACTTGTTTACCTCTTCTCTGACACCGAGATTGATTCTTCTTATGCAGCAACTTACGCTCCTTGGGTTATGTACTATGACGCTTCTAACAAGAGGTATCTCGACCTTCCTGTAACGAAGGATGTTGTAAGGAATATGGCTAAGACTGACAATGAATCATTCCCTTGGTTCGCACCTGCTGGTACTCAGAGGGGTAATGTCAAGTGTATCAAGGCTAACCACAAGACAACGCTTGCAGAGGAAGACAAACTCTACGAAGGACGCATCAATCCTGTCAAGACTTTCGCACAGGACGGCGTTAAGATTTGGGGACAGAAGACAACCTATTCTGCTGACAGCCCTCTCAACAGGGTTAATGTAAGAAGGCTTATGATTAGGGTTAAGAAACTCGTTTCCGAGGCTGCTAAGCACCTAATCTTCGAGCAGTACGACGATACTCTTGAGAAGCAGTTCAGGGGACTCGTTGAGCCAATCCTTGCGGATGTTAAGGCAAACCGTGGTATCTTCGACTACAGGGTTAAGACCGAAATCACTCCTGAGACGAGAGACCAACACATCCTCCCTGCGAAGATTCTCATTAAGCCTACACCTGCTCTCGAATACATCAGCATTAGCTTTGTCGTATATCCAGAAGCAATTAATTTCGATGAGAATTAAAAATTTTTAATAATTAAGTTAAAACGCACAAATTGTGCGTTTTTTCTTTTTTATCGTTTCTACAAAGGCTACTCTTTTTGGATTTTATCTACTATTTATAATAAAACGAGATTCTTATGGTAAGAAAAAATGTTTATGATTTTATAGAAGATGCTGAAAAAGTACACGGAGGAAAATATGATTACTCAAAAGTTGTCTATAACGGATGTAAGGAAAAAGTTTGTGTGGTATGTCCCGAACACGGTGAGTTTTGGCAAACACCAGACTCTCACATTCAAGGAAGAGGATGCCCTGTTTGTAGATACATAAACTCAGCCAAAAACAATTCGCTAACCAACGAAGAGTTTATTGAAAAGGCAAATATAATACACAAAGGAAAATACGATTATTCAAAGGTTGAATATGTCAGTCAAAAAAAACCCGTGTGCATAATTTGCCATGAAAAAGACGAGAACGGAAAAGAACATGGGGTATTTTGGCAGACACCTACTGCTCACATTGACAAAATGGCTGGCTGCCCAAAATGTTCAAGAAATCACAAATACACAACTGAAGAGTTTATAGAGTCACTTCCAGAATGGGTAAAAGAAAAATATGATTTTTCAAAATTTGAGTATGTTAGAACGCATGATAAGGCGATAGTGATATGCCCAGAACACGGAGAATTTTTACAAAGTCCGCATAACATAAGAAAGGGGATTGGCTGCCCAGGATGTAGCGAAAGTAAACTTGAAAGAAGCGTTAGAGTGTTTTTAAAATGCTATGGTATAGAGTACATTTCAGAGTACAAAAAAGACGATAGTTTTGGAAAACAAGCGATTGATTTTTATTTACCAAAATATAATCTCGCAATAGAATGCCAAGGTGTTCAACATTTTGTGCCAACAGATTTCGCTGGGCGAGGAGATAATTGGAAAAACAACGAATTTGAGCGAATTAAAGAACTTGACAGGAACAAGCAGGAACTGTGTAAGAACAACAAGATTAGGCTTATATATTTTATGAGTAAAGATAATGCTAAACTTGCTAATGAATCTGAACTATACGATGGTTTTACCATAATAACGGAAATTGAAGACATTAAGAACTATTTATAGTAAAACTGAATGTGATGAAAAACTTTTTAAAGAAAATCGTTTTGGTACTTGTTATGTGCCTTTCATTCGTAGCCTGTGACTTGATTTTCAAGACACCGAGGAACAACGACAATCAGAACTTGGGCACTTCGATGATTTTGTCTTACACGATGAATGCGACGGAGTGGCAGGTTGATTCAATCTGCAAGGCAGACACGCTCCCTGACATTGACAATTGGCTGAGGACACAGTTCACCGACTATGAGACTAACGAGTTGGTTACAAAGAGGCTCTACTACAAGGAGTGGGGCGACAAGGAAGTCGTGTACATAATTACGGGGACCAGCGAACCGTATATTGTAATGCGAAGAATAACTGAATAATTGACTTACCACTATGATTGAGAACACTAATTTCGGATATTTGCCGTCAAAGTTGGACGGCACTGAGTGGGTATTCGGCGCACCTTCAGAGGCTATCAAGTTGCCGTCAAAGTACTCATACAGGACTTATCTTCCCGATGTGCTTGACCAGGGAAGCCTTTCAATCTGTGTCCCTTGCTCTTGCTCGGCATACCTCAATTGGAGGGAAAACCTCAAGGACGGAAGTAACAAGGACAACAAGATTGCCCTTATGGACATCTATGGGATAAAGGAAACCGAAGGCGACGGAATGACATTCAAGGAGGCGTTCCACTTCCTCCGTCACGGAAGCGTTAAGTCCGCCGCTGGAAACCTGCACATCAATTCATACGGTAAGATTAACAACCTCATTTCGCTGAAATATGCACTCGTTATGAACGGCCCTTGCTTCGGCGCACTCCCTGTCTATTCCGATGATTGCGACTTTTGGAACAAGAAGGCGGGTTATTCGTTGCTCGGATATCACGCAATCTCAATCGTAGGATACAATGACGAAGGGTTCATCATCAGGAACTCTTGGGGAAAGTCCTTCTGCGACAAGGGATACACCGTTCTTCCATACGAGGAGTTCACGAGGCTTATGGAGGTTTGGACGATAATTGACTAAAAACTTGCACACATTATGACGAGATACATACATTTATTTGAAACCATTGAAGAATTTGAAAAATGCCTACTGTACAGACTATTACCACGAACCTTGGCTAAGTTATACCATTGACAATAGTACTTTAGCGTATAACGACAGAAGCAGTCCAGGAGGCGGAGGAGTGATTAAAGGCCAAACAAAGGGGCAAAACGGAAAATAGAAGAACGCACCGACGGTGCGTTTTTTGTTTTTACGACTTTTTTTCCGTATATTCAATATATGAAGATTTTAGTTACAGGAGGAGACGGGCAACTTGCGAGATGCATAATGGATGCCCAATCGTTATACGACAAAGATAATGTATATGTCTATTACGGAAAGGATAAACTTGACATATCAAACAGTAATAAAATACGGGCTGTTTTGGTGGACGAGAAGCCAGATTTGGTAGTAAACTGTGCCGCATATACGAAAACTGATAACCCTGACGAGAAGTTGGCGTTTAAAGTGAACGCACTTGGCCCGATATATTTGGCTATGGAGTGCAAGGGAAAGAATATAGCCCTAATCCATATTTCAACCGATTATGTATTCGACGGAGAGAAATCAACCGCATACGCCGCAAATGATGAGTGCAGTCCTAAGGGAATATACGGAATGTCGAAATATTGCGGGGAGGAGGCTATAAAGTCAATCTATCCGTCGGCACTCATTATCAGGACATCTTGGCTCTATTCGGAGTACGGAAACAATTTCCTGACGAAGACGCTAAAGAACATTTATTCCGCAAGGTTGGAGGGAAAGAAAGTAAATTATGTGGTTGACCAAATAGGATGTCCGACATACGCACCGAACCTTGCGAGGTTCATCGTTAAGAACCTTATCGTTGAAAGAGAGTTCGAACCACTGCGTCCTTCAAACATTTATCATTTCACGGACAGCGGCGTTGCTTCGAGATACGATTTTGCGAAGGCTATTGAAAAGGCTTTCTTCGAAACTGACGAAACCGTACAACCTTTTGAATCTTACGATTTCGTGGAGGAAACAAAGAGGCCGAAGGTATGCATTTTAGGGAGAAGGGAGTTGATTTTAAACTTCAATTGCGAACTCAAGGATTGGAGGACTTCACTTTTTGAATTCGCCGAAGAAAGCAAGTGCCGCCTTGACCTATTACTTGGGTTAAAAGAACCGACAAACAATGTTATTGGAGAATTACTACACATATAACGACAAAAAAAGCGGGAGCCAATGACTCTCGCTTTTCTTTTATGTCTTTTCTATTAGTAGCAAAGGATGCAATAGTCAGGACGGAGCGTTGCAGTGATTGTTGCAAGGTCATCCTGTGAGTAAGAAAGGTCACCGAATTCGACATTCGTCAAGAAGCAACCCTTAAGAATCCACTTCTGAACGACAGCACCAGTTGGGTCGAGCATTTCGAGCTCTACATCACGCTTGTAACCTGCGGCATAACCCTGACGGCCCGTAACTGTTTCTGAACCGAGACGAACCCACTCCATAATAGCCTGAGAGGTTGAAGGTCCGATAGGGTCACGGAAAGTCAATTGCATTTCCTGCCAAGTATAACGGCCAAGCACCCAAGTAGAGGTGTTCAAGAACTGAATTTCAGTTGCATTCTGATTGATAGAAGGACGGCGGCCTGATTCGACAGTCCACTCCTGAATACCAAGGTCAGCAGGGAAACGGAATATGAACCTATTTTTCCTTAGTGGTTCATACACATTCGGCATTTTATTTAGTAAATCACTCATAATCTTAAGATATGTTAGTTTTCGTTATTTCGTTTATTATAAATAGCGGACTTTTGATTTTTTATGCCATGTGTCCCTGTTGGGGCATCATCTGCTGTTTTGGCTGTCCGTTAATGTCCTTTCCTTCCTTTTGGTCCTCGTGAGCCTTATCTGCGAGTTGGAAAATCTTCTTTGCAAACTGATAGACTGCGTTGTCAGGGTCGTCAGCGAGTTTCTTCATAATGCTGAGGGATTCCTTACGCATGTTTGCGATGAAGCCGTCAATGTTTGGTTCATCGTCTTCAATAGGTTTTTCAACAGGATTGTCAATAGGCTCGTCCATTGGCTCGTCTTCGATTCCGCCAAGTTCATCGTCACCTTCCATTTCGTTGAAGTTGATAGCCTCGTTAATGCTCTTCGGCATTCTGTTAGAGAGCTTTTTCAACGCTGAAATATTTTCCTTTAAAGTTGTCTTTTTCATGATAAATTGCAATTTTCAATATATAAATAGTTCCCATACACAAAATTGTGTTGACTAATCGGCGTTTGTTTTTATCTTTTAAGAAAATGATATTGGGGTAATTATATAAAAACGAATGTTATGATTAAGAACAGAAAAGAAGTTGCTGACAAGATTAAGGAAAGCACACGGAAAATGTACGAGAAAACCATTGAGGAAATGGAGGAAAAAGGTGCGAGTGCCGAAGCGATAGAGGAGGTCAGGAAATGTATGGAATCTCTTAACGCTGCGTATCAAGACGATGGCGACTTTATTCAAACGATGAGTTGCCTGAACATAGACCCTATAAGGACGAATTTGTTTATTCTTAAACTGCCTGGAGTACCATTCGAGCAGGTCAATCATGTTGATGTTGATTTCGAACAGAGAACCATTATCGTTTCCGTATATGAGACGATTAAGTTTTCACCGCTGAAGTATTTTTCGAATAAATCGAACAAAAATTATTATTATCCAGCGGTGTCAATTGAATATTACAACACATTTGGGAACTATATCAGGAGAGATTTGTTTACCGATGTGATATTCGACCATTTCCACCCAATGTCGCTATCATACGATGATGAAAGACCATTGTCAACGACAATAACTTTCAAATTTGGAAAGTATGAGCCAACCAGTTAAGAAGAATGGCACTTTTCAGAAACCGAGGTCCAAGACCGTAAGGAAGAGGAAGAAACCGACGATTTCTGAAATAATCAAACGAAATGTTGAAAGAAGTAAGAAACCGCACCCTAAGTACGGAACCTCGAAGTTGGAGGTGATTTTTGAGAAGGAGATACTTAATAAACTGAAGGTTGTGTACGAAAGGCAGTTCTATGCGAAGGACATAAAGAGGTATTACGATTTCTACCTTCCTGAGTTGAATGTGTTAATTGAGGTGGATGGGGATTTTTACCACTCATACGGAAAGGTGTACGAGGAAATGACACCGATGCAGAAGAAGAACCACAGGGTTGACGAAATCAAGAACGAATGGGCGGCAATGCACGGATATGCACTCATCAGGATTTGGGAACACGACATAAGGAACAACCCGTACAAGGTTCTCGAATGGCTGAGCGAACGGTTGGGGATTGAAAACGAAAAACAGATTATAAAGGAAAATAAGAAAAAAAGACATTAATATGGCTGAAGTGAATGAAGAGAGAAGTCTGAAGCAACTAAAGAACTCATACGATATGTACGAGAAGACAAAGAGGGAAACCGAGAAGAGACTTAAGGCTGCTACCAACGAAGACGGTACTAAGAAGTACTCGAAAGAGGAGATTGAGAAGGAAATCAATCTCATAAATGTCGCTGAGCAGGATATCATTGACAAGTATGTCGCATACGGAGGCAAGATTGAGGACTTGAAGAAGAAGACGAGGAAGACACCTGCCAATGTGACTGATATGGACGCTATCTCAAAGGCGGCCCTCGAACTCATGTCAGAGGAGACAGAAAAGGTGCAGAAGGTTACTGCGGGCGTTTCAGAAGCCGAGTCAAGGCTTGACCAAGAGTATATCCCAAAAAAGGGTACATACGACGCTGGTGCCAATTTTGATATTATCAACCTCCCTTCAAAGGGCGAGGGTTATAAGGACAAGATTAGAAAGGTTTCTGTTTCTTACCTTACTGCTTACGACGAGAACATGATTGTCGCACCTAACCTATACCGTGACAATCTCATTCTTGACTACCTCCTCAACGAAAAACTTATGAGTAAGGAAATTGACCCGATTGACCTTCTTGAAGGAGACAGGGATGCTATCATCCTCTTCCTCAGAATGAACGGATATGGCAACGAATATCCGATTACCGCCACAGATGATGCGACGGGAAAAGAATTCGATACAATCGTCGACCTTTCAAAGATTAAGATGAAGGATTTCGACCTAAAGGGCGATTCAAACGGATGGTTCCCGTTCACGCTTCCTGAGAGTGGCGTTGAGGTGAAGTTCAGGTTCCCTACCCATAGGGATAATCTTATCCTCGAAAAGATGAAGGTTGCAGAGGATGCAAAACTGAAGAAGAAAGCGATTGAGAACTATGTTTCCTCTCTTGACACCTACATTGAGAGCGAGAAGGACATGAAGGCTGACAGAAAGATTGAAATTCGTCAGGCTATCAGGACGCTTGAGAGCTGGGCTGACGATATCGAAGACGACGACCTAAAGTTCAACAAGTCGCTCACAAACAGGCTTAACCTTCTCATTATGGCGGTTGACGGAATCACCGACAAGCAGTATATCAGCGACTTTATCAGGAAGATGCGTTCGAAGGATTCTTCCGCACTGAGAAAGTATATGGCGGCAAACGAGCCAGGAATGGATTACAGTATAACAGTTGAGCGTCCTAAGGAGTTGGGAGGTGGCTCCTTCACTACCTTTCTGCAACTTGACCAATTTCTTTTTCTCAATATCGCCGACTGAGTACTATAACAACCTTCTTGACGAAGAGTGGGGTTGCTATAAGTATGTCGGTATGAGTTGGGATATGATTATGAGCCTTCCAATGCAGGAGAGAAGGGCTATGATTCATAAACACAATCTTGATTCGGATGCCGTCGAAAGAGAGATTAATGGTTCTACAGACACGACAAATCACCACTTGGAAGGAAGGGCGATAAACGAATTCGCAAGAAGAAATCAAACGGACCCGTTGGGTGGCTAAATTAGCCACCCTTTTTCTTTAAGAAAATGGGGTGGTCCTATTTATATTTGAATAAGTGTGTTGATATAGTATTTTATGGCTATTGATAAAGGTATGAGAGTTGAAGATTGGCTAAGGTCGAACCCTGACGCAACGATGGGTGACCTTGCCTATGAACTCCGTTCCGAACTTAGAAATGAAAATGCGAGTGGGTTAGACGGAAGTCCATTAGCCAACACAGATTTCGGTAGAATGGCTGACGAGTTTGGTAAGAAACTTGACAACATCAATAAAACCTTGAAGTCTATGGACGTTGAACTCATGCGTTTTCTTGACGGGTGGAAAAGGGTAGATAAAGCCGCTTCTGATTACGCCAAAACGATTGGTGCTACAAAGCAGGGATTGATGGAGTTAAGGTCCGAAGCAATCATTGGTGTTTCTAACAAGAACATAGGCTTCGACTTCAACATGGACGCAGATGAGTTGATGAAGGCTCAGGCTGATTATGCGAAGGCAATCGGAAGAAGCGTCAACATCGACCACAACAGCCAAAGAAATTTAGCCGCAATACGAAGCATATATGGCGAATCGTCTGATTTGTTCGACGCTTTCGATAAAATGGGCGTTACAATGGACGGTGTTGCCGAACACGCAGGAAAGATGTTCAGCACCGCTTCCAAGAGCGGAATATCACTTGAAAAATATGCGAACAATGTAAAGCAGGGCATTGCTATGGCTAACACATATACCTTCAGGAACGGATTGAAGGGTATGGAGGCTATGGCGAAGAGGGCTACCGCAATAAGGATGGATATGGCCCAGGTTTCTGCGTTCGCCGACAAGTTCTCGAATGTAGAGGACGCTATATCGAATTCAGCGAGGTTGCAGGTTCTTGGCGGACAGTTTGCACAGTTGGCTGACCCTATCAACCTTCTCAATATGTCTCTTAACAGTCTTGAGGATACCGAAAAGACTATGGAGCAGTTCACAAACGGACTTGCCACATTCAACAAGCAGACGGGAGAAGTAGAGGTTTCGACATTTAACAGGTTGAGGCTCAGGGAGTTCTCTAATATCACAGGACAGGACCCTGCAAAGGTTATGGAAGTAGCCAGAAGGCAGGCGATGCGTGGCGAGATTGAAGCCCAAATGAACAATGCGAAGAATGTAGCGGGCTTTGACGAGGAGTTCAGGGAACTCATTAAGAATACCGCTTCGTTCAAGGAGGGACAGGCTGGTGTTTCAATTGACGGACACTTCAAGAAACTCGCCGACATAACGGAAGAAGACAGGAAGAGGCTTGAGGCTCACGCAAAAACCGATTCAGAAAACATTCAGGACATTGCTATCAGCGTTCGTAGCCTTGACGAAATCAGGAAAGGTATCAAGAAACAATACGAGGCGATAAAGGCAAATGCGTCGCAGCCGTTAGGTTCCAGCGTGAAAGGAATTACCGAGACAGTATCTGGCATACTATCACCGATAACCAAGACATTGATGTGGGGCTTCGTCGGAGGTTCCGCAATCGGCTTAGGGTGGAAGGCTGCTAAGGGCGTTTCTAAACTTGGCGGACAGGTAGGTGGACTGTTTAGGGCAGGAACAGAGAATGCTGGAGAAATAATTCCTGGTGCAACAAAGGGTGCAAGCGGATTCTTAGGTAGATTCAAGGATATATTCACAAAGAGTACCGACGATGTAATGGAAAAAGTCGCTACAAACAGTACTAAGGCGAATAAATCTTTGTTGGACGCAATAAAGGGAACCAAGACAGTCCGTAAGACACGGCAAGTAACAAGGCTTGTCAAGGCAGGCAAGGGTGCTAAGGTTGTATCGTCAGGATTGAAGTCGGTTGGTAAAAGGATTCCTATTGCGGGTGCATTGCTCTCAATGGGTATAGAGGCTTATCAGAACCGTGAACAGTTCAAGGATAGGCAAACCCGTGGAACCGCAGTCGGTAAGATTTCAGGTGCTGGCATCGGTACGGCAATCGGTGCAGGACTCGGTAGCCTCGTCGGACCATTGGGTACTATTGTCGGAGGTATGGTAGGAGAATGGGTAGGTAAGAATGTCGGCGGATTCGTCGGGGGCACTATCACCAAGATTCAGAACCGTAATAGAGACAATGCGAAGGCGGAAGCCGAGAGAAACATAAAGGATAAAGACGCTGCTATTGCCGTCGGAAACCTCAAGGGTGATTATAGTGTAAAGCAGATGCGTGAAATCGAAAGAGCCTTGAAGACTGGCGAACTTGATAAACGCAAACTGTCAAACGCCGCACTTAGGAAACTCAGGGAAAGCGGTGATATTGATGCACTTGAAGCACTTGAAGGAAAGAAGACTAAGCGTGCGAAGGAAAAGGCAGAGAAGAAAGAGGAGGCCAAGAAGAAGTACGAAAGTGCAAGTTTCGAAATCGGAACCGCTTATATCAGCAGCGAAAAGTTCACCACAGGAAAGGGCGTATCCCCAAGGAGGGGCGATAACGAGGAAGAGAAGCCAACAAGGGGCAGGGCACTTAAGAATGTCGGCAATGTTGTCGGAGCCGCAACACTCGGTCCTGTCGGTGCTATCATAGGCGGATTGACGGGCGCAGCCACTTCGATTATCAAGGGTAAGAAGGAGAAGGCTGAAGGAAGGGAACTCGCAAAGGAGAAACCAACCGCAACCACCACGAAGGGGACTGCTCCGACACAGGAGGAGAAGAAGCCTATTGAGGTTAACATCAATGGAACGCTTAAACTTGAATACAAGGGTAAGGACATTGACATACTTGACGAAATGAAGAAGAATCCTAAGTTCAGGAACGCTATCACTGACTTGGTGATTGAGGAAATGAACAAGAGGAACTACGGTGCTGTCGTTCAGGACAAGCACGGCACTCCTTCTTCTCCATACGCCAAAAACTAATTGATTTTTAAACAATTTTATAACATACTAATTTTGTAGTAATATGTCTTTAAGCAGTCTAAACAAAGCGGTTAACAGCCTTGTACTTGGCAACAAAACCGTGTATAACTTCATAGATTACATCGGCGGGATACACCTCACTGGTGGAATCAAGCGTTATACTGCGGCGAGGGGCTATTACCTCAACAACATATCGTTCAACTATGACAGGGGACTTATCGGTAGATACGGATACGGAAACTATGTTAGTCCGTCGGTTGACGATGTTACTGCGAGGGAGAAGATACAGGGGACGGACGGAGTTCGCCTTGAAGGTGGAGAGTTGGTTCCCGCTACGCTGATTCAGGAAAGGATTGGCGATTACTACGGAATTGACGGAGTTGAAAGGAACTCTGAGAGACATTTCACGACGGTAAACGAGTTCACAGAACTTGGTGACGCAATCAGGTTCGAGAACACCAAGCACAACATAACCCAATTTGTGTTGGAAAACAGGTACGGCGCTGATTACAACGACGCTAAGTTGTACCCAGGAATTAAATCGTCAAGCCTTCCTTCCGACGAGTTGGGGACACAGTACGATTTCACATATCCAAGGGCATACATCAATCTTTTCGGAACCAAGAAGGAGTTGAGGCTTTCTTCTGTCGAAGACAGGGATATTGTCACCGCAAACAATGTGATTTACGAGCCTTACAACGACGATAAGTACAGCGAGGACAAGGTTCTCACCACTTTAATCAACAAGAAGGAATTGGGTGATGAACTTACTCTTACTGAGAAGGACAAGGACAAACTATTCACAAGCATTGCGTTCAGCACGAACTTCAACAAGAATATTCTCGAAACAGGCGAGAAAATCAGGGAGAGGTACAGTCAGAAGAGGATAACGAGCGAGGTTGTTGAAAACCTTATAGGACAGAATTCGAGCCTTCCGTTGTATCCGAAGGCAAAGGCTTACATAATGACTGAACACGCCTACGGCGATTTGGTTGAAATAGGGAAGGACGGGCAGATACAACTCGTATCATCGCAACTCGGCATCGGTCCAAACGGAATCGTTGACTATTACGCCGAAGAACTCAGCCGTTACGATGCACTCAAGAAGTCGTACCGTGGGTATTCGTTCGAAACGCCATATGCGGTTATCGGATTGGACGGCAACAGGTACTTCAAGATGGATTCGAAGTACGAGCCAACGCCTGACCACAGCATAGGCGGAAGGAACGGTGCGTTCAGGGTTAACGGAATCTATGACGGCAGGAAAGCCCGTGGTGCTTCGTACCATTACTACGAGGAGATGGACAAGGGCGCAGCCGTAACTTCGAGTACGCCTGACGGAGTTTCAGACGGATTTGCACCTTCTGTGACGAGTTTCCAGAATTCTTCGAATATAATGAAGAGAACCAACGAACTCTTCAGGAACGGTACGATAAAATCACTCGTAAACAGGTTCCACACGGACAGTTCCGATGTGAATGACGATGACTTCCTCGTTTCTTCTTACAGCGAGGCGGGAATTTCCCGTGGTAGGAACCTATTGAGGGGCGATACAGATTCGAAGTCGGGATTTGACAACCCATACTGCCGTGTTTGGACAGCACATCACCAATATTCTCAACTAAAGAACAGGATAAGGCCGTTTATGGACGGCGATACCTTCATGAGCATAAAGGAACTCCAAAATAACTACGGAAGGTTGCGTCCAAACAACGGGGCACAGAGGTTGAACGACTATTCGGTACTTCAAGACAACGGTTATGTGAAGATTACGCCGTTCCACGAGAACGGAAAACTCGCAGGCGGAAGGGACAGCCTCAAAAAGTATATGTTCTCAATCGAAAACCTTGCTTGGAAGGACTATGCGACGAAGGAAATGCTTGCAAACGAGCAGATTGGGCCTTTCGGTGGAAGAATTATGTGGTTCCCTCCTTATAACCTCAAGTTTAATGAAAATATCAACACTTCTTGGAGGGATAACGAGTTCATTGGGCGTGGAGAGAAGATTTACACCTATGCAAACACCGAAAGGGGCGGCACTCTTGATTTCACATTGCTGATTGACCACCCTTCAATCCTTAACAAAGCCTCAAATATGGGTGAATCAGGGCTCAGGGAAGAGGATGTGCTTAGGTTTTTCGCAGGTTGCGGCAAGTTGAATGTGACGGATGTCGAAGACGAACCCGCAGTGAAGAACGAAATGGACATTGATGACGATAACAATGACAATAAGACACCCGAATTGAAGCCGCTTGAGGAAAGAATTGAGTTCGGATACATAGTTTTCTATCCAAACAACTTCTCGGCGAAGAAATATCTTGGAAATATAGCCGAGGCAGTTAGCAGGCTGGACGAATATGAGATGAGCAGCGACGGCTCGTCATTCAAGGAGATGGACGAGGCTTGGGAACGACAGAAACTCGCCGACATGAATTATGACAGCAAATCGCTGTTCAGTCTTAACAGGAACAGGTGGGACGCTGACACCGCAAAGAAGATTGGTGACCTGCTCGGCATAGACAACATGGAGAAATACGACCCATATTATCAGTTCAAGAAACTCGGAGAGAAGTACAATTCAGGAAGCACCGAGGGTGAGACGGGATTGTTCGGCTATTCGGCGAAATATTATGAGATTGATAACATAGAAGTCAGGGGATTCGCTTCTAGCCACGGTTACGAGGCGTTCAATCAGGTGCTTGCGAAGGATAGGGCTAACATGATTTCAAAGTTGGCTCAGTATTTCTGTGCAAGCATTGACACGAGCAAGATAACGACGGGAGAATGTGAGGTAAAGAGCATCAACAAGGACGGTATGCCCGACGATGTTAATGACAAGGACGCTAAGATTGCAAGAAGTGCGGTCATAACCTTCAAACTCAAGTTGAGAGACGATGTTACGCCTCCGATAGACGCTAATGCGGGCGTTGAGGGAACCGAGAGAAGGATTGTTGACGGAGAAGTTGAGTATCTTGACGAGGAAGACGCACCTAACGGCGTTGCTACGGCAAAGAAAGACGAGGAAGTCAGGGAAGTTGTGGTTTCAAATACTTTCCATTCTGACGGAGATAGGTCATATTATACATACCAGAATGAGTTTATGTACTTCAAGCAGTTGGAGGCAACCAATAACTTGGTATATAAGAGCATCGTTGACAAGGTTAAGTTCTTCGACCCTGCGTTCCACTCAATGACACCTGAGGGATTCAACGCAAGGTTGAACTTCCTGCACCAATGTACGAGGCAGGGGCCTACAATCGGCAGTCACTCAGGGGACAAGAACCCCGACAAGTCGAAGATGAGCGAAATGGCGGGCAATCTCGCATTCGGTAGGGCTCCATACTGTATATTAAGGATAGGCGACTTCTACTACTCAAAGATTATAATTGACAGTATATCAATCAATTATGATGTTGGTAGCGGAATACAGTGGGACCTTAACCCTGAAGGAGTCGGAGTTCAGCCAATGATGGCTACCGTGAACATTTCATTCAAGTTTGTCGGAGGACAAGACATTGACGGACCTGTTGCACAACTTCAGAACGCTATATCGTACAACTATTACGCAAATAGTTCGATATACACGCCTTCTACGCAGCAGTCAATACCAACAGTTATATTAGATGAGGAGTAATTATGGCATTTTTAGAATTTGATAGGTATTCCAAGTTGAGGAATGACAATTCGGTGGAGATAGTCCCGTTCGTTGAGATACCAAAGTTGGACAGCGACTACTTCATCGAATACAAGAAGGGTGTCACGAGACTTGACATCGTGTCTAACGATTACTACGGTAATCCGAATTACGGATGGGTTATCTTGCAGGCTAATCCTGAGGTTGGCTCGTTGGAGTTCAACATAAAGGACAAGACAGTGCTTAGAATCCCGTTCCCGCTTGACGCTGCGTTGTCCGCTTACAAGGAGGGTATTGACAAATATAAGAAATATTACAAGAAGTAATGGCAGAACTTGAGACTTTTGGTAGAATCAGTTACATAGACCCAACCAATGTGTCGTTCTATTCGAACGGGGCAAAGGCTATCGTACCTTCCAATGACTTGATGATGAATCCGCTTGAGGATTTCTGCATAGCGGTTGACCTCGAAGTTATCATACCTGACAGGAAGGCTTGTTCCGTCGGTGCTGAAGAGGGAGGGTTCCTGAAATTGAACTATTCGTCCACGAACGGCACGATTTCGTTTATGAACGGCACTTCTGGCACTCTCACAACCAACTTCACCGACATAAACCCAATCAATCCTACTGAGAACACCAAGGAATGTCTCGGAATTGAGTCAATCCACATTCAATATCAGTCTTGGTTCGCTCCTGAGGTTACGATTAAGTTCGTTGATGTAAGGGGTGGCTCCGTTCTAAGCCCCGAAGAGGAGGAATATCAGAACAGGAGCGGTGTCGGCTCTGTCTATAGGGCACTCTTCAACCTCCCTTCGCCTATTTTCAAACTGAAGGTCAAGGGTTTCTACGGACACGGGGTTACATATTACCTCGTTGAGGAGAAGGTTGACATAGACCTTGATTCGTCAAGCGGAAATTTCAACATAACAGCCAATTTCATAGGACAGATGTACAGGGTGTACGCCGATATCCCTATGGTTTACCTATGCGCAGCACCGTTTATGTCAGTAGGGCAGAGTTATTGGCAGGCAATGGTTGACGGCGGCGTGTTTGTCTTCAAGAACAAGAGCGGAACCGAGACTCCTATGATTAAGTTCCCTGAGCTGAGGGAAAGAATCGCCCGTGCAGCGTACAATCAGGAGAAAATCAGCGCAGCCGCAAAGGGCGAACAGATGGAAACCAACAACCAAGAGAAGGTTAACAACCTCGTAATGCTCAGGGAGACATACCCGCTCAAGGATTGGTACATTGACAACGATGGTTGCTACGGCGTTTACGGAACCGACACCGACAGGGGAAATATCCGTGACAAGATAAAGGCATACATAGATGTCGTGAGTGCCCACGATGTGACTTACAGGACTTCGTACCTTAGCGAGTTCCAATCACTCATTCCTTATGCAAGCAGGGACGGAAAGATTGAGAGGGAAACGCTCAAGAAGGATAAGAATGTTGATGCGTTCGTAGTCAATGGAAAGCCCGCTGCGTTTAACGACTATGTGAACAAGACTGCGGGATACAAGGACAAGGTGAACCTATTCACAATCAAGGGAAACACATTCAGGAAGGAGAGGGAGTTTATCGCATCTGGCATAAACGCCTCAATCAAGGCTTGCGAGGACGAAAAGGCGAGGGCTAAGGCTGAGTACGACGCACTTGTCGCCGCAGCTATTGAAAAGGCTCTCGGTTTCACGCCTTCCATTCAGAACATATACAACCTCGCTTTTGCCCATATGGATACATTTATGCACGCATTCTATGAGCATATGGACACTATCAAGAGCCAACTCAACAATCACGATGCCGTGAGAAAGAAGAATGCTTACAGTGCGGACGATACCGATGTGAACATAGGAGAGGTTGAACTTCCTCCATACCCAGCCTTCTACAACGATGTGAAGGTGAACGGCGAGACGAGGAGGGAACTGTTGTGGCCTGAAGACATGTCGAACGGAAGCCAATTGGAGGAGGTTAGGTTCATCAAGGACCTATTGAACGCTTCCGCACTGTATATGAAAGCGGCGGCGGAAGCAAACAAGAATGCCGAGGAGATAAGGAAAGACGCATATGGAAAGAAGGATTTGACGGGAGCCCCTTCTACGAGCGTTGACAGGTTCATTCCAGTTACAGTCAATGACTTCGTTAAGAAAAATGGTTTGCCTAACCCATACGAGTGG
>Ga0310786_10003603_pt1 | contig 22406 bp, 20 predicted proteins | sample AusTroGonzalo_MG_FD_203881 | JGI IMG/M metagenome (GOLD analysis project Ga0310786, IMG submission 203881) | Bovine rumen microbial communities from tropical cattle in Woodstock, Queensland, Australia - Gonzalo_03 (v2) (version 2) | ecosystem: Host-associated > Mammals > Digestive system >...
AAAAACAAGCATGGCTGGTTTTCGTTAACACTTAACACGATTAGAAATGGAAAAGCACAAAGTCGTCTATAATGCTGCCGTCGGGGGTGGTCTTCACCTGTCTGAAGAGGCCGTCTCATGGCTCAAGGAGCGGAGCATGGATGTTGAAGCCTTTCCCGTCGTCCGGGGGAAGGTGCCGGGTGGGTATGGCCCATTCTGGGAAATCCCCAGACATGCCCCGCTGCTCGTCGCGTGTATCGAAGCCCTGGGCAAGAAGGCCAATGGTCCTGAAAATGGTTGGACTCCGGCCGCCGATCTCCGGGTCTTCGAGATCACAGGGCAGTACTATTATATCGATGCCCACGACGGAGACGGAGAAGAAGTCATAGATATTACTAAAATGATAAATATTGCAGAATGAGCCAGTTACATAATCCTAGCAACTTTGATTGCCACAATCACATCCTCCCGGGGCTGGACGACGGCGCCCAGACTCTTGATGAGTCGCTGTTCCTCGCCGGGAAGCTGGTGGAGTACGGCTACCGGCGCTGCGTCTGCACGCCGCACAGCTCGTACCTCTACCGCAACACGCCGCTGATCGTGCAGGGCGCCGTGGAACAACTGCGGGCGGCGCTGGCGGAGAAGAACATTCCCCTGGAGATCTCCGGCTCCATGGAGTACCGGCTCGTCCCGGAGACTTGGGGCGAGGTTCGCCAGAACGGATGGCTGATGCCCTGGGAAGGGAATCACATCCTTGTCGAACTTCCGCTCCGGACTCGGGAGCGGATGGGGGCGTTGTCTGCCGAGGGCGAGATCCGCAAACTCGTGGCGGACGGATATCAGCCAGTGCTGGCGCATCCCGAGCGTTACCTGTACCTGGCGCAGGACGAGTATGATGCACTGTTCGCCGCCGGAGCGGTCTTTCAGCGCAACCTCGGCTCGATGGAAGGCTTCTATGGGGATGCTTCCGCTCGCCGGGCCAAGTGGCTGGAGGGGCGGGGCTACTATGCCTTCGTCGGGACGGATCTCCACAACCAGGAATACGCGGACTTTTTTGATCGCCTGTTCGCCGGGACTAATGTGCCGAAGCCCTAAGGCGCACGCGCCAGTTCTCTACCAGCGGCCCTCCCGGATTACCTGGAAGGCCGTATCTAGTTCAAATCCGGTAAAGGTCAGCGAGAGCAAGCCGCGGATATACTCTGCGGTGTCATTCCTTAGCTTCTCGAAGACGGGTGCGTATTCTTTGCTGGAAACCTTCATGTCTATCACACACTCCTCAATGTTCCCCTCGAAGTTCCGGATCAGTTCGCGGACTTTCGCGGGAAGTTGGGCGAGAATATCAAAACGTGTCATGGCGGGGTGGGTGGTTTTACAATTCAGAATGATTCTAAACCCTATTTACAATAATTGTACTTTTCTTTCCATCCCCCAACAACAATACTGAATAATGTAATTTGTTAGGGTAGCCTAATACTGTTTTTCTCGAGGTAAAAACGGTTATAATTATTTGATATGTAAACATTTAATACTTGTAATCCCTCGGCGTACTCCTCAAACGTCCAATTGGGGGCGTTCTGGTCCACGTCTGTCCAATGGAATCCGGCGTGGCCGTGGGGCGGGTTCCGGAAGTCATAGACTTCATGGCCTTCCTCGCGGAGGCGCTTGACTACTTCAGGGTAGTATGGATTTCTCCAGCTGGATGCGACGTAAATCATGGTTGTTGAATTCTGAACATCACAAATAGGTAGCGTATTTTCTCAATTTGGCAATTTAACGATTCTCATGCTAAAGGTCGCGTTAGACTTTTGAATCTTGGTTTCATTTGGGAAAAACCGAAAGAAGAATAATAACTTTCCACTCTGCCCTCACCGACCACTTCGAGCCCTCCCTATGGTCCTGGACATGGCAATTTGATTGTATATGCAAGATTATTATCAAATGCGAACTTCCCCATACATATTAAGTCAGTCATAAAATTAGCTATATAGGTTCTATTTTGCTGAATTTAGTTATTGTGATGTTAATCAATAAGTTGTCAATTTTTCCATTCCTGTAACCCATATTTCTACTTTTTTTTATCTTTGTACATATTATACAATTATTTGGTTTTATTTAGAGTATATGTGGCGAGGAAGAGAATCATAGATGGATTGTATATTCAAGGTTGAGAATCATCATAGAACAGTCTTAGTATGGCGTTAAAGTATTGCGAGCAACATGACATTTGGTATGACTATAAAGAGGGGTGTCCCGAATGTGGAAAAGTAGGTAGAATTGCGGGCTCTATTATTGGTAATATTATCGGCGCAACAGTTGTTGGTTCTATTAAGGCCGGTAAAGCTATCTCTAAAGCGATTAAAAAGAACTCTGTTAAACAGAAGCCTGTTAAACAGGAGCCAGTCAGACATATGCAACCTTGCACTTCTATTCAATTACGCAATGTGAATAGCATCTTTGACGTTAAGAAGGATGGCGAGGCTGGGATGATAATTTCTGTTGATTTCACCGTATTCAACGCAATGTCCCAACAAGTATTATGTGTGGCATATTTTTACGATGATGGGGAACGCCCCATAATGGATTGCAACGGCAAGTTTTGTACAATAGATGGTCAGGTATCTGTTTCGAAAGAGGTTGTACCCAATTGCCCACAATGTGATTATCGAAACGTGCAGTTGTTTATTCCCTACTCTGAAATTCACGTTTCTAAGGGAGAACATAGTTTATTATATTGTTTGAACTTATTTGTTAATGGACAGCGAATTCTGTGCTCCAATTTCTATGGTTTTACTTTAACTACTTTCAGCGATTACTCAAAGAATACTACCGAATCTTCTCCCAAGGTAACCATTTTATCGGTTTCCTGTGAGCATAACGTGCAAAGTGGGTATGCAACAGTTGTCAATGGTAATATTGGCCCGGTGGAGTGGTGTATGGGGATGAATATTAACATTCACTGTGTCGTCGAAAATGCTATGTCAAAAGAAATCGGGTGTACTGCCTATTTTTATGACAGTAATCAAAAGCCGCTCTATACGGATTTCGGTAACAGGACTACTGATGGGCAAATTGCATCTCGGGAGAGTTTTGAAGCAGATTCACAGCACTTCGAGAATAACGAGCTTTCGTTACATGTCCCTTATAAAGCTTTTCGGTTACCGGCTGGAGTTCATCATCTATTGTTTTGTTTTGACTTTTATGTGGATAATGAATTTGTATCTGGTTCGGAGTTTTACAGTTTCTCGTATACGGCTCAATAATCAAATAGATAATACTGTTTCCAGTTCAAACACTACTTTTGGGTTCAAACGCATTAGTTGATAGTCGCGAGTTATATGTATCCCAGTATCACGCTGAAATAATACTTTTGAAGGTGAGTATTAAAGTTAGTCTATAGTCGCGATGAAATCATCTACATCATAACACATGTTATCGTTATACTTTCTTTCTTCTTGTTTGTCCCATTTAGTTATTTGCTGTCTCCATTTGAACGAGTTTCTTGGAAAGACGATGGGTATTATGGCTGTTTCTTCTTTGCATTCAAGAATACGAATCAGGTTATTGCCATCATAGGACTCCTGTAAACGAGGGTATATAAAAAGCACTTGGTTATAATGCGCTTTGTATTTTCTCATCTGTTCTATCCCGTCTTCTAACTGAAAGTTGAACCGATATTTTGGATCGAAAGCAATCTTCCTATTCATATCAACAATATCTGGTATTTTCGTACCGGATTTCGTTTCTATTTTAGGTTGATATTGAAGTGTGATGCCTTGCCCGTATAAAAGAGAATAAACGTATATCTCGAAAATGGATGGCATAACAATCCTATATTCGGGTATCGTGAACCCCCCATTCTTTACATCTAATAGAGCATGCAACTCCTTGAAAGCGGTATCAATTTCTTTGATGTATTCTTTATCACTATCTTTCTGTCGATCCCTCCTAATATAGGAACAGACCTTCAGTTTATTATTAAAAGCGTTCTTTATATCAGAAGTCTTAGAATTGGAATAACCGCTTTCGCTTTTGAATTTGTCTAATCTACCACTAATTTCATCAACGATTTTACATAGTTTATTTTGTCCTTCGTTAAGAGGAAGCACACTTTGATCTGGCTCTTGCTCTTCGATGAAACAGGCCGTTTGTGCTAATAGGAAATCCAAAAGATAAAAGCCCGCAGATCGAATAAAATATTTATCAATAGGGATTGCCTGTAACCGTTCCTGGGGATTCTTTTTATTATCGTCTAGACCCCAGGAAAAAACAGCCTTCTTACCCTGCCATTTTTTTCTTATGCAGAATACCTGCCAGAATATTTCCGCGTAATCGGCATTAATATCCGAAGGATATGTATAGAGCCAATTCTCCCCGGATGGTAATATAGATATTACACTTTTAATGTGATCTTCTTTATATTTGCTTTTAATCTGCGTCAAAAGATCTTGTAAATCTTTTTCATATTTATTTGCTGGAAACTCTAAATGTTGGACCTCATCTATTTGGATAAATTCTTTTACTGCAAATAGATTATGGTTATTCAATGGATCCTTTTTATTCATATAAGGGATAACACGGCCAAACTGCGGATTACTGTCAAGAAGGGCCGACGTTCGGGTTTCTATGCCCCCTTTCCTTCTTTCACTATCACTTTTTTCCCCTATTTCGCAGTTTTTTTCCGTAATAACCTTTTTGCTATCTGTTATGGTTTTTTCTTTACCTAGAATCTCATCACGATATGTGGTTAGAGAACACTTTAATAGAGCCTGGTCTTGATCAACTGTCCAAGGATCCCCTACGATACCAAAATCTGGTTTGTACTTAAGATCTTCCACGATATGAATGTCAAGCCACGCTCCGCTGGCAGGTCTTTATACAACAAAAGTGTGGAGCCGTTTCGCATCTATAGCATTGAGGTTCTGGAGGACCTTTGACAGATAGATTACGACCGATACTCCACACTCGACGTGTATGGAGTGGTCGCAGAACACGACAGACTACAATATCACGGTCGAGCGGAATGTCTCAATCGTTGTCCCTGTCTTAAAATTTTCCAGATTTCAATGCTGGACAACGCGAAAACACTTTCGCTAATATGTTCGCCTTGTAGGCATTACAAATTTAGTAATTAATTTGGGAAAGGCAACGTTCCGGCAGGAAGTCCCTTGTGGTGATCCGTAGAAAGGGGAGGGAGAGCATGGAGGGCCATCGGGGACAGCCGCATTTGGAAACTTCAGTATGAATCTTTACATTTGTAATGAACAGTTTACTGCGATACCACATACTAATACTATTCAATGACCAAAACACTTTACGATGAGATACAAAGACATAGAAGAACTCAAACGTAATGGTTTTGTTGGATTCAAAACCATCGAGGAAATGCAGAATGGTGGCTGTAGGGAATTACCAACGCCTGGTGGTGTTTACATTATTGTTCGACCTGTAAACACCAAACCGCAGTTCCTTGCCATTGGCACCGGCGGCCATTTCAAAGGTAAGAATCCAAACGTTTCCATAGAGGAATTAAAAGCAAACTGGATTGATGACACCTGCGTTGTATATATTGGGAAGGCAACCAGTTTGAAGACGCGCGTCTCCGCATATATGCGTTTTGGTAAGGGCTCGAATGTGGGTCACTGGGGTGGGCGACTTATTTGGCAGCTCGCCGATGCTGATCGTCTTCTTGTTTGCTGGAAAGAGACCAAGGAGGATCCTCGCAGTGTTGAGAAAGATATGATTAAAGACTTCGGAGACCAGTATGGGGATTGGCCTTTCGCGAACTTGCAGTCATAGTTTGTGTTTTATAAAACACAGCTTGAAGACAGCGTTCTAGCCGATCTGATGCGGATTAATTGCCTCCATTACGATGTCCATTCGCGCGCTTAAAGAAAAATACCAATCCCTGGATACGGGGAACATCACCGCTTTCGTCAAGGGTGTTCAGACTGCCTTCAACGGCGATGACACCCCGGACAGCGATCTGCGCTCATACCTGGATGTGCTGATTGATGAGTTTGAACCAGAAGGGCGGCGGATCTGTACAACGCGTCCGGTCTCGAAGCCGGACCGGGACCTGCTGACCGTCGGGACCAAGGTGCTGGCCTGCCAGATGCTCGTACTCGCCGGAATGAAATCGGCAGAGGCACTCCGTGACCGGGCCATGCTGTTCCTGCAGTACGGCGCAGCCGTTGTCGGCAGCCGGTATGATATCCTCCCCGCAGCACTCAAGGTGATGTGCTACCGGATGGAGTCCCCGGGCCTGGACTGGTTGGATATCCTCAATGCGCTATCTCCGGACATCCTGGTCTACAAGTTTATCCGCAACAGCAAGTTCCTGAAGGAGCAGTTCGCTCCGCTGCATTTTCCCGTTCGGGGGACGGTGGAGATCCGAGACGGCAAGCTCACGCTCTCCACGGTCCCCGGGATCGAAGCCGGGGCGGAAGCCTTCCGGACGGCCGGAGACTGCGTGGCCGTGTACAGCCGCAGCACGCGCGACGTGAAGCTGAAGTCCTCGGACCGGGAGGAGATCGACGCGATCGCTGAATTCGCATCCCGCTACCTGTCGGCTCTGAACAGCATGCGCGCCTGGCGCCCCGGGCGCCGGGAACCGGTGAATGGCGACACGGTGGACATCATCTATTGCTGGACGAAGGAAGAGGGGTGTTTTTTCCGTGTACTGGATGATGAATACCCGCTCCAGGGCCAGCTTCTGGATGAGGAACTGGTCGCGGGCCTAACCTCCGGAGAACTGGAAGAGTATATCTATGAGGATGACTGCATCTCCGGCGCAAAGCTCATCCGAGATGGAGACAGCGTGCAGTTCTCCATCCGCTCGTGCTACCTGAATTTCGCGACGAAGGCGGCGAATGCGGCCTGCCGCGAAAACCGCACTTTCTACGCGCGTGTCACGCATGTTCGGGAAGATATCGGACGGATCAACTGGATAACTCCCTTCGGCTTTGGCGCAGTGTCCAATCCGCTGACTGACATCAAGGTGGAGGAGGGGAAGGACTACCTGATGGAGATGATGAACGTCATGAAAAACGGGACTAGGACTTACATCAACATACGGCGTCCGATGTACTCCGCGGATGACAATCTAGTGCGGATGGAAGACGGCAATGAGGAGGTCCTGAAAGGCTTTGTCCAGCGCGAAGGTGAAATCCGGACCCGTCAGGAGCAGGAGCAAAAGGCTGCGGCATCGTCGGACCTGCCGAAGCGACTGCTGGACCGCGTGGCGTCGATCCTCGTCTCCGGGTCGTCCTTCGAGGTGCCGATGGAGCGTTATCGCATGCTGCTCGCCGCGGCGTTCCTCTACCGGATGAACGGGAACGAGGGGCAGCTGCAGGCGCTGCTGCCTGAAGCCTTCTGGCTGCGCTGCTGCATCAGCTTCGCCCAGGGGAAGACCATCCCGGCGAGGAGCCCATACGGAGACCTCTCTGCAGATCGGAAGGCTGTTCTTGAGTGCCTAGCTTCGTTTTCCGGCAGATCATCGGATTTGCCCGCGGAGGCGTGGGACGCTAAGGTAGCGACCCTCGTTGAGGCCTACCACCTCTCGCGGCAGTTCCCGGATGAGATCCAGACGGATGTGGAGTCGGTGCGCCACAGGATCTGCGACCTGCTAGGCGTCACACCGGCGTTCCGCGCGACGGGAGAGCGGCGTAACGGCAAGTACGGCGTGGAGCGGCAGACGGTGGAGTTCAAGTCGTCGTACGTGATGAGCAACGACGGAACCGGAGCGGACATCGACCGCCAGGGACGCGGACAGGTCTTCGAAGCCGTGTGTGGCTTCCTGAACGCAGAAGGTGGAGTCCTTTACCTGGGCGTCAACGATGCCGGTGAGCCTATCGTCTCCGAGGACCTGGGCCTCAAGGGCGACATGGCATGGCTGTGCGCCAACTTTGCGTCCCTGAGCCAGAGTCGCAAAGCGAAACTCGGACACTCCGTGATGAAGCCGGACACGCTGGACCATTTCGTGCTGTTCCTCCGTTCGGAGAAAGAGCTCTATTTCAGCGAGTCCGTCCAGGGGCTTATCACCATTGAGGCGACGGAGGACATGGACGCGATCCGGTTCACGGTCCGCCCCTCGGAGTTCGAGATCGCCTATCTCTACTCTGACAAGACGCATACTGATGGCGTGGCGTATGTACGCGACGGCAACAGCACCGTCCCCATGAGTGATCTGAGCAAGCGCCAGCGCCTAATGTCCCTCAAGTCCATCGACAAGGAGATGGGCTTTGTCGTGACGATCCGGGAGGCCATCGATCAGCACCGGAAGCTGACCTTCAAGGACTACTCGAGCAGCAACAGCGGGAAAGTCGCGGACCGCCATGTCGTTCCGATCAACCTCATGTACAACGACGAGAACGTCTACTGCTATGACTTGGATGCCCATAAGCCCAAGCAATTCCGTCTGCACCGGATCTCGTCGATCGAGCCCTACGGAGACGACCCTTATACGCTTCCGGCGAACATGAAGCCGAAGAAGGCGGACGTGTTTCGCTGGATGGACGGCGAGCGCTATCACATCCGTATCCGGATGTCGGTGGCCGCACGCAACTACTTGCTGGAGGAATACTCGGATGCCAGGAACCTGCCTCCGGAGGAGTTCTATCTGGATCCGGAGTCCCCGGATAAATGGATACTTGATACCACCCTGCATGGACTTGGCGCCATCCGCCGCTTCTATCTGGGCCTTGCGGACAAGATGGAGATCCTGGACTCTGAGGACTCCGAGGCGCTCAAGGAGGACATCAGAAAGTATATGGGTGACTATTTGAAGGGATTTATATAACGTTTTTCAGATGTATGCTAAGGGATGGTAAAAATACGGTCGGAAGGCCTTGGTATAAAGAATCCAGCACGTGGGCGTGGATTACGATTGGCGTGATGATTCTTACCGTCGTAATCGTGACGGCCGTTACGGATGCGCAGGAGAAGAAGGCCAAAGCCAATCGGCCGCCCCGTCGGCCCTGGACGGAAGTCATGACACCGGAGGAACTCCACATGACTGGCTTGGACAAGCCGATTCTAAGCGGAGATATGCCGCAGATCGACCCTGAGAAAGCGGCCAAGAACTTCCATGAGTTCATCCAGAACGGAGGCAATGCAGACCCGTTGGTGGATCAGCTGGAACAGGTGGACTATCATGATGTCCTCGACCAGATGGGAGGACCGGAAGGATTCTGAATCGAGCTTTATTTCTTCCGTTGGAACGGCTCTTTGATGGTCTCCCAGAAAAGTACGAGTTTCGCTTTTTGCATCATTTTCCTGGCTTCTTCCGGGGTGAGTTTTTTGTGCAGGTTGTCCCGAAGTTTCCTGGCATCTTCTATTCCGGCCGTTTCGGCAAGGTTGAGATAGTAGTTCCCGAGGATCTTGTCTTCCTCGAAGGGCTTCTCGCCCATATACAGCATCATTCCCAAATAGTACTGCCCAAGCGGGTTCCCGGCATCTGCGGATTTCTGTAGGTATTCTTTGCCGGCATCCAGATCGTAGAAGTCAAAGTCCTCAAACTGGCAGGCGTAGCCCAGGCATGCGGCGGCGAACATGTCGCCTCCGTTGGCAAGGGCCTTCAGCTGTTTGTGGCCTTCTTGCTCTTTGTCCGGGTCGTCGCTCTGGAACAAAAGATTTATTGCTGCTGAGACCGGCTTCGGAAGTATGTCTTGGATTTTCATTTTTTGTTGGATGATTGTGAATGTAAAGATAGTGATTTGATCGTGTAGTTGTCCGGTCAAAATTCTTGACTACGTATTGTCAAAACTAGTAAACGACGTTTAATTACTTCCCTTAAATAAACAATGGTAAACAAAAAATACCTATATTTGCTTATTAACAATAACATTTTACTATTTAACCCCTTTGTTGTGCGCGCGGTATATTTGCTCCGCACTTACCTCAAAGACATTTGATAAACCAGGTTCATGGGTAGATATTCCTTTTCTGGTCATGAGTCTTTCTTTTGTAAACCGCTATGGTTAAAGAAAGCTTATGATGCAATGAATGAGGGCGTCAGTTTTTCATCGCCAGATGCCGTCGCGGCTCTTGGAGTGGGGAAGAACATGGTGGCCGCCATTCGTTTTTGGTCTCGTGCTTTTGGACTCAACATAGATGATAAACCAACTTTTTTTGCAAATGTCGTTTTCGATTCTGATTGTGGCTATGATCCATACCTTGAAGATGAAGGGACGCTTTGGCTTCTTCATTATTATTTAATCACAAAGAGAATAGCCAGCATCTACCACCTTACTTTTCTTGAATTCCAGCGCGAGAAAAGAGAGTTTGACCGGAATCAGCTTTTATCATTTATTCGGCGGAAATGCAATGTTCCAGAGCAGAAAAATGTGTACAATGAGAATACAGTCAAAAAGGACATAGGTGTACTTCTGCACAACTATGTCACGCCAACTGATTTAAGGAGTCACGAAGATTTTTCGGCTATTTTTCTTGATCTTGGTCTTATTAATGCTTTAGGATCTGATCGGTTTTCTTTTAATGACACTGCCCCTTGTCATATACATCCTGACATTCTGTTGTATGCCCTTATAGACTACAAAGGGAATGATAATACAATTTCCTTGGACGGCATGCAGGAGATTGCGCTTGTTTTTGGTCTTTCGCTCACAAACCTTATAGACCTTATTCGTGAAGTGGTGGCGTTACATCCGAACGACTTATCTTACACCGATAATAGCGGAGTGAAGAATCTTCAGTTCATACATGATGTCGATGCAAGCGCTGTTCTTTATCATTATTACACCGGAGTATGAAATACAACGCATCGGTAAATATTGAGATTGGCGTCCAAGAAGACTTCCAATATATTGTTACGCCTAATGTACAACGTGTTTTAGGCGACATCATATCCAGCGTCTCCACCGGCGTTCATTCCTTCTCGATTATTGGCACATATGGTACCGGAAAGTCCAGTTTTATTATGGCGCTCGAGAAAGGTCTTCGAGGAAAGGATGATTCACTTATTAAAAAGAAAACGGTTTTCTTCGGACTTGAGACATTCGAGACCCTTAATATTGTTGGAGAATATGATTCCCTTCAAGGTCTTCTTGCTCGAAGGCTGAAAGTAGAGGATCGCAATGTGCTGGATTCTCTAAAACAGTTTTGCAAAAAGGCGGAAGAGAAAAATCGAGCCGTCATTATCGTAATCGATGAATTTGGCAAGGTGCTTGAACATGCGGCCAAGAATAATCCAGAGGAAGAACTATACTTCATTCAACAGTTTTGCGAGTTGGTAAATGATCATCGCCGCAAAGCGATACTATTAACAACTCTCCATCAAAACTTCAGCTCTTACGCATCCAGGCTAACGGAGTCCCAGCGAAAAGAGTGGCAGAAAGTAAAGGGCCGTTTCAAAGAGGTTGTGTTTAGTGAGCCAGTAGAGCAACTCCTATATCTGGCCGCAGAGCAATTAACTCTTGCTCCGGAGCAAAAAGCAGATAAAGAAGACTTTGCTGAAGTCTACACCCTTGCAAAGCAGTGCCGTTTTATCTCAGATAGTTTTTCTGAGAAAACGGCCTGCAAGCTGAACCCCATTGATCCCCTCGCTGCTTCTTGCCTCACGTTGGCTATTCAGAAGTACGGACAGAATGAGCGTTCGCTCTTCTCGTTCCTCACGACCACTGGGCAGTATTCGATACTCAACTATGTCGGTAAACCACATCAGACTTATAACCTGGCCAACGTATATGATTACGCCATTTATAACTTCTATTCGGAAATATCCCAGGTAAATCTGGAATCCTCAGGCTGGTCAGCTATAAAGGTCGCCCTCGGGCGCATAGAAAGTGGCATCCTTGCCGATGTTTTTATTGCCGATGCACAAAAGGTAGTCAAGTCCATTGGCTTACTTAGTATCTTCGGTTCATCCGAAACATCCTTCAACCGGGAGGCTCTTGTAAAGTACAGTCAGTGCGCCCTCGGAATAGAAAACGCTGGTGAAGTCATCCGAGAACTGGAAAGAGTCAAGGTAATTAGGTATGCCACATACAAGTCCCAGTACATTCTTTTCGAGGGTACCGACATCAACATTGAGGCAGAACTTCTCCGCGCCGCTACAATGGTCCCCACACCGTCTGCCACGGTAGATGAACTTCGGGATTACATCAAGCCACGCATCGCTTCTGCATCCGCTGCGTTCTATGCTAAAGGAACACCCCGGTATTTCTCGTTCATTGTATTGAATGAACCGGAGTCAAGGGTCCCCGATGGCGATATAGATGGATTCTGCGAACTCATCTTCCCGCTTGAGGATGGTTGCATGGATCAGGTCAAGGCCGTATCGGCAGCCAGCGAGGAAGCACTGCTCTTTGCGGTGTTCAATAATGTTTCTGATATTGTTAAGCACCTCCACGAAATCAAGAAACTACAGTATATTGCCGAAAAGGTGGCTGTTGATGACCAAGTGGCTAAGCGGGAGATTTCGAACATTCAGGAGTTTGAGAAGAATTGCCTGAACTCTGCCTTGAATGACTACTTGTTCGATGGCAGCGGAAAAGTCACATGGATATTCAAGGGGCAGGAATGCCAGATTCGTTCCAAGAAGGACTTCAACAAGCTGCTTTCGTCTGTTTGTTTCGAGGTCTATTCCGGCACTCCGGCTATTCAGAACGAGTTATTCAACAAATACCGGCTCAGCTCTGCGATCTCTTTGGCCAAAGCAAATCTTATCGATAGAATTCTTGCATATCCGGATAGACCCGAACTTGGATTTGAAGAAAACGAGTTCCCTCCCGAGAAGACAATTTACATTACCCTTCTCAAGAACACCGGCATTCATCGCAAGGATGAAGATGGTGCTTATGTATTCGGCGCCCCCACAGATCAGGGGATTATCGAGTTCTGGAGCGCTTGTGAAGCATTTATTGCCAAGACTATTGATCGTCCGAGGAAGGTCAGCGAATTAATCAAGATACTATCGTCTCGCCCGTTCAAGTTAAAACAAGGACTTATCGATTTTTGGATTCCGATATTCCTCTACATTAAGCAGCAAGATTTTGCAATGTATAGCGCTAATGGGGCTTACGTAATGAGCATCAATCGAGAAGTGATTGATTTGCTATGGAAGCACCCAGGCGATTTTACTATCAAGGCTTTTAGTGTCAGTGGTGTAAAACTGGAGTTCTTTAGAAAATATCGTCAATTCTTGAAGAAAGACGATGAGATTGCGTTGAACAAGACTTCTTTTGCCAACACATTCAAGCCATTCCTGTATTTCTTCAAGAATCTTAATGAATACGCGCAGCACACCAATAAATTTAGCAACCCTAACATTGCAAGGTTTAGGGATGTTCTTGCTAATGCTGTCGATCCAGAGAAAGTGTTCTTTGAGCAACTTCCTGAATCACTTGGTTATCGCGGGGACTCATTAGATGATGACTTCATCCAGGATTATCTGAACAAGATTCAAGATGCTGTTCGAGAGTTAAACTGTTGCTATCCGGAACTTATTAAGCGGATTGAAAACCGGTTAGTCGATAAACTTGGTCTTCCCTCTGATTATGAGTCTTACAAGACCGTTTTAACCGCAAGATATGCTCATGTCAAGAAGCACCTGCTTACTCAGAAAGCAAGGTCATTCCTTGACAGGGTATTAGCACCGGCAGAAACCAACAAGGAATTCATTGAAAGGATTTCAAGTGTCGTCCTTGACAAGCAGTTATACAAGTTGAAGGATAAGGAAGAGGAAGCCCTCCTGGACAACATTATTTTTCTCTTCTATGAACTTGACCGCTATATCGGCATTTCCGAGGTAGCGGATGCAGATTCCGAAGACACGCTGTATAGTTTTGGCCTATTGAATACAAACGGCGTTAACGAGCAGCAGAAAACCTATCGGTTGCCGAAACCCAAGCAGGCGGAGGTGCAGAAGAGGAAGGCAGAATTGGAGAAACTTCTTTCCGGCGATTCCAATTTGGACGTTTGCATCCTTCTTGAAATGCTGGCAGACAAGATAAAGAAATAGTCGATATGGACTTAAAAGAAAATAAAAGAGAATCCCTGTTAGCCTCAATAAGAAAGGCTGGATATGCTATCGGGGTAATGTATTTCGAGAGTAATAAAGAAAGCCTTGAGGATGATGAAGAATTGCAAAGATATATCCTTCCAGATGGTCGTCCAAATCCTCATTGGTTAGCCGATGGGATTGGGGATCAGTTTAGTCATAGTCTTAACGAGATTGAAGACTATATCAAGTTCGATGAAGCCTTGTTCGGTGAATTAAAGTTAAAACGCAGAGAAGCGTGGGATATACTTGATGAGTTCTTTGCGTATGATGAAGTTGAGGAAGAGGCCTATAATGGATGGGAGGATTTTATGAACGATAAATATGGCATCGGTTGGGAGGAACAATTCCCGATTGCTTAACGGATATTGTAGTAAACAGTTATGGTAAGACATATTCTTGGAATATCTGGTGGTAAAGATAGCGCAGCCCTCGCCATCTACATGAAGAATAAGTACCCGAATCTCAAGGTTGAGTACTATAATTCTGACACGGGATGCGAGTTGGCGGAGACGGAATTGCTCATTTCGCGGCTTGATTCATATCTCGGAGGCATCAAGATATTGAGAGCCGCCGAAGGCAGCCCTGAACCTACTCCGTTCCATCATTTCCTTAAAGCAAATGGCTATTTCTTGCCGTCTCCGCAAGCTCGCTGGTGTACACAGAAAATGAAACTGGCGGAAATGGAGAAGTTCGTAGGAGAGGAACCGACCATTTCATATGTTGGCATTCGTGGCGACGAGGATCGTGAAGGTTATATCTCAACAAAGCCGAACATCCAAGCCATTTTTCCGTTCAGGAAAAATATTTGGAGCCTTGATGTCATCAATAAGGTGCTGAGCAACGACAACATTGCTCAAATCCATGAATACTTTGAGACTATTTGTCCTGATGACATCCGTCAAGAGGCATTAAAAATCGTTGACACACCTCTTTCCAAGACATTCTTCTATTCAAAGAAACTGAATGCACTGCTGGACCTGGATGTAAAGGTATTCAATCGAGTCGTGTTCGCTTTTCTGAAGACCACAGACTATCCTGTTGGTCAACTTGATGAATTCCCGCTGGTAGACAACGACGATATACTTGTAAAAGACGACATCTTCCAAATACTCGAAGATAGTGGAGTTGGCGTACCCGCTTACTACAAACCCATTGTATTTGAAGTGGACGGTAAGAAAGGGACTTATAACCGAAGTCGATCAGGTTGCTATTTCTGTTTTTTCCAGCAGCGAATTGAATGGGTCTGGCTTTATGAACAACATCCAGATCTCTTTGCAAAGGCAATGGAGTTTGAGAAAGATGGCTACACGTGGAATCAAAACGAAAGTTTGGAGGAACTCTGTAGGCCGGAACGCATTCGGCAGATAAAGCTTGATGCCATTAAGAAACAGGAAGCCAAACGCGCTGGTGCCAGTTGTCGGCTCCTTGACAACCTGGATGATGATAACGATGCTTTTTGCGCTAATTGTTTTATTTAGATGCTAAAAGGGGATATAATATGGCCGCCTAGTCGGCGCTACAAAACGCAAACTCCATGGGAACCCATAGGGTTCTTTTCAGAGTGCTTATGCAATGCGTCGCGATTTGACTTGATGCTGGGGTTCTTCTCATCATCGGCCATATCTATCCTCGCAGATGGGTTCGCGACTTTCCTCCATAATGGCGGGAAAATGCGTCTTATTATAAATGACATTCTTACCGACGCTGATAAAGAAGCCATAAAAAGGGGGGAGGATGATTCTATGCTTGATGACATATTTGATTTGTCTGACTTAGAATCACTTCGAGATACATTATCAGAGCGGGACCGTCATTTTTTTGAGTGTCTCTCATGGCTTATTCGAAACAATAAGATTGAAATCAAGATTATCGCTCCTTTGTCAGGAGAGGGTATCGCGCATACCAAATGTGGCGTATTTGGTGATGGGCTATCTAAGGTTGCATTCGATGGCTCCGTCAACTTCTCCCGGACAGCCCTAATTGATAACAAAGAGAGTCTAACAGCATCATGTAGTTGGGACGGAGATATTGAGTTGGCGAAGATTAAGGATATTGAAAACGAATTTAGTAAGACCTTCGGCGGTAGCGATCCGAGTGTCCGTTATCTTGATCCCTCGTCTGTAAGAACTCGTATCACTGATACCTTCAAGGACAAAGAACTTGTTGAATTACTGGATGATGAAGTCGAGCTAATTGAACATCAAAAGAAAGATAGAGACTTGCCCGTCTCGGTCAAGCTCGCACTTGATAAGGCTAAGGAAAAAGTTCAAAAGGCGATTTCTAAATATCGCACAGCACCCGCCGTTGAGGTTAACACTGACGGTCCGCATTTCCCGTATTCTAATGGCCCTCGAGAGTATCAGAGAATCGCTTTTGAAAATTGGAAAAATAATGGGCAAAAGGGACTCTTTGCAATGGCAACCGGTACCGGTAAAACCATCACGTCTCTCAATTGCCTATTCGAGATTTTCAAGCATTCAGGATATTATAAGGCGTTGATTCTTGTGCCGACGGTAACTCTTGTAGATCAGTGGGAGAAGGAATGTCTTAAATTTGGCTTCAATAACATTGTAAAGGTCTGTTCTAAGAATAAAGCGTGGAAAAACGATGTTGACCGACTGAAAGCAACAGAAGCCATCTCTAAAAACGGTTTGTCATATGTGATTATTGGTACATATGCTTCGTATGGTAAAGTTGATGTCCACCAAGAGTTAAACGAATTTTCAAAGAAGCAACTACTCTTGATTGCAGATGAGGCGCATAACATGGGGGCACCGAATATCCTAAACAAACTTATTGGTATCCCATATCTTAGGCGTATTGGTCTGAGCGCGACCCCGGAGCGTCAATTTGATGATCTTGGCAACCGTAAGATTAGACAGTTCTTTGGAGCTGAGGATGGTTATACATACGAGTACTCGATGGAGGAGGCTATTCGCAATGGCGTCTTATGTGAGTATTACTATTTTCCTCATATAGTTCGCCTTACAGATGCCGAAATGGAGGAGTATGCCAAAATCTCAACACGATTGGCAAAGATGTATAATTTCACCAAAGAGGCTTTTGATAAGGATAATGATATTCTTACGATGCTTCTGATTAAGCGGAAGCGGATTATTCATAAAGCTTCCAAGAAAATGGGGGCGTTTAAAGAGATTATCCAGGAGAGAATAGCAGAAAAAGGGGACTTACGATACACTCTTGTATATGTACCTGAAGGGAACTTCCCAGACACATATGCGGCTGACACATATGGGACACATGATGTGATCAAAGATGATCCTGATTCCGAGCATCTGATAGACGAATATACGCAAGCCATCCGGGATGCAGGAGACCGTATAACGGTTAAGGAGTTTACCTCGCAGTCCGCGGATCGGGAGCAAACACTTGCAGATTTCGCGAATGGCGAACTTCAGGTTTTAACATCAATGAAGTGTTTGGATGAGGGTGTCGATGTGCCAAGAAGTGAATTGGCTATTTTCTGTGCAAGTACAGGTAATCCACGTCAGTTTATTCAGAGGCGAGGCCGTATTCTCCGTACACATAAAGACAAGGAATATGCAACAATTCATGACTTGATTGTGATTCCAGAAGTAAATCCAGAGAGCGAAAGTTACAAGATGGAAAGAAATATGGTAAAGTCGGAATTGATGCGTGTTAAAAACTTCGCTTTGCTATCACGTAACGTTGATTTCACGGTCCAAGCAATGGAAGAAATACTTGATTATTATAAACTATCAATATTCTAATCACTATGGCGGGCAAATCTATTGGAGATAAAATGCTCCAAGCTGTCCTTATGGACGAAAAACTAATGGCCTTTGGCGAGTATTCGCCGGACGAATGCACATCATTAGTCCAAGCTCTTTCTTCCGACAACTGCATAGTCAAAGCGGTTGCCAAAATTATTGATCGGGGGCGGACTGGCGCCTCTGAGACAGAGATTTACCGAGAAGTAAGCGAATTCCTAAAGTCGAACATATGATAATCAAGAATATCTTAATCCGCAACTTTCGGAGTTATTATGGAGAAAACTCATTTGATTTCTCAAATGGGCTGACTCTTATCATCGGTGATAACGGTGATGGCAAAACGACTTTCTTCGAGGCACTGCAATGGTTGTTCAATACGACCGTGGATACTCCCAATATCGAAAACTTTTCCGAGATGAGGAAAAGTCAGCTCGAAGTTGGCGAAAACGATAGCGTAACCGTGTCAATTACCTTCGATCATAATGGTATTAAAACCATTGAAAAGAGGTTTATCGTTGAACGGTATGGAAAAGATCGTTATCGCGCCTTGAATCAAGAATTTAGAGGATATGAGGAAAAGGATTCTGGCCGGACACCCGTGGATGGCAAGATACTCGTACTGAGATGCTTTGATGCATTCCTTCAACGTTTCAGTATGTTTAAGGGAGAGTCTGACTTAAATGTCTTTAATGATTCTGATGCATTCAAGCAGCTCGTTGCGAAATTCTCTGATTTAAAGGAATTCGATAAGTATGTATCATATACAGAAGAATTCGAGCGCAAATCGAACTCTGCTTTTGTAAAGGAGTCTAAGTCTGATGAGAAAATCTCGAAACAGGTTGAACAATTTGATGCGAAATTAGTCGAAGTGCGTCGCTTACTCTCAAACGCTGAAAAAGAGTTAAGAGAGACCGAGGCTTCAGCCAACCTCTTTAGAGGAAAGATTGAAGACTTGGAGAAGCATAAAGAAACCAGCGAAAAATACTCTGAGATTAAGAAGCGGATTGAGGCAAAGAAGACCGAAGCGGCTAAATACAGGGGATCAATTGCTGCCAACAATTTTAATGTGAATCTCCTTGATAAATTATGGGTATTGTGTGTGTTCCCGGCGGTGCTAAAAGAATTCCAAGCCAAGAGTTCGGCTTTCAGTAAAGCGAAAAGAACACAGAACGAACAATTTATCAAGGAATTGGCGAAAAACGAGGGCAAGAAAGAAGCATATGATGAGATTACTCAACTAGTTAATGGGGCTTCAAGAATGCCTTGGTATCTCCCAGGTGAGGCGGAAATGGAGGAGATGATTCACGATCATATTTGTAAAGTGTGTGGCCGCGAGGCGCCAGAGGGGTCGGAAGCATACCGCTTCATGTGTGAAAAACTTGAGGAGCACCGCCGTCATGCTCTCGCGGAAGCCGAAGCAAATAAACCAAAAGATCAAGAGACGAAAGAGCTCTTTGAGAACGATTATATAGAAGAGATTCATAGCCTGAGTCTTGGCCTCGGGGGCTTTAATGAGTCGATAGTGACCGGGAAAGCAGCTGAAATTGGTGGGTGTATTGAACTTGTTAACACATTCAAGCGCAAACTTGCCGAAGTAGAACGCGATCTGGAAGAAATGGATGAGGAAAAAGCCCGTATCCTTATCCAAGCAGAGGGCGTCTCGGAAGAAATGCTGGATAAGTCCTTCCAGGATCTGAAGGGGTACTTCGATCAAAAGGGTAAAGCAGAAAAAAGGGCGCTTGAATTAGAGCAGAAGATTCATGAACTAAAAGGCCAGCGGGATTACTACAAAGAGCAAATTGACGCTCTTGCACCAGGGAAGGGGCAAGTCCGAGTTTACAAAAAAGTCCACGACGCTTTTGATTATATTTTGAGAGCATTTGTTGGTGCCAAAGACAAAAACCTTACAATGTTCCTTGAGTCCCTCGAAGATCGGGCAAATGACTATTTACGTAGACTTAATGCCAACGATTTCCATGGGATCGTCAAACTGATTCGAACAGCAGAGGATTCGGCCATTATTAAACTCTATAGTTCGAACGGTTCTGAGATAAAGAAACCTTCTGGCTCGCAGCAGACGACAATGTATATGTCCGTTCTGTTTGCCATTTCAGACCTTACGACCCTCAAGAGAGAGGAAGACTACCCGCTTATCTTTGACGCTGCTACTTCATCATTTGGTGATGCAAAGGAACAGGATTTCTACAATATTATCGACCATATCAACAAACAGTGCATCATTGTGACAAAAGATTTCTTGGACCGTTCTGAACTCCGTATGGCCGAGATTGATAAGCTCACGTGTTCCGTTTATCGAATCCGGAAGGCCGAAGGGTACAATAAAGACGACCTCTCCACCATTAGAACAACCGTAGTAAAAGTGAAGTAATATGGAAAAGTTATATGACCTTTGGGCAAATAGGAATCCCGAGTACGAGGTTAAGTACGATGACACAATAATCAAGACTTTTTGCGACTACGGTAAAGGTACAACCATGTTCCAGGAAGCCCGCGGCAAGATTTTTGGCGCCGGCTATGAAATCCTGATCATTGCTTTCTTCATTGGTTTATACAAGGACCAACGCAAGACTTTGGTTGGTGATTCTTCAAAGAGGAAGGTGTTGGGACAACCAATCAAGTTCTGGGGAAATCTTGATTCCAAACCTGGTCGTGTTTCTTATTCTAATATCAGGAAATACATTTACGCTGCTTTAGTTGCAAGGAGTGATGTCGATTTTATCGCCTTGGATAAAGGCGAAATAACCAATCGTAAGGCGGTGGATATTTTAATGACCACCATGGAAGAGTACATTAATTGGGGCTTGGACTTCATCGAGGAGAAGATGGAAGATAATCCTAATTATTTCTTCAAGGATACAGCTTTCTTGCGCGTTTTCCTCGACATGCTTCCGAAACATGCAACAGCCCAAAAAGTAGACTATAATGCAAAATCTATTGAAGACGACGATACACCTGAATCTCTTGATTGACACATAGTATTTGCCTGTACACTAAAACTAACCGATAATGGACCAAACAAAAATAGTTAAGCTCCTACGCTTGATGAAACTATTGACCGGCAACGTAAGCCGGACAATAGATCAGCTTGCCGTGGAGATGGGAATTGCCCCTCGAACGGTCTATCGGTACATTGATGACATCCGGGAGGCCGGCTTCGTGGTAAACAAGCTCTACGGCAATGTGTTCGCAATGGGGAAGTTAGCTAGGAGCCTATCTGACTTCAACAAGCTGATCTACTTCACAGAGGAGGAAGCCTACATCACCGCCAAGCTTATTGAGGGCATCGACAATAACAATGTCCTCAAACGAGATCTTCAGCGGAAGCTAGCAAGTGTGTACGACAGCACGAGCATCGCGAACTACATCGATAACAACGCAAACGCTGCCAACGTGGAAGCCTTGGCCGACGCCATTAAACGTAAGAAGCAGGTAGTCCTTAAGCAGTATGAGTCGGCCCATAGCAATGAGGCAAGAGATCGCTTGGTGGAACCCATTGAATTCACGACCAATATGATTGACATCTGGGCCTACGATGTCGATAAGGGGGAGAACCGGATGTTCAAAGTGATGCGCATCCACGACGTTGATGTGACGGATACTGACTGGGCATTTGAAGTCGATCACAAGGTGCCAAAACCGGATATCTTTCGGATGACCGGCCCGTTGGAGGAGAGGGTAGTACTGCAGCTGGAAACCCGGGCTAAAAGTCTCTTGCTGGAGGAATATCCCCTGGCCGAAAAGGACCTCAAACGCGAAGGTGGTAAATGGCTCCTCAAGACCACCCTCCACAGCCTCGAAGGCGCCGGCCGCTTCGTCATAGGATTGGCGGCTGACATTAGGATCATTGAAGGCGACAATCTTAGGAATTACATCCTGGACTACCAGAAGAAGCATATTCAGAAACTGTAAGGATGTTCGAGAATGAATCAAATAAGGTCCGAGAGGACATCAAGACGCTTCAGCGCATGCTTGACTTCGACGAATTCGAGGCCAATGGCGGCGATCTATTCAAGATTGAATGGGCACTGAACACCGCCTTGGACCATATTGAATTCCTCAAACGGAATATGCCCTACGACCACATGAGTGACGATGTTGAAGATGAAGTTGTGGAGTGCGACGCGCTTATGGAAAAGGCCACGTCCCTGGTTGAGGCCTGTAAGGTGAAGTACCATCTTGACACCTCATTCTTCCGAGACCATGTCACACCGGAGTTTGCGACCAAGGAGAATCCAAAGCCTAAGAAAAAGAAGCTGGTAGGAGATGATCAGTTCCGCGTATATACACTCATAGGTTTGGCCATTATTGTCATAATAATGATCATTTTTGGTGACTAACCGATAGAATCCGAATAGATTATTACATTCATATGAAAAAAGCTAATAAACGCCTTGTAGAAGGATTTATCACAAAGCTTTCCCGCTGCGAAGTCTTCGTTTTCGGAAGCAATCTGGAAGGACAGCATCTCGGCGGAGCAGCGAGGATTGCTTACGACAAGTTCGGCGCAGTCTGGGGTCAGGGGGTTGGTCCTCAGGGACAATGCTACGCCATCCCTACGATGCATGGACCGATCTCTGAGATCAAGCCGTACGTTGATGAATTCCTACAGTATGCCAAAGAGCATCCGCAGA
>Ga0310786_10003606_pt1 | contig 22371 bp, 19 predicted proteins | sample AusTroGonzalo_MG_FD_203881 | JGI IMG/M metagenome (GOLD analysis project Ga0310786, IMG submission 203881) | Bovine rumen microbial communities from tropical cattle in Woodstock, Queensland, Australia - Gonzalo_03 (v2) (version 2) | ecosystem: Host-associated > Mammals > Digestive system >...
ACGCTTCGACTTAACCTCTACAAGCGGAGTGATGTTATCCAGCGCTTGTTTCCAGATGTCGAGAGCGGGCTTCTCCTCCTTCTCCATCTTCTTGCCAACGAGCTCTAACGAGGTGTAGAACACGCTGTACGCGATGCTTTTCTTGCCGTCGAGCATGAGGTGGTTAACGAACTTGGCTACCATCACCTCGCCGAACACGGGATCCGGCAAGATCACACGTTTCTTTGGTTTTGCTTTTCTCATTGTTGTTTACTGTTTTTGTGGTTGTCCTGATCTCTTCAGCCTCAACTCGTGAGGCTTACTCAACCTTCAACCCCTGTTTGTAATCGTCCCAACGTATGGAACATTTAGTTAGTTATCGGAATTACTTTTTAGCTTTCGGACGCTTTGCGCCATACTTGCTGCGGCGTTGCAGACGGTTAGCCACACCGGCGGTATCCAACGTACCACGTACGATGTGGTAACGAACACCCGGCAGGTCTTTCACACGACCGCCACGTACCATTACGATACTGTGCTCCTGCAAGTTATGACCCTCACCGGGAATGTAGGCGTTCACCTCCTTGGAGTTCGTCAGACGAACACGAGCCACCTTACGCATAGCGGAGTTAGGCTTCTTTGGAGTTGTGGTGTAAACACGTACGCAAACGCCACGACGCTGCGGACAGCTGTCCAGAGCGGGGCTCTTGCTCTTGTCGGTAAGTTCTGCTCTTCCTTTTCTAACTAATTGTTGAATTGTAGGCATTGTAACTTGTTTTGTTAATTTTTGTTTGTTAATTTAATCGGTTAACTTTCTTCGCTTAGCGCCCTCCTTCTTGGGGCCCCCGACGCAACCGTGAGGTTGTGGTGGGGAGAGCGGAGACATCGGTCGCTTCAATGAGCGCGGAGCGGTCAGTCTGTGCGACCCGATTGTCGAACGCGTGCGCTCGCATGCAGCTCGCGCGAAAAAAGCAAGCAAAGATACGAAAAAGTTTCGAAACTTGCAAACTTTCCTATTCTTTTTATGCACATACGCGCGCACAAATTGAGTTTTGCCAACTCATCCTTGCAAACGTACTGACTTATACGTCTTTTGGCCATTGGGCGTTGGCCGTTAGCTATTGGCTGGTGGTTTTTGACAAAACAGAGATTTTTCACATTTTTAGACACAATTATTTGCAAATGTCAATTATTTTTCGTAACTTTGCGGCGAAATCTAAATTACAATAACATTATGGCACGTCCGATTAAGGAAACACCTATTCTATTTGGTGAGGAAGCACGCCGCTTTGAGATGCAGATGCTCAATCCTCAGCCCATCTCAGCTGAGCAAAAGGCGCAAATGATGCATGACTATGAGTTCTTGCGCTCTCGTTGCGTTAATTGTGCATTCTAATCAGACTTACCGATGAATAAGGAAGACATATTACTGCGCCGACTTGGCGAAAACGATACCGTTGCCAAGTTCGATTGTGGAGATGAAGACCTCAATGACTTCATCTTCAATGATGCGTTGCTATATTTCAAGGTTCGTTTAGCCACCAGCTATGTGCTTGAAGACAAGAACACGCATGATACTATTGGTTATTTCAGTCTTGCTCACGATCGTATATCTTTGACGGATTTCCCCAGTAATTCGGCATACAACCGCTTCCGCAAGCAGTTCTTTTCACAAGGCAAAATGTTCAAGAGTTATCCGGCATTGAAGATTTGCCGGTTGGCAACAGACAAGCACTTTCGCGACGAAGGCATAGGCACGATGATAATTAACATGATTATTGCTTCGTACAAAGCAGACAACAAAGCCGGTTGCCGATTTATTACGGTTGATGCGTACGCAGATGCATTGAATTTCTACTACAAACAAGGCTTCAAGCCTCTATCAAAAGAGGATGAAGACTCACCCACACGACTATTGTATTTTGACTTAGAAAACATAATGTAACCCAATAATCCCCACTTGCGGATGATGTTCCCCCGACGGAACGGGGAAACGGGCACGCAGAGCTTGCAGAGGAAAAGGGGGAGAATATATAGTAGCATCACTGCCCTCAACAGCGGATAAAAAATGAGGAAACTTGACATATAATTATTCGCGTTTGCGATTTATTTGGCTCTAAGAAATGTAGGAAGTTTCTAATTACGCCAGATTAAGTTCAAACGCTCGCATTGTGCGGGCGAACTTATCTGCGTAATGGGCATCCTACAGCCTCTTAGAGAGATAAGCATCGCTCGCGCTTTTGTCGACAAACAACCCCAAAATATTAATATTATGAAAAAAATCTTTACTCTTTTCGTTGCAATGCTACTATGCATTGGAACGATTTTCGCAGAACAAGTTAAAATTGGCGATTTACTCTACAATCTGGATGCAGCTTCAGGAACGGCAGAATTGGTCGGCATTGAGCGAGGCATTATCTCTGCACAAGACCAAACTATTTCCGATTGGGATGCGCTTCCTTCGGAGTATGTATTCGAATCCACTTGCCCTGAGAATGCGCTTTGGGACGGTTTGAAAAAAATCAGAGTATATGCAGACAATGAATATATCAATTTTATTTTGGTGTACGATCCTTCTAAATATGTAAAACATAGACCTGTGGATGCGATGCATATTTTTATGGATGCCGACAACGATAGCAATACCGGTGGATATTTTGATTTATATGCTGATGCTGATGCTGACCTTATGTTCGAGGGCTCATTATTCGACGATCAAGGGGTTGCTATCAATTACAATCCATCTGTTAATGAGTGGAGTGGCGATGTCAATGGTGAAGGATGGGAATGGACTGTGATTCTTGGTTATATCAAAGCCGAGAGTCAATTCATTGGCGATAACATTATTGAAGGAAGGTTGAAAAAGTCTTCAATTCCATGGAGCTATTGGAAAGACCAATTCGGTATTGGCTTCGCTCTTTCTCAGGATTGGGACATGGCTGAAGTCGGCTTTTTGCCACAAGGAAACTCCCCTGACGGTGAACTCATTGGCCGTACTAACAAACTAAAAGTTACATTTGCCCCTACTCCTTCATCATTGAGTGGAGATTTAACTATACCGTCTTCTGTTGAATATAATGGTGTACAATATAGTGTTACAAGAATTGGAGAGAAGGCTTTCTATGGTTGCAGCAATGTAACCTCTGTGACTCTCCCCAATAGCGTCACATATGTAGGGGCATACGCGTTCTATGGTTGTAGCCTCTCGACACATGTTATGAATGACAAGGTGTTCGCATATATGCCACCATCTATAACCGGCAAATATAAAATTCCTTATGGTATAGAATCTATTGCAGGGGGAGCATTCTACGGAAGTTCATTAAGCTTAATATGTATCCCGCGTAGCGTCAAGTATGTTGGGGAAGACGCGTTCGCATCAACTAACGCAAACACAGTGTATTACGATACAACAGTTGGATATTACATTTTCACAAACGGTGATGCAGAGAATGATATCATCTATATTAATTTGAATACGCTTGATAACATCGTATATAAGTGCTGGGAATACACATATACAGTTTATGGAGTCTCGGCATCAAGTTACATATGGAGTACCGAGCGTCAGTGTGTCGCAGCGCTTCAACAAGTCATGTCAAGACAAAATAACATCCAGTGCACATACAAACAGGCTTCTGTATACGACGAAGAATCATGTTATGCGCTTGCAGAGGCCTCGCAAACCAGTACAAGAAAACGCACATCCGAAGCTCCCCAATGGCGATTGACTGCATACATTGGCGATGACAAAGACCTAACTCTTCCTAATAGCGTCCAAGGCTCATCGTATTCAATCGGATCAAATGCTTTCCGTGGGAACACCGTTTTAAGATCAGTTTCTATCCCCAACAATGTAACAGGAATTAATGCATATGCATTCTTTGGGTGTACGAATTTATCATCTATTTCACTTCCTAATAGTGTTGAATATATAGAACAGAGAGCTTTTGGCGCATGCACGAATCTTACTTTCGCATCTATAGGCAATGGCGTAACCAATATTGAGACACAAGCCTTTGCTGAATGTCGATTGGAAGAGATTGTCTTTGGTTCAAATCTAAAAGTAATCGGTTCTTATGCTTTCGCAGGTAACGGCACATATGGCAGCAATGACAACGATTTTAAGTGCTCTATCAAGACGATCACCTGCTATTCAATGCGTCCGCCGACTGTCGCAGAAAACGCATTCTACCTCATGCCGTACAAAACTATTGTATATGTGCCGGCAGATTACTTGACATATTATCAGGTACACGACGCTTGGGGATTGTACGATGTTCGTCCGCTTGGCGCCACGAGCGAAGAAACTGATAAGGTAAAAGTAGAGCCTTCTGCCAACACGGCAGATGTTGTATGGCCAGCTGTTGATGGTGCATATACCTACGAACTGGTAATCAAAGACAAACAGGGCAATGTTATCTGCACGCTGATCTTCAATGCCAACGGTCAGTTGACATCTATCGCGTTCAGTGCTCCGGCACGTGACAATTCTACGCAGGCCTCCGGCTTCTCATTCACGGTAACAGGACTGGAAGAAGGCACAACCTACGACCTGACCATCACAGCCAAGGATAGCAATGGTCAGACCTTGCAGACGACGTCACAGACCTTCACTACCGAAGGAGTGACAGGCGTTGCCCAAATCACAAATAACCACTCACAAATGCCAAATAAGGTCCTCCGCAACGGCCAACTCTTCATCCTCCGCGGGGATAAGACCTACACCATCCAAGGCCAAGAGGTGAGGTAACCAACATGTAAGAATATAGCCGGGTTTTACTAACCTCATACGTTTAGCAGGGGACTTCCGCGAGTCCCCGGCTTCGTTTACTGACTATTCCGTGACAATTTTCATTTTTCCGTATTATTTTTAAGAAAAAGTGCAAAAATATTTGCATATTCCAAATATTTTTTGTACCTTTGTGGCAAATATTGCAATTACTATTATGATCGAAGAACTTTCTGCTGCGTTCAGTGAACTTTGGACGACGCTCTTTGCCGGTATGACGATGATGGGCAGTCTGCTGTTTATCATCGGCGGCTGTATTGTCGGCCTGCTGCTTACGTACCTGATCCGCATCCACATCGCCTACCGCATGGCAGTAAACCGCAACCGCGACCCGCTGGGTTGGGTACTGCTGTCATTCTTCTTCTCACCGCTGCTGACGTGGATCGTCCTGCTCATCGCAGGCAACAGGAGGTGATGATAAGACACAGATTAACAAACTAAAATCACAATACAATGAAAAAGATCTTCACATTTCTCTTTGCCCTGATCATCGGGGCGGGAACAATGTTCGCCGATTTGCGCGAAGGCGTTTTGCCTGGTGAGTTCCATGTGTCGCCAACAAAGAAAGTACATTTCTCTTCAGGTAACTTCCAGAGCTGCCGCAATGGTAACCGTCTTGCCGAACACCAGTACGATTTTGTCGGGGCTTCCAACAAAAAAATCTCTTCCAGTTGGAGCTACAACGGCTATTTCGACCTCTTCGGATGGGGAAAAGTGTACTACACCTATACCACAGACTCTAGTGCCTACGCAACATATACGGAGTGGGGCGAGTACCCGCTGTCCAATGCGGACAATGATGCCCAATGGCGGACGCTGACCATTGACGAATGGAAATATCTGCTATGCAGCTCCCCTGCACACATAGGATTCGGTACGGTCGCCGAGAAAAAGGGATTGATCCTTCTTCCGGGAGGAGTGCTTCCGGATGTAGAAGCGGCGGGATTATCGTTCGTATCCATCAAGAAAGAGGATCAGTGGGAAACCATAGTAGACAATGGCATCATTGGCATCAAGAGCAAAAGCACCTATTTCTCCGACAATACGATTGACGCTACTCTATGGGAGAATTTGGAGAAATTAGGTGCAGTCTTCTTGCCAGCTGCTTATTACCGTACCACATCGTCGGCGTCTGCCACAGAGGTGGATGCAGTCCTTTATACCGGCGAAGGATGCGGCTATTACTGGTCATCCTCGCCTGTGGAAGGTACGATACAGACAGCCGGTTTTGTGAGCTTTGGGGTGGCTCAATACCCCGCCGGTGAATCACATGTCTATACTTATGAAACTGCGGATGCGAACAAGAAACGCTATACCGGTATGTCCGTGCGCCTCGTGACCGAGAATGGCGAATACAACCCCGTTATGGAACTGGATCCGATTAAATTTGATATGGACGGAGATGCTGAAATCACCTTTAACTACAGCGGCCCATCGTCGTCATCCGTCCTGCAAACGCTACAGGAAGATGATTATTACGATGACAATAACAGTTGCTTAGCGCTGTGCACCCCACTCCAAGATTCGCATGTGGCGACCCTCATGGACGAAGTACAGCAGGCAATCAGCGATTTCACCTCTAAATTCAGCGGCATATCGTTCTTCCTGCCCGCAGGCAAAGGCGAACTGAAAATGGACATCTGCACGTACGGTCTGCAACTGAGTGTGCACATCGGTAACGCCATAGCACATCTGACGCAGAACGAACGCGGTGAGTCAGTCCTTCAATACGACATACCCGAACCGACCTTAGTTTGCATGCATGCCATTGAAATAGAGCTCGGCAACGTAGCAGGACGTCACGCACGGAAGCAAGTAAACGATGAGAAGAAACGAGTAGAACTCTACAGTATGAAGATTGAGCATGAGACGAGTTCTTCCACCGGCATCAGTAGTGTACAAAGTGACAATATGCTATGCACAAAGGTGCTCCGCGACGGGCAACTCTTCATCCTCCGCGGCGGCAAGACCTTCACCCTCCAAGGCCAAGAAGTGAGGTAATCGTGCCCTCTATGGCTAAGCAGTAATCGTGCCCTCTAGGGCTAAGCAGTGCCCCACCCACTACGTTAGCAGGAGACTTTCGCGAGTCTCCTGCTTCGTTTATTACTAAATCAGCCTTTCATCAGTCTTTCATCGATCCTTCCACGAGACTGCAATGTATGCTCAATGTATGCTGAATGTATGCTCAATATATGCTCAATGTATCCTTCCTACAACATCACCCCACTCACAATACAACGTATATATATATTATAAATAATATATATTAGAGCGCCATCTTTTATGTTAATAAAACATGCAATTATAGTGTCCACCGAATGCTTGGCACAGAATTTGCAGCATGTTGAGCAAAGAAACAAAAGCCTAAATTCAGGAGTTATGAAGACGAGAATATATATCCTGTTAATCGCTCTGCTAGCGGGAGTTACTATGCGGGCGCAGTATGTCGTGTCGGACAAGTACGACCTGTGGTTCGAGGACTCGGGCTACGAAGTGACCACCCGCAAATCCGTAGCTTGCTACGAGAACTACCAAGACCTGTGGAACGGGTGCACGGTGCGTCTGTCCGGTAGCAAGACATACATCTACCGCGGCGGTTCGTCGATCCTGTACGGCGACCAGATCAACCTGCTGTACAACGGCTACTACCGCGTCAAACGCAGCGGGACGTGGTATCTGGCAGACGAAGACGGCGATCTGGTGAGCGGCATCTACGGCAAGGATATGTATTACTATCCGTTCGAGTACGTAACCGTTCAGCGCAGCTCTGGGTACTGGGATATATTCCACTGCTCGGGACGCAAACTCGACTGCTACTCGGACGAAGCTCCGCTGGTGCTGCGCAACGGATTCTTCCTGATCAAGCAAGGGCGGTACTGGTACGCCGTGGATAGCGACGGCGACAAGATCGACGGCGTATATGGCGACGAGGTCATCCTGCTCAACGACGGACGCTGGAAATGCATTCGCGGCAACTACGTGCAGTATATTTAGCGGAAAGGCGAAAGTTTTTTTGAAAATAATCATCGATTATTTGCAAATGTCATTTTTTTTTCATAACTTTGTGGCGAAAATTGATCAGCAGTCAGAAGATTGATTTCATCACATGCACGTAGATTGGCGGACATATTGGAGCAAAACGCAAGCTGTAGCGGTGCGCGTTTGGCATTGTGTGGCGGAGTGGTGCTCGCATGCGTGGCATCGTTTGGCAGAGTGGTGTGCGCCTGTCTGGGAACGTGTACAATGCCGGTGGGAGTGGCTCAAAGAGAAGTATCTGACCCAACAAGAGGTGATCAAGAAGCGCAGCGAGGTGTCGCGCGAACGCCTGACGGTAAGACGGGCAGTCCTCCTGTTCATGGAGACCTGGGGATTAGGTTCGCGTAATATATTCGTGACAATGTGGCACTTGCTTTGGCGGCCGGGGCATATGATAAGCGACTACCTCAACGGTCGGCGCAGTCGGTACATGCAACCGTTCTTTATGTTTTTTGTACTAACGCTGATACTGGTGCAGACCGCATGGATCATGGATGTACAACTGCCCAAGAACAGAGACATGACGGTTACCGCATTTCAACTGCTGCGCGATCACGGTTCACTATTCAGCAGCGCCCAGAAAGATGCTATATTGGAAACAGCACAGTGGCTGGACAAGATACACGACTGGCGTGACAACAACCGCGCATGGGATCTACTGATTCACTCCATAGGCATCGTGCTTGTCACGTGGCTGCTGTGGCGCAAGAGCCCGCGTGTGGGCAGCGCAGAGTGGGTAGTGGATACCGGCGAACAGGTTACAGGGTATAACTTCGCAGAGATAGTGACAGCTATAGCGTTCATTCTTTGCCAGTTACAGATACTGAGTTTCGTCGCCTTGCTGCTGTTCGGCAAGTTGCCGTTTGACCACATCCAAGGCTTCACCCTTATACCGGAACTGGTGCTGACGATCGTGATGCTCATCGACTTCAAGCAGCTTTTCCAGCGCGAATGGTGGCCGACCATCTGGCGTACGGCTGTCATAGTGCTGTTTATTTAAAAGCGATCAGTAATCAGAGATCAGATGAGAAATATTTTATTGACAATAGCCTTGATTTGCGCGGTGGGCGTGGCAAGCGGTCAAATGCACCCCACTGCGCAAGCTTGTGGGGACCCCGAGCAGTGGACGGAGCAGATGTACGAGGCGTACACGTACCGGAACTACACGGACTATGCGGCGTTCAGCGAGCCGGTGAAGCTCGGCGAGGTCGATGCCGGGCTGCTGGAAGCGGCGCTGTTCTACGAGACGAACAGACAGCGCGCTGCACATCAGCTGCCGGAGCTCCGCTACGACCGAGACCTCAACGTCTGTGCGCATAACTACTCGGTGAGTATGGTAGAGAACGACTTCTTCGCCCACGAGAGCCCCATAGCCGGCGAAGAGACGATGGTCGAGCGGCTGGCGGCTGTCGGGTACCCGAACAGCTCATGCGCCGAGAACCTCGCGCTGTGCGCAATGAAGGCGACTTACGCCGAGACAGCCCGTTACATCGTTGAAGAGAAATGGATGAAGTCCAAGGGGCACCGAGCGAACATCCTGCGCAAAGGACTGACACATCTGGGCTGCGGAGCAGCGTTCTACGCCGACGGACGAGTGGTGTACGTCAAGGCGACACAGAACTTTCTGAAGAAGTTATGAGCCGAGAACTGAGAGTCAAGAGCCGAGAGTTAAGAGCTGAGAGCCAAGAGCCAAGAGCTGAGAGCCAAAAATAATTATTAAAAATATGAAATACTTGATTTCAGGAGGCGGGACGGGAGGTCACATCTTCCCAGCCGTGAGTATTGCAAACGCGCTGAAGGCAGCGGACAAAGATGCAGAGATACTGTTTGTCGGTGCATTAGGGCGTATGGAGATGGAACGTGTGCCGCAGGCAGGGTACAAGATCATCGGTCTGCCGGTGCGGGGATTCAACCGTGCGCAGCCGTGGAAGAACATCAGCGTGCTGTTCGACCTCTGGCGCTCGATGCGTCAGGCGAGGAAGATCGTCCGGGAGTTCCAGCCCGACGCAGCAGTCGGCGTAGGCGGCTACGCCAGCGGTGCGGCGATGAAGGTCGCAGCACGAATGGGGATACCAGTGATCCTGCAAGAGCAGAACGGCTTCGCGGGCGTGACGAACAAACTCCTCAAGGATGACGCGAAGCTGATATGCGTGGCGTACGAAAACATGGAGAAGTTCTTCCCGAAAGAGAAGATCCTGCTCACCGGCAACCCCGTGCGCCAGAACCTCACCACAGGTGACAAGGCTCACGCCATCGAATGGCTGAAACAGGAGTACGGCGCGACGTTCGATGCGAAGAAACCGACGGTGCTGATCATCGGCGGTAGCCTGGGTGCCCGGACGATCAACGAGGCGATGCTTGCCGGCATAGATACGCTGGCGGACAAAGGCGTACAGGTAATCTGGCAGACAGGCAAGACGTACATCGACCAGCTCCTCGCCAATCTTGGCGAGGATAAGATCAAGGCATTCAAGCAGCAAGGCATAGTCATCACTCCCTTCCTCGGGAATATGCCGGATGCGTACGCTATAGCGGATATCGTAGTGTCACGCGCCGGTGCATCGTCGATCAGCGAGCTCTGTCTGCTCGGCAAAGCATCGATACTCATCCCCTCGCCGAACGTGGCGGAAGACCACCAGACGCACAACGCCATGGCGCTCGTTCGCAAAGACGCCGCCATCCTCGTGAAAGACGCTGAGTGCAGCGAGAAGCTGCTGCCCACGCTGCTCGAACTATTGGCAGACAAGCCCCGCCAAGAGGCAATGAAGACGAACATCCTCACCCTCGCCCAGACCGATTCTGCCGCACGTATAGCCGACGAAGTTATGAAAATTGCAAAGAATAATGCAAAAAAGTGACAAATTATTTGCATATTTGAATTATTTTTCGTAACTTTGCGGGCTTTTTGTATGCGCAATCGTCAACGCAAGATAATAGTATGTCTGTTTGCGATGCTTCTGTGTGCGCCACAGATGCATGCGCAGCGTGTGGGTAGGAACCAGATAGAGACCGGCATACAGGGCGGATTGATGTACTACATCGGTGACGCGCATCCGAAGATGTTTCAGGATGTGCGCGAGGTGTACGGTGCAGAGTTCGCGTACCTGTTCAACTACCGCTGGTCGCTGATGGTGCAGGGTGTGTCGGGACGAATATCCGGTCTGACGGCTACGGAGTACGGACTGCCTGATCCGAACGGTAAGCGATGGACGAACAGGCTGGTGGATATAGATGTAGTGGCGCGGTTTAACTTCCTGCCATTCGGCATACGGGACAAGTACGACCTGAAGATCAAGCCCTACACGCCGTACATCTTCGCCGGATTCGGGTTGGCGATGCATAATGAGTTCACAGCCTTCACGCCGTACATACCTGTGGGTGTGGGATTCAGGTGGGTGTGCTCGCCGCACTTGGGGATGTTCATCGCATGGCAGAACAACATCTGCTTCGGCGATAACCTCGAGCCCGTGCCCGGGTACGACAATATCCACGAGCTGAACGGAAGTAACCCGCTGAACTGCGATATGGTATCGACGATACAGTTTGGCATAGTTTTTGAGTTCGCAAAGGAGAAGAGTATTTGTAAGTTCTGCAGCGAGCATCATTAGGCATTGGCCATTAGCCGTTAGCCATTAGCCATTGGCTGCCAAAAGCCAACGGCCAAAGTATAAGAATTATGAGCAAAAAAGACGAAATAATCAAGGAGCGGATACCGCGGCACATAGCTATCATCATGGATGGCAACGGTCGTTGGGCGAAGAAGCAAGGCTTGGCGCGTATGTTCGGGCACCGGCAGGGTGTGACCACCGTGCATAACATCACCGAAGCCGCAGCACAGATAGGCATCGAGTACCTGACGCTGTATGCGTTCTCGACAGAGAACTGGAATCGTCCGAAGGAAGAGGTCGATGCGCTGATGGCACTGCTGGTGGACACGATAGCCAAAGAGACACCGACGCTGATGAAGAACAACGTCCGGCTGCTGACCATCGGCGATGTGGATCGTCTGCCGCAGGCTACGCGAGATAAGTTCCTCGGCTGCATCCGTGAGACTGCCGGAAATACGGGCTTGAACCTTGTGCTGGCACTCTCCTACTCTTCGCGCTGGGAGATCATCGAGGCAGCCAAACGTATCGCCGCCGAGGTGAAGAACGGAAAGATGGCGATAGACGAGATCAACGAGGCGACGATAAGCGATCACCTGACAACACTGGGGATTCCTGATCCCGACCTGCTGATACGCACCTCGGGCGAGCTGAGGATCTCGAACTTCCTGCTCTGGCAGATAGCGTACAGCGAATTGTACTTCACCGACAAGCTCTGGCCGGAATTCACGGTGGAAGACCTGTATGAGGCAATCGTCGATTACCAGCACAGGGAGAGACGATTTGGGAAAACATCCGAACAACTGAAGAATTGAAACAACGCATCCTCACATATATAGTACTGCTGCTGGCATTGTATCAGCCATGTATGGCTGATGACATGGACAGTGCGGCTGTGGTGAGCACAGCCGCTGCATCGATGCCGAAGATCGAGTACAGCATGACGCGTCCGACGTATGAGATAGCAGGCATCAGCGTGACCGGTGCACCGAGTTACGAGGATTTTGTGCTAATCGGTTTCTCGGGTCTGGCTGTGGGCGACAAGATTGAGGTGCCCGGCGACCAGATAACGAAGAGCATCCGCCGGTTCTGGAAGCAGGGACTATTCTCGGACGTGAAGATCGTTGCCACGAAGATCGAGGGCGACAAGATTTGGCTGGAGATCCGGCTGAAGCAACGTCCGCGTGTGAGCGAGATCACCTACAACGGACTGAAGAAGAGCGAGCGCGAGGATGTGGAGGTGAAGGTAGGCATCAGCAAAGGTTCGCAGATGACCCCGAACCTCGCCGACCGGGCAGAAACCGTGGTGAAGAAATACCTGTCAGAGAAAGGCTTCCACAACGCCGATGTGCGTGTGTTGCAGCAGCCCGACCGTGACCGTGATGGGTACGTGAAGGTGCTGGTGAACGTCGATAAGAAAGCCAAGACGAAGGTCGGAAAGATCTATATCACAGGCAACGAGGCGCTCAGCCACACGAAGATCAATCAGGCGATGAAGAAGACGAACGACAACAACATCCTGAACCTGTTCCGCACGAAGAAGTTCGTCACCGCCGAGTTTGAAAACGACAAGAAAGCCGTCATCGAGAAGTACAACGAGTTGGGTTACCGCGATGCATATATCGTGGCGGACAGCGTTGTGCCGAATCCCGAAGACCCGACGCGCGTGGATGTGTATATGACCATCAGCGAGGGCAACAAGTACTACGTCCGCTCGATCAACTGGGTGGGCAACACCGTTTACCCGTACGAATACCTGAACGCTGTGCTTGGTATCAAGCCCGGCTCGACATACAACCTCAAGGAACTGAACAAACGTCTGACGGAAGATGACGATGCGGTGAGCAAGCTGTACACCGACCAGGGTTATCTGTTCTTTAACGTCGAACCCGTAGAGGTGAATGTGGACAACGACTCCATCGACTTTGAGATGCGCATGTATGAAGGTCGTCCGGCGACGATCAACGAGATTAATATAGTAGGCAACACGCGCGTGTATGAACACGTTGTTCGCCGCGAGCTGTACACCAAACCCGGTCAGCTGTACTCGCAGTCGGATATCATGCGTTCGCTTCGTGAGCTGGCGCAGATGGGACATTTTGACCAAGAGAAACTTGTGCCGGACATCCAGCCTAACCCCGAAGACGGTACGGTGGATATCACCTATCAGCTGGAGACGAAGTCCTCGGATCAGATCGAGTTCTCACTGGGCTGGGGCGCAACGGGTATCGTAGGCTCTATCGGATTGAAGTTCACGAACTTCGCTATCCAGAACCTGTTCAACCCGAAGAGTTACCGCATCGTTCCGCAGGGCGAGGGTCAGACGTTCAGCATCAACGCGCGTACGAACGGTGTGTATTACACCTCGGCGAGCCTGTCGTTCATCGAGCCGTGGCTGGGCGGCAAGCGCCCGAACTCGCTGTCCGCAAGTATCTTCTTCGCCTCGCAGACCGGTTACTCCGACCGTTACTATCAGGCGTACAGGAACCTGTATAACTCCTACGCATACAACTACGCGTACTCCGGTAACTCGGATTACTACCAGCAGTTGGCGGAGTCGGAAGCCGATCCCGACAAGTACCTACGCACCTTTGGTGTGAGCATCGGTTACGGCAAACGTCTGAGATGGCCGGATGACTACTTCCAGTTCTACGGCGAGCTGTCGTATCAGGCATACTGGATGAAGGACTGGGCGTATCTGCTGGTATCCAACGGTACGTGCCATAACCTTGCGTTGAACCTGCAACTGTCGCGTTCGAGTATCGATAACCCGATATACACGCGTCGCGGTTCGCAGTTCATGTTAGGACTGAAGATTACCCCGCCGTGGTCACTGATGAACGGTCTGGACTACTCACAGATGACCACCAACGAGCGGTATCACCTCATCGAGTACCACAAATGGACATTCAAAGGCAAGGTATTCACGCCGCTGACGCGCGACTCGAAGCTCGTGCTGATGTCACGCTTTGAGTTCGGCTATGTAGGGCACTACAACAAATACGCCAAGACACCGTTTGAGACCTACTACATGGGCGGTGACGGTATGAGTTCGTACTCGTCGTACGCCACGGATTACATCTCGATGCGCGGTTACTCATCCGGCTCGCTCACGCCGTACGACCCGCAGACGGGACGAAATATGGGTTACGTATATAACAAGTTCACAATGGAGCTGCGCTACCCTATCTCGCTGGAGCAGAACGCAACGATCTGGGCGCTGGGCTTCCTCGAGGCGGGTAACTGCTTCGCGGATATCAAGGACTATAACCCGTTCAACCTGAAGCGTTCAGCCGGTGTGGGTGTGCGTGTGTTCCTGCCGATGTTCGGATTGCTCGGTATAGACTGGGGCTGGGGCTTTGATAAGATCAACGGCTCGGATCAGTACGGCAAGAGCCAGTTCCACTTCATCCTCGGACAAGAATTATAAAAAAATTATGAAAAAGATATTTGCACTGATTATTAGCGTGTTATGCGCGATTGGCGGGATGCAGGCGAAAGATAATTCCGTCGCATACGTCGATATGGCATACATTTTGAAGAACTTACCACAGTACGAGACTGCAAACGAGCAGCTGACGATGATCGCCAAGCGTTGGCAGAAGGAGATTGATGCGCTGGAGCAGGAGGTACGCGTGATGACGACGAACTACCAGACGGAGCAGATCTTCCTGTCGGAAGACATGCGCAAGCGCCGCGAGGAGGAGATATTGGCGAAAGAGCAGGAGGCGATAGAGCTCAAGCGGAAGTATTTCGGCGAGTCGGGCGAGTTAGTGAAGAAACGCGAGGCGCTACTCAAGCCCATACAGGATGAGATATACGCCGCCATTCAGGAGCTCGCCAACGAGAAACATATTGACGTGATCAAAGACCGTTCGTCGGATCCGGGGCTGCTGTATATGTCGTCGAAGTTGGACTATTCCGACCAACTCTTACAGAAGTTAGGCGCAAAATAGATAAATAAATAATAACAAGGATATGAAAAAGATTGTAATGATTATGGCGGTGCTGGCATTGACGCTGACCGCTAATGCACAGAAACTGGGTTATGTTAACACGCAGGAGTTGTTCTTGCAGATGCCTGAGTTGAAAGACGTACAGGCTCGTATGGACAGCTTGAACAAGCAATACGAGAACCTGCTGATGACGATGCAGGAGGAGTATCAGAAGAAACTGCAAGACTACCAGCAGAAGCAGAACACGCTGCCCGAGGCTATGCGTCAGATCCAGGAGGAGGAGTTGTACTCGATGCAGCAGCGTCTGCAGACAACCTACCAGACCGCTCAGCAGGACGTGGAGCAGAAACGTGGCGAGTACCTCAAGCCCGTCAACGAGCGTATGGCGAAAGCTATTCAGGAGGTTGGTGCGGACAACAAGTACACGTATATCTTCGACTCGGCAGCTGCGGCATATATCGCTCCGGATGCAGACAATGTGATTGCACTGGTCAAAGCCAAATTGGGCATTAAATAATGGCAGACGGCTATCTCGAATCGCATTATGCGGAATATGAGAAGCGTAAAGCCGAATGGCTCAAGAAGAAACGCACGACACCTCACCCTCGCAAACCCGAGGATGAGGCGTTGTGATTTCAATTAGTAATCAGTATTCAGTATTCATATATGGAACAAATTCAAAATCTTCTTCGTGATAAGGCGTGGGCACGTTGGACGGTGCTTGTGCTGGTGGCATCGATGATGTTCTTCGCGTACATGTTCGTGGATATACTCTCGCCGTTGGCATCGCTGCTGAACGACTCGCTGGGTTGGGATCAGGGTGTGTTTGGCACCTACGCAGCCGGTGAGTACCTGCTGAACGTGTTCGGTTTCCTTATATTGGCGGGCATCATCCTCGACAAGATGGGTGTGCGCTTCACGGGCTTGCTCAGTGCCTCGCTGATGGTTATCGGTGCGGCGATCAAGTTCTGGGGTATATCCTGGTCGGAGGCGAACACCGTAGAGTGGCTCAACGGCTGGTGGCCAACGATGCCGGGTAGCGCCAAGCTGGCGATGTTCGGCTTTATGATCTTCGGTTGCGGATGCGAGATGGCAGGTACAACGGTGAGCAAGATCCTCGCCAAGTGGTTCAAGGGCAAGGAGATGGCGCTGGCTATGGGTCTGGAGATGGCTATCGCCCGTCTGGGTGTGTTTGCCGCCATGTGGCTCGCGCCGATGTTCAGTATCAAGTTCGCCGTTGACGGCACGAACTCTGTGGTTGCACCGCTGCTGTTTGCATCGGCACTGCTGGTGATCGGTCTGCTGAACTTCTTCGTGTTCACGATCATGGACAACAAGTTCGACAAACAGCTCGTAGCTATCGGCGAAGCACCGGCAGTACATGATCCGGAGGATGAGTTCAAGGTCAGCGATCTGAAGCAGATCTTCTCGTCGAAGATGTTCTGGATCGTAGCGCTGCTGTGCGTGTTGTACTACTCGGCTATCTTCCCCTTCCAGCGTTTCGCTACGAACTTCCTCGAGGAGACTTTACAGATATCGAATGCCGAAGCTGCGGGACTGTTCAAGTGGTTCCCGATATTGGCTATGGTGCTGACGCCGTTCTTGGGTGCGTTCATTGACTACAAGGGCAAGGGCGCTTCGATGATGCTGCTGGGTGCAGTGATCATGATTGCGTGCCATAGTGTGTTTGCGTTCGTGCTGCCTGCTTTCCCGAGCAAGGCGCTGGCACTGTGCACTATATTGGTACTGGGTGTGAGCTTCTCGCTTGTGCCGGCATCGATGTGGCCGAGTGTGCCGAAGATCATTGACGAGAAAGTACTGGGTTCGGCTTACTGCCTGATCTTCTGGGTGCAGAACGTTGGTCTGTGCCTCGTGCCGCTGCTGATTGGCAAGCTGCGCGTGGCTACTGACGGTTATCTCGTACCGATGATCGTGTTCGCCTCGTTCGGTGTGCTGGCATTCTTCCTGAGCCTCGCGCTGAAGGTCGAGGACAAGAAGAAAGGCTACGGACTGGAGTTGCCGAACAAGAAGTAAGTTTAGAGATATACGCCGAGGCCGAGGCCTATGAACTCGACCTTGGTCAGATGGGACTTCATCACGCCCTGTATGAACAGATGGTGCGGCAGGCGGTAGCGCATGTTCACCTGCGTATAAAGAAAGCCGTCGGGGTAACCCGGGCTGCCGGCATTGAGCAGATCATAGGAGTAGAAGATCCCTTTGCGAGGCATCACGCCTTCGTTCCACAGAGCCGCGTAAGCGGCTTTGTCTTTTGTGGCCACCTCGCGGTTCTTGACGGGGTCGTATAGATAGACGCCGAGGTGGAAGCCTGCGGAGAAATGTCCGACGACAAACTCCGGCTGCAGACTGACGCCTACGCGCCAGCAGTCGGCTTGTGTGGCACCGGTGAGGTACGTCTTGCCGTACTCCGTCGGGCGGTCGTAGTACGCGCCGTCGTAGAAGATATCCACGCCTCCGCCGAGGCGGAAGATACGATGCGCACGCCAGTAGGCAGCGAGCTGGATCTCGGAGCAGAAGAACGTCTTACGGTCTTTGTAGAACACTTGCCTCGGCGCGCCGATGAAGCCTAACTCTATCTCGCAATGATGCTTGCGCAGGGCTTCGAGGCTGTACTCCTGCGTCGTGCGGTCAGCAGGGCGCGGGGTGTCGTCCTCGGGGCGGTAGCAGAGAGTCAGATCGCCACCGAAGATGTTATAACCGGAGTTCGGCTTGCGCATGCTGCCGTTGCTCATATGATACCAGCCGGCAGAGAGCCCGAGACTCCAGCCGCCGCGCAGGGGGAAGGTCATAAAGAACGCTTCGGGGAAGAAGTAGTTGAACACCGATCCGATGGACTGGTTGATGTTCGGCGCGAGCTGCGTGACGTACAGCTGCTCGGGCGTAGCGGTGTTGTAGTAGGTCTTGGTGACGAACGCGAAGCCGAATCCCGGTCGCACGCCGACGATGAAGTGCGGCGAGCGGTAGAACGGCACCTCGATGAACGCGTACGGCGCTATGGCGTGCCCGAGCAGATCGCTGCTGCCGGAGCGGGTGAGGTCGAACTTCCAGTAACTGAGCGCCGCACCGATGCGCGCATCGTTCCACTCGGTGAGCGACTGCCAGTTCGGACGGAACGTGACAGCAAACTCGCCGCTGAGCGATGGTCCGCACCATGTGCCCTCTCTCTGCCCGAGCATCGTCTCGACCTTGGCGTCAGGCATGATCATACCGGAGCGGAGCGAGAAACGGTAGTCGATGTCCAGGGCGAACAACGACAGCGGCAGCAGCAGGCTGATGAGAGTTATATGGCGGTAGATTTTGCTCATCCTGACAACATACATGAATCTGTGGGCAAAGATACGAAAAATTATCGGTATATGCAAATAATAGTTTGCAAAATGTCAAAAATGTCGGTAATTTTGGTGCAATAGAATAAGCAGATTTGCAATTTTGCTTACTTTTTTTGTATCTTTGCAGTCGGTATTAGTTTTATGCGCATCATGCGCGTGTATTTTAATTAAGGAAACTCATAGGTATTTGGATATACTTTAAGGTAATTATTAACTAAATTTTTTAACATTATGAAAAAGATTTTATCTCTTTTCTGCGCTATGGCTATTGTATTTAGCGCAAGCGCTGCTCTTGAAACCGGTACGTATTACACCGCCGGTGGAAATTTCTACGCCTACAATAGTGGCTGGGTGGACATTACATCCGACATGGCATCCGTAGAAGTAACTGTGAACGGTAACAATGTCTCGATTGTAGGTTTGGCTTATTGGTTTGAGGATGGTGCTATTCAGGGTACAATGGACGGCAACACGATCACATTTGCCAGCGGTCAAAAAGTTGGTACAGATGAATACGGTGACGAGTTCCTTACTGGTACCAATGATGGCGAGACTGTAACTGATATCGTGTTCGAATTTGACCCGGAGGCTAAAACGCTGACAGCTAAAACTGCGTATATTCTGGAGAACGCTTCTGCTACCTCAACTTCTTCGGTATATTGCTACTGGTCTAACGCTGTCTTCAGTGCAGAACAGCCGGCAGAGCCGGAGGTTGTTGTACTGCCCGAAAACGTTCAAACATCTACTTACAAGTTCGACGGTACAGATTCTTATACCACGGAACCCGCTACATTCCAAGTACAGGTTGGCTTTGACGGAAACGATGTTTATTTCCAGGGCTTGAGCTATTATCTGCCTGAGGCTTGGGTGAAAGGTACATTGGCTGCCGGTGTTGTTACTATTCCGGAGACCTATCTGGGCGTATTTGAGAGTTACATAGGTGACTACAAACTTACACTTGGAGCAACAACCATGACTTACGATGCAACGAACGACAAGTTCACCTGCGCAGCGTACGTTTCCACAGGCAGCGGTTACGCGTTCGACGAGTACGAGAACATCACGTTGAGCAAGCTGACAGAGGTTGCTGCTACTCCTGTTGAGCCGCAGATTACTGAATTTGCCGTTGCAGGTGAAACATATCCGAAAGTGAACTTCAATATATCTTTGACCGGTACTAACGGTGAAGATTTGTTAGAGAGCAAGACGAGCTACACCTTCTTCGTACAGAAAGGTAATGAGTCCAGCCCGCTTGAGCTCACTACAGACCTCTACGAGATGCTTGAGGCTAACATGACCGAGATTCCTTACACCTTCTCGGACGATTACGACATCTACAACAGTCGTCTGTACCTCAACCAGGGTGAGACAGAGCTCCGCAGCTGGGATAAGCTCGGTTTGCAGGTTATCTACCGTGGTGCAGGCGAAGAGCACAAGTCCACTATCAACTGGTTCGACGTACGCGCTTACTGGGCTGAGGTTGACGGTGAGGCTACCGCTGTTGAGAATGCTAATGTAGCTGTTAAGGCTATTAAGAGCATCAAGGACGCTCAGCTGATCATCCGCGCTAACGGTAAGATCTTCAACGCTCAGGGCGTAGAGATCCGCTAAGCGACAGACAATAGGTTAATCTTCACGATTGACCGATAACAAGAGAGGGCGCATCCTGCGATGCGCCCTCTTCTTGTTTGGAGATATATCATTGCGGTCCCATTAAAATAGGGATATCTGCTTATAAAGCATTGTATTTAAGCTTTTTGTAATACGTCATTAAACAAACGATTTTGGTTTTATTTATGTTTATCGCTTTTGAGTGTTTTGCTCGGAGAGTTGTGATAATTGATGGTAAAAACTATCCGAGAGTTTACTTTCGAGGTGATGTTCCCCCATGCTGGGGGAAACGGGCACGCTAGCGTGCAGAGGAAAAAGGGGCAATAATATAAGTTAATCATCAGTTTCAAAACACTCAAAAGGGTTTATGTAGGTTTATTTTCTTTTTTATGTGACACTATTGATACTCTGTCTAAAAAAACGCTCTTCTAAAACGAGCCATTATCGAGGGAATATCGAGAGAATATCGAGGGAATCCTAGACTTTACTCCTGCCCAAAACGGATAATTTGCAAGGCAAACTGTGCATTATTCAATCATTCTGCGTAAAACAACACATTTTTTCGCAGAATGATTATTTTTATTTGCATATATCAAATATTTTTTGTACTTTTGCTGTCGATTTTGAAATTCAATCGGATTAAATTGAAAAAATTGCATCAAAAGTATGGGAAATGTTCGTTTCGAAGCGTTAAAATCTGCTTTTGCGCATGAATCAGCGCAGGTGAATGAGCCGGAAGGCAAAGTGAAGGATTATTTTGCGCAGGATGTGTTCACGCGCGAGAAGATGAAGGAGTATATCGCGCAGGAGGTGCTTGAGCAGCTCTTTGACGATGTGGATAATGGTCGCACTATCCATCGCGACATAGCCGGCATAGTAGCTATCGGCATCCGCAAGTGGGCTATCGAGCACGGCGCGACGCACTTCACGCACTGGTTTCAGCCGCTGACAGGCGGTACAGCCGAGAAGCATGACGCGTTCTTCACATTGAAAGACGGCGCGCTGCTTGAAGAGTTCAGCGGCGACTCGCTATACCAACAGGAGCCTGATGCATCGTCGTTCCCGAGCGGCGGTATCAGGAACACCTTCGAGGCACGCGGTTACTCGGCGTGGGATCCCTCGTCGCCGGTGTTCCTGATCGGTGACACGCTATGTATCCCGACGGTGTTCGTCGCCTACACGGGCGAGGCGCTGGACTACAAGACCCCGCTCATCCGCTCGACGGCATCACTCTGCCACGCTGCACGCGAGGTCTGCGCGTACTTCGACAAACAGGTGAAGCACGTGCATGCGAACCTCGGCTGGGAGCAGGAGTACTTCCTTGTGGACGAAGCGCTGTACAACGCTCGTCCTGACCTGATGCTCACCGGCCGCACGCTGATGGGACATAACAGCGCGAAGAGCCAGCAGCTGGAAGACCATTACTTCGGCGCTATACCGGCACGCGTACTGGCATTCATGCGCGAGCTCGAGTACGAAGCCCTCAAAGCCGGAATACCTGTGCGTACGCGTCATAACGAGGTGGCACCAAACCAGTTTGAGATGGCACCGATCTTCGAAGACGTAAACCTTGCTAACGATCATAACCTGCTCGTGATGAGTATCATGGAGCGTGTGGCGGAGCGTCATCACTTCCGCGTACTGCTGCACGAGAAACCCTACGCGGGCGTCAACGGCAGCGGCAAGCACTGCAACTGGTCGCTGCAGACGAACACCGGCATCAACCTGCTTGCGCCGGGTAAGAACCCCTACCAGAACCTGCAGTTCATCACGTTCCTGGTGAATGTGCTGATGGCTGTGCAGCGGCATAACGGTCTGCTGAAAGCCTCTATCGTCAGCGCGACGAACGAGCACCGTCTGGGTGCGAACGAAGCGCCGCCGGCGATCATCAGCGTGTTCCTCGGCAAGCAGATAAGTGCCGTGCTGGACAAGCTCGAGCACGCCAAAGCCGAGGAAGCGATCATCATCAATGCCAAGAAAGAGATGAAGCTCGGCGTAGCGAATATCCCCGAGATCCTGCTCGACAACACCGACCGCAACCGCAC
>Ga0310786_10003607_pt1 | contig 22370 bp, 15 predicted proteins | sample AusTroGonzalo_MG_FD_203881 | JGI IMG/M metagenome (GOLD analysis project Ga0310786, IMG submission 203881) | Bovine rumen microbial communities from tropical cattle in Woodstock, Queensland, Australia - Gonzalo_03 (v2) (version 2) | ecosystem: Host-associated > Mammals > Digestive system >...
GGTCGTAGGGGATGTAGTCTGCGAGACCCTTCATGTTCTGGACATGCGTGATCGCAGCGGTAAGAGTGGTTTTGCCGTGGTCGACGTGACCGATGGTACCGACGTTGACGTGCGGTTTGGTTCTTGCGAACGTTTCCTTTGCCATTTCCTGATCTCCTTGGAGTTTTTCGGCAGGCATGCCGAATGTTCAGTTCAAGTTTATGTGTTAAAGTAAAGGTTAAGCTGTATCATCCGGGAAAAGTGGAGCCTACGCCCGGAATCGAACCGGGGACCTCATCCTTACCAAGGATGCGCTCTACCAGCTGAGCTACGTAGGCAACACATCATCACGACCAAAACTGAAGCGGGAGCCCAGTTTTTGAAGCGTAATGGAAAAATAATATAACATGGATTCCGGGAAATGCAAGCTCTTTTCGGCTTTTTTTCGGATTTTTTTCCGTTTTTCCCGGAATCGACCGACTGAGACGCTGTGGAAAGCGGCGGTCCGACTGGCGGCCTGTCGCTTCCAATTGAAACCTCAGATTCAAGGTCTCACGTTTGTCCGAAGCGGAATCGCGTCTTCCTGGAGTCGTTTCCCGGAGAAACCGTATCCGTTCCTCGGTGCGCTTCAAGCAAACGTGAAGCTTTGAAAAAAATCCCGGGCCCTGCGAGAGAACCCGGGAAGAAAAGTACAGAATCGAACTCTGTCCGAATTACTTTTTGTACTTAATCGCCGTGCCGGTCAGCTTGACGGTGACGGTGTTGATACCGCAGATGCAGTTCATCTTGTAGTCGACGCGGACGTCAGTCAGATCGTCGGCGGTGACGTTGGCGGCCTTGATGGCATCAGCCTTGAGGGTCTCGAAGGAGACGTCGCCCAGATTGACAGCGCCGAAGAAGCTGGTGAAGGTGCCTTCAGCCTGGACGCCGGACTTCACGACGGTGTAGTTGGCATCGCTGATGTCCGCAACCATGGCGTTGGCGGAGATGTTGGAGAAGAGGTTCATGCCGAGCATAGCGGGGGCAGGCATGCCGTTGTTGGTGGCGACGCCAGCGCAGCTGGTCACGATGGCGGCGGCAACGATGGCGCCGGCAGCAAGGATCATTTTCTTCATTTGAGAAAAGCCTTTCTTTTTGTTTTTGGTAGTTGTCCACTCAGGCCCGAATGGTCCAAGTTTTGCATGTGGGTTTAATATAACGCATGATTTGAACGTTGTCAAACACCTTTTCTAAAAAAAATTGTAAAAAAAGAAAAAACATACTATGTTCTGAATAACCCTATTACATCTTTTTATCCCAAACAAAGAACTGCGGAAATAATCGGAAAACGGAAAACGCGTTTCATTCTCGAGGTCGGGAGCTCCCGACCCGGCAGCTGGAAAAGACGGCAGCGCCAGTTTTCATCAATTCCCGCAATCCGCCTTGACTTTTCGCTTCCGCACGCCTATATTATCCCCGGCGGTCATGCGGGTGAACCACCTTTCCTCCGAGCCGGCCGCATCAACGTCAAGGATAATACAGCTCATGAATTCCCCCGAAGCTCAAGTCATCGAAAGCTACCTGATGGAGCGGGCACGCATGTACTCGCGCAATCCGGCCCATGCTGCTTCGCGGGCATTTTATGAGCTGTGGGAAAAACTTTGCAGGCCGCAGCCCTTCCCGATCGCAAAAAACACGCTGGTCCTGAACGGCGCGCTGCTGAGGTTTCCACGGCACCGCGGGACGGACGCGGAAGGCGTCTACTGCTGGGACGAAGAGGAAAACTGTCCGCGTCTGCGCGTGCGAACTGCAGAATGGGAAAAAAGCTTTCTGATCCGGCTCAGACACGACGGGACGGCACTGTGGGAGGAACAGGAAACGGTCATGCTGACAAACGACGGCACGGCCGAGATGATTGACGCGATGCGCGAGATCGCGCGAATGATGCAGGAGGACGGGAAGGCAGCGCCTGACTCCAAGCTCAAATTGAAGGAACTGCACGAATACGCGGACCGTCTGGCGGACTATTTCCCCGAAAGCGCGGTGAAAGCCATCAAGTCCCTGGGATCGCAGCAGGTGCATGAGCTCATCCAAAGCGCACTGGCCGACCTGGCGGGTGATGAACTCGGCGACCAGCTGGTCCTGCCTCTTGACGGGACCTATGCGCGGGAACACGACGGAGGCGAATCCTATCTGAAGAACTGCCGGGATGTCGTCGGGTCGGAGACGGTCTGGCGGGTGAAGCAGCGCCTGGAGCTCATCGAACGTTCCGCACGGCTCCAGGCGGAACTCGAACGGGATTTCTCGCTGAAGCTGTCCGATGCAGAGCTGCTTCGAACACACGAACATGAATTCATTCTGGAACTCCAGTCCCACCCCGACGTCCCCGTCCGGCAGGACGACGTGCTGTCCGTGATCTCGGACGACGACGGCGAACGGATCGGTTTTCTGCATGTGGACCTGGCCGACGGAGACCTGATCGTCGGACGGCTCCGGACGGAACGCAAGCTGGATTTCGAGCAGGAAAAAGCCCGGCTGAGCGCACGAATGCCGAAAAGCCCGCTGGAACAGTACGCAAACAGCATTCGGGACCTCAAGCTTGAGCTTGAAAACGGGGTCCAGGATTCCTTCGGCGCCGCCGGCGGTCTGCTCGGCGTGACATCCGTCCCGTTCACCGCGCCGCCATGCCCCCCGCAAACTCCCGCCAATCACCTGAACGCTCCTCAGCGAGCGGCATTGGAGGCGGCATGTTCCGGCGCGAACAAAGTGGTGCTGATCCAGGGACCGCCCGGCACAGGCAAGACATACCTGCTGGAACAAATCGTAAGACGGATGCAGCGTCAGGGGCTCCGGATCCTCGTCGGGGCGCCGTCGCATGCCGCGGTCGACAACCTCTGCCGCCGGATCATGGACCTGCCGTTCCTGCGGTGCGCACGGAACCGCGACAACGTCGACCCCGCGCTCATGGCAGGACATTGGGTCGGCACGCCCGGCAACTACCGCAAAATCAGGTCCCGCTGCGGCGAGAAAGCAGCCGGCATCATCTTCGCCGGAACGCTGCCGGGACTGCTGCGGGATTACACGATCGAAAATTTCCAGAAAACAGGGACCGAATTCGACGTGATCCTGATCGACGAGGCCGGAATGGCCGCTCCGGACGAAGCCATCCTCGCCGCCCGGCTGGCAAACCGCATCGTGCTGCTCGGCGACCACAGGCAGCTGCCCCCCTTCCCCCGCCACAAAAGCGTGCTTGAGGAAATCCTGCGTGACAACCCCGCCCATGACAGCGAAGCTGCCACGCTCGCGACGAAAAGCATCATGGAATGGCTCATCAGCTACCGCAAGTTCCCGGTCTACGTGCTGAACCTCTCCTACCGCTGCCGCAATCCGCGCCTCCTGCGCTTCGCCTCCACCATGTTCTACAACGCGGAACTCCTGCCGAACCCGGACGCTGATTACTACAGGCTGCCGCCCGGCGAACGTGAACTGCATTACCCGAAATCCACCCTCCGTATCATTTCCACCTCGCGCCTGCCACTGAAGAAACGGGCGGAGCGGTTCGCCTACGAAAACGGCCGCCCCGGCATCTGGAACCCCGGCGAGGTGAGGATCGCCGCCGAAGTGTTCAAGTCCATGCTGGAACGTTACGAACTGGAGGACATCACGGTCATCAGCCCGTACCGGCGGCAGATCGTGCTGCTGAGGAAGACCTTTTCCGATATTTTCGCCAGTCGGTTCGCGACGGACCGCTGGAACCATTTCCTGCTGAAAAATATTGCGACCGTGGACAGTTTCCAGGGAGGGGAAAGCGAGGCCGTCATCATCTCGTACGTGCGGAGCAGCGAACGCCACGGAATCGGATTCACGGACAACGCGAACCGCATCAACGTGGCGTACACACGCTGCCGCAGCGAACTGGTCATCATCGGCGATCTGGAATGCCTCAAGAACCGCGGCAGGAACCAGCTTTTCGCCAAGCTCGAACGCGCCGTGGAGCGGGACGGGGAAATCGTGTTCCCGGAAACCACGCCGCTTTTGTTCTGAGCGTTTTTCTCCGGTTTTCATTTCCCATCAGCATCGAAACGGGCAGAAATCTCAAGATGCAGTTAAATGAAGTACGATTTAACTGCATCTTGCGGGTATGCGCGTATAAATTCTGCGCGTGAAAACTTTGCGCGTGAAAAGATTCTGTTTCTCCGCTTTCCCAAGAAGCGTGCGTGAAGTAATCCGTTTTCACCGATTTCCGTTTGCGAGGCAGATACGCGTGTAACAAGCGAATCTTTGTCCCTTTCATCCATCTGAAGTTCGATATGAGCATGGAATCATTATCGGCCGCTTTATCTCTGCTTGGCTAACGTTCGTTTTTTGCGATTGCGTTCTTTTGCGGCATTCCGTTCGGGGACCGCGGGGATTCTCTGTTTTTTGCCGAAAAAAAGCGCGTCCGGGTTGTAAAACCGGTCCGGCAGGCTATAGTATTTTTCACAAGTTTTTCACCTCTGTTTCCTCAAAGCAAGGATGATTCCGCATGCCCAAATCCCCTGAACGGCTCTTTCCTGCATCGGTCCGCACCGTCGGTCTGACGTCGCCCGCGAGTCTGCCCGACGCCGTCCGCGTGGCGGAATCGCGTCGCTTTCTGGAATCCCGCGGGGTGAAAACCGTGCTCGCGCCGAATGCGCTCAAACGCGGCCCGATGAAATACTGCTGCGGCACACCGGAATCCCGCCTGACGGATTTCCATGCGCTTCTGAACGATCCGCAGGTCGACCTGATCCTGTGCACGCGCGGCGGGTTCGGCAGCGCGCACATCCTGCCCCGGCTCGACTTCGACCTGCTCCGCGAACGGGATCTGCCGGTCTACGGGTACAGCGACATTTCCGCGCTGCACCTGGCAATGCTCTCGAAGTGCGCCGGGATCCCGGTGTGCGCCCCGATGGCAGACGGCCTCCCCGAAGCGCTGGCACGTCCCGCGGCCAGGGATTCTTTCCGCACCGTCCTGCGGAAACGCACCGCGCCGCTCAGATTCCATCTCACACCCGTGGACAACAGCACAGTGGACGGGCCCGTTTTCGGGTCGCTCATACTCTCCAATCTCACCGTCATGACCACACTTTGCGGGACGCCATGGATGCCGGACCTGAACGGCTGCATCCTCGCGCTGGAGGACGTTCACGAGGAAGCACGCGTGCTGGACCGTCACCTGACGCACCTGATCCAGGCCGGGATCATCGGACAAACGGCTGCCGTCGTCTTCGGGTATTTCACCAAATGCGGGCCGAAACCGCAGATACGGCGTCTCCTGCGGGACTTCTCCGCACAGACGGGGAAACCGGTGTTCACGGGGCTGGCGTTCGGGCACGAACATCCGAAATGCTCGTACCGCCTCGGCGAGGCGGCCGCGATCTTCCCCCAAAAAACATCAAGGCACAATCCGTCATGAATCTTTTCATAGCACGCGCATTCACGGAACCGAAGACTTTTTTCATGATCACGCTCGTCGTGGTCTTCTCCATCTGCCTGCATGAATTCTGCCACGCCTGGACGGCCCTGCAATTCGGCGACACGACGGCCGCCGACCGCGGGCACCTGACTCTGAACCCGCTCAAGCAGATGGGGCCTGTCTCAATCATCATGTTCCTGATCCTCGGGTTCGCCTGGGGCGCGGTCCCGATCGACACGTATGTCCTGCGGGCCAGAAACCGTCATGCGGCGGCAATCGTCGCGCTGGCGGGTCCGGCGGCCAACTTCGTACTGTTCCTGATCGGCTTTTTCTTCTTCGGCTTCCTTCAGACCCGGATCAGCTACCTGATCGAAAACGAAGCGGCAGCACAGGCAATCGTCCAGATGTTCGCCTACCTCGGAGCCTACAATGCGTTCCTCTGCATCTTCAACCTGCTGCCAATCCCCGGGCTTGACGGCTGGGCCGCGCTGACCGAATACGTGCCGCGCCTGAACCGCCTTTCCTCGGAATTCGCCAAGGGGGTCACGATCTTTCTGATCTTCCTGCTGCTTCTTCTGTGCGGACGCATCTTCCTGCTGGCAGCCAACCTTATGCTGCTGGCTCCGCAACTGTTCAGTGCGGGATGACGACGGCGAAAACCTGCGAGTACCTGTTTTTCCACCAAGAAAAGGGCAATGTTCGCTTGACAATCGGAAGAGCGGTGCTATATTTCTGAGATTACCGAATTAATAAGCAGCTTTCATATCGGGAAGGGGTCTCGCCATGCATCAGAAAACAAGGACAGCTCTTTATTCCGCAGCCATCTGCGCCTGTATCATATCCGCCGCCACGGCAGTTATCCTCAACATCAACGCCCACGCCAAGAGACAGCAGCAGAATGTCGTCGCCGTCGAGGAGCCTGAAGAGGAGGAACAGCCCAAACAGGAACGTCCGCGGCGTCGCCAGAGACGCGAAGGTGGCGGAGGCGGATTTCACGGGGGCCGGCGCGGAGATGTGATGCATCTGCTGCCGGACAGCGACGATTTCGGACAGATCCCGACACCTGAGGAGTTCGAGGAAGAGGTCATCAAGGGGCTTGAGGAATACCGCGCGCTCCCGCCGGAGGAACGTTTCCGCCTGGACCAGCAGATGTATCAGACGGTGCTTTTCGTCCAGACCGGCTTGGATATGATGCGTGAACACATCAGCGAAATCCCGACCGACGAGCTCATCCGCATTCGCGACGATTTCGACAGGTTCGCTGATGCGGCGGAACAGACGTTCTTCAGCGGCATCGTGGAACAGCACCTCACCGTGGAAGAGGACGCCACCATCGGCGAGTTTGTCCGCGCCATGCACGACGCCCAGGACGAATTCCAGATGATCCTCCACAACGGCTGATCGAAGCCGCATACACAAGCACGACATTACAACTCCGGAAGACCGCTCCTTCCGGAGTTTTTTGTCTTTCGCGGAAAAGATTCAGCTCATCCCAAGTTCAAGTATTTGCTGACCCGGATCGCGACGCGACGTTTCCAGAGCTCCTTTTTGGCGCGCCCGATCAGGAAGTTCCATGCCATGATCAGGTAGACCACGGCATATGCGGTTCCGCAAATGGCACAGAACATAAAGTCGTTTAAGCGTCCTGCGAGCTGTTTCCGGCAGACGAGAAGCACGGCTACGGCAGGGATCGAGGCGATCAGAGATGGGAAGTAAATGTTCCACAGCTCCCGTAAAAACTTTCCATGGATGAGCTGAAGCATGACAGGGAACCTGACGACGAAAAACATGACCATGCTGGCGCTGATGGCAATGATTTCGATGCACAGGATGCTGTACCCGCCGCGAAGGAACACGATATTCAAAGTAATGACCACGACTGCCTCGATCATCGAAGTCCATGCCATAAAATGATGCTTTTCACACATCAGAAGCACAGAGGATGGGATCTGGGTCGCAACGAGCCAGCTGCCGGCACCCAACAGGGAAAGCAGGCTCAAATCATGGATCAACGGCGTGACTTCCTTCTTGAACAGTGCGGTAGTGGCTTCGTCCCGAAGGAAGATGGCGGGAATGATGATGAGGCAGCACATGAACATGTTCCACTGCATGGATTTCACGATGAAGTCGCGGAGCATGCGAATCTTTCCCCGGTGAAACAGATGCGCCGTTACCGGGCGAACATTGACGTTGTACTGCCCGATTGCCTGATTGCAGAGATCGGAAAGACGACCGGAAAGATTGAAGATGCCGACCGAATCGAGCCCGCAATATTTGCTGATGATCGGATTCCGTGTCTGGACGCGCAAAAGCTTGGCCAGAGATATGAAATATGTCCCGCTCGAGAAACTGAATACTTCGCGGAAAACCTGCCGGTCAAACAAATGAAGACGTATCCGGAATCCCGGGATCAGCCGTATCGCAAAAAACCACACGGCAATCCGTTCCAACATCAAAATAACAACATCGAAGCAAATGATCTCAAAAAGCCTGCCCCCAGTCTTCAGAATGATTAGGAAACCGAACAGCTCGCAAATGCGCCCGACGGCCAGAATATAGTTGTTGACGTAAATCTTATGCAATCCCACCAGGACTTCGTACAGGACGCCAAACGGGAAGATCACCGCAGTGGAGAGCGAGAAAACCAGGAAGCATTTCCTGCAATACGCAAGTTCCACCGGGTCATGGACTTTAAACAGATACTCCAGATGGAACGATGCGATAAAAGTCCCCGCTACGATCAGGAACGCCATCAGCAAATGGAACGTGAAGATCATGGAGATGATGGAATTGTAATGCTTGATATCCCGCCGGAAAAGCTCCAGGGAGGTATATTTCTGTCCGGCGATCCCGGCTCCGAAATCTACCAGCAGCGCATAGCCGAAGAAGGTCCAGAGCAGCATCCAGAGCCCGTATCCGGAATCTCCGAGATAAATCAGCATCCAGCGGGTGACCAAAAGGCCCTGGAACATCCTGATCAACATGATCAGGTAGTTTGTCATCGTGTTCTTGGCTACGGAGACTTGCATATAAAATAGATACCTTTCAGCGATTCCGGGGGGCGTTTCAACAAAACAATAACACTGTCAACATTATAATATATCCGGCATTTTGCCCGAAGTCAATTATTATTTTTTTATTTATCAAAAAAACATGTGCTTCACGGAGGACAGTTTTTCCTGAAATATATCACCTGAAGCAGGAATTCACGGCTCTTTTTGCGTTTTTTTGAGAAATAATGCTTGAAAAATCAATCATCGCGTACCACATTATAGCGCACATTCGCGGTTCACGGCATGGAAACATATCCGGGAACCGCGGCAAGACCGAACTTACTCATCCGAAAGGCTGTTTCTCGTGGTTTTCAACGGCGCAGAGCCATGGTCCGTCGACTGGGACAATCCGAACACCCCGTACGAGCTCGATTCGCACGGGCTCCTCGCCGCACCCGGAGAAACTCTGGAATCGTTCTCCGTGCGGATCGACGAACTCCTCCGCACCCGGGCACGCTTCGATCTGTGCTCAGACAGCCAGGACAATTCCAAACAGATCGAAGCCGAAGTCGGCTTCAAGGTCGGCACGGTCGAACCGATGGACGCCACGATCATCGCCGAAGCGGCAGAAAAAACGGAAAAGCTTTTCGGTTTCCGCGCGGACTGGGTCCCGGCTTATTTCCCCTCGCGGGGGCTGGGGCTCCTGTGGGGCGGCTGCACAGTAATAACGGAATCCGGGTTCCCCGTCTTTTTCCTGCGCCGCGGATTCCGGCACAAGCCGAAATGGTTCATCTACCGACGCGACGAACTCCTCGCGCATGAGCTTTGCCATGCCGTCCGTGGATGTCTGGAAGACGAGACATATGAGGAGCATTTCGCCTACATGACCTCGGCAAGCGCGTTCCGGCGGTGGAGCGGGAATTGTTTTCGCCACGAATGGGACGCGATCGCGTTCCTGCTTCCGGTCGTGCTTCTGCTCGCAGTGCAGATCATCGTCTACACGGGAGTGCTGAACCTCCCGCTGTGGCCGTTCTGGATCATTGCGTTTGCGTTTCCTGTTTTCCTGATCGCCCGAAACATCCCGGAACGCCGCACGTTCTTCACCGCCCGCGCGAAACTCGAACGAAACGGCTTCGCGAATCCGGACGCAGCGCTCTTCCGCATGACAGCGGACGAAATCCGCACCATCGCCCGCACGCCGGACGACCGGCTCGAGGTTTTTTTCCAGACCAAAACCGATGCCGAACTGCGCTGGCAGATCCTGCTCCAGCGCTTCCAACACCCGCAAACGGAGTCCCATCATGAAGACAGTTTCCCGGAATGACATCTCTACGTTTCTCGACAATATCCTCGAGCTCGACCGATGGCCCGATGACCCGTCCAACAACGGGCTTCAGTTCGCAGGAGATGCCGAGGTCGCAAAAGCCGTCTTCGCGGTCGATGCCTCCGCCGAGCTCTTCTGCAAGGCTGCCGACCTCGACGCCTCGTTCATCTTCGTGCATCACGGCATCTCCTGGGGATCCGGGATCCGCCGCATCGACGGCATTCTGGCGGACCGCATCAAGCTGCTGGCGACGAACGGCATCTCCCTCTACGCCGCGCATCTCCCGCTCGACGCGAACCCGCGTTTCGGACACAACGCCCGCATTTCGGACATGATCGGACTCGCCGACCGTCGCACGTTCGGCACATACCACGGCAAACAGATCGGATTCCAGGGGACCCTGCCCGCACCGAAGACGGTTGCCGAACTTGCCGCGATCCTCAACAAGTCTTTGCCCTCAAGCGGACCGTACCGTATTGTCGGGAATCCGGAACAGCGGGTCGAGTCCGCGGGCGTGATCTCGGGTGGCGGGGTCTGGCCGGACCTTTTCGACGAGATCGCTTTGGAACATGTGGACTGCCTCATCACGGGCGAGGCGACGCACGAGGTGTTTCACCCCGCGATGGAGACCGGAACCGCCATCCTGACGCTCGGACACTACAGGTCCGAAACGCCGGGCGTTTTCGCGGTGATGGACCTCGTGAAATCGAAGTTCGGCATCGAAACCATTTTCCTCGACATCCCAACCAACATGTAAAATAAAAAAGCCGCCGGGATGAGCGACGACAAAGAAACAGGCGGAGAGAAATGCCGTCAGCGGCGGCGGTAGATGCGCTGGACCTCCTGATAGAAATCCAGCAGCTTGTCCGTGATGATGTCCCAGGAATACTTTTCCCGGACCTCGATATCGGCGGCTTCGGTGATCCTGCCGCGCAGCTCCTGATCCTCGTCCAGCTTTCTGATGAGCTCCGCCCACTCGTGGGGGGCGCCTTCGGCAGGAGCGAAAAAGCCGGTTTCGCCATCGCGGATGAGCGTCTTGAGTCCGCCGACCGGGGAGGTGATAACAGGCGTTCCCGCACTCCAGGCCTCCAGTACCACGATGCCGAAGGGCTCGTGCAGAGAGGGAAGCAGGAAAGCCGAAGCGGCATGATAGGCGGCAGGGAGCAGCGAGGAATCCGGGGGCACACCCGTGATCATGGTGACACGGTCCGAGAGGTTCATGAGGCGGATCTTTTCGCGGAGCTTGTCCACATACCATTCCGCAGTGGGCGCGCCGATGAAAACGAGATGCCAGGGCTCGCCGAGAAGCGCGAGGACCTCGGGAAGGATGAGCTGGTTCTTCTGGTAGTCGATGCGGGAAAGGCAAAGCAGGATCTTGCGGTCCGGACGAATGCCGGCCTGTTTGCGGAAATCGGTACCGGAATAGTCGTGGAAATAGTCGTAGTTGACACCGTTCGGGAGATGGATGATGAGCTTGTCCGGATAATGTTCCTTGGCGGGCTGGAGCTCGTTTTCGCCGACGCAGACGATGCCGTTGGCATATTTCAGAGCATCGATTTTCCGGCCAAGGAGACGGTCCATGATGTTGCCGTAGGGAATGGTCCCCTTCAGCGGCTTCACCATCTGCTTGATCTCCGCGGGCGGCACGTCGAAATACCCGCCGTGAAGCGTCATCACATACGGGATGTGCATTTTTCTGGAAACGTTCCTGACGGAAGCGGCCATGCGGCCCATCGTGTGGCAGTGAAGGATGTCGAATTCACCTTTTTTCAACGCCTTTTCCAGTCCGTAGACAACGGGATTGCCGCCTTTTTTGTCCAGGATCAGGCGCTTCGCTTTCGAAAGCGGGAAATGAGGATACTTGTAATCGAAGCGGTGTATCTGAATCGCATTTTTGACCTCGTCCGCGACAGGCGAAAGGGCACGGGTCGCGAAGATCTCGGATGGATTCCCTTTTGCCTGCAAGGTGCGGGCTGTATTCCAAACAACGCTTTCCGTGCCGCCCCATTCCGCAAAAGCGAAGCGGCGGATGATATGAGCCGTCCTCATGGTAAAACTGATGACCCCAAGTTAGTGAAAAGAATGTGCAGTAAGGTAATGTACACCAAAGGGCGAAAAAAAACAAGCGGGTGACGTTTTTTTTGACAAAAAAAGGAAGAAAGCGGCGAAAAAAAGCGTGCTGCGCCGGAGAAAAACCGGAAAAAACAGGAAAATGTGCTTCCGCCGGGCAAACGGACCGCCACGGGACTTTTACGGACAGGTGATTATTTTTGAATTGAAAAAAGCGCCGGAAGAGGTTATATTATTATTTGTCTTTCATGAATTAAGCACGACCGGAAACCATCATGGCCAAAGACCTCACGAGGGGAAATCCCCTGAAAATCATTCTGCTTTTTTCGATACCGCTGGCGATCGGCAATGCCTGCAACCAGCTGTACAGCATGGTCGACTCCATGATCGTGGGACGCTGGTGCGGACCGGACAAGCTGGCCGCGGTCGGCAACGCCGGATCCGTGATCTTCATGCTGCTGGGGTTCTTCTGGGGTCTTCCGGCGGGCCTCACGATCATCACGGGGCAGCGGTTCGGCGCGAAGGACATGTCCGGCGTGCGGCGGTCGTTCTGCGCGGCCGTGGTGCTGTGTTCGGCGTTCGTAGCGGCAGTCACGCTGGTGTTTTTGCATTATCTGCGACCGATCCTGGTGGCGATGAACACCCCGGAGGAGATCCTGGAGGATTCCCTGCGTTATCTGCGGATCATCGTGGCCGGTACGCCGTCCATGACGTTCTATCTGCTGATGTCGTTCCTGATGCGGTCGCTGGGCGACAGCAAGCGCCCGCTGTATGTGATCGTCTTCGCCTCGTTTCTGAACGCCGGGCTGGACCTGCTGCTGGTCTGCAAGTTCGGCATGGAAGTGGCTGGGGCGGCATACGCGACCGTGGCATCGCAGTTCGTCTCCGGGCTGATCTGCCTGGGAATCGTCCTGAAGAAATTCCCCGAGCTCCTCCCGTCCGGGCGGTCCGACTGGCGCGTCGACTGGCGGTTCTACTGGGAACACCTTCGCGTGGCGGTTCCGATGGCGCTGCAGTTCACCGTGACCGGATTCGGCTGCGTGATCCTGCAAAGCGCGTTCAACCAGTTTGGCCCCGGCACCGTGGCTGCGACCACCGCGGCAGGCCGCCTGGAAGGACTGATCTGCATCCCGTTCTTCGCTATCGGCACGACGCTTGCGGCGTACACGGCGCAGAACAGCGGCGCGAACAACTACCGCCGGATCCTGGTGGGCGTGCGCAGCGGTTGGCTGATCACGGCGGTAATCGCTGCGGTGGGAGCCATCCTGATGATGATCTTCAGCGCGCAGCTGCTTCAGATGTTCCTGGACGAGGAAACGTCGCCGGAAATCCTGAAGGCCGGCCGCCAATACATCTATACAGTCGCCCCGGCATACATCTCGCTCGGCATGATCCTGATCTTCCGCAATACGCTTCAGGGCATGGGCTGCTCGATGGTGCCGCTGCTCGGCGGAGCCATGGAGACGGTCAGCCGCATTTTCACGGCGGTATTCCTGGCAGAATGGTTCGGGTACACCGGAGCGTGTTTCGCCTCCGGCATCACCTGGACGATCACCGGGGTCATGCTGCTGGTGTATTACGTCTACGAAATCCGCGCCCGCCTGAAGGGTAAACGCACCGACGTCGGGGCGAAGCATCCCGTCGGGCTCGGACGTTCCTGCAAGTGCGCCAAGAGCTCCCGTCCGACGTGACGGCGGCATGCTTATTCAGCGTTTGCGGCGGACGAACAGCACGGCTTCGCCCGGCAGGGGCTCGCCTGCGAGCGCGCCCCGGTTCACAAGCATCTCCAGCGACTCGCTGAAATCCTGCGTCCAGAGGTCGGCGGCCTGGGGTAGATAATCGGGATTCCGGTCCGGGGAACGGACGTACAGGCAGGAAAAACCGCCGTCATCAAGTAATTTCAGCAGGCCGTCCGCATCCGGGATCCTTCCGCCCGTGAAATACTTGTCCTGGAAAAATGGCGTGCCGATCTCGCATCCACGAGGGAAATACAGCGTACGCTCCTCCAGGACCAGCAGGCATTTGCCGCCTTTTGAGAGACGTTCCCGCAGGATGTCCACGGCAGGGAGCATGTTGTCTCCGGTGCGCCCGTACAGGACGTCGCGCCGTCCATCCCCGCCCGACGCCGTGGCGCGAAGGTTAGCGCCGTAGGAACGGTACACGGCGGGAGGAAACGAAAAGAGGGAGAACGCGACCGCCATCCACAGGAAAATCCGTCCGGTGCGGCCCCGGACAAGCGGGAAGGCGTCCCGTACCGCCAGCGCCAGGAACGCCAGAGCGGGGATCAGAAAGCGTGCCTGAGGGGAAGACGCAAACCAGGCAAAAACGAGAAACGCCAGGGGCAGGATGGCAGGGCAAAGGCGTTTCGGACGGCGCCACAACGCGATCAGGACCAGACCCGACCAAAGGAGTATCTGAAGCCCGTACACGCCGTCAAACATCCTGGAAAGCGCAGGGAAGGTCAGCCCCGGCAGAAGCAGAATCAGCGTCACGACGGAGAACTGGGCGAACTTGCCCTTCCCGAGCAGATGGTGAAAGTTCGACGTCATGGTTTCCGGGGCGCCGAAAATGCCGCCGAAATACGGGTAGCACGGATTGCCCGTCGCGATCCACGGGCGCTGGTAGAACAGCGCGGCAAAGAGCGCGCCTGCAAGCACGAAAAGAAAAGCGAACCGCACATGCCCGCCGCGTTTCCGCAAAAGGACATACAGCATGAACGCCGCCCCGGCGAACCCGCCTGTCAGCTTGATCGCCGCCATCGCGCCCGCCAGGATCCCGCATGCGACCGCAAAGCCGGCGGAATCCGTCCGTTTCCCCGGAGCCTTCACCGCTGCGTCGGCCAGCAGGAGCCCGGCGGCCAGCAGAGAACCCATCAGGGGTTCGGCATAGCCGGAAATCAGCACGTGCACTATCAGCGGGGCGATCAGGAACGAACCGGCAAAAACGCACGCCGCGGTCAGCTTGCGCCGGAGACCTCCGCACGCAAGAAGCGCCAGCGAGGAGAAAAAGCAAACCGTGCCGCCGTAAACCAGAAGTTTGACCGCCGCGAAGCCGCCGAACTTCATCATCGGAACGTACAGAAACTGCGGGAGCATCGGGAAGCCGGAATACGGTAAGTCGCGGTACAGCAGAATGCGACCGTCATGAAGCCAGCGTTCCGGCACGGCAAACTGATACACGCATTCGTCCCAGGAGGCCGGATACTGGAACGCCCCGATGGAAAATACGATCAGGGGCACGAAGACGAACAGAAGCCCGAACGACATCCGCTTCCGAAGAGAAAATGAGGGAAAGACCTCTTTTCTGAAACGGATCAGGCAGCCGGCACCGGCAAGCGCTGGAAAGAAACAGAGAACGCACGGAAACGTGCCCGTGCCCAGGCTCATCAGGACCGCGGCACAGAAAAAAGCGCAGACGGCAAATCCTGCGGCAAGAGACGTCAGCCAGAGGGCAGGACCGCGCAAGAGCCCCCGCCCCAGACCGCAGACACGCAGGAAGCCGTACCCGGTCCCGGCAAACGCGGCAGCGAAAGCCAGCGTCACGAGCAAGGCCGGAACAAGCCCGCCGTTCAGATGCGCCAGATATTCCGTCATCGCAGGGTCAGCGCGGCGGACCGCGTCACCAGACCTCGCCCTTGGATTCGTAGTATTCCGCCACGTGCGGAATGACCGGCTTGATCAGTTTCTTGATGGCCTTCGCATACTCGCGGATCTCCCACTGGGCGTGGTCGCTGTCGCGGAGTTCCAGGAAGTGAATCAGGTTGCTCAGGTCGACGGTACCCCAGAACGTGACCATCATGTTTTGCGACAGCACGCCGCGGGCCTGTTCACGGCAGACTCCGGCGGCCAGCAGAGATTCGTACGTCTTCAGTGACTGCTCGTTCTGAGCACGGATGAGCTCGCGGAGCGCCGCATCGTCGAAGTCCTCGCAGGCGACGGAAGCCTGACGGTTGTTCTCCGCCTGCTTGCGGAGTTTCGGCGGCACGTAGAATTCCATGTCGATCTCGGTGTAGCGGCGCGAAATCTCGTTGTAGGACCAGGTGCGATGACGGTGCCACTGGCCGCGGACGAACAGCGGACAATGCACGCTGAACGTGAAAACGATGTGTTCCAGCGGGCTCGTATGGCGGTTCTCGATGAGGTAGTGCAGCAGAGCCACGTCGCGCTCGTCCATCTCCTGACGGATCTTTCCGAACGAAACGCGCGCCGCGTTCACGATCGTGGTCTCGGTCCCGAGCGTGTCGATCAGGCCCACCCAGCCTTGACCGTCGAGCACTTTCACATGATTTTCCGGTGGCACGTTCACGTGTGTCAGAGCCATTGTCATCGTCCCTTCCGCTTGAAGAAGCATTGTGTCATTGTTTTAGAAGTTCTGCATCAATATACAATGTTTCCGGGCAAAATCAAGCGGTTTCCACCTTTTCTTCGCAAAAAACCAAAGCGAATCCGGCATATAACAAAAACCCGGAAGGGATTTTAAGGTACATCCCGGGTGTTTTTTTCCGAAAAGGGCTGTTCGCAAGAGCATCGGACTCAGCCGAAGGACAATGGCCCGCAGCGGACATCCCAGCCGGCGATCGCGACAAAGGCAAACTCTCCCGGGAGCGCGTTTTCAGCCGGACCATTTGTATTTTATCATCGAAACGACTCAAAACGGATGGCACGTTGTTTTTGATAAAATGCCATCATTTTTGCTCGGGCGCTTCAAACGTCAGGCGCATGCAATTTTTATCAGTTGTAATGCATTTTTTTATTGAATCCGTATGGAAGAATCCGTTCTCCTCTTGATTTTGTACGAAAACGGTGTATCTTTTATTCGTGACAGATCGCCATAATAAAATCATACCGTCACCAAAATCCGCGAATCTTTGCTTCAGAGAACAGGAGATATGGGTATGGAAACACAAACCGGACATGAACCGCAGGAAATTCGGAAGAGTCTCCGCATCGCATTCTTCTGTATCCCGGCGCACGGGCACACCAATCCGATGCTTCCGGTCGCAGCCGAACTGGTCCGGCGCGGCCATGCCGTCCGGTTCTATTCGTTCGGGGGCACTGGCGGCCTGCCCGACTTCTCGGAGAAGATACGGAAGACGGGAGCCGAGTTCATCCCGTGCGACACCTACATGCCGGCGGTCTCGGCGGAGGAGGTCGCCGGACTGAAACGCGTCTCGATTACGGAAATGACCGTGCAGTCGATCCGCATCACGCTCGCCATGGACGCCTTTCTGGATGCGGAGTTCAAATCGTTTCAGCCGGACGTCGTGTACACGGACTCCGCATGTTTCTGGGGCAAATTGAACGCCTGGAAACACCTGGTCCCGATGGTCGTCTCCACCAGCACGTTCGCATTCAACCAGCTGTCCTCGCAGTACATGAAACACCCGCCGGCGGAGCTCGCGGACATGATCTTCGGGCTGCCGCGGATCGGCAAGGCGCTGAAGTCGATGGAGCCGTACGGCTACAAGGTGAAGAACCCGCTGTCACTGGTCCAGAGCGACAACAAGACGGATTCCGTGGTCTACACCTCGCGGCGGTTCCAGCCGTACGCGGGGAGCTTTTCCGGGCATTACGCGTTCGTCGGGCCGTCGGTGTTCTCGAAGGTCATTCCCAATAAGGCGAAGGCGCGGCCGCTCGTGTACATCTCCATGGGCACGGTCATCAACGACCGCCCGGATTTCTACGGCAAGTGCTTCGAGGCGCTGAAGGACCTGGATGTCGACGTCCTGATCTCCTGCGGCAATGCCGTGGACCGCGAAAAGCTGGGCGTCCCGCCGGAGAATTTCGAGCTGCGGCCGTATGTGGACCAGCTGGACGTCCTGGCCCGCGCTGACGTCTTCATCACGCACTGCGGCATGAACAGCGTGTCGGAGAGCCTGTACATGGCCGCGCCGATGGTGCTCTATCCGCAGACCGGTGAACAGTTCGCCGTGGCGAGACGCGCCGCCGAACTCGGCGCGGGCGTGCTGCTGAAGGACGATTCCGCCGGGGGGATCCGCGCCGCCGTGCAGGAGATATTGGATCATGCGTCTTACCGGGACGCTGCGGCGGCGTGCAGCCTGGATTTCCGTTCGTGTTCCGGGCCGTCCGGCGCTGCGGATTTTATCGAATCCGCGCCGCATCAATGGGACGGCATCGACGTCCTGAAGGAGTTGAACAAAACCAATGTCAGATTCCAGATCGTCTACTGGAGCATCGTGGCCGTCCTGATCTTCCTCGCCGGGTTCCATATCGACCGGAAATACCTCTGGATCATCGGCTTCGCCGCCGGGATCGTCTCCAAACCGATCGGCAAGCGCGTGCAGAACCGCCGCTACGCCCAAATTGTGAAGGAACTCCAAAGATAATCGGAAGGTCGGCACTGCGGCGGCGGAAAAATGAGTCCCTGTTAATATCGACGAAAAACCCGGGATGGATTTGAGGTCCATTCCGGTTTTTTTTTTTGCTCACGCGGCGCAGGAAAAAGTGGAGGGGATGTCTGCGCCGCCGCTTCCGCTCAAGGAAGCCGTGGTTCAGTATTTGGTCGGGACGAGGGCGACGCGGAAGCCGAGGATGTTGCGCCGGTTGCCGGGACCGAAGTAGCTCCGGTCTGCAGACCGGCAGCCCATGGCGAGGTAATACCAGCTGCCGCCTCGGTACAAGCGATTCGATCCACCTCTGTCATTGCCCCTCGTAAACTCCGCCTTCTGCTTGCTGCTGTTGGCGTTCCAATCATCCAGACACCATTCATCCACGTTCCCGCTCATATCGTACAACCCTAGCTCGTTCGCTTTCTTCTGCCCAACAGGATGCGTTTTACCTCTGGAGTTGTCGCAGTACCATGCCACCTCGTTGAAATTGCTGCTTCCGCTGTATTTGTAGCCTTTGCTTTTCTTTCCGCCTCGGGCCGCAAATTCCCACTGCGTTTCCGTCGGCAGCGTGAACTTCCATCCGCTCGGAGCCTTGCCAATCGCGTTCAGCTTCTCGCAGAACGCCATAGCATCATTCCAGGACACATTCTCCACCGGCAGATCGTCCCCTTTGAAATCAGACGGATTGTTTCTCATCACTGACTTCCACTGTGTCTGCGTTACCTCCGTTCGACCTATGTAGAAGTCATGCTTCAATGTTACCAGATGCGGTACTTCATCGCCATCATTCTCTCCGTCCCCTGCGCTCATCTCAAACGTCCCCGCCGCAACTTTTATCATCTCCAGTTTCGAACTGTCAGGAAATGTGATGGTCATCTTCTCGCCGGACATTTGTTCCACCAAAGCTTTTCGCTCGGCCTCTTCCCGGGCTTTTCGCTCGGCATCTTCCGCCGTCGGTTTGTTCTTGTCCGCGTTTTCGGTCAGGGTATTTAAGACCTTTCCGAGGAATTCCAGCTTCGTTTTCGCCTCGGAATGCCCCTGCTCGGCAGCCATGCGGTACCAATAGGCTGCCTCCTGCAGGTCTTTCGGCAGGCCGTCCCTGCCCTCTTCAAAGCGCTTACCGAGCATGTACAGATCGAATGGGCTCCGGTAACCATGATTCAAAGCCTTCCGGTACCATTTGACGGCCACAGCCATATCCCGGGGAACACCGCCTTCGCCCTTTTCGTAACATCGGCCAAGGCTGAACTGAGCATCCGGATTCCCCTGATCCGCGGCTTTAGCATACCAGTGGCCAGCTTCCTTCATGTTTTTTTCGACGCCTTTGCCAGTTTCATAGAACAGTCCGATTTTGTACTGCGCCTCGGCGTTGCCGCGTTCCGCCGCCCGGCGGTACCAGATCGCGGCCTTGTCGTCGCTCCGAATCTCCCCATGGGTTTCATAACAATAACCGAGCTTATACTGGGCTTCCGGGTTTTTCCGGTCCGCTGCCATACGATACCATTTGACTGCCTCCGTTATGTTTTTTACAATGCCGTTGCCCGTTTCATAGCATATGCCGAGGTTGATCTGAGCCTCGATGATGCCACCTTCGGCGGCTTTCGTATACCATTTGACCGCTTCTTTGCCATCGTGAGGGACGCCTTCGCCCTTGTCATAACACAGTCCGAGCTTGTATTGTGCGTCCAAATCATTCTGATCGGCAGCTTTCCGGTACCATTTTGCCGCTTCCGCCATGTCTTTTTCGACGTCTTTGCCGATTTCATAGAAGAGCCCCAGATAGTACTGCGCCTCAGGATTTCCCTGTTCGGCGTATGCGCGGACCGAAGTAATATCGTCTTTATCGAACTTCGAATCCGCGGCAAAGCCCGCAAACGAAACTGCGGCGAATAAAGCAAAAAATGTGCAGAAAAGGGTCTTCAAAAGTTACCTCCAGTCTGTTTCAGGCGCTTGCAGGCCTCAGTCGCTGTTTTTTCCTTTCGATAATATATCCGGCTTTCCGCCGATTGCAAGATAAAAAATAAAAAAACGTGCTTTCCGGCATATCATTGACATTCAACCGAATCCACAGCCCCCCGGGCTTACACGAAAAACCCGGGATGGATTTGAGGTCCATTCCGGGTGTTTTTTTGCTCACGCGGCGCACTCTGTCAGGTTCGAATCCTGAACTAACAGGTCCCGTTCCGGCAGAATGCGCTTTGTCCGGGGCGCCCCGTTTTGCGGAGACGCCCGGCGGGTACGTTGCCAGGGCGCCTCGTTTTACGAAGACGCCCCGTGTACGCCGCATCAGAATTTCTTGCGGGCGGTGTACTTGGTGTGGAGGAGCTGGTGTGCCAGATGGCTGCCGGGCTCGCCGAGGTATTCTTCGTAAAGCTTCTGGATAGATTTGTTCTGGTGGGACTTGCGGATCGGGTGATTCAGGTCGTCCTGATAGAGCGCTTCCATACGCTTCTTGAGGATGTCGGTGTTGCCGTGGTGGTAGGGCTGGCCGCCGCCGTCGATGCATCCGCCGGGGCACGCCATGATCTCGATGGCATGGTACTGGGCTTCGCCGGCCTTGATGCGTTCGAGGAGCTTGCGGGCGTTGCCGAGGCCGGAGCAGATCGCGGCTTTCAGCTTGATGCCGCCGACGTCGACTTCGGCTTCCTTGATGCCTTCGAGGCCGCGGACCGGCGTGTAGTCGATCTCCTGGATGTCCTTGCCGGAGAGGATGTCGGCCGCGGTGCGGAGAGCGGCTTCGAGCACGCCGCCGGACGTTCCGAAGATGGTGGCAGCGCCGGTGCCTTCGCCGAGCGGGGAATCGTATTCGGAATCCTCGAGCTTGTCGAACTGGATGCCGGCTTCGTGGCACATTTCGGCGAGTTCGCGGGTGGTGAGCACGATATCGACGTCGCGGACGCCGTTGCGGGTGAACTCGGGACGCGCGGCCTCGTACTTCTTGGCGAGGCAGGGCATCACGGAAACGACGATGAGGTCTTCGGGCTTGATGCCGGTCTTCTCGCAGTAGTAGCTCTTCGCGATGGCGCCGAACATCTGCTGCGGGGACTTGGCGGTGGAGGGCATGTAGGTGAGCTCGGGGAACTGGTGTTCGAGGAACTTGACCCAGCCGGGGCAGCAGCTGGTGAGGATCGGGAGATTCTCGTTCTTCTTGATGCGCTCGATCAGTTCGGTACCCTCTTCCATGATGGTGAGGTCGGCGGAGAAGTTGGTGTCGAACACCTTGTCGGCGCCGAGCATCTTCAGGGCGGTGACCATCTTGCCGGTGCTGATGGAGCCGGGCTCCATGCCGAAAGCTTCGCCGATGGCGACGCGGACGGCCGGGGCGGTCTGGAAGACGACGGTCTTGGTCTTGTCGTTGAGGGCGCGCCAGACATCGTACTTGTAATTGATCTCGGTGAGGGCGCCGACGGGGCAAGCCTGGACGCACTGGCCGCAGAAGACGCACTGGGTGTCCGCGAGCTTCTTGAGGCCGGCAGGAGCGACAACAGCCTGGAATCCGCGGCCGACGCCGGAGAGGACGCCGACGGTCTGGATGTTGTTGCAGGCGTTTTCGCAGCGACGGCACATAATGCACTTGTCGAGGTCGCGGCGGATGGCGGAGCTGCTTTCGTCCAGTTCGTACGTGGACTGTTCGCCCTTGTACTGGAGGTCATGGACGCCGAGTTCCTGCGCGATCTTCTGGAGTTCGCAGTTCAGGTTCTTCGGGCAGGTGAGGCAATCCTTCGGGTGGTCCGAAAGGAGCAGGTCGAGGATGGCGCGGCGCGCGTTGATGGCGCGGAGCGTGTTGGTGTGGACGACCATGCCTTCCATGACGGGGGTGCAGCATGCAGGCGCGAGGTTGGGGCGCTTTTCGACCTCGACGACGCAGATACGGCAGGAACCGCATCTGTGTTCGACGTGGAACGCATCCATCTTGAAATGGCAGAGAGTCGGGATTTTGATATCGAGTTTTTCCGCGGCCTCGAGGATGGTGGAACCGGCCTCGACTGCAACGGCTTTATCGTTGATGGTAAGATTGACAGTGCTCATAGTAGTGTTATGCTCCTCTCGGTCAGATCTTGGCGATGGCATGGAACTTGCAGGCGTTGAAGCACGCGCCGCACTTGATGCACTTGGCCTGGTTGACGACGTGTTTCATCTTCTTCTCGCCCGAAATGGCGCCGACGGGGCAGCGCTTGGCGCAGAGGCCGCAGCCGACGCACTTGTCGGTCACGTTGAACTGGATGAGGTTGGCGCAGA